>Ga0105104_10002061_pt1 | contig 14835 bp, 21 predicted proteins | sample PPLLaktember2015_3_FD_87034 | JGI IMG/M metagenome (GOLD analysis project Ga0105104, IMG submission 87034) | Freshwater sediment microbial communities from Prairie Pothole Lake near Jamestown, North Dakota, USA - PPLs Lake P7 Core (6) Depth... | ecosystem: Environmental > Aquatic > Freshwater >... | reverse complement strand
TATCTGGACCGCGCCACGATCTCGCCGGACCAGTTCGCGGATGGCGTGGAACGCGCGGTCTACCGCGTGGCGTCCGATCCGGTCGCGGACGGCGCAACGTACAGCCTCGAGGACACGCGATGGCTATGCGGCGGTTGCATCGCCGGCATGGACAACGTGGACCGCGCGGTGGAGTCCATCGTCGAACGGTCCGACGCGGAACATTGCGTCGGCTGCGACTATCACGATATGGACTACATCGATGGCCGGACCGGCTGGTGGCTGTATCCCGAAGGGTGCGCCGGCTGCGGGATCGTCCGCTAGCACGCCTCCCGCCGATCCAAGAGACCCGTCCAACCGGACGGGTCTCTTGCGTTGCGCGGAGAAAGTTACGGACCCTCGCATACGTGAGAGGGACCTACCCTCTCGCCTCTCACGTTGCGATAGTCGTTTCTGCTCTAAGGGTCCGTAACTTTCGGCGGAGGCTTGCGGATCGGCCGGCGGACCGGCTATTGTCCGCCTTGCCTCCCGGCGCTCGAGGCGCTCGGTTTCTCGCAAGGCTTCCCGGCGAATCGCGGCGGGAGGCAACTAACAGCCTTGCGGCATACAGAACGGACAGAGCCTTGCACGTTGCACCCGTCGAATGGACCCGGTCTCCCGTATACGGATCGGTCCTGCTCGGTCCCGTTCAACGGGACGTGCTGGACCTCGTCCGACGACTCACGGAGAACGGACGGCGCCCGGAACTGACGCTGGCACGGATGGCGGAGATGATCGGCCGGCCAGCCTCGAGCATCGCTGACGCACTCGGCCGGCTGCGGGCGCTCGGTCTGATCGGCGTGGCCGCACGGATGGGCCGGACCGGTGGTCATCGGTTCTGGAGGGTGGCGGCGCCGGCACGGCGGACCCTCGACGGCGGACGCCATCGCCAGGCGGTCGCGCGGATCGTGGCGCGGTTCTGGCGTGACGACGACGGTTCCGACGCGAACGGACACGCGCCGGACACGTCGTCGCCGCGTGACGAACCGGCGCCCGTGCGAGATGATCGGCCGGCGGACCGGCCGTCCCAGTCGCCGGCCGGACCGCACGAATCGTTCGGAGAGATCATGCGGCGGAACGGCATCGGCGCGTGGATCGATGAGAAACGGCACGGCCGGCCGGATGGCGACCGATGACGGAGGACTACGTGTCCCTCTCTGACATTCGGACCGCGGAACTCGAGGTCGTCATTCGCCACATGGTCGATGTGCTGGACCGTGGCCGGTGGCCATCCGGCCGGCGCCTCGACACGGCGGAACGCCGGATCGTCGAATGGCATCTCGAGCTCGCACGCGTGGACCGTGCGGAACTGCGCGCGGATCGTGCCAACCATGCTCGAGCGTGACGACCGGTTCGCCGGCTGGTCCCGGCCGGCCGGTTCTACGATTGCCGCACTCGCACGCTGCCGCGGTTGCCGGGAGGCCATCGCCTGGTCCAGGACCGCGGCCGGCCGATCCGTCCCGCTGGACCGGGACGGACGCTCGCACTTCGACAGTTGCACGGCAGCCGCGGCGTTCCGCGGCCATCTCTCGAGGCGGGTCCGATGACGCATCGCCATCCGGTCGCTTGCGACTGCTGTACGTTCTGCGGCCATCCGCCGGCACGCCATCGCCGGCGCGCGGCGGGACCGGGCGCGTGTCGCGTGCGGACCTGTCCGTGTCTGGGATATGGCCGTCAACTGGTCCTCGATCCGGCGGACCCGGCGGACGCCGCGCTGCTGATCGAACTGGCGCCACGCCTCGAGGGACGATGACGCGGGACCGGATCGCCGGCGCGATCTATGCGGCGCTGGTCCTCTTTACCGTGTTCGTCCTCTCGGCCGCTGCCGCCGGTATGTGGTTCGGTCTGGCGTGGCGGTTCGTTTGGGTGACGGCGCCATGAGTTCGCCATACAACCGGCGCGCATGGCGGCGCGCCTCCCGTGCGATCCGCGGCCAGCCGTGCCATTGGTGCGGCCGGCCGTCCTCCCAGTTGGACCATGTCGAGGCGCTGGCGGAGGGTGGCGCCCGCCTGGACCCGGCCAACCTCGTCCCGGCGTGCCAGCCGTGCAACGCACGCCGCGGCGCGCAGACCGGCGCACGCGTGCGGCTGGGGATCGGTTCGCGGTCCCGCGCATGGTAGAGCTGCGGTCGCCGGAATGGGTCCGCGTCGGGCTGCGCCATTCGACCGGCGTGGACCGCGCGGCCGTCCGCCGGCTGGTCCACCATCTCGACATATTCCTGCCGCGCATCCTCGAGCGGCTGGACCGCGGCGTGTATCCCGGTCTCGACGATCCGCTGCCGCCTGGCGCACTCGAGGCGTACTGCCGCGATATCGCGGACGCCTACGGGTTCTGGTCGGATCGGGAACGCATCGCGCAGGGAGAACTCTGGCCGGAGGTCGCACGCGGCTACCGGTTGCCGCGTGCGTTCGGCGCCGGCCGGCAGGACAGCATGGTGCGGCTGGCACGCCAGCAACTCCACGCGTGTCCGACGTGCCTCCGCGAATGGTGACGCGGCGGGACGATGACGGGATACCGCCGGGACGGCTGGCGCTGATCGTGCTGGCCGCGCTGGCCATATGGGCCGTCGTCATCGCCGGCGGGTTCGGTCTGGTCGAGCTCGTTGGCCGGACGATCCGCGGGACGTTCCGATAGTGCGCGTGCTGGACCTGTTCTGTGGCGCCGGCGGCGCAGCGATGGGATACGCGCGCGCCGGGTTCGATGTGGTCGGCGTGGATATCGAACCGCAGCCGCGGTATCCATTCCCGTTCGTCCAGGCGGACGCCATCGAATACGGCGCAGAACATGGCGCGGCGTTCGATCTCGTCCATGCATCGCCGCCATGCCAGGCATACAGTCCGCTGCGGCATCTGCCGTGGTTGCGGGATCGGGTCTACTGGGATTCCCTGCCGCCGACGCTCGAGATGCTGGCCATGATCGGCCGGCCGTACGTTGTCGAGAACGTGGAACGCGCGCCGCTGGACGGACTGACACTCTGCGGCGCCATGTTCGGACTGGCGTGGCCGGACGGGACGCCGATCTACCGGCACCGGCGGTTCCTCTCAACAGAGTTCCTGCTGGCACCTGGCCATCCCAAACACTTCCGGTCCATCGCGCCATCGCCTACGCGCAACGCCAGCAACCATGCGAACGCGGCCATTCGGGAACGGATCGAGCGCGGGTTCGGTCTCAACAATGGCCGGGTCTGGGGAGGCCATCAGTCTGCGACGGCGGTAGCCGGGTCCGCGGTTGGCATCGAATGGATGACCAGTAAAGAGGTGGCGCAAGCGATCCCGCCGGCCTACACGGAATGGATGGGCGCGCAGTTGCTGCCGCGATTGGAGAGGGTGGCCGTATGAAGATAGGCGACGAGTTCACCCTGGACACGGAGGACATGGCCAACGGGTTCGACATACTGACGACGACCGATGACGACGGCCGGGGATGGATCGCGCTGCGGATCGTTGGCCATCGCGCCGCGCTCGTCATGCCGCCGGCCGTGGCGCTCGAGCTCGCACGCGGATTGATGGAACTCGCCGTCGATCTCGGCGCCGGCAGCGCGGAACGATATGTCGCGGACCGCCGGCATTGATCGAGGCGCGTTCTTTCTGTCCGCATACTGTCCGCCAGGTGCGCCGGCGGCCTCTCTCCCCGGGGTGGGCCGGAACCCGCCGGAACGAAACAGAACAAACGTTCTAGAGGACGATGACGGGTGAAACGGGACGGTCAACTCGAGTTGATTCCGGTCCGTGGCCGGAAACGCAACGCCAGCGCGGTGGAGGCGACCATCCGCGCACTCCGCGCGGACGGACGGCTGGACCCGGTCGATGCTGGACTGCTGGCCGCGGCGCGCAGCCTGGCGCGCGCGCTGGACGATGCGCCATCGCCATACGTGACGGCTACCGTGGCGCGGGTCCATCTCGAGGCGCTGCGATTGATGGTCGGCCGGCCAGCACCGGAGTCCGATGAGCTCGACGCATTCCTCCGCAGTCTCCAGCGCGACTCCCCGGTACGCGACAGCACGTAGCCTCGAGCGTCAGACCCTCGGCGGAGACGTGGCGCGCGTCGGCGCGGTCCTCGGCGCGCCACCGCTGCCGTGGCAGCGCCTCGTCATGGACACGGCACTCGAGGTCCTCGAGGACGGCCGGCCGGCGTACCGGGAGGTCCGCGTCACGGTCCCGCGCCAACAGGGAAAGACAGCCGGTCTGCTGCTGCCGATCATGGTCCACCGCGCACTCGGCGGCGTCGATGGCCGCGCGCAACGCATCCTGTACACGGCGCAGGACCGGAACCATGCGCGCGAGAAATGGGCGGAACACGTCGTCGTCCTGGACCGGTCGCCGCTGCGCCGGCTGTATTCCGTCCGCCGGTCCAACGGATCGGAGGCGATCCGCTGGCGGACCGGGTCCGTGCATGGCGTGACGGCTACCGGGGAGACCTCCGGCCACGGGTTTACGCTCGATCTCGGCGTCATCGATGAGGCGTTCGCGCAGACTGACGACCGGCTGGTCCAGTCGTTCCGGCCGGCGATGGTGACGCGCCAGGCGGCGCAACTGTGGATCGTCAGCACGGCCGGGACGGACGAATCCGTGTTCCTCCGCGAACGTGTCGAGGACGGCCGCGCCCGTGTCGAGGCCGGCGAACGGTCCGGCGTGGCCTACTTCGAATGGTCGGCGCCCGATGACGCCGCCATCGATGACCCGGCGACCTGGCACGCCGCCATGCCGGCGCTGGGATCGCTGATCGATGTGGCGACGATCCGCGCGGACCTCGACGCGATGGACGAATCGGAGTTCGCGCGCGCCTACCTCAACCGCTGGCGTCCCGGCGGAACTCCCGTGTTCCAACTGGCCGAATGGGTGGCGTGCCTCGAGCCGGCCAGCGTAGCCGCCGGCGAACTGGCGTTCGGCGTCGATGTGTCGCCGGACCGCGGCCATACATCGGTTGCCGTAGCCGCCGGCCGTGGCGACGGCCGTATCCATCTCGAGCTCGTTGAACGCCGGCCAGGGACCGAATGGGTCGTCGAACGCATCGGAGAACTGGTCGCGCGGCATCGTCCCGTGTCGCTGGCGCTGGACCCGGCCGGTCCCGCCGGCAGCCTCGTTACTGATCTGACGCGCCTCCCGTCCGTCCCGCCGCTGGTCCTCGTCAACGGCCGGCAGTACGCCGCGGCGTGCGGCGCTCTGTTCGACGACGTGGCATCGCGCCGGATCGCGCATCGCGGACAGCCGGCGCTGGACGATGCGGTGGTAGCCGCGCGCCGGCGCTCGTCCGGCGATGCGTGGCAATGGGCGCGTCCGTCCGCCGGCGTCGATCCGTCGCCGCTGATCGCCGCCACCCTGGCGCGCTGGGGATGGTCTACCGCGCCGCGGCTGGTCCCGACGATCTACTGACGGGTTCCTACGTCGTTTGACGTAGACACGTGGTGTATGGTCCGCGCGTGCTGGAGGGAATCGCGGCAGGGTGGCGACGGTTCCTAAGCGGCCGTCCCTCTGAGAGCGATCTCACCGGACAGATTCGCTACGCGGTCGAATCGCGCGAGCTCGTCAGCGCGGACTACGCCGCACTCCCGGCCGTGGCCAGGGCGCGCGCGCTGATCGTGTCGCTGGTCGCGCAACTCGAGCCGGTGGCGTGGCGGGACGGCTACCCTCTCGAGGAACAGCCGCGGATCGTGCTGCGACCGCAGCCGGACTCCACGCGGGACGCGTTCCTCGGGATGATCGCCGGCGAACTGTTCGACCGTTCGAACGCGTTCCTCTGGTTGCCGGAGTCCGGCCGGAACGCCGCCGGCTATCCCGATACCGCGGTGGTCCTGCCGTTCGACGAAGTGTCCGTGTCCTGGGATGAGTCCCGCCTGTTCCGCCGCTACCGCTGGCGGGACCGGGAACTCCGCGTCGGACGCGACCTCGTCCATGTCGAACTGCCTGGCCGGCGTCCGGGTGAACTGCTGGTCCCATCCAAGTTCGACCAGAACGCGGACGCGCTGGCGCGGATCGTCGGCGCCGAGATGTATGCGGCGGACTGGTTCGCCAACGGCGCGGTTCCGTCCGTGACGTTGAAGTTCAACGGAGACATGACGGACGCCAGGGCGGACGCCGCAAAGGCGCGATGGGTCGAAAATCACCGCGACCATTCGCCGGCCATCCTGCCGGCCGGCTGGGATATCCACGAAACGGGAGGCAACCCGGAATCGTCGCAACTGCTCGAGACCCGCGCCGCCGGCGTCCTCGAGGTCGCACGTATCTGGGGGATCGTGCCGGCGGAACTGCTGCTGGCGGAACTCGGCGGTTCGTCCCTCACGTACCAGAACATTGCCGGGATGCTGGACACGTTCGTCCGTGTCACCGGACAGCCGGAGTACCTGTCTCCGATAGAGGCGGCGTTGTCCGATCTCACGCCATCCACGCAAGTCGTCCGGTTCGAGCTCGGCGAACTGTTCCGGCTGGCGGAGTCCGACCGCGTGAAGGTCGAGGCGGAGGCCATCTCCGCCGGCATCCTCACGCTCGAGGAAGTCCGCCGCGACCGTGGCCGGCCGGTGGAATCCACGCCACGCATCCCGGCGGAACTGCAGCCGACGCCGCGACCGGAGGTCCCTGTCAATGTCTGACGAACTGCTGACGCGCGACTATGCGGGCGCATTCGAAGTCCGCAGCGAACCGGAACGCATCATCGATGTGCGGCTGCTCCGATGGGGAGAGACCGCGCAGACGCCGCAGGGACCGGAACGGTTCGCGCGCGGCGCGTTCCGTGGCGTCGATCCCGAAACCGTCACGCTCGAGGCCATCGGCGCGCATGGCGCGGAACCCGGCGTCCGCCTGGCCGGCCGCGGCGTGGCGCTCGAGGATCGGGAGGACGGACCCTACGCATCGTTTCGCGTGTCGCGGACCGCGGCCGGCGACGAACTGCTCGAGCTCGTCCGCGACCGAGTCTATCGTCGCGTGTCCGTCGTGTTCGAACCCGCGCCCGGTGGCACGCGGATCGGCCGCGATGGCGCCGTAGAGAGGACACGCGCCGTCCTGGCGCGTGTCGGAATCGTCGAACGCGGCGCCTATGCGTCCGCGCAAGTGCTGGCCGTAAGGAGTGCAACCGTGGCAATCGAACCGATCCCCGATCCCGTTCCCGATCCCGTTCCCGATCCGACGCCGGACCCGGTCCCGCCGGGAACCCGTGTCTCCCGCGTGACGGACCCGGACGTGCTGGGACGGATGGACGATCTCCGCGCGGAGATGGTCGGCCGCATGGTGGCGCTCGAGGGACGCGGCGCATCGTCCGGCGCGCATCCGCTGGCGCGGTTCGATTCGTTCGTCCAGTTCGTCGATGCCGCGTACGCCGATCCCAACATGGGCGCGCTGCTCGGTCGCGCGCTGGTCGATCAGATCACCACGGACAATCCCGGCGTCATCCCGCCGTCATGGGTCCAGAAAATCTCGGGGATCGTCGAACGGCCGCGGCCGGCGATCCAGGCGACCGGCGGACCGGCGTCCCTCGGCGCGGAGGGAATGGAGCTCGACTGGCCGTACCTGGACCCGGCGCTGGACCTCGACACGGTCGTTGCCAAGCAACTGGCGGAGAAAACCGAGATCGCCAGCGTGAAGGTCCGCATCCTCAAAGGCGCCAACGCCATCGAAACGTACGCTGGCGGGTCCGATGTCAGTTACCAGTTGATCCGCCGTTCCCGGCCCGCGTATCGGGAGGCGTACATTCGCATCCTGCTGATGGCCTACGGGCGCGCCACGGAGGCGGCGTTCGAAACGGCGCTGGCCGCAGCCGCCGGCACGCCGCTGGTCCTGGCGGCGGACGCGAACGCGGACGCGGTCCGCGCGTTCCTGTTCGCGGCATCCTCGGCCGTCGATGACGCCACCGGTTCGCCGGCGACCGTCGATCTCGTCAGTCCGGCGGAGTTCGCACGCCTTGGCGGTCTGCCGGGTCTCGTCCCGTCCGCCTACGGCACGTCGAACGTGGCCGGCACGGCGCAAGCCTCGACGCTGGCGATCAACGTGTCCGGTCTCCCCATCGTCCGCGCGCCGTTCCTCACCGGCAGCACGCACATCGTGACGAACGGAGAGGCGGCGCGCTGGCACGAGGACGGACCGTTCCCGGTCTCCGCGGAGGACGTGGCCAAGTTGGGCCAGAACGTGGCGGTCTGGGGAATGGGTACGGACGCGATCTACGCGCCGGCCGGCATCGTCATCTCGACGCTGGTTGCCGGCCGGAGCGCCTCGAGCTCGTCCAAGTAACGGCGCGCCGTGACGGAATGGGTAACGGCTGACACGATCCTCCGCCGCGCCGGCGCGCCAGCCGCGCCGCCGGCGGATGATCTGGAGTACGCCGAAATCTGCGCCGCGGCCGTCAACGCGGGTCTGGACGAACGCCTCGACGGTGTCGAGGTCCTCGTCCCGTTGCCGGCGGAACTCGTTCTGGTCGCGCAACTGGCCGGCGTGGAAGCGTACAAGCGCCGGGAGGCTGTCTTTGGCGTGACAGGGTACGTGGACCTCCAGGGCGCCGCGGTCCGCGTGGCGCGCGACTATCTGGACGGCTGGCGTCCCGTCATCGCGCGGTACGCCACCCTCGGGATCGCATGACCAGCCGGCTGGCCGCATCGCGCGCGCTGCTCACAGCGGCGCTCGAGGCGGCCGGCATCCCGTATGCGACGACCGGGAAATGGAACGCGCCGTGCGTCCTGCTCGAGCCGGGAGACCCGTGGGCCGGCGTGGAACTGTCGCTGGGACAGAAACGCGTCGGACGCTGGCGCCTCACGCTGGTAGCCGGCCGCGCAGACTCCGCCGGCGCGTTCGACGTGCTGGCGGAACTGGTAGACCGCGTCGATGCGGCGCTGCTGACGGTTCCCGGCGTGCAACTCCCGACGTATGCCAGACCGTTTGACACGTCCCTCGATGGCGCCATGTACGCGGCCACGTCCGCGACCGTCCAACTACTCACGCCGCAGCCCACGGAGGTTCTCCCATGACGACGCCACTCTTTATGCGGGACGTGTCCCTCACGTTGAAACTGCTGACGGGAACGCGTGTCGAGTTCAACTGCGACGCGCATACCGCGGAGATCGTCGCGGAACCCGGCGACACGAAGGAATACCAGACCCTCTGTCCGTCCGGTTCGTTCTCCGCGGCCGGCAAGTCAACCTACGCGTTGCACATCGTCGCCGCGCAGGACTGGTCCGCCACGGGTCTGGCGCGGTTCCTCTGGGAGAACGCCGGCCAGTTGGCGGAGTTCCAGTACCAGGCGCACGGCGCCGCGGTGGCACCGGCGGACGCAACGCCGGGGATGACCGGGACCGTCACGCTGGTCGATCCGTCCTACGGCGGAGAGGCTGACGAATACGCGGAACTGGATGTCGAGCTCCCGTGCCAGTCCAAGCCGGCGCTGGCAACGGCCGCATTCCCGGCGATGGCCGCGGCCGACGCGGACGCGGACGCCATCGCTGCCGCGGAGGCGTTCGCCGCCGGGGAGTCTGCCGGCGCGGCAGCGTAGCCGTGGCCAAAGGGTCCGGCGTGACGATCAAGGGCGGACCGGAGACCGCGCGCGCGTTCGATCAGTTGTCCGACGACGTGCGGGACCTGGCGCCGGAGTACGCGCGCGTCATCGCCGCGCGACTCCCCGGCGTGCGATCCCGCACGCCGGTGGCCACGGGAGAACTGGCCGCGTCCTGGGACACGTCCGCAGAATCCACCGGCGGCAGCATCCTGTCGCCGCTGGCGCACGCCGGCGTACACGAATGGGGCAGCGCGGCGCGCGGCATCACCGCGTCCGCGATGGTCCGCCAGACCCTCGAGGCGGAGGCGCAGCAACTGGCCGACGAGCTCGAGGCGGGAATCCTCGAGCGTGCGGAGAAACGAGGCTTTCGCATTGATTGAACCGCGAACGGTCGTCGTCACGGTCGCCGGCATCAAGGGTCTGACGATCCTCGAGGTGGCGCGCGCCTCTGTGCTGGCCGGCGTGAAGCGAACGGACACGGAACGGCTGATGCGGACCATGCTGGACCCGGACGCGGACCCGGCGGACCTCGAGCGCGGCGCCACGCTGCTGTACGCATGGTCCCTGCAGTTGGAACGCCGGATCGATCCGACGCTGACATGGGAGGACGCGCAGACCTGGCGCGTCGTGTTCGACGTGGAGGCGACGGAGGCGGACGAACTGGTCGAGGCGGAGGCGGAGGCGGTTGTCGAGGCGGCGCGCGTGTCCGGTCTGCCGCCACGGGAGGCGGGAGAACTGACGCTGGCGCAACTGGGACACTACGCCGCGGCCGGATCGGAGCGCCGGTAGGGTGGCGGTCGGACTGGTCGTCGATGTCAAAGGCGACACGTCGAACCTCGACGCCGCGCTGGGGAAGTCCAAAGGCGAGGTTGGCGGGTTCGCAAACGTCCTCGGCGGTATCCCGATCCCGGCCGCAGCCGCGGCCGGCGCGGTCGTCGGCGCAGCCGTGGCCATCGGCGAACTGACGGTCGCAGCCGCTGCGGATCGGGACGAACAGGCCAAACTCGAGAACGCCATAAAGGCGGCTGGCGCGGCCACGGAGACCAGCACGGCGCAAGTCGAGGCCGCGATTGCCGCCGGCCAGGAAATGGCGTTCACGGACAGCGAAACGCGCGCGGGTCTCGAGGCGCTCGTCACCGCTACCGGGAACATGACGGAGGCCACGGACCTGATGGCGCTGGCGCAGGACGTGGCGCGCAAGTCCGGCGTATCCCTCGAGGACGCGTCAAAGGCCGTGGCAAAGGCGCACGCCGGCCAGGATGGCGCGCTGCGGAAACTGCTGCCGGGGATGAAGAAACAGACCAGCGCAACGGACACATTCGCGGAGGCGGCGCGGCTGGCATCGGGCGCGGCCGATACCTATGCGAGCTCGTCAGAGGGAATGGCCGCAAAGGGCAAGGACGCGTTTGGCGAGATCGGGGAAGAGATCGGGTCCGCGTTCCTCCCGATCCTCGACGAGGTCCTGCCGGCGCTGCTACCCATCGTGAAAGAGTTCGGGAAACTGGTATCGGCGGTCCTGCCGCTGCTGATCCCGCTGGTAAAGGTGCTGGCAAAGGTTCTCGGCGCCGTGGCCAGCGTGCTGTCGAAGGTCGTCGGATGGGTCGTCAAACTCGTTGAATGGCTGGCAAAGGCCATGCGAAAGATCGGCGGGTTCCTCGACGCCATCAACCCGTTGAAGAACATCAGCCTCCCGTCCCTGCCGTTCCTCTCGTCCGCGCCGGCCAGCGCCGGCGGCGCCAGCACGCGCGGCGCGCCACGCGCCAGCGCCGGCGCGTCATCCGTGACGATCAACGTGCATGGCGCGCTGGACCCGGAGGCGACCGCGCGCCAGATTCGGCGCATCCTGGCCGGCCATGTGACGCGGACCGGGTCCATCGTCGCTGCGCCATGACGCGTCCGGTTGCCATCGTCACCATCGGCGCCGGCGCCGATCAGATCGAATGCCAGGTTCTCCGCGCCTCGATCCTCCACGGCCGCGACGACGCGCTGACGCAACCGGTGGCGTCCTCCGCCACGCTCGAGCTCGTTGGCGAACTGCCGGCCGCGGCCGTCATCGGCGCGCGCGTCATGGTCGAGGCGGAATACAGCGCCACGAAACGCCGGACCCGGTTCGTTGGCGAGATCACGGACCGTGGCGTGTCCTGGGATGACGTGGATATCCCGACGCCGCGCATCATCGCGGTAGGGGATATCGGCCGGATCGGCCGGCGGGTTGTCGGGGATGCGCCGTTCCCGGTGGAACTCGAGGGAGAACGCGTGGCGCGCATCCTCACGCTGGCCGGGTTCCCGCCGGAACCGCTGCTGTCCGATCCCGGCACGGTCCATGTGCTGGCGCGGGACGTGGACCGGCAGCCGGCGCTCGGTCTCGCGCACGCCACCGCGGAGGACGGCGGCGGGATGGTCTGGCAGGATCGGGAGGGACGGGTTCGTTACGCGGACGCGCAGCACCGGCGCGGGATCGTGGACACGCTCGAGGTCCAGGCGTGCGATATCGGGATCGGCCTGGAATGGTCGGAGACCCTCGAGGGTCTCGTCAATGACGTGACGATCCGGTACGGGCCGACGCCGGAGGGTGGCGAACAGCCGGAGGTCCGCGCCAGCGATCCCGACAGCATCGCGGAACGCGGGACGTTTGCGGTCTCGACGACGACCGCGATTGCGAACGTGGAGGACGCGAACGAACGCGCCGGACTGATCATCGCGCGGTATGCGCGGCCGGCATGGTCCCTCGGCGGTCTCGAGCTCGACATGGACCTGCTGGACCTCGTCCAGACAGAGGACGTGCTGACGCTGGACGTGCATTCGCTGCTGTCCGTCACCGGTCTCCCCGAATCGTCGCCGCAGACCAGCGCGGTCCTATGGGTCGAAGGATGGGCGGAGATCATCGATCCCGGCGGATGGGTCATCGCATTCAACACGTCGGACTACTGCCGGACCGCCGCGGCGCCGTTCTGGGACGATCTCCCGCCGGCCGTGACATGGGACAGCATCGATCCCGTGCTGTCCTGGGACGATGCGCGTTGTATGCCACCGGAACCGCCGCGCGGCCGGTGGAATGACGTTCCCTCGTCCGTCCGCTGGGATACCGTCGATCCGACGACCACATGGGACAACTGGCAATACTGAGGTTCTGACATGACGACCCTAACGACGCCGCTGCTGTCCCTGCCGTATCCCGATGGCGCGGAGCGCGTCATGGATGGCGACAACGCCATCGGCGCGCTGGCCGGCGCCGTGGACCCGCTGCTGATCGGCGCCGTCCAGCCGTGGGGTGCGGTGGCCAGCGGGACCGCGTCCGCGAACGTCCCGATTGCCGCCGGCGCGCGGCTGCAACTGACCGCACTCCCCATCGGCGGCGCGGCCACCCTCACCGGCAACGCGCTGGTTGTCGCGCGGCCAGGGCTGTACCTCGTCATCGGTTCCGGTACGGCCGGTCCCGGCGCGGTCGGATCGAACGCCAGTCTGCTGTTGCGGCAGGGATCGCAGACCCGCGCCGGCGCATCGCCTGGCGTCATGGTCGGCGTTTCCTCGCGCTGGGAGACCTCCGCACTCTGTATCTGCGCCGCCAACGACGAGCTCTACCTACAGGCGGAGACCGCGTGGAACTTTTTCGTCCTGCGGTTCCAGATGGTCCGGCTGGGAGATGCGTTCCGGCTGGGAACGCTGCTGGCATCGTTCGACGAGATGCGGGAGGCGGACGGGATGCCGCCGGCGGGAGAATGACGGAACCGCAGACCGCCGCATACCGGCCGGCGCCAGTCTCGCAGCGGGACGGATCGTCCCTCGCCTCGAGCAACTGCCGCATGGCCAGCATCGCAACCGGCCTGGAGTATGAGGACCACGCGAAACATTCGACCGGGTCCAAGATGCGTTCCTACACGGCCGACCAGTCCGGCGGGACCGACTCCGGCGATGCGCGCGAGGCATGGTTGGACGGCTACGGAGAGTCCCTGTCGATCCGTGACGGCTACACGTTCGACACGCTGCTAGGCGATCTCCGCGCCGGCCGCATGGTGCATATCGATGTGTGGCACGCATCGTGCGGGTCTGCCGCCGGAATCTGTAAAAGCGGGTCCGGTGCGTATGGCCACACGATGGCGGTCCTGCCGGACTACACGTCCTCGGGATGGCTGGTCGCGGACCCCTGGTGTTCACCGGCGAAATGGGGACGCGTGCCGGAATCCCAGTTGCGCGCCGGCGCGGAGGAATGGGGACGCCGGGTCTACGGCGCGTCCGTCCTCGAGGCGGACTATCCAACCGGAGGCGATGGGACCATCGGTCCGCCGCGGGACGTGCTGGCGCTGCGGATCGTGGCGCGGATCGTCAAACGGTTGATGGACCGCGCCTATCCTGGCCGGGAGGAAACGGAACCGGCGCCTCCGACGCCGCCGGACTGGGGAGACACGGGAGGCGGACGGCCGATCCTGTACACGCGGACACGCGCCATCGCACCGGAGGGAACCGATATGGGTCCAGCATTCCAGCCTACGGGCGCCGCCATCGGCGTGGCGACCGTGACGAGCTCGGACGCGAATCTGATTGCGACGACGGACGGCGCATACATTCCGGTCTCCGCCGGCTACGTGCGGAACGTGTCCGCGCTGGTCGTCCTCACGGATGGCAAGTACTCCGGCGAGGACGCCTATCTGGTCTCCGCCGGCGGAGGCGACTCCGCGCTGCTGCTGGCGTCCCTGGCGGAGTTCGTCCCGGCCGATCCCGACACGGACCCGGACCCGGATGGCGAGTACCAGCGTGGCCGGTCCGAGATGTGGGCGGAATGGGCGGAGGGTCTGGGAGTCCCAGACCAGCCGTAGGCGTCCGTGGCGTCCCTCTGGGAACTGGCAGCAATGGCGCTGGCGCTGGTCGTCGCCGGCGGCGTCATCGTGGCGCCAGGGCTGTCCACGGAGGAACGCGCAGCCGCATTGTCCGCCATCGTCGGCGGGATGATCCTGGCCGGCACGCTCCGACGCCGGCGCCGGCGATAGTGTGCAACCGCGGACTGGCGGGATTGCCGGTTCCGCGCATATGATCGGGAGGCGTCCCGCGCGACAATAGGGACACGGAACGGGACGGCTGGTCCCGACACTCTGAGAGGAAGCCTTGCAATGGACTATGAGATCGATAGCCGCGATCCCCGCTACGTAATCGCCATCGACGCGCACGCGGCGCGGCAGGATGCGGAGATGGACGAACTGTGCATCTGCGGCCATCCCGACCGCCGGCACGATCCCAGCGACATTCCCGGTGCGAACCGGCGCTGCAATGGGACCGGCGCGGAACTCGACGTGGAGTACGGCATCCCGGCCGATGAGGCGTGCGCGTGCCGGTACTTTGAGGCGCAGCGAT
>Ga0105104_10002060_pt1 | contig 14844 bp, 12 predicted proteins | sample PPLLaktember2015_3_FD_87034 | JGI IMG/M metagenome (GOLD analysis project Ga0105104, IMG submission 87034) | Freshwater sediment microbial communities from Prairie Pothole Lake near Jamestown, North Dakota, USA - PPLs Lake P7 Core (6) Depth... | ecosystem: Environmental > Aquatic > Freshwater >... | reverse complement strand
TCACATGAAAAAGATAAATTGTTGATTTGTTCTGCTTGGCAATGTCTATCGCCTGTTTTAATGCGTTATCCGCGTAAACTGAAAAATCCGTCGGCACTAATATTTTCTTTGGTGCAAACATAAGAATAACCTCCTTTTTTTATTATAGAATATGTGATGTTATTGAATAGACAATACGGGTTGTTCTGTAGTGAAGTAGTAGTAATAACCTACCAGGTATTCTCTTTAAAAATTCTCGCGAAATGCGCATGATGGGGGCAAAAATTCAGGCCTTCGCCGGAGGAATACCAGCGAATCCAGGATTAGAGCAGTTTCAACAAAAAACTACATCACTACAACAATGATCAGCAGGATAAAGGAAATGACGGCAGCCACGCCGTGAATCAGGATCAGGACGTTAGGCTGCTTTTTCTTTCTCAGATGGAACGAAAGCAGGGTGAAGCCGCCAAGAGCTGTAATCAGAAACAAGACAAGTGCCAGATTCATCAGAAATATCTGCGAATTCTGAACCACATTCCCGATTAGCGCGATCAAACCCGCAGCGGCAAATATGCCATGTGCGATGACGATGGGCCAGCGCAGTCCTTTTCCGCTGAATTTCATGATAGCCAGAGTTAAACCTCCCACTGCCGCAATCGCAAACAAAACCACCGGTAAATAAATCATTATATCCCTCCTTATAAAGTCAATATCACTGAAAAAACATGAACAACCTTACTGTGTAAATAGAATACTGACTCATTAAATAGCAATCATAGTTGTTTGGTAGGATAGTGAGAGGCATAATCTACCTGATATCCGGTCTGCGTAGGGAAAAAACCAGGATCTATCATGTACAATATTTGATGCTTGTTTTCTCTTGACGGAAAACTGATTTTCCCGTTTGACAGCATGGCCGTTCGTGCATATTTTGAGGTTAATGGCTTAAATAACGTTCGGAGATTGGCAATGACAGGAAGAGCAATCTGGAAAGGAAATCTCCACTTTGGAGTCATCGATATCGCGGTAAAGTTGCACACCGCGGTCAAAGAAGAGCATATTCAATTTCACCTTCTACATAAAAAGGATCACCTCAAATTAAAGCAGCAGATGATCTGCGCGCATGAAAAAGTGCCGGTGCCACCCGAGGAACAGATCCGGGGATTCAAACAAGATGATGGAAGATATGTGCTGGTCACGCCGTCGGAACTGGAAGAGATTTTGCCTCAGGACAGCCGGGTAATAAGCATTTTGGAGTTTGTCAAAACCTCGCAAATCGATCCTCGCTACATTACACGCAGCTACTATCTGGAGCCGGACAACCCATCCCGCGCCTATCTGACGCTTGCCGCGGCGCTTACCGATTTGGATGTGGAAGGCATCTGCACCTGGACGATGCGCAAGCGGTCCTATCTCGGAGCCCTGCAAATGAGCGGGAAGATTCTCAGGCTTAACACGCTTCGGTATGCCGATGAAGTGGTCCCTGTATCGTCTCTTGATCTCCCGCACATGTCAATATCGGAAAAAGAACTGCACATCGCGAGCGACCTGATCAGTCACTTAACCGCCTCTTTTGAACCTCAGAAATTCGAAAATGAACACGAAAAGAAATTAAGGCAACTGATTGATAAAAAAGCACGGGGCGAAAAAATTGTGATCCTACGGCCGCGGCGCTTGAAACCGACGTCGCCGGACAAACTGTTGCAGACACTGGAAGCCAGTTTGAAGAAGGTCGCCTGAGGGAGAAACGCAAATGGCCATGCAAAGTATATGGAGTGGGACCATCAGCTTCAGCCTGGTGGCAATTCCGGTGCAGTTGGTTAGGGCGGTTGAGCCCGGCCGGGTTTCTTTTCGCCTGCTGCACACCAAAGATTATTCCCCGCTTTCCCGACGAATGTTCTGTCCCCGGGAAGAAAAGATGGTTGAGCCGGAAGACATCATCCGGGGATACGAAATCGGGCCCGACAAATATATTACGGTCACGGATGAAGAACTGGAATCCGTCTCCCCCGAGCGCAGCCGCACCATCGAGATTGTCGAATTCGTCGATCTCAAGGATATCGATTCCATCTATTATGATCATCCCTATTACCTTGTTCCTTCCAAAGGCGGTGAAAAAGCTTATCAGTTGCTGGCCGAGGTGATGCGCCGGACAAATAAAGCGGGCCTGGCTAAATTTGTTATGGGAGAACGGGAGTATCTTGTAGCGATAAAAAATATCGAGGGGGCACTGTCACTTATCACCCTGCATTACAGCGAAGAGATTCTTCCCGATGATGATATCCTGCCCGGAGCAAGCCCCATCGAAACCCTGGAGACAGCTCGCATGAAAAAAATCATTAAGGAAATGACCGCCGATTTCAATCCGGCTGAGTATGCCAACGAGCGCCGCAAGAGCATTCTGACGCTTCTCAAAAAGAAGGCAAAAAAACAGCCTCCGGTTACGCCGCCCGATATCGAAGACGATGAGGAAGGCCCAGTCGATCTCGTGGCCGCGCTGGAAGCCAGCATGCGGAAAGTGAAAAAGAACCGTTGAATAAAAAAGTGACTCAGATTGCGGGAAGAAACCTGTCTTTATCCAACCTGGAAAAGGTCCTCTATCCTTCCACCGGGTTCACCAAGGCCCATATTCTGGAATATTACCGACTTGTCTCCCCGTATATTCTTCCTCATCTGCGGGGCCGGGCGCTGACCTTAAAACGTTACCCCGACGGCGTGGCGGAAGCATACTTTTTTGAAAAACGCTGTCCCGCCCATCGACCATCGTGGGTGGCCACGGCAGAGATCGCCCGGGACAACGGGGAGCAAATGACGGTCTGTCTCGTGAATGATCTTGACACACTGATGTGGGTGGAAAATCTGGCCTCCCTTGAGCTGCATGTGCCGCTGGCCCGGGCTGATGCCCCGGAAAATCCTGACGCCGTCGTCTTCGATCTGGACCCGGGAAATGGGGCCGGCATTCTGGATTGCATGCGCGTGGCGCTGATCCTGCGGGATCTGCTTGCCGGGCTAAAGCTTACGTGCTTCCCCAAAACATCGGGGATGAAGGGGCTTCATGTCCTCGCCCCCCTGAATCAGAAAAAGATGACATTCGACGATACCAAGAAATTCTCCAAATCCGTAGCCCAGGTCCTGGAGCGCAACTATCCGGATCTGGTAACGTCAAAAATGGCGAAAGAGCAGCGGGTTAAAAAAGTTTTCATTAACTGGTCTCAAAACGATTCATCCAAGACCATGGTTTGTGTTTATTCTTTAAGGGCCGGCGAAAGGCCGACCGTTTCGTTTCCTCTGACCTGGAAAGAACTGGAGCATTTGGAAAGCAATGGCAATCCGGATAAAATTCAGGTCGAACAGTCCGAAGCCGTAAGCCGTCTTAAGAAATCAGGCGACTTGTTTGGTGAGATGCTGGTCATGAAGCAGCGGCTTCCTTATATTTAATCCCGCTGCTGCGGGACGAGCGTTAATTCTCCGCAGCTTGCTGCGAGGTGGTTGATTATGGCGCTGAAAGATTATATATCCAAACGCAAATTCACAAAAACGCCCGAACCGCCCGGGGACCTGCATCCCGCGGGGGACCGTCTTGTTTTTGTCGTCCAGAAGCACGCCGCCCGAGCGCTGCACTATGATCTGCGGCTGGAGCTGGATGGCGTTTTGAAAAGCTGGGCCGTCCCCAAGGGGCCCTCCCTCGACCCCTCCCAGAAACGCCTGGCCGTCATGGTGGAAGATCATCCTTTCGATTACAAGGATTTTGAAGGCGTAATCCCGGAGGGCAATTACGGCGCGGGCAGCGTCATTATCTGGGACCGCGGCTTTTATCACCATCCTGCCGACCCGGACGGAAACCGGAGTGAAACGCTTCTTCGGGAGGGGCTGAAAAAAGGACATTTGACGTTTATTCTGCACGGGGAAAAGCTTCAGGGGGAATTCGCGCTGGTTAAAACACGCAAGGACGAGAAGTCCTGGCTGCTTTTAAAAAAGAATGACCGCTTTGCAACGACAAAAGATATTCTGAAAGACAATAGGTCCGTCGTGTCCCGCGAGAATCTCGAAGAAGTGGCAAGCGGTAATTCCAAGCATCCACCACGGCAGTATAAGATCGATCAAATTCATCTGCGTGAAGCCATGGAAAGTGAGGACCTGAAAAACGCGCCTCCTGCGCCCATGCCGCACAATATCAAACCGATGCTTGCGACCCTGACGAAAAAGCCCTTTGAGCATCCGGAATGGTTTTTTGAAATGAAGTGGGACGGGTACCGGGCTATTGCCGAAATAAGCAATGGAGATGTTCAGCTGTATTCCCGAAACGGGATTTCGTTTGACAAAAAGTTCCACGCCGTTTTTGAAGCGTTGAAGACTTTCCATATGGAGGCCGTACTGGACGGTGAAATTGTTGTGGTGGATCAACAGGGACATCCGGATTTTCGGATGCTGCAGGATTATCAAAAATCCGGAAAAGGCCTTTTGGTCTATTATGTTTTTGATCTCCTTTATCTCCAGGGACATGATCTGACAGGCCTGCCCCTCTCGATACGAAAAGCACTCCTGAAAAAAATTCTTCCGTCTTCTCCGAACGTAAAAATAAGCGATCATATCGCTGCAGACGGCGTCGCGTTTTTCAAGGTCGTCAAAGATGCCGGCCTGGAGGGGATCATCGCTAAACTCGCGGCAAGTCTTTACCACACAGGTAGAAGAAGCAGCCAGTGGCTTAAAATCAAGACGCACCTTACGCAGGAGGCTGTCATTGCCGGATTTACCGAACCCAGGGGTAGTCGAAACGATTTTGGCGCCCTTGTGCTGGGAGTATTTGAAGGCAAAGAACTGGTTTTCATCGGGCATACCGGCGGCGGGTTCATTACCGGAACGCTGAAAGAAATCCGCGCAAAGCTGAATCCCCTGATTCGCAGGAAATGCCCTTTCAAAATAAAACCCAAAACCAATACACCGGTCACCTGGGTGAAGCCGGTGCTCGTCTGCGAAGTGGTCTTTCGCGGCTGGACGGGCGAGGGGCTGATGAGACAGCCGGTTTTTTCACGGCTTCGTGAAGATAAAGATGCAAGTGACGTGGTGCGCGAAACGGCCTCTACCGCGACCCGGCAAAAAGCGGCGGCAAAGGGTAAAATAGGCGTATGAACTTTTGCATTGGAACCAGTGTATATGGTTACAAGGAATGGAAGGGGAAGTTCAGCGGATGTCTTCCAACTGCGGGCCGCTCTGATCGCCCTGATTATGGTAGCCACGTCGCTCCCAGTAGCCACGGTAGCCCGCCTGGCCGGAGAATTCTATCCTTTCAATCCAGCGCGCCCATTTATAGCCCCACTTATCCTCCGCCACCAGAATGAGGGGAAACCCCAGTTTGGCGGGAAGCACAATATCATTGGCCCTGTCTGCAAGCAGCATGTTCCTGGATGCCACGGTGCGAAGATCCAGAGAAGTAGTATAGCCGTCCACCCCATGAAAAATAACCGTATTGGCCTTTTCATCCACAACCGCACGATTCATCAGCTCTCTGATGGGAATGCCCTCCCACAATACGGTTACCTGCCATCCTTCAACGCAGTGGACTGTTACAATTTTTTTCTGATGCGGCAGTCTTTTAAGTTCGCCGTATGAGTACACCAGTGCTTTCTTTACTAATCCGTCAACGCGCAATCGATATTTTTTCAGATCAACTTTTTGAACGCCGGAAATGGAATTTTCCCGGAAATCATCCACCGATCCGAGGACATTGCCCTGATAGCTTTTCAATTCACCGTTTGCCCGACGCTCTTGCACAGGATTTCCGGCCGCCAGCAGCATAAACGAAATTCCAAGAAGACAAAGCCTGGTTAGCCAATAGGGTCTCATCTGTGATTTCCTTTCCTTTAACGATCTGCTGATTCCGGCAATCGATCGCTGATTATTTCACGAAATCGCGCCTTTTTCTCCAAACTATATGATGTGATTGAATTTGCAATACGGGTTATTCTGTAGCTAAATGATAGTAATAACTTACCATATCTTCTCTTTAATAATTTCCCTAAAGTGTGCATCACAAAGGCAATAAAACGGCATTCTATAGACATTAACCGTTTTAAGTGTTAATTTATAAGAGTCCGGCAATGATGAAAATAAACACAAACACACAGAAGCGTTTTATAACAAACTAAACGCGCATATTGGTCTATGAGCACTCAATCTTACCTGGATGAAAGAAAGTCAGCCCTTAAATTCCTGATGAGGGCTCTAGCTTATAAAAATTACCGGTTATTTTTTGGCGGACAGAGCCTTTCACTGATTGGGACGTGGATGCAGCAGGTCGCCATGAGCTGGCTTATTTACCGGATGACCGACTCGGCTTTTCTACTAGGCCTGATTGGTTTTACCGGCCAAATCCCCACAGTCATCTTCGGTTCTTTTGCCGGTGTTTACGCAGACAGATTGAACCGCCGAAATTTGCTAATCGCCACACAGGCATTTGCCATGATGCAGGCTTTGCTATTGGCATTTCTGACACTCACCGGACTGGTCGCCGTATGGCATCTGATCGTGCTGAGTATCATTCTGGGTATCGTCAATGCTTTCGATGTCCCGGCCCGGCAATCATTCGTCATCGATCTTGTGGAAAATAGACGTGACCTGGGCAATGCCATTGCCCTGAACTCCTTTATGTTCAACAGTGCAAGACTGGTGGGCCCGTCGATTGCAGGCCTTTTGATTGCTTATGTCGGCGAAGGGATTTGTTTCCTGGTAAACGGCATCAGTTTTTTTGCCATCATTGTGGCGCTACTGGCGATGAAAACCAATCAAAAAGTTCGGGAGCAAAGTTCCGGGGCGGTGCTTCATGAACTCAGAGAGGGCTTTCGATATGTATTCGGTTTTGCCCCGATCAAATACATCATTCTGCTTGTGGGAATGGTGAGTCTTTTGAGCATGCCTTATATCGTTTTGATGCCGGTCTTTGCGCGGGACATTCTGCACGGCGGTCCCCATACTCTTGGTTTCCTGATGGGTGCAACCGGAATCGGTGCATTGATAGGCGCGCTGTATCTTGCTTCCCGGAAGTCCGTGATCGGCCTGGGACGTATTATCACTATTTCCACCTGCATTTTCGGTTGCGGGCTGATTGCCTTTTCATTTTCCCGCTATCTGCCGCTTTCTTTATTGATGATGCTGATGACGGGTTTCGGTATGATTGTATCCGCAGCATCATGCAATACGATCGTACAAACCATCGTGGACGAAGATAAGCGGGGCCGTGTCATGAGCTTTTACGCCATCGCTTTTATCGGAATGGCGCCTTTTGGCAGTCTGATCGGAGGAAGCATTGCCCACAACATCGGCGCACCTCTCACGCTTGCCGGCTGCGGCGTGTTGGGCATTGTTTGCGCCGTCTTTTTCTACTATCGATTACCGCAGATACGCAAGTCGGTTCGGCCGATCTATCTCCGTATGGGCATTATCCAGGAAATGCCTACGGAACTTCAGTAAGCGGCGGCTGAATCGTTCGTCATATTTTTACAAATGCGGAAAAATAAATGTCAGAATGACTTGGAACATTAGGGCGGCTCCAACTCGTCCATCAAGGCTTGAAGGCTTCGACCAGCGCGTCCATGTGATAGCCTGTCTGGAATAACCGCACTTTTGTGAATCCCGCCTCCTCAAGCCAGGTTTTGATCTCATCGAACGTGTAGGTGGAACCCCCTTGTGTATTCACCAGCATGTTGACAGCGAAAATGGCCCCTTCCTTAGGAGCTATCCGATTGGGCTCCATGACGTGATCGCGGATAATTAGCCGTCCTCCGGATACCATCGCGTGCAGCACCTTGCGGAACAGTTCGACGTTTTGTGCGGCGTTGTTCTGGTGAATGATGGCGGAAAGCATCGCCAGATCATGTCCGCCGGGTAGTTCGTCCGCGTAAAAATCCCCCGCAACAAAACGGACCCGGTCTGCCATACCCGCTTCTGCCATGCGTTCGCGCGCGATCGGAATGACCGCGGGCCGGTCAAAAAGCGTTGCTTTCATGTTCGGCGCGGCCGAAAGAAAAGCAATCGTGTAGGTACCGGAAGCGCCGCCCACATCGATCAGGGTTTTTGCCGTGCCAGGCTCGACAGCCTTCACAATATTCTCAGCCAGCGACGCTCCGACCACATGCATCGCCCCGATAAAGGCGCGCATGTCATCGGTATTCCGGGCTGCGGATGCTGGTATTTCGGCAGGTTCGGTGTCGCTGACTTTGGATGTCAGGTTAGACCAGCTTTTCCACAAGTGGTTTGCGTGGTGGATCATCGGCAGAACCGAGTGAGGGTTTCTATCACTCAGGCAGGCTGCAACATTGGGTGAGCATCGATACACGCCGTCCGGCTCTTTAATCAGCAAACCCATCGCCGACAGAGCATCAAGGAGGATCGTCAAGCCCCGTAAATCGGCAGTGATCCGGCCAACAAGGTTTTCGGCAGTTGAGGGCACCTCGTCCAGAAGCGTAAAGAGGTTCAACTCGGCTGCGGTGAGCAGTATCCGGCTTTCCATGAACTGCCTTGCAAGCTTCAGAATGTCATCCGGTTTATGATCGATCGTCATAGGTATAGCATACCACGGTTAGTTATCCTTTTACAGGCAAAAACATAACCAGGTAAAAGGGATTTAGGGACTGACACAATGACAGAGTGATCCTACCCCGTCTATCAGGGTGTCCGCATAGTCCGCACAGGTTCAATCATTCTGATTGAACCTGCGGTTTGATCCTGCTAAGAATGCTGAAATGTAAAGGGTAAATCTGCAAGATTGAACCAGCAAAAAATGTTGTGGTATAATCGGGCGTAAACCGGAGGTCATTACAACATGCGTGTCCTTTTAATCGCTGCGAATACGGAAAAAATCAATGTCCTGCCCATGCCGTTGGGATTGCATTACGTGGCCGCCGCCATACAGGATAAAGGACACGATGTCCTGATGCTGGATTTAATGACCCATGCCGATTTCCGCCAATCGATTTCCGAGACGATAAACTCTTTCCGTCCCGACGTGATCGGCATCTCCATCAGAAATATTGACGATCAGGTTATGCATGGCGCGAGATTCCTGCTGGACGATGTCAAAAGTGTTGTTGGTTATTGCCGAAGCGATTCTGCCGCCCCCATTGTCCTGGGCGGTGCGGGCTACAGCATTTTCCCGGAAGCCGTCCTCACCTATCTGGACGCAGACATGGGCATCCAGGGAGAAGGAGAATTGGTTTTCCCCCAATTGCTGGAACGGCTGGAACGGCGCGCCGATCCGGCGGGATTGCCCGGTCTGTATTTAAAAGGCCGGGGATTGCAGGGCGAGCGGACCTATATCCGGGAGCTTAGTGAATTGCCCGCATCCGGTATCCATCGTTTCTTGTCTGCATACGACCGGAATTTATGGATGCCTTTTCAGACCCGGCGCGGCTGCCCCATGAATTGCAGCTATTGCTCAACGGCCACGATCGAAGGGCGCACCATCCGAAAACGATCTTCCGGAGCGGCCATGGAAGAACTGAAGAACTGTGCGGCAACCGGATTCCGGCAGTTTTATTTTGTCGATAATACCTTCAATCTACCTGCATCCTACGCCAAAGAGATTTGCCGGCGGATCATCGATCAGGGTTTTCGGATTAGTTGGCGGTGCATCTTTTATCCCGGCCATGGTGATGAAGACCTGATCAGACTTATGACGGAAGCGGGCTGCTGTGAAATCAGCCTGGGGTTTGAAAGCGGATGCGAACGGATACTCACGAACATGAATAAGCGCTTCACCCCTGAAGAGGTCCGAAAAACATCCCTGATGCTGGCAAAACACGGCATCAGGCAGATGGGTTTTTTAATGCTGGGCGGGCCTGGCGAAACTAGGGAGTCGGTTCTGGAGAGCCTTGCCTTTGCCGATTCGCTTCCCCTGGACACCGTGAAAGTATCACAGGGGATCCGCATTTATCCTTACACAACGCTTTCGAAAATTGCCATGGATGAAGGCCGGATCTCACCTAATGATCAACTCCTCACGCCGACTTTCTATATGGTACGTGAGATTGAGGATTGGTTGAAAGACACCGTGAAAGGCCGGATGGCCGAACGGTCTAATTGGACAACATAATGGTGGGGTATTAGATAAGTGTTATGTCCCCCCGGACCTTTGGATTCACCTTTGAGTTATTATAAACTCGGATAATATTCTATATAAGTGCGTTTTTACTATTTGCTGTTCACAAAAGCAATGAAACAGCTAGAAACAGCTAGCATTTTACCTAAAGACTGCATCGGTTTTGCGCAGGAGCACCCGGCTTTATTTGGTAAGTGGCTGTTTCCTCTGATATAAGACAATCTTCTTCTTTGTGTTTATGCTGATCTCCGGTTATATGACTCGTGCTTCCATGGATAACATCCTGAATACACTGCAGCATCAAAGCGTACCGTTCTGCTCGATGGGTAAACTTATTATATTCAGCCATATACTCACGGTAAGCTTCTGTGTTTTGGTCTGCACGTTTTCTTGCTTCTTTCACTTTAACGAAATGTTCACGAATGTTCTTTGTAACCTTCCCTGTGATAATTTTAATTAGCGCATCTTCTGACACGGTCTCTAAATAATTGTCTACTGCAATTACAGTGGACGCAACAACCTCTTGCGCTTTTTTTCTTTTATTGCCCTTTAACAATGTCTTTTTGAAACAGTCGTTAATTTTCTTCTCATTTTCTTTTTTCGCCAGCTTCGGCATTGGCGTGGCATCTCCATTTTTAATAACAGCTTGCTTTGTTTTAACAACAGAATCGTTAAGTGTATCACGGCAAGTATTCATAAAGACTATCCCCCTTAGTTTGATTAAAGTTGTCTAGATATAGTCCTCCTTGACTTGTAAAATATAGGATGTTGTTGGATTTGCAATATGGGTTATTCTATAGTGAAGTGGCAGGAATAACCTACCATATCTTTAAAAATTCCCGCGAAATGTGACCGTTTTAGTTCTTAATTTATGTGCTTTCGGCGATGGTGAAGTCACATACCGGTCTCTTTTGATATTGTAGCTGTTAAAACTCTTGCCAACTTATCAAGGCTGGAATTCCAGCCTTCCTCCATTCCGCTTTTGAGCATTGCATCCATCTGCTCCTTTCTTGCAGTTTCCGGATAGATGATGGATAGTTTTGTTCTACCGGTCTGAGTTTCTTCAAAAAGCACCGTGACCACTGATTCCTTTGGAAAATCCGGGTCCATTCCGTAATCGGCTGGTTCCATCATCCTGCCGTTCTCATCGGAAAAATAGTCTGTGACAACCAGCTTTTTATCGGGCACGATTTCCAGATATGTTCCTGCGCTATACATATCCCTATCCCATTCAGAACCCTTTGGTCCGTGCATGGTAAAGATATATTTGCCGCCAACTTTTAAATCCACTTTAATTTCCGGGGCAGTAAACTCCTCGGGTCCCCACCACTGTTTAATGACTTCCGGATCTGTCCATGCCCGCCATACAGCATTCGACGGTGCATCAAAGACCCTCTCTATTACGATTCCTTTTTCGTCATTCATTGAAGCCACCTCTGCCTTTCAAATTTCTTTATGACATTCATTTTTTTTGCCTTTTCATTAAAGCAAAGATGGACGCACTCCCCACGAAAGGCAATAGTGGAAAAATGTCAGTATAGTGGTGGGAGGAAACCACCGGTGGATTATGTGGAAATAATGGTTCCCAACCGCATTGAGTGCCTTTATTGGCGGTAATTTTGGACAAATACCCGTAATCACCAGGATTGGCCTATGGTTATTTTTACCCACCATTATGCTCTCAATTTCCTGTCATTGCATTTAATGCCGAATGCCTTCATCTTACAGTAAATGAATGCCATGCCGGGCGTCTGATGTTTCCGTCATCAATCTATTTTATGGAGGATACCATGTTACAATTTGAATTAAGTTCCACGCAAAAAGAATTGCAGGCAAAAATTCGCGAATTTGCCGTCAGAGAAATCCTGCCTGCAGTCTGGCATTATGATGAGAAGGATGAAATTCCGCTTTTCTTGCTGCAAAAAGCCTTCGATAGCGGTTTGATGAATACGGATATTCCCGTAAAATACGGCGGCAAGGGATTCGGACTGATAGAAAGCGTTATCCTCACCGAGGAGATGGCCGCTGTCTGTCCTGGTGTGGCAACATCTATTTTTGATAACTCTCTCGGCATGGTGCCGATCTATCTTTCCGAGAACGAAAAAGTCAAAGAAAAATATCTTCCGGTAATTCTCCGCGACTTCAAGCGCATTTGCTTTGCGACATCTGAGCCGACGATAGGCTCCGATGTCGCCTCGATGCGCTGCAGCGCCGAAAAGAAAGGAAACAATTATATTTTAAATGGCACCAAGTACTGGATAACCAACGCAGGAGTGGCCGATTACATGACGATTTTTGCCACCATTGATCCGGCCAAACAACATGAAGGTATTTGCGCGTTTCTTGTGGAAAGAAATTGGGACGGGGTTTCCGTGGGCAGGCCGATCCCAAAATTAGGCCAGCGCGCTTCGAATACGGCGGGGATCAACCTTAAAAACGTCCGGGTGCCGGATGAAAACGTTATTGCTCAACCGGGCAAAGGATTTGTTCTGGCCATGAAAACGTTCTCCCGAACCAGACCGACAATCGGCGCTTTTGCCGTAGGCGCCGCCCGTTCAGCAATGGAATATGCCATCGATTATGCCAAAAAGAGAAAAGCTTTCGGCGCAAAGCTTTCCAATTTTGAAGCCATCGCGTTCAAATTAGCCGAAATGTATCAAAAAGTGGAAACATCCCGGTTGCTGGTATGGAAGTCGGCATGGGAAGCGGATAGCGGCATGGATTCTACGATAAGTGCTTCTATAGCCAAATTTTATGCTACGGAAGCGGCCATGGAAGTGGTAAACGATGCCATGCAGATTTTCGGCGGCTACGGATATACGAAAATGTTCCCCATTGAAAAATTGCTTCGGGATATACGTTTATTAAGCATATACGAAGGGACAAGCGAGATTCAGCGCCTGATTGTGTCCGGTCATGTCTTGAATAATTACAAACCGTCAATGCCTTCACTGGAAGATCTTCCCATGATCAGGGGGCTTGATTTGAATGACCCTGCGGCAAAAACAGTTTCGGCCTGGCGCTGCCGCATGTGTGGACACATCCACTATGGTGAGGAACCTCCTGATGAATGCCCCTATTGCTTCTTCCCGAAGACGGCATTCAAAAAGATTTGGCCGATCGGTTGATCGGACAGCATGAGGCTTACTGTTATTTGATGTATTGCTACCCGGATGGGTGGTGACCTCCAGGTCATCAGAGGGAAAAGCATATCTGTCTGAATTACTCTGCAGGCATGCCTCCAGCACTGCGATTGATCCCATTCCCGTTTGATCCCCTCTTTGCTATATTTTTACTCTCCTCAGTCTGAGGGCATTTCCGACCACGGAAACGGAGGAAAGGCTCATAGCCGCCGCCGCAATCATCGGGCTCAGAAGAATGCCAAAGTTGGGATAAAGGATGCCCGCTGCGATAGGTATGCCGATGGCGTTGTAAATAAAGGCAAAGAACAGGTTTTGCTTGATATTGGCTATTGTGGCGCTGCTCAAACGTCTCGCGCGGACGATGCCGGTGAGGTCGCCCTTCACCAGGGTAACACCGGCGCTTTCCATGGCAACGTCCGTGCCCGTTCCCATAGCGATGCCCACTTGTGCCTGGGCCAGGGCGGGGGCATCATTGATCCCGTCACCGGCCATGGCAACAATATGCCCGCCCTGTTGAAGCTTTTTAATCGCTGTTGCCTTTTGATCCGGCAGAACCTCGGCTGCCACTTCGTCCAGATTAAGCTTTTTTGCAACGGCCTCTGCCGTTATCTTATTATCACCGCTCAACATCACAATCCGGATGCCTTCGGCATGCAGTTGGTTGATTGCCTCGGGCGTGGTCTCTTTGATCGGATCGGCAACCGCAAGCATTCCAGCCATTTCACCGCCAATCCCCACAAACATGACCGTCTGTCCTTCGGACCTCATAGCCCGGGCATGCTCAGCCAAAGGACCGGCGTCAATCTTGAAATCTTCCAACAGCGAACTGTTGCCAAGCAATACCTTTTTGCCGTCAATCTCGCCGGAAACGCCCTTGCCGGTATGGGAAATAAAATTACTTGTATCGATCAGGTGTATCCCTTGATGGACAGCCCCTTCGATAATGGCTGCCGCCAATGGGTGTTCGCTTCCTTTCTCCAAGGACGCCGCCAGTAACAATACTCTGTCTTTATCCATGCCCGGAACCGCGACAACCTGCATTAGTTTCGGCTTGCCCTCGGTCAGCGTTCCGGTTTTGTCAACCACGAGCGTCGTCACTTTCCTCAGGGTCTCGATCGCCTCGGCATTCTTAAACAAGACCCCCATCGTTGCTCCTTTTCCTGTTGCTACCATAATCGACATCGGCGTTGCCAAACCCAAGGCACAGGGACAGGCAATGATCAACACTGAGACAGCGGCAATCAGTGCATGGGCTAACCGGGGCTCAGGACCGAAAAAGTACCAGATGACAAAAGCAATCAGTGCGATAGCGATCACAGCCGGCACAAAATATCCGGCTACAACATCGGCAAGCTTCTGAATGGGCGCCCGGCTTCGCTGAGCCTCGGCCACCATCTTGACTATTTGCGACAGAACTGTTTCAGCGCCTACCTTCTGGGCCTCCATAATTAATGACCCTGTGCCGTTGACCGTAGCACCGATTAGTTTGTTCCCAACTTCTTTCTGAACCGGTATCGGTTCGCCCGAGATCATCGATTCATCGACGCTGCTTAATCCTTCCAGAACGACGCCATCCACGGGAATCTTTTCTCCCGGCCGGACACGCAAACGATCGCCCTTCATGACATG
>Ga0105104_10002059_pt1 | contig 14850 bp, 22 predicted proteins | sample PPLLaktember2015_3_FD_87034 | JGI IMG/M metagenome (GOLD analysis project Ga0105104, IMG submission 87034) | Freshwater sediment microbial communities from Prairie Pothole Lake near Jamestown, North Dakota, USA - PPLs Lake P7 Core (6) Depth... | ecosystem: Environmental > Aquatic > Freshwater >... | reverse complement strand
GGCCGACAGAGCCGGCAGCGGTTGCCGCCAGGGCCACGGATGGATCGCCCGCCGTGTTGGTGTTGCTGGCGAAATTCGTGAAGTCGGTGTTGTTGCCACCAGTGACCGCAACGATGCCAAGAGCGACTTGTGCTGCGGCGGTTGAAACCGCCGTCACCGTGCGCGCCGTGGCTTCAGTAACGACATGCGCCCACAGCTTGGCCTTGACGGCTGTCATACTGACGCCGGGCGTTACTTCTGTCCACGTCCCGCCAAGGCTGTCGGAGATCGTCGGCATGTTGCCAACATTTCGACAGCAGGCGAAGGCGAGCAGCAGAGAGCCGACCGCTGGCGTGAACGACGCAGTCGTCACCGTCGTGCCGGTCGCACCGGCTACAGGACAGGCGATGCCAGCGGAAGCAACCATCAGGTCGTATCCACCCAGAGATCGTTAACGGCGGGGCTGCCAGGTGCACTGGTGCCGACATGGATGTTCTTTGTCGCGGCGGTGCCCAGTGCCGCAATGTTGGCCTTGACGTAGGCCGTCGTCGCCACGCTCGTATCGTTGTCAGCGGTCAGCGGCGTCGGCGCAGTTGGGCTGCCAGTGAAGGCAGGTGAGTTGATGTCGGCCTTGTTACCGAGGACCGGAGTGACGTTGGCGGCGATGTAATTCTCGATCTCGCCCAGCGTGTCGAAGCCGGTCGAGGCGCTGCCGACGATGGCCGCCTTGGTCGCAGTATCGGCTGCAGTGACGAAGGCAGTCGTGGCGATGCTGGTGTCGTTGTCGCCCGCTGTCGGCGTCGGCGCAGTCGGATTGCCAGTCAGCGCCGGACTGGCGAGCGGAGCCTTAGCCGCCAGGTCAGTGACGAGGTTGGTCACCTCGCTCTGCGGGTGGCTGTGCGTCGACGGCGGGTAGGTCGAGGGCTCGCCCGAGATGTCAGCCCATGCGATCGGCACTGTCGGCGGGAACGTGGCAGGCTTGCCGGTGATGTTGTCCCACTCGACGAAGCCACCCGCGCCACCCTCGGGCAGCGCGCCGACATGCGCCGGCACCCACTGCGACGAGTTGCCGTCGTTGTAGAAGACGAACATGTTGCCAGTGTCGGACTCCCACCAGGTCTGACCGACGACCGGCGAGGCCGGCGGGCCGTCGCCGATGTGCATGATCTGCGGGCCGGACGGACCGGGTACGCCCTGGATACCTTGCGGGCCGGTCGCACCAGTGTCGCCCTTGTCGCCCTTCGGGCCAGCCGCGCCAGTCAGTCCGGGGTTGCCCTGCGGCCCCTGCAGACCCTGCGGACCGGGTAGACCTTGCTGTCCCTGCGGTCCCTGTGGTCCTTGCGGCCCCTCCGGTCCTTCCGGTCCGACCACCGTCGAGTCGGCGCCGGTATCGCCCTTCTCACCCTGCGGCCCCTGCGGTCCCTGCGGCCCTATTTCACCCTGCGGCCCCTGCGGTCCGGTGGCGCCAGCATGCGCCAGGAAGTCCATCGTGAAGGCCGTCAGCCGGTTCGACACCGTCGCGCCGAGCAGGAACGCCTGCGCCGCCGTGCCTTCCTGGGCGCGGGTGACGTTCAGAATGTCGCCCGATCGGCCGGTGCACAGCATGATCTCGATCTGGCCGGATCGTCGGTCCTCGACCGTCACCGGGAAGTAGTTCGAACCGTCGCCGACCGGCTGCGGGAACCTGGCGCCGTCGCCAGCCTGCACGCGGATCGAAGTGGTAATCGCGTCAATCGCAGCGTAGAGCCGCGACGAGGCGTTGTTGGCAAACAGCATCGGTACAGTCATGGCGTCACCCACAATCCGATATCGTCGCGCTTGACCTGGCCGGCGTCGGTCCTCACCACCATCTGCAGCGTGTAGGCGGTGTTGCCGACGCCGCCGGAAGCGAACATGGTCAGCTTCTTGTTGGCGGCATCGGTGAAGCCGCTAGTCACGGTGAGCGGCGCATCCGCGGTGTAGGGGACCGTAGTGACCTGGAAGTCAGTCAGCTTCTCGGCATCCTCGAGCCAGCAGCTGTAATCCAGGTAGAGCCGCCGGCGCTCGATCGCCGCCTTGTTGAACGTCTTCACCACCTTGCCGACATAGGCACCCATCAGGCAGCCCTCCGAATGACCAACGTGCGCACTTCCTGCGGGAAGGTGATCGTATCCGAGACACAGGGCACCACATAGTCCGGGCAGCCGGTCTCGAAGATAGCCAGCATCTCCTCGGTGATGAGGATCACTTCCAGCGCCACGAAGGTGTCGAACAGCTGCGGCCACACCGGCCAGTTGGTGCCGGCGCCGTTGATGTCGTCGCCATTGTGGTCGTCGGCGTCATAACCGGCAGGCAGCACCGGGTGGCCGAAATAGCTGAGCCAGGGGTCGATGATCACGGGCGCCACCAGCCTCTCTGCTCGAGCCAGTCCGGCTGCACCAGCATGTCCAGGCCGTTGGGAATGAACGGCAATTCGAGCGCCTCGTCGATGAACAGGATCAGCTCAGTGGCATTGCTCATCGTGAAAAAAGTGACCGGGGCGCCGATGGTTATACCCGGTATAACCACCTGGTTGGTCTGCCCGGTGCCGTCAGGCGTCACCGTCTTTGAGGTGATCGGCAGCGACGAACCACGCGCCACCGGCCCATGTGCTGTGACATCGGCAATGACTTCGTCCGTCGCCGAGAAAACCGGGGTTCCCGACCACGCCGTCAGCACCAGGTTTGCCGACAGCCAGTCGAAGGCGCCGGTCATCAACCTGTATCTTGCGACGTCGTAGACGTTGTTCATGTCCATCCATTGCGCGGGAACCGCCAGCCTGGCGCCGGCTGATTGTAAACGAAGCCCCGCAGCGCCTCCTGCTTGCGGTAGGCCATCTGACTGCGGAACCGCCTGCCGTGGTAGACCGCGATCGTCGGGTTGGCCCACGGCTTGGCCGGCATGGCGTAGAGACGGCTGAGCGTGCCATCCAGGAAGTCCTGGAAGAACATGTCCCACATCCACTCCTCGACCGACCAGTCGCCGCAATCGCACTCCAGGCACCCCCTGGACAGCGTCAGCGCCAGCAGCGTCTCGAGCGGATATTTGCGCGCCTCAGCGTCGGGCATCGAGGTGAGCGAGATGTAGTTCGGCCGGTAGATCGCGTAGCTGAAGATGCCACCCTCGAGATCGGTCTTGGCCGGGTCGATGGCGATGTCACCGTCGGGGAACAGCTCGCTCGCCTCGAGCGTGCCGACCGAGGTCTGCACGACGCCACTGCCCGACGATGTCGCCGAGGGCACCGGGATGTTCTGGTGCACCACCCCCATCAGCCGCACCACGTTGGTGCCCGACGGGATCGCGAAGCCGTACTCGACGATGTTCTCGACCAGCGTGATGTCCGCCCTGTGCTGCCAGGCGGAGGTGCGCCGGAAGAACTCGTCCATCACGTTGAACAGCTCGAGGTTGAGCAGTTCGTCAGTCACCCCGGGCACGTGGACCTTGAGTGTCTGCAGGATGCGATCGGCGGGGGTGCATTCGCTCATGAGTTGACCACCAGCAGCTGTTGCATGAACTTCTGGAGCAGCGCGCCGGCGCGCTGGTCGGTGGTCGGCTCGTCGTCCCTCAACTGAATTCGGCCGACGATGTAGTAGATCAGGCTGGACCGATACATGGGATCCAGCGTGATCGTGGCGTTAGTGTCGATGGTGCCGGATGTGCTGACATACGGCACCTCGAACAGCGGCAGAAACAAATCCGCGCGCAGTCGCCGCGCCTCCTGCAGCCCGATATTCATCGCGACGACCAGATCCTTGTCTGGATACCGATACGGCACGACCTCGTCCTGCAGGAGACGGCGGGACTCTTCGAGGTACTGTCCTACCGTCTCAAGCTCAGGCATTGGTTCAGCCCGGTACGACGATGGCCTGTGCCAGCGCGGTGCCGTCGAGCACCTTCGAGCCGTAGACCTGCAGGCCGCGCAGCAGCGTGCCGAAGGTCAGCTCGGAGCGCAGCGTCTCGACCTTGTTGATCTGCGAGGCAAAGGTCAGTGCATGCTGTGTGCCAGCGTAGATGACGCTTTCACCAGCAGCCAGGCCGGCGGCGGTGCCGGACGGCAGCAGGTTCGACACGTAGATCGTGAAGCGATCGACCATGCCGAGGCGGCCATTGCGCAGGATCGAGACCGAGTCGCCGGTCAGCGACGCATCACGCAGCTCGCTCATCTTGATCTGCGAGGAGATCCACGCAGGCAGGACGACCCAGCGGCCGGTCTCGGGGATGTTCTGCTCGTCGAGCACCTGGCCGAGGCGAACCAGCAGGTCGATGATCTCGACCTTGCCAGCCGTGCCAGCCGGGTTGCGGGCGACGATCTGCAGCGGTGTGCCGGTAACGCCGAGGTTGACGTTGCCGGAGATCATGCCGGCGGTCGTACCCTTGTTCTTCGGGTGCGCCTGGCCGAGCAGGGTGAGCAGGACTTCGCGGTCGACGACGATCTTGAACTGCTGAGAGGCGTCGTCCGACCACATGTTCATCATGTTCAGATCCGACTGGATCTCCATGACGTCGTCGAGGATGAGGTTGAAATACTTGCCCTGGTCGATCAGGAGCTCGACGATGTTCGAGCCGGGACGCTCGATCTCGAGCAGACCGTCAGCGCGATAGTTCTTGATCGTGATCGTGGGCTTGGTCCGAATGATGACCTTGTCGCCCTTGTTCTTGATCTCGCCTTCGTAGTCGGTGTTGCTGATCGCTGCCAGCACGGTCGACGCATAGAATTTTTCGATCAGCTTCGTCGACCACAGCACAGGGATGAATGTGCCGGAATAGGCTGGAGTGGGGGTTGTTGCGCCAGTCGGGTATATGGGCGGCGTGGTGCCGGCACCTGCTACGGGAAATGCCATGACGATCCTCGCTAGGATTAGCGGTTAATGGATGCGCCCTTCATGCTGTGCTTGGTAGATGTCGCGCTCGATGGCGTCAGCGTCGGCCTCACGGCCCCGATACTTACCCGTGCGCTTGTCTGCCATGAACTTGGCAATCCAGGCGTGTGTGTAGACGGGTTTATCGGGCGGCAGTTCTTGCGGCGCCGATCTGGCTCTGCCGGGTGCCGCAAAGTCCTCCAGGGAGGGTTTCCCGCTGGCATGCCCATTGCTGGACAGAGGCGGCGCTGAAGGTTCCCTTGCCTGGGGATTTTGAGGGGGGCCGGCAGCCTCAGTCAAAAATCCCTTGAAAAACGCTACTACACGCGGGGTTTCGTGTCTAGAGAACGCTTCCATCAGGAGATCGTGGCGCCGTCGGCCTGAAAACATATCCGGGTGCTGCAGCCAGGTCTTGAAGTTCTCGGAACGGTTTATGTCACGCCAGTTGGCTACTTCGCCAGTCAGCGTCTCGTACATGTCCTGCTGCTGGCTGCGCTGGATCACCGAGGTCGTGCCGTCGACCCGGGTCTCGAGCTGACGCAGCCGGGAAGCCAGCTGCTCGAATTCCGGCGCGTACTCCTCGCGCGCCCGCTTGCCCACCACGTTGAGCAGATCTTCGCCGAAGTCAGCGACCTCCTCCGGCGTCACCAGCTGCGGCTTAGGCGGCGGCTGCGGCTCGGCCGGCGGCTGCACACCCTCCGCCTGCAGCCTGAGCAGCGCCTGCTCCATCTGGGCCATGCGGTCGTTCATCTGGCGATTGATGTTCAGCGCCTGCTCGAGGCGGCCCTGCGCCGATCGTAGCTTCTGGGCGTCGGTCTCCTCCTCCACCGGTGGAGATGCCGCTGGCTTTGTCGTGGAAGCTGCAGCTGCTGGCTCCACCGGGGCCGGTTCCGGCTCCTGAGGGGTAGGAGCCGGCGGTTCAGGGTTGCTCATCTGCGTGCGCAGATCATCGGCTGCAGCGATCTGCTTGCGCAGCTGCTCGGGCAGGTTACTGTCCATGGGAGCTTTCGGCTGCTCAGTAGCCGGAGCGGGTTTCTTGGCCATTTTTCTTACCCATCCTTGCCGCCTGGAGCTTCTCGAACAGCTTCGGCGCATCGTTGATTACGCCAGCTATTTCATTGGCTTGCAGCGCCATGCCCTGGGCGCGCTGCAAAAGCTCCGGCGGACATTTCACCATCTGGTCAGTGATCTGGTACGCGTATTCCTGCATTGCCTCGCAGAACAGTTTCCAGCCCACCGGGGACTCACCCCTGAGCGTCATCGACGCCTCGACCAATCTCGTCATGTCAGGCATTTTTGTCCTGCTTGGCGAAGTCGATAATGTTCAGCTACTTGGTCTCAGGCTTGAGCGGCGTCGCCTTGGCGTAGTCAGCGATGGTCCGCTGACTGAGCTGCAGGTCGTTCAGCGCGCCGCGCAGCGGCAGCTGCATGGTTTTCTTGCCCGTCTTCACTGATTGCCGCCCCGCTTCATGCCGGACATACCAGCGTTGAAGTCCGGCGAGCGCCCGGTCATCATCGCCGACTTCGATTGCTGGCCCCACGGTCCAGCGGTGGCAGCCTGCGGCCTCATGCCGAACGCACCGCCGGGGCTCATCGGCTTGGCGCCGGCCGGCGGCGGCATGCGCGGTCCGGGCGGCGGTGCCGGCGGACGACCGAGCTGCGGCATAGGAGTACCGTAACCACCAGCACCGGGCGGCGGTGCGCCGGCTGCCCTCGAAGCATCGCGTGCCTGCTGCATTTTCGCCTGCATGGCAGCGGGATCTGGCCGCGCCGGCATGCCACCGGGCGGCGGCCGAGCAACGGCAGCGTCGCGCTGCATACGCATCGCGTCCGGGTTAGCATCGACCCGCGCTTGCACAGCCGGGTCCATAGCAGTGGGGATTGCAGGCATGTCAGCCTCCTTTTTTACCGACTTTCTCGATGTCCTTCAGGTCGCCGATCCTCAGCGTATCGCCATATGACACGTTGAACCCAGGGCCTTTGGCCTTGGGTTTCGACTTGCCCTTGCCGTATTCGCGCTTCAGCGACTCGCCCTTGGGCTCGTTCTTCACCTTCGGCGCGTTGCCGCTACGCAAGGCGTATCCCTGCTGGTACGACAGCCGGGATACACCCTGTCCAGAGGTCGCTGGAACTTTCGCTCGCGGCGCCTTGGCCATGCTACTTCTTGGCGTAGCCACCGCCACCGGTGTTGGTGTTGTGGCTGACGCCCGGCTTCTGCGGTTTCACCGGGGTGAACTTGTGCATCTTGCCCGACGGACCAGCCTGGATCTTCTGCTTCCCGGCTGATTTCGATGAGCTGCCTTTGGACTTGGCCATAAGTCATCCTTCCTATGCTGGTCCTTGACCCGGGTTTACTCCTGTCCCTGGGCCGGCACCCGGGGTTGGGCCGACCACATTCGTCTGAGGTGCCCCAGGAGGGCCAGGAACGGCCCCTGGAGCGCCGGGAGCGCCTGGAGGCTGTCCAGGTGCCCCTGGAGCTCCAGGTGCGCCTGGCGCGCCTCCCTGGGCCTCCACCTGGGCTTTGATCTCCTCGTCCGGCGGCACGATGTCCTCGCCGGTCATGCCGATACCATCGGCCACCGTGCGTAGCACCGAGGCGCGACCGCGGATACCCGTGATCTGCATGTCGATCGGGTTGGCGGTGATCTGCAGGAATTCGAGCTGGCGCTGGCGCTGGGTCTCGCGCTGCATCGCCACGTTGACGCCGAGCACCACGATCGACTCGTCGCCCCTGATCATGCCGGTCTGGTCGGTCAGCATGACAAGGTCGTAAAGCTCGGAGATGGCTTCCTCGATGACGTCTCCGTCGATATTGGCGGCAACGGTCTGCAGGATTTTAGCTGCATTTCCCATGAGCATAGCAAGGCCGCTAGCAGTTCGGCCCGCCCCACCCAGGCGTTCGGACCCTGTGATGTAGCGCGGGATTGCGGATAGCTCATCCGCGATCTGCGTGAATTTCTCATAGACACCCATCAGCTCCTGGGCGTTGGAGTTCGGCTGGAAGAAGCTGACCGGCGGCTGGGCGTTGTTGCCGAGCGGGTCGTTTACCGTGTGCCATCGTTTCCAGGGGTAAAGGTCATCGCCGTTCTCGTTGTCTGCGATGCGATCATCGTTGACGACCACTTGCGGACCTGAAGCGATGGAGAGGTTGTTGATGAGGGAGCGTAGAGCAGCATTAGTCGCGTCGCCGATGTCGGCGAGAATATCCGGCAACGCGTTACCGACAACGGTGCCCGGGACTTTCTCGAAGGAAGTAACGTAATAGGGTGCACGCTTTTTCAGACTCGGCGAGAGCTGGACCTTGATGACGTAGCGGCCGATCTTGAAGACGTCGACGAAGTAGTCCTTCAGCGGGTCGGGGATCTGCGCCGGCGTCATGCCGTGGTCGAGCAGGATCGAGCCCTGCACGTAGCCGTGATACTCGAGCATGTCCATCATGCCCGACTGGTTCATGCGCGGATCTTCACGGCTCTCCATGTGGGCGCGTGTCGTCTCGGCCGACGACGCGTTGGCCTCGACATAGCCCGACTGGCCGTACCACCTCAGCACCTCGAGGATCGCCGCATCGTTGTAGCCGGGCAGCCCGATCAGCTGGTTGAGGTCGGCACGGGTGACGCGGGTGCGCTCGATCACCGCGGCGTCCTTGATGTCACTGACGCCCGGCGTCCACCACACGTCGAACGGCGATACCCGGTTCCAGAACATGCGCGGCTTGTTGGTCTGCACCGCCTGCCCGTTCTGCCACACCACGTCGGGCACGATGCGCACCACCGGCCCCTTCATGCAGGCGAACGGGAACAGCGGCAGGTCGACCAGGAACGCCGCCAGCGCTTCGTAGAAGCCGCCCTCGACGAGGATGTCGTCGAGCTTGGCGAAGCTCTTCTCGGCCTCCATCCGGGCCCGCTTGATCGAGGCGCGCTTGGCGGCGCCGAGCAGCTGGGTGACGCGATCGCGGATCTGGTCGGGCGTCGGCGCCTCGCCGAGCCGCTGCATGGTGCCGATCTCGACCTGCAGGAGGTTCTGGATATCGCTCTGGATATCCTCGGGCAGCGTCGGGTCGGGCGAGGCTTCCAGCCCCCACGGCTTCTCGGTGTTCAGGTAGACGTCCCTGAGCAGGCTGGTGGCGCCGCGGCACTTGGTGGCGATCAGCCTGGCATAGATGTCCGAGCCGCCGAAACGCCTGATCTCTGCAAGTTTCTGCGCCTCATACTGGCCCTTGAAGACACGCATGGCGCTCGACAGCCGGTCCGACCATCCACTCGCGGAGTCGCGGTGGCGGGCGAACTGGGAGAACTGGTTGTCGACGAAAGCGACCAGCGAGCTGGTCAGGTAGTTGTCCTGCGCGAGCTGGTCCTCGGCCTGGACGCGTAACGCATTGGCCGTCGCCTCCTGCTCGTTGAGCTGGTCAGGCGAGACGAGGCGTAGTACAGCCATGGAGGATTTCTCGCTGGAGTTTCAGCAGGAATACGCCGGAAGCCGTTGAATGACAACAGATCCGTTACCGCAGGAGGAGGTGTTCGCGGTCGATTTCGCCGCCCTGGCGCGCGAAATCGCCATGGATATCTTCCCGCTCAAGCAGATCCTCGAGCTGCACCGGCTGACCGACGAGGAATGGCTGCGCGTCCAGGAGACGCCGAAGTTCCAGCAGATGCTGGCCGAGCTGCTCGCCGAGTGGAACGCCACCGCCTCGACCCGCGAGCGCGTCAAGATGAAGGCCGCCACCGGGCTGGAGTCGGTGCTCGAGGTCTATATCCGCGACATCAACGACCCGGCGATCCCGCTGGCGCAGCGGGTCGAGGCGGGCAAGTTCCTGGCCAGGCTGGGCGAGCTCGACAGCCAGGGCATCGGCCAGGGCAGCGAAGGCCGCTTCCAGATCGTGTTCAACATCGCGGACGCGACCAGGAAGGTCGACGTCGGCGGCAAGGTCATCGAAGGCGCGGTGATACCCGAACCATGAGCATCTTCTACACGGCTCCGCCAACCGTCGGCTCGTTCATGCTCTCGGACGCCTTCGTGCGCATCCTGATGGGACCGGTCGGCTCCGGCAAGACGACTGGCGTGATCATGGAGCTGCTCAAGCGCTCGATCGAGCAGCGGGCCGGGCCCGACGGCATGCGGCGCACGCGCTGGGCAGTAGTGCGGCAGACGCTCTCCCAGCTCAGGATGACCATCCTGCTCGACATGCTGACCTGGATGCGCGAGATCTCGGACTACAAGGTTTCCGAGCAGCTCCTGACGATCAGGTTCAACGACGTCGTCGCGGAAGTGTACTTCATCCCGCTCGAGGACGAGGACGACCAGAAGCGCCTGCTCTCGATGCAGCTCACCGGCGCGGTGATGAACGAGTGCACCGAGACCTCGGTGGACCTCGTCTCGGCGATCGCCGGCCGCTGCGGCCGCTACCCCTCCAAGGCTGACGGCGGCGCCACCTGGCACGGCATCATCGGCGACTGCAACGCGCCGATCGAGGGCTCGGAGTGGTGGAAGGTGTTCGAGCAGGACCGCCCGTTCGACTGGGCGCTGTTCCGCCAGCCGTCGGGGATGTCACCTGACGCCGAGAACCTCGACAACCTGCCCAACGGGTATTACCAGCGGCTGGCGCAGAACCCCAACAAGGACTGGGTCAGGCGCTACGTCGAGTGCGAATACGGCGAGGATCCCTCCGGCACGGCGGTTTTCAGGGGCAGTTTCAAGCGTGGCTTCCATGTGTCGAAGGGCCTGGTGCCCGTGCATGGACAGATCATCATCGTCGGCCAGGACTTCGGGCGCTCGCCCTGCTCGATCATCTGTCAGCCTGACCACTCCGGCCGCCTGCTCGTTTTCGACGAGGTAGTGGCTGAAGACATCGGGCTCGAGACCCATGTCGGCCGCTCGCTCAAGCCGGTGCTGTTCTCCACCAAGTACGCAGGGCACATGTTCGCAGCGGTCGGAGACCCGGCCGGCGTCGCCAAGGGGACGATGCTGGAGGAAGACCACTTCGATGTGATGAGAAGGCTGGGAATTCCCGCCTACCCAGCGCCCACGAACAACATCGACTCCCGCCTCGCCGCCGTGGAATACCTGCTGCATCAGCAGCGCGACGGCGGCCCCGCGCTGGTTATCGACGAGGAACATTGCCCGATGCTGGTGCGCGCCATGAACGGCGGCTATCGCTACGGGAAAACGAAAGCCGGCGTCACGAAACCGCTGCCGGACAAATCTCATCCGTTCAGCGACTTAGCTGACGCGCTGCAATACGCTTGCCTGGTGGTGAACAGCGGCCTGGCTGGCTATATCGCCCGCAGGATCAGGCCCAGACCCGTGAAGGTCAGGGAGGCGATGTCGGCTGCCGGCTGGACCTAGACGTGGTGCTCGAGGTGATGCTCACGGCACATGAACACGACGTTTTTCCGCTGGCTGTAGTCGGGGTGGTGCATCTCCAGCTTGGCGGTAGAGCCGCAATTGCACGGCTGCACGACGATGACGCCTCGGCGCTTGTAGACGCCGGCGGCGTTGCGGACACGCGCCTTGACGCGCTGCTCCTCGGTGAGCGGATGCGTCTTGCGCCACTCACGCATGTAGGCGGCGAAGCAGGGATTGCACCATTTGTGCCCCTTGCGCGTCGAAGGTCCGCCACATTTGAGGCACTGTTTCACGTTTGTCAGCCGGACTCGTATGCCAGCTCTGGGGCAGGGGCGCGATCCGGCAGGAAGTTTTTCTCGAAGCTCTCGCGGGCCCACACCTCGACCACGATATCCGGTTCGACGCCCTGCAAAATCGTAACGGATTGCTTCACCACGTAGTCGCCGGGGCGGCAGAGCACCGTCTCGGTGTCGCCCTTGGTCGGCACCCTCAGCGCGGGGCCGGGCTCGATGTTGCGCAGCGGATCGTAGTCGGGCGCGTAAGCGATCCAGTTGCGGTCGATCCAGTCGGGAGCGCCCTTGAGGTTGCCCGGGTACTGGTACGCCTCGAGCACGCGGATACGGGACTCGTAACGCACTTCGCCAACAGGTTGGGTGGAGAGGATTTCGCCAAATATCTCCGGGGACGCCCCCTCAGGGGGCGTCCCCGGGTCCACCATGGCGGCTGGCACAGCCTCGGCGGAGGCAAGCGTGTCAGGAAGCTCCTCTGGAGAGTCAGCCATGGCGAAACCTGGTAGGACAACATCGTCGGGCGGAAGGTTGGCGATGGTCACTGTCGGCGTCTCTGCCGGGTCCGGCGAAATGGGCATATCCGCCGGCGCATCAAATCGGGGATCGAGGTCCGGCGAGGGCGCTTTCAGAGTGCCCAGCAGGTCAGAGAAGGATTTGGTGGTCTTGCGCGCCATCAGCGGGGTCTCACACGGGGCACGCGGCGCACCCAAGCCTTGCCCTTGGGCGGCGGGGATACCGAAGTCTCGCCATTCACGAACGGCATCTCCTCGGGGTCGGCATCGGGGACCGGATCAGGTGGAATTCGCCTCGCATCCTCCCGCTCGATCTTGGCGAGATAGTGGTCAAGCGCCCGGCGGACGTGTTCCTGGACGCTGAGTCCGTCGCGGCCGCGGGCCGACTGCAAGCGCTCGAACTGCAGCTGCGAGATGCGCATCGGCAGCGGGCGAAGCTCGGATTTGTGTATGGTCTGCATGTTCATGCCACGTTTCTAATGCGTTACGTGGGAAAGTGCAACCAGCTATTTGGGGTTGCCCTGAGAGAGTGTGGGGGGCCGGGGGGCGTTGGCCATGTGGTGCCGGCCTATACCCGGTCTAGTGCCGCCCGCTATTCTCGGTGCCCCTAGATGGGAATGCAACACGTAACCGAATGGAGACTGAAATGACGAAGCAGAACGACGAAGCCGCGAAGGCGGCCGCGCTTGAGGCAGCCGCGAAGGCGAACGCCGAAACGCTTTCCAACCACGAAACGGCGCGCGCCGCGCTGATGACTGTCGCCGAAGGCTATGGCCGTGACGCGGTCGCCGGCGACATGAGCCAGACGAAGCTTGCCTTCCTGTTCAATCAGGCGGTGCGCGACAAGGTGGCGACGCCCGGCGACGCGAAAGAAGTCTACCTCGCCTATGCCCGTGGCTACAACGAAGCGCGGCTTGACAAGGGCTCGGTCGAGATTGATGGCGTCAAACATTCGACCATTGGCGACAAGGCCGAGGAAACCGGCAAGGCCGCCGAAACCGTCGCCGCGTCAATCTTCGGCACCTTCGGCAAGTATGGCGTCGTCGGGCAGGGACTTGACCTCTACCAGCGCGTCCGCTTCCTGCGAGACCAGATCACGCCCGAAAACCGGCTGCACTCTGGATTGTTCAACGCCTTCGTCGCGGTCAACCGCGCCGTGTCCAAGCTTGCCGATGACACTTCGTTCACCGACGAAGAATTGCGCACCGGCAAAATGCCCGCCGTGTCTGATGACGTGATCCTTGGCGCAATCGAGAAGGCCGGCTCCGGCGGCAAGACAATGGAGCAGAAACTTGCGCGGCTGATCACCGACGCGCAGAAGCTTAACAAGCCGGGCTACTTCGCCGGATTGGACAAGGTTCTGGAGATGCTCGCCAAGGTTGAAAAGGCGCAGACTGCCAATGCGCCCACGACAGTGGTCAAGATGGAAGCGAAGAAGGCGGCCTGATCAATGGCACGCTTGAACCGGGCAGCTCTTCGGAGCTGCCCGGTTTTTTGTGCGCCTATCAACAATGCCTATCAACATCGGCTGCTGCTGTGCGCGGCGCTGCGGCTGCAGGGTTATACCGAGTATAATGGCTATTTGTCCATTGTCTATTTCGATGTTTGTCGAACTAGACATATGGGCAGGACAATTAGGTTTCAGTTGAAACCCTGCAAATTCAACAGGTTACGGCAGGTTGTATTAAGCTATTTCAACCTAGAATAACTAATTAGTATAATTGTCCAGTGAAAAAAACGGTAGACACGTAACGCGCGTCGTCGCGACGAGGCATGAAAAAATCCTGCCTACTGTTTTTGGCTCGGACAAAACGGACAAAACGGACAAACCATGCGCCGCAAGGCTTTGCGGTCGAAAAACATGGCAAATGGAGAAGTTAATTGTCAGTTTCACACACTCAGATGGCGTCAGGACGCTGGATTAAGCGCGAAATGACAGTGACACAGCGCAAGAAGTTGCGGCGTGAAAGTGCGCGCGTAAGTGTGCGCACTGCCGAAAAATGCGCAACTCCTGCCACAGCTAGTCCTGCTAGACCCAGTCTAACCATTTCGCGCGCTCCTTACCTCGAAATTGGTGACCGCGTCATGATCCGTCACGGCAAGATCGGGCCGCGCGAGAACGTGCTTTTTGGTGGCGCGACGGGCAAAGTGATGCAGATCGCGCTCGAGCATGGCGTCACGATGGCGACCATCCAGCTCGACAAACGGGCTTCGTCCGGCTCCCGCCTGGCCCTGCGCAAGCCCATCTCTGAGTTGTATTTTCTCGACGCTGGCGAGTGGCGGATGCCACGCCCGCGGCCCTCGCACATCGAGCATGAGAGCATCTATGCAACCATCTGGGGTTGATGTTATCGTGTTACGCAATAGTCGCGGAGATATGGGGTCATGAAGGAACACGACAGATTACACTACCTGCGCTATTTGCAGGAGGCTCAATGGCGTCGTGTCGACAGGCTGAAGCGCCGTCCGCAACTGACCAAGCGGGAAAAGAACGACTTGGACGAAACGGTGCGGAACCTCATCGCTGTCGAAGAGGAGCTGCGACAGTACGACTCGACGAGAACCAAGCCGGATTAGACCCGGTATAACCCTCACCAACGGAGACCTTAAATGAGACGCCTCGTCTGGACCGACCACGCGCTCGCCACCCTCGACGATGTCGCTGGCGTGCTCGAAATCATCAACCCGCGCGGGCAGACCGCTGCCCATATCCGCGCCCATGTCGACCGCCTGTTCAACAGCGAGGACGATTTCAACAGCTATGTCGGCACTGGCGGCTGGTACGTCACCGTGTACCGCCCACATGGCGCCGACCCTGACGTCTGGCACGCCCACCCCACCCTGATGGCC
>Ga0105104_10002058_pt1 | contig 14851 bp, 8 predicted proteins | sample PPLLaktember2015_3_FD_87034 | JGI IMG/M metagenome (GOLD analysis project Ga0105104, IMG submission 87034) | Freshwater sediment microbial communities from Prairie Pothole Lake near Jamestown, North Dakota, USA - PPLs Lake P7 Core (6) Depth... | ecosystem: Environmental > Aquatic > Freshwater >... | reverse complement strand
GTTCAAGGTTCCTAATGATGGCCCCCACAAAGCCGTTGGTGGAGCAGCACCGCTCCTTCCTGTCCGAGATGCTCCCGGGTCTTACGACCTGCATGTTGACGGGAGAGGTCCCACCCGAGAGGAGGAAAGAGGAGTACCTGACGAACCGTATCGTGGTCACAACGCCTCAGGTGGTGAAGAACGATCTGATCTCCGGTGAGCTCGATATATCGCTGTTCCCCACTCTCGTGGTGGATGAGGCCCACAGGGCGGTGGGGGACTACCCGTACCCGTTCATTGCAGAGGCCTTCTACGGGAAGCACCCTGACGGCATCCTCCTTGGGCTCACCGCTTCGCCGGGACATGATCCCTCGAGGATCCACGAGGTCTGCCGTAACCTGGGGATAGAGAACATAGAGGTGAGGGTGGACTCGGACCCCGATGTCAGACCTTACGTCCAGGACCTGGACGTCACAACGGTCAAGGTGGAGGTCTCTCAGGGGATGCGGTCCGTCATCCAGATGCTTGAGCGGATGTTCCTGGAGCGGATATCCAAGCTCCAGCGGATGGGGGTCCTCAGAAAGGGCTCGGTCACAAGCGTCAAAGAGCTCATAGGGGCCGCCCACAGGATCCAGGAGATGATAGTCAGGGCCCCCAAGGAGAGCGGGGCCTACTACCAGGCCATGTCGGTCCAGGCACAGGCCATGAAGGTCGCTCACGCCCTGGAGCTGGCCGAGACCCAGGGTTCCGAGGCGCTCTACCAGTACATGGACAGACTGCTCAAGGAATCCGCCCAAGAGAACTGCTCGAAGGCAACGAGATCGGTCGTGTCCGACCAGGTGTTCGGTTTGGTCCTCAATAAGGTAGGGGCGCTAAGGAGCGAACCCCACCCAAAGCTCGACGCAATGGTCAGGTTCATAAGACAGCGGCTCAGGGAGGACCCCGCCTCAAGGATCATAGCGTTCACCCATTACAGGGATACCGCCACAATGGTGCTCTCCAAGCTCAAACCCTTCGAGGGCATGGGCATCAGGGCGGTCAGGTTCGTGGGTCAGGCCACAAGGGATGACGATACAGGGCTGTCCCAGAAAGAGCAGAAGGCCGTCCTTGACCGCTTCAGGGGAGGCGATGCCAACGTTCTCATCGCCACTTCCGTTGCGGAGGAGGGTCTGGACATTCCCGGGGCCGACCTGGTGATATTCTACGAGCCGGTACCCTCCGAGATAAGGACGATCCAGAGGCGGGGCAGGACCGGTCGTCATTCGGCCGGCAAGGTGATCGTCCTTGTGAGCAAGGAGACGAGGGACATAGCATATTCATTCTCGGCCAGGGAGAAGGAGGCAAGGATGGAGAGGCAGCTATTATCCCTCAGGAGGATGCTTTCCATGATGCCACTTCCGGCCAGAGGGCGAGATGCCGTCACCAGTACCCCCGACCAGAAAAATGCCACTACGCTCGAATCGTTCTCCCTCCCTGAACCGGTCCCATCTGACAACGGGGGGCCGGAGATATCCGTTGACCACAGGGAGATGAGCTCGACGGTCGTGGAGGAGCTCGTCCGTTCAGGGATGAAGATAAGGTCTGTACAGCTGGATATTGGCGATTATCTGCTCTCCGACCGTGTGGTGGTGGAGCGGAAGACGGTCCAGGACCTGTCAGATTCGCTCCTTGACGGCAGATTGTTCGAGCAGCTTTCTCGGGCCAGGGAGGGATATGAAAGGCCATTGATGATAGTCGAGGGCGATGATATTTTCAACAGGAGGAACATTGCCCGCAGTGCATTGATGGGCGCCCTGGCATCCATCACGGTCGATTTCAATGTCCCTGTCATCATGACCAGGGACCCCAAGGAGACCGCGGAACTTCTCCAGGCCATCCTAAAACGGTCAGGGACCGTTAAGCGGGAGAAGAGGATGAGGGACAGGTCCAAGGGCGGCAGCACGCATGATGTCCAGGTCAAGGTCCTGTCCTCGCTTCCAGGCGTGTCCGGTGCTACTGCAAGGAAGCTCCTTGAAAGGTTCGGCTCATTGAGAAGGGTCCTTTCTGCATCCGAAGGGGAGCTCATGGAGGTCGAGGGGATAGGTAAGGTCAAGGCCAGAGCGCTCTCATCGCTCTTTGATATCGATAGCGCTCATATCGATGAGGTAAAGAACGATGTACATACGGAATAAAAGTACAAGCATGAACCTAGTGGTTATGGTCTAAAGCGACCATCGGGGGAACAAGTGCTCAGGAGTTATGCTCTATGACCTCGGTCTCGGTATCATTAGGGCCTTTGGTCTTCTTCTCCCAGCTAGGGGTGCCTGCATCTTCCCAGTGTGGCCTCTTACCTATATCTACGTCCATCACCTGGGTCCTCTTGAGCTCGTCGGGCGTGGCCATGAAGCTGATCTCCTCCAGATTACCGAAGGATTCGACCTTCTCCGACCGTTCCTCCTTTTTCTTTGGGACCACCATGAACGGATTGTCCATTTCCTCGGGCATATAGAACCCCATCATACATTGGACAGGTCGATATTTAATACTGACCGTTCAGGTTAAATAGGCACCATGGTGCTGATACCATTGTTGATGAAAAATGTTAGATTATGGCGGTATTGCAGTTACATGATGTTACTGAGAGCCGGGGTATTCATGGGAATCACAGGTATCTTTGTTGGATCCTAGAACACCTATGGTCCACGCCATGTTCTCACCCAGGACCCTCATGGTCTCCATACCCTCCGCATCGTTCAGGACGTCCCCCGGGTCCTTCCCTATCCCCATGTTCCAATAAGAGGACCCGGGGACGATCATTTGCATTATGAGCAGGAAGTCGACCATGGCGTTGAGTGCGGGCATACCACCCGTCCGTCTCACCGCGACAAGTGCGGAACCGACCTTCCTCTTGAGCAGGAAGTCGTTCGCCTTTGAGACCCTACCGACCCTGTCCATCAATGCCTTCATCGAAGGTGTGACGTTCGCCATGTACACTGGTGAGCCCAATATGATACCGTCCGCACCCTTGAGCCGTTCGATGATATCGTTCACACAGTCATCTTCAAATACGCACCTGAAATTCCTCATCTTGAAGCACATGCCGCAGTCAGTGCAGCCTTTGATATCGATTCCAGATAGCTGTATGAGCTCGGTCTCGATGCTGTTCGACCGCAATACCTTGAAGACCTCTTCCATGAGAATGGCAGTGTTCCCGTCCAGCCGCGCGCTCCCGTTTATGCCGAGGACCTTCATCGCACCTACTCCTCAAACCGCATCTGGTCATGGAGCTGGGGTTGTTATATTTAACCGTAACCCGTTCATTCCTGATTATTGATAATGTGAGCGAAAGGTCCGACCTTATTGTCACCGTTCAACTTCTGGCTTGAAGTCCAATGAGACCGAGTTGATGCAGTACCTGAGACCTTTGGGTCCGGGGCCGTCCTCGAAGAGATGGCCGAGGTGTCCTCCGCACTTGGCGCACCTCACCTCGGTCCTTTCCATCCCATGGCTACCATCGGTCTTCAAGAGGACATTGACGGAAGAGACCACGTCCTTGAAGCTGGGCCAGCCGGAGCCCGAGTCGAACTTGTCCTTGGATGAGAACAGGACATTGCCGCAGGCGGCACAGTTGTAGGTCCCCGTTCCTTTGTTGTGGAGGAGCTTTCCGGAGAAGGGTCTCTCGGTCCCTTTTCTTCGCAAGACATCATATTGTTCGTACGTTAGCCTGGCCTTCCATTCTTCATCCTTGATAACTGTATCACCGTTCGAACTATGCATATGCAGGGCAGTCACCTGATGGAACAATATCATTGCCCCATAAAGGTAAGGGTTCTGTTCAAACCTTTTATTATTAATAATAATTAATATTATTATATATGTGAAATAAATTGCTTTTGAAGAGTATATGAACGTTGATACCTTTTAATATTCAGAGCTAGTTTAGCCGCTGGCATTCGGAGGGCACTCGTCAGGGTCAGGTTCAGGGTTTTTTAAAGGACGATGTTGCAGTTCCGATGTCCGTGCATAACCACAGGAGGAAACGAAATGGCAGGTCAATTCTCAGTAGATGAGTTCATGAGCGGAGTTGCGGCCAGGAACCCTGGCGAGAAGGAGTTCCATCAGGCCGTGAAAGAGGTTGCGGAATCGGTGGAACCCGTGCTCAGGAAGCACCCGGAATATATCAAGGCCAGGGTCCTTGACAGGATCGTCGAACCCGAGAGGCAGATCATGTTCCGGGTCCCCTGGGTCGATGACCGAGGGGAGGTCCAGCTCAATCGCGGGTTCAGGGTGGAGTTCAACTCCGCAATAGGCCCCTACAAGGGCGGCCTCAGGTTCCACCCGTCGGTCTATCTGGGCATAATTAAGTTCCTTGGCTTCGAGCAGATATTCAAGAACTCGCTCACGGGGCTTCCTATGGGCGGGGGCAAGGGCGGTTCCGATTTCAATCCCAAGGGGAAGAGCGATAACGAGGTTATGAGGTTCTGCCAGTCTTTCATGTTCGAACTTTTCAGGCACATCGGGCCCAATACCGACGTCCCTGCAGGAGACATAGGGGTCGGCGGAAGGGAGATAGGCTACATGTACGGTGCCTACAAGAAGATAACCAACAGGTTCGAAGCGGTCCTTACGGGCAAGGGCATCAACTGGGGCGGCTCACTGGCCAGGCCCGAAGCCACCGGATACGGCGCCGTCTATTTCACGGATGAGATGCTGAAGACCAGAAAGGATTCCTTCAAGGGCAAGACCGTGGTGATATCCGGGTCCGGCAATGTCGCACAGTATGCCGTCCAGAAGGTCACACAGCTCGGAGGGAAGGTCGTTACCCTGTCCGATTCCGACGGGTTCATCCACGACCCTGACGGTATAACCGGCGATAAGTGGAAGTTCATAATGGAACTGAAGAACGTAAAGCGGGGAAGGATCAAGGAGTACGCCGATAAGTTCAAGGTTGAGTACCACGACGGCAAGAGGCCCTGGTCCATCCCTTGTCAGATCGCTCTGCCGTGCGCCACGCAGAACGAGATAGATTTGAACGATGCCAAGAAGCTGGTCGATAACGGGTGCTTCGCCGTTGCTGAAGGCGCCAACATGCCCTCAACGCCCGAGGCCGTAGAGCACTTCATTGCCAATAACATCCTCTTCGGGCCGGCCAAGGCCGCGAACGCAGGCGGTGTGGCAACCTCCGGTCTCGAGATGTGCCAGAACCATATAGGCATCTCCTGGCCCTTCGAGGAGGTCGACAGGCAGCTCCATCAGATAATGGTGAACATACATAAGAACAGCTGGGATGCCGCGGAGAAGTACGGTTCCAAGGGGAACCTGGTGGTGGGGGCCAACATCGCCGGTTTCGTCAAGGTCGCAGATTCGATGCTGGACCAGGGTGTCATCTGAGCGATCAAGTGAAAAGGACCACCCGGTACATCGGGACCGGGTGGTAACATTTTGTCTCAAAATTTAATCAATTTTTCCATCCATGTCACATTTTTTAGGCGTTTATATCCCTAATGAAAATAAAATGAATAAATATAAATACATATATGAATTGAGCAGACCTGCCCGTCAGGGCACCACCATAAATGGGGCGATACGCTTGGCCGAAAAGGGATTCAACGCATACAAGATGGCCCAGTCGCAGTTCGATGCCATAGCAGAGAAGCTCGGACTCGATGAGGCCACCAGGGGACTGCTCAGGGAACCGCTCAGGGAATACCACTTCTCCATCCCCGTCAGGATGGACGATGGCAGCTACAATGTCTTCAGGGGCTTCAGGGTCCAGCACAATGATGCCAGGGGTCCGTGCAAGGGCGGTATCAGGTTCCACCCTCAGGAGACCGCCGACACCGTCAGGGCGCTTGCCATGTGGATGACCTGGAAATGCGCGGTTGCGGACATACCTCTCGGCGGCGGAAAGGGCGGGGTCATATGCGATCCTCACGACATATCGCTCAGGGAGCAGGAGGCCATCTGCCGCGGCTGGGTCAGGCAGATATGGAGGAACGTGGGCTCCTTCCAGGACGTACCTGCCCCTGATGTCATGACCACCGGTCAGCACATGCTCTGGATGCTGGACGAGTACGAGAAGCTGACTGGTATGAAATACCCCGGTTTCATAACCGGCAAACCTGTCGGGATGGGCGGCTCCCTGGGGAGGACCGAGGCGACAGGTTACGGCGTTGTCTATCAGGTGAGGGAAGCCCTGAAGGACATAGAGATAGATATCAAGAAGACCACGGCTGCGGTCCAGGGCTTCGGCAACGTCGCCCAGTACACGATCGAGCTCTACCACCAGTATGGAGGAAGGACCATTTCCGTTTCCTGCTGGGACCAGACGGACAAGAAGGCATACACGTTCTTGAAAGCGAGCGGCATAGACCTTGGCCAGCTCAGGTCCATCACCGACAGGTTCGGCTCCATAGACAAGGTGAAGGCCAAGCAGGCTGGCTACGAGGTCCTTCCAGGTGAGGATTGGATAAAACAGAAGGTCGATATCCTTTTCCCGGCAGCTCTAGAGAACTCCATAACCAAGGAGAACGTGGACCTCATTGACAAGAAGGTCCGGCTCATAGCCGAGGGTGCCAACGGCCCCACGACCCCCGAGGCCGACCAGGTCATAAATGCGAGGAATATCATGCTCATCCCCGATTTCCTGGCGAACTCCGGCGGTGTCACGACTTCCTACTTCGAACAGGTCCAGTGCAACATGAACTACTTCTGGCCCAAGGACGAAGTGCTGGGAAAGCTTGACGAAAAGATGACGACGGCCTTCCACTCCGTCCTTGACCTCTCGAAGAAGAAGAACATCCCCATGAGGGATGCGGCCTACATGATAGCCATCTCAAGGGTGGCCGAGGCCTGTCATCTCCGCGGTTGGGTCTGAAGTAAAAGGTAATTATCCAATTCCCCATTACCCTTTCCATCAACGGCTGGGAAAGGATGAGATTAAGCAGCGGACCCGAAGAAGGACCATCGAACGCATCTTCGGCCTCAAAGCAGCCTGAAGGCCATCTGGCCCAGCTCGGCAGTTCGGGACAGTCCCACATCCGGATGGTGCTCCTGGTGGGGACACCATATGACCTGTTCTCCCTGGATGAGGAGCACAGGCTCCTGGATGTGATAAGGAGGGAGTATTCATGCAGGGACCTGGGCTACATGCCGGTCATTGACATGGCACCTGACCTCGACCGGGCCTGGGAGCTGGTCAGGAGGACCAGGTATGACCTCCTGGTCCTGTTCAAACCATCGCTGGGTCCAGGGACCTCTCGGGTCATCAAAGGGATAAGGGCAGAGAATCCGTCACTTCAAGTGGCCTGCATCATTTCGGCCGGGACGGACCGCGACAGGACATCTGGTCTATCCCAAAGTGAGTGTGATATCCTCCTTATATGGGAGGACGATGTGGAACTCTTCCCTGCGCTTCTGACCCTTGCAGACGACCGTTCGCTCCTCTTAAGATCGTCCAACAAGTCCCCGCTTCGTTCCGGTGTGGTCATAGTGGATAGTGATCTCAGGTCGAACTCACGGATATTGACCGTTGTGCATAGGGCAGTATGGGACCTTTCCCTGCGGAACATGCAACAGGACCTGACCCAGGAGGAGAGGTTGGAGAGGACTTCAAGGAGACCCATTATAATTGTTCTTCAAACCGAACAAGACCGAGGTCTGCCGTCTTGGGTCAGACCATCCTGTATCATCGCCCCCTCTCTGGGCCGGGACGATGAGCTTCTGTCCGTTCTTAACGACAGGACAGAGGTCCCTATGCTTTGCAAAGAGGAGATGGTCGCCGGTACTACTGGTCCGCAAATGATGGTTGCATTCCTGCACAAGGCCCTGGGCATGGACCCTCCTATGATAGCGCAGGGGAATGGTAAGGCCCCCATCAGGATGGAGGACCTGAGGACGCTGGAGATAGTCCTGGGATCCATTCCTCAGAATGCCCTCAGGGAGGTACTGAGGGAGGGGGTGGTCCAAAGATGGCTCATGGGAATGGGCGAGGTCGAACTTGCCGACCATCTCCTCAATATGCGTGAGAAAGGGGCCATCACCGACGGGCATAGGGATACGATCGTCGCAGCGGTCCGGAGGAGGAGGTACAAGGGGTCTGGCACCTCCATGATGAGCTATGACCGGACCAAGGGCACGGGGGGGCATCTCTTCTCCAAGATAGGCAGGGGAGCGATGGGCGGCAAGGCCAGAGCGCTCCATTTCATGGGGAAGCTCCTGGAGTTAGAGTTCCATGACAAGGGATATGAAGGTATCCGAGTCAGGGTACCGCGGACCGTTGTGATATGTACTGACATGTTCGAGAGGTTCCTTTCGGAGAACGAACTTACATATAAGGAGCTCGAACTCCATCCAGACGAGAGGATCGTCCAGACATTCCTCTCAGCGAACCTACCCCCTATCCTCCTTGGGGACCTTCGCTCCATCCTGGATGAACTGGATGGACCCATAGTGATAAGGTCATCCAGCCTTCTGGAGGATGCCCTCTTCAAACCGTTCGCGGGCATATATGCCTCCGTGATGCTGTCCAACAGCCAGATGGAAATGGACCAGAGGTACCAGAACCTCTGTACGGCGGTCAAGTATGTGTACGCCTCCACCTACCTCTCAAGGGCGAGGGCCTACATCAGGTCCACCGATAACGACCCCTCCACCGAGAGGATGTCCGTAATGGTCCAGGAGGTGGTAGGCATGAAAAGGGGCGACCTGTTCTATCCCGCTTTCTCGGGCGTGGGGAGGTCGTTCGATTACTGGCCTCAGGGGGACTGCATCGCATCCGATGGGTGCGCCAATATGGCATTGGGCCTGGGCAAGATCATCGTGGATGGCGGTGCAAGCCATAGGTTCTGCCCCGTGCACCCGCGTTCCAGAGCCGTAGCATCCTGCTCGGAGAGATTGGCATCATCGCAGAGGAGGTTCTTTGCGGTGAGGTCCTTCTCCAGGGTCAAGAAGTCAGAGTTCGGAGAGGACAGCCAACTTGCGCTCCTTGACATCGATGAGGCCGATCAGGAGGTCCTTTCACTAGCCTCCTCGACATATTCCCCCGAGAGCGACAGGTTCTACCCCGGGACCGGAAGGGACGGTCCGCGCTCGATCGACCTTGCCCCCATCCTTGAAGAGGACGCCTTCCCGCTGGCCACGTTGATAAAGAAGGTCCTTGATATGGGCCAGAGGGCATTGGGCAGCCCTGTGGAGATAGAGTTCGCGCTGGAACTGGAGGAGGAGGGGCCCGTTTTCCACCTTCTTCAGATGCGCTCCATGGTGCCTCGGGGAGGGGACCGTCCCGTGGATGCAGGTCCGGGCCAGGGTGATGTGATCATAGAGTGCTCGAAATGCCTTGGCAATGGTACCTATCGGATAGAAGATGTCGTGATGGTAAGGGACAGGGAGCTTGGCGATGCCCCGACCAGCGCCGTGCGCAAGGAGGTATCCAAGCTCAATACCATTCTGCAGCACGAGGGCAGGGACTATATCCTCATAGGCCCTGGCCGCTGGGGCAGCTGCGATCCATGGCTCGGCATTCCGGTCTCATGGAACGACATCTCAGGGGCGAAGGTGATAGTGGAGACCCCGGCCGACGGAAGGTCCATAGATCCCTCCCAAGGTTCCCATTTCTTCCAGAACATAACATCATTGGGACTGGGTTACATGATGGTCTCTGGCGATGAGGACGGTAGGGCCCATTGGGATCCCCTTTTGAAAAGCGGCACTGCAACGGAGCACGGACCGGTCGTCCATCTCAGGTCATCCGTACCGCTGGAGGTCCGGCTCGATGGCATGGTAGGGAAAGGTTCCATCCTCCTTCCGGTCCCCGCTGAGAAAATAGGTCAGCGGCCTGATAAGGACAGCTCAGCGAGCGTGAACAGAGAAGGGGTGGTTTGAGATGGAAGATAGAGGACCGGAACGGGCCGAGGTCCCAGATCCGGGAGCGAACCCCTACGTTTCGAATGATAAGGGACAGAACATGGGGCGAACGGTCATCGAGCTCAGGGAGAGGATGAAGGAGCTCAACTGCATCTATGAGGCATCCGAGATCCTGATGAACATGAAGGACGATCTTGATGAGGCGATGGTACAGCTAGTCAGGATACTCCCCCCGGCGATGAAGTACTCCGAGGATGCCTGCGCAAGGATACGGGTCGAGGGCAAGGAAGCGACGTCCGATGGGTTCCTCGAGACGGAATGGGTCCTCAGGGAGAGCCTGACAGTCGAGAACAGGTTCGGGGGGTCCATAGAGGTCTTCTACCGCAAAGACAGACCGGCCGAGGACGTAGGTCCGTTCCTCAAAGAGGAGGTGAAGCTCCTTCGTGTCATATCCGAGAGGTTGGGCAAGTACCTGGAACATTACCGTTCGTCCGCCGAGCTGGTGAAGTACAGAGAACAGCTGAAGGACCTGCTTTCCGCTGACAGTTCGGGGTTCTCCAATATCGTAGAGGTCCAGAAGGACAAGGAGGAGGAATGGAGGATGGTGCTCGACATCCTCAAGAAGACCAATCCCTCCACGCTCTTCAGGATGAGCAGGAAGATGATGTACCATCTTTCCCATACGAAGAACGAGAGCCTGGAGAACCTCATGAACATCATAAGGCCAACTGAACTGACCGAAGGTCAGATAGAGTCCAACTTTCCGAACCCCAGGGCAGACCTCAAAGCCCTGGACAAGGTGCAGATGGGCGTCTTCGAGATAGCCAGGCAGAGGATGTCGTCCGATGCCATCATGGAGCTCTTGACACTATGGTTGAAGCAGAACAAGGTCAGACCGCTCCTTCTGGCATCCGACACCCCAAGGGTCTCATTCAAGGAGCTCAGGGACGTTATGGACCATTTCTTCTCCATACCGGCCTCTGAGAGGCTACTCTCACCGGAGGACGACAGGAGCATAAGGACCAATCTTGTCCGCCGCTTCCTCCTTGAACGGCCCGAGTACCTGACCGAGGCTGCCAACCAGTTCACCATAGATGATTTCAAATCGGTCCTGGGGACCATGATCGGCCCCTCCGGGGGTTTCGGCACGGTGGGGGGAAAGGCCTCCATGGTGCTCCTTGTCGAACGGATAATAGCCAGGGAGAAGGAGAGGGAACCGGACCTGAGGGAGGTGAAATTCGCAAGGAGCTGGTTCCTGACGACCGACACCATGAGGGACTTCATCCACTACAATGCGCTCGATGAGGTAGGACAGATAAAATACCTGGAGCCGAACGAGATAAGGAACGAGCAGCCGTTCCTCGAGCAGGTCTTCAAGCACGGCGCCCTCCCGATGGAGATAATAACCGGGCTCAAGGAGATCCTCAGGGAGGTTAGGGACAGACCGATGATAGTAAGGTCATCCAGCCATCTGGAGGACAGTTACGGTGCAGCCTTCTCGGGCAAGTACAAGAGCCTCTTCATAGCCAATAACGGCTCGGACGAGAAGAGGCTCAGCGACCTGATGGATGCCATTGCCGAGGTATGGGCATCGACCTTCGGTCCGAACCCTATAGAGTACCGGCGGGAGAGGGGGATGCTCGACCTACAGGAGAACATGGGAGTTCTCATACAGGAGGTAGTGGGCACAAGGGTGGGACCGCTGTTCTTCCCCTCCTTTGCAGGGGTTGCCCTGTCGAACAACGAGTTCAGATGGTCCCCGAGGATACAGAGGGAGGACGGCATCCTCCGGCTGGTCGTGGGCCTTGGGACCAGGGCCGTTGACAGGGTATCGAACGATTATCCAGAACTAATATCTCCGTTCAGGCCCGAGCTGAGGGTGGCAAAGACCGTCGAGGATACCATGGCCTATTCCCAGAGGTACATGGACGTCATAAACATGGACAAGGGGCAGCTGGAGACAGTGGCCGTTGAATGGGTCCTCAAGAACTACGGAGAGGACTATCCACTTCTGAACAGGATAGTATCCTTGTGGAGGGATGGTAACCTCATGACACCTTCCGGGCTCATTCTCGACCCGGAGGGCACGGAGATGGTCGTGACCTTCAACGGTGTGATAGAGAAGACCCCCTTCATCCGGCAGATGAGGGCCGTTATGTCCCTCCTGAAGGAAAGGCTCAGGACACCGGTCGATATTGAGTTCGCGCACGATGGCAGGAACCTCTACATCCTGCAGTGCAGACCCCAGAGCCAGAGCAGGTTCACCAAGAAGGTCCAGCTGCCCCAGTCCGTACCCCAAGACCGCATAGTATTCACGGCGAACAAGTATGTCACGACCGGTACCGTTCAGAACATCTCGTACGTGGTCTATGTCGATGCGGACGGTTACGAATCCCTAAGGACAAGGGAACAGATGCTAGATGTGGCAAAGGTGGTGGGCGAGCTCAATCTGACGCTGGGAAAGCGGAAGTTCATACTCATGGGACCTGGCCGATGGGGCAGCAGGGGCGATATCAAATTGGGGGTCCCCATCCAGTACAGGGACATCAACAACACGGCCCTCCTTATAGAGGTCGCAAGGAGCAAGGGGGGGTACGTGCCGGAGCTCTCCTTCGGGACCCATTTCTTCCAGGACCTTGTGGAGGCCAACATCCAGTACTTACCGTTATACCCCGACGATGTGGGGACGATGTTCAACGAAGCGCTCCTCAACATTTCCGAGAACCATCTCAAGGAGTACGTCCCGTGGGCATCGGACCTCGAGGTGGTCGTCCGGGTCATCAGGGTCGCCGACCTCTCGGGCGGAGGCAGCCTTTCGGTGGTCATGGACGGTGAGGCTGGCGAGGCCATCGCCTATATGGTCCCTCCGGACCATTCGGCCTGGAGGCAGAACAAGGTCGATGAGATGCTTAAGGAGCTGGAGCCCAGGGACTACGGGATCGCCGCCATCTATCTTGTCGGCAGCACCAAGGAGGGAACGGCCGGGCCCATGTCCGATGTGGACCTGATAGTCCAATTCGAGGGTTCCCAGAGGCAGAAGGACGACATGATGACGTTCTTCCTGGACTGGGACAGGAAGCTGGTGGAGGAGAACAGGGAGAGGACCGGCGCATCAGCAGAGAAGCTCCTTGACATCCATATAATAACGGACCAGGACATCATAGACCGCTCATCATGGGCGGCGCACATAACCAACCTGTACAATCCGGCAAGGAGATTGAAGCTCAAGGGCGAATCGACCTAAGGGACGAGACTGCGTTCGATGGAGGAAAGATCGCATGTATCGAACCTTACGATGGAAAGCTCGGGTCCATCATTTGCGCCGTTCAAGCAAGGTGTCCTACCCAGTCTCTCCATGAACCTGCCTGTGACCCTGGTCGACTCATGGATGTGCCCGTGCATGGCGATCATCGGCTGGCATCTCTCTATGAACCTCCTTATGGCAAGACTTCCGACATGAAGGTCCACCGGGGCGTGGTCCACCATGACGCCTTCCCTGTCCACCCTGTCAAGGCAGGTATCGGATGGGGGGGCGTGGAAGAGGAAGAGGGTCCTATCGATGTCCGGGTCATCCTCCATGGTGGCCAGGTCCTTCTCGATGGTCTCGAAGAGGAGCGACCGCCTATCGGTCTCGGTCGTGAAGATGCCCTCTTCAGGGGGGATGCACCCGACGCTCGTGAACCTTGATACATCATAACGCTCCCAGTCCTTGAGCATGAAGGGGGACGGGGGGACATAGGAATACCCCCTCACGAACAGGTCTCCCAGCGGCTCCTTGGCCATGTGAACGTACCTGAAGGCTCCCCTTTCATGACCCTCGATGAAGAGCGGCTCATAGGACCTGGGGTCGTCATTGCCCATTATTACGAAGAGCTCGGTCGGACGAGAGCTCCTCTCCCTCAGCGAGAGCGGCGTACCGATGAGCCACTTCTCGATGAAGGCACGGACATCGCCCCTTCTCGGGAGCAGGTCCCCCCCCAGGAACACTGCGTCGGGCCTCTCCCTCTCGACGAGACCGAAAAGGGCCGAGTACCTGTTCTCCCTGCCGTGCAGGTCGGACGAGAATAAGCATCTCATGGGACGACCAACCGATCGGAGGCACGGTCCAATGCCGTAATAATCTTAACTGCATCATCACCCAGCGCAGATGCCATTCGATGTCGTAATATCCCATCACCTGATGGTCATTATACCCGTACCCTTCTTGCCGTCTATCTTGATGGATATTCCGTCGGGGGCCGAAAGATGGACGAGGTACCTGCCCCTCCCCACCTCCGGGAGCCTCCTGAGCGACGCCCAATCCACCCTGGAGGTCCCTGTCCCGTACCTTATGGTGAGGTAGGGGATCCCCAGAGCGATGATGTTGTGGAAGAAATGGGTCCCCTGCGACGGGTCCACCCTGAAATCCTCGGTCGAGTATTCCACCAGGGCCTTTGCGGATGATATTTGGTCCCATTTGACGGGTATCCCGAGGAAGCGGTCCCTGGTTCCCCACCTCCCAGGGCCTATGAGGACGTAACCGCTCCCGGAGGACCTCTCATTGAAGGAACCGATCTCGAGGGCGATCTCATTGGTCATCGTATTGTCGAAGAGCTCGGGTGGAACGACCAGGATGTCCCCGGGCAGTTCGAAGGCCCCATCGCCCTGCGCCATGTCGGATACAAGGGCGGCGGAGGAGAGCTCCATTTCGGATATCGCCGTGCTCGTAGCTCGCTTGAGAGTGACAAGGGGCCTTATCTGGAGCAGTTGCAGGGTCGGGACGGCGCTTTCCTCTATGGAACATGCGAACTCCATCTCCACCGGCCGCCCCATGCCCTTCCTTCCCATCTCAAGGACCTCCCTGAGGACCTCCGGCAGGGGCATGGTCCCGTGCTTGAGTATCCCGGCGAAAGTTATGTACCTCGCTCCGCTCCTCATGCCACCGTCCCTGAGGATACCGTCATCGGGGTCATAGGTGCTGACAGGGTGCTCCAGGCATTCCTTGTCGTCCATATCGGATACGGACCGGAGCGTAAGCGTAGTATCCTCT
>Ga0105104_10002057_pt1 | contig 14852 bp, 31 predicted proteins | sample PPLLaktember2015_3_FD_87034 | JGI IMG/M metagenome (GOLD analysis project Ga0105104, IMG submission 87034) | Freshwater sediment microbial communities from Prairie Pothole Lake near Jamestown, North Dakota, USA - PPLs Lake P7 Core (6) Depth... | ecosystem: Environmental > Aquatic > Freshwater >... | reverse complement strand
TCCGTCGCCGCCGGGGTTGGCAACAATTTCTTGATCGCCCGCAGTTCCCGCCCCCCGCCCTTGTCCTTGGAACCCTGCGAGCGGTCCCCCCGGTACGAGGACATCGGCGTTGGCAGAAGATGCCCCAGATCCCGGAGCGAAGGCCCGCCCGTGCGCCCCTCTTCCTGGCGCGCTTCCCTGGTAGGGCCTTCGGCGCCCGTCGAATCGTTCGCGCTCGGAGTCGGCAAAAGCGCCGGCACCATCCGTGACAGTGTCCGCTGCGCATGCCACTTGCGCCCCGGCAGGTACAGGCGAGCGTGCGGGTCGTCCAAGTTCTCGCGCAGCAGCGCCAGGTACTCCTCGTTCGGAGTCGACTCGTAGCCGCTCGGAGTCGGCAGCAAGGATGAAGATTCGCTGACGAGGATGGGGCGCACCGACGTCGGCTGCTCCCAAGCGAATCGCTGATCCCACGTAACCTGCTTCGGCCAGGTCGTACAGGACTCGTCCAAGTCCTCGAACAGCGAGGCCTGGCACGTTCTCCACGAGCACGAGACGCGGTCGAAATAGGCGAATGGCATCGGCGTAGGCGAACCAAAGTCCGGAGCGTTCCCCGTCAAGCCCAGCTCCTCGGCCAGCGTACGAAAGATCCTGGCAGGGAAATCCTCCGGCGAGAAGATCGACTCCTGGGATCCCAGACTCGAGCTCGCGGACGTCGGGGTAGATGCTGAGCTCGGGACGTCTGCGCTCGATGACCCGGCGGCAGAACTTGTCTGATTCGCACACCCAGGCGACTTCCCATCCTGCTGCTTCCAGGCCGAGGTCAAGTCCGAGGCATCCCGAGAAGAGGGATCCAACTCTCACTTTCCCTTCTCGGGAAGAAGCCACCACATCTTCGCGTGCCAGCCCATCAGCGACTCTGAGGGATCACCTGTCGAATGAGTGCCTACAGGACGCCAGTCCATCTCTAGACCGAAGGGCGGACGTTCCTCACCCTTGGCTTTGGCCTCCTCGGTCGCCCAGTAGTAGGGCCAGGCAACACTCCACATCGGAACCTGGATCGCGCGCATCGGATGCTGGCAGCTGCAAACGTGGGCTGCAATGAGCTCCGCCGCCGGATGCTCGGCAGAGGCATCCTCGTTCCATCCGCACGAGCATTTGGCGTAGGCATAAACGCTCATCCGCCGGCGCGCCCGGGAGAGGACGGCGTCGCGTAGTAGGTGCGCGCGCACGTGTTCGAGCAAAAGGGATCACCGAGGTAGACCTCCACGGGCACGCCCTTCTGGCGCGAGCTCGGAACCTTGCGCTCCTTCTTACACACGATGCACAGGCCGTCCTTTCGTACCTTGGGAACGACGCTCACAGTCGGCCCTCCTTGAAGGCCAGGGCGCGCTCTGCCTTCCAGCGCTCGATGGCCAGCGCGACCTGCTCGCGCACCCAGTCCGCGATCAACATGCTTTCGATCGCCTCAATCGAGCGGGCATCCTCGGCGCGTACGTAGACGACGGCCTTAGGCATCGTCATCACTGCGGCCAAGGAAGCCCTCGATGAGCCCGGTCAGGTCCGGGGTTAGCGCGGAGCTGAGCAGGCTCGACCACCAGGCCAGCACCATCTTGTCGCGCAGCTCGTCCGGGAAGCCCATGGCATCGAGCGCGTCGAACATGATCTTGGTGTGCTCTGCCATCTGCGTCATGGAGTGGCGGGCCACCTGCGCGTCGTCGAGCGGAAGACTCATGCTTCTCCTTCTACGAGGGATAGTTGATCGTCGTCCCATTCACGGGGGGTCAGGGAGACGTCCTTCCACCAGGACGCGTAGCGCGCGGCGGCCATCTGACAGTACTCATCGGAAAGGTCGATGCCCACGCTCTTGCGCTTGAGCCGGCGGGCGGCCACGATCGTGGTGCCGCTGCCGCAAAAAGGATCGAGCACGGTCTGCCCCGGCCAGGACGCGAGCTCGACAAGATTGCTCGCAAGTCCCAGCGGCATGGGCGCGGGATGCGGGTTTCCCTTCTCGCGTCCGACGTCGACCATGATGTAGCTGGGAGGACGGGCACCTTCCGGATGCGGCTCTGTGCCGTGGCGGCCGGGCTTTCTGACCGTGTCTCCCTTGACGCCCACGTGATTCGTCCACCCCCGCTTGAAGCGCGGAAGCGAGGACTCCGCATAGGGCACGCGGACGGCGTCTACGTTCAAAGCAACGCCCGGCTCCCCGAGCACGAACACGTACTCGTGCCGGTCCGCAAACACCTCCCCACGGATGGGATTGCCGTTGGGCTTCACCCAGATGCGGGTGTCCAGGTGCTTCCAGCGCCCGGACTCCGCGGCCTCGAGTAACTGCACCCACCAGCGCACTTCCCGGCGCCCGCGAAAGATGCGGCCCACGTTCACGAGCATCGGGCCGCGGACGACACGCCGCAGTTCGTAAAAGATGTCCTCAAACTGCTCGAGCGTCGGGGACGGGTACTCGGGGCGCGCGTCCAGGTAGGGCGGACTCGTGACCACGGCGTCGATGTACGCATCTGGAATCCCGGACAGGACCTCGAGCGCATCCCCGAGATAGAGCGTGCACTCCGAATCAGTCAGATACGGAGTCACGCATCCCCAGCGCGCACGGCGCGCACACGATCTCCACGACATAAGTCGGCTCCCCGGCGAAAGTCCCAGTCCCGGCGATCGCGACCAGCCGCTTGGAGTAGGCGCTGCCCGCCGTCAGTCGCACGTCACAGTCCATGCAGCGAAGGCCGTGCGGCCACTGTTCGGGCGCAACTATCAGCGGCACGCTCACTCTGTTTCCTCTTCTTCGACCGGGGTCTCGCTCGCAAAGTTGGGAATGAGCGCGACGATGCTGAGGATGGTCACGTACAGCACCGCGCGCCCGAAGAAGATGGCGCCCACGATCGAGAGCACTATCGTCCAGAACCCGAACATGCGCCGGTCCTCGCTCGAGAACTTATCGACCAGCCAGTTCGGCGGCCCGTAGAAGAAGTGACGCATCACGACGTCCACTCAGAGTTCAGCCAGCGAACGCTCCAAGAGGAGATGTGCGGGCTGTCGCAGCGGACGTACAGATGCGAGAAGCAGAACAGCCCGTCGTAGTACGAGTAGTCCATGTAGGCGTAGATGGTCATCAGCGCTTCCCCTTCTGCGATGGCTTGAGATCCGGCCCCCGAAACTCCTTATCCCCGGGGGAGGGCACGCGCGGGAATCGGTCCGCTGCGCCCGACACCGCCGGCGGGGTCCGAGCCCCGGCCTCCCCCGGAGTCTTGATCTTCCGTGCCTGGGTATCTCGAGGCTGGGCATCCACATTCAAAGGCGCCTCCCGCATCTTGCGGGCGATGGGTCTACCTGCTACCTGGGCATCCAGCGCCATGCGCACGAACTCCGCGAACGAGATCCCCCTCTTCGACGCCTCGGCCTTCCAGCGCGCTAGTGCTTCGGAGTCCGCCTTCAGCAAATAGGTTCCGATCATCGGTATATACCTATATACCGTATATACCGGACGTGGTATATACCCAGCCCCTCGGTATATACCGGGCGCGATCGCACAGAACCTCCTGACTCTCGCGAACTGCGGCTCCGCGGCCTGGGTTCCGTTACGGCAATGGGCGTCACAGTGCGCCCGCCCACGACCGCGCCCGTTCCTCAATGTTGTACAGGCCTACCCCCATTAGAGGAAGCCACAACCCGCGCCTCCCGCAACCCCCCCACAACCCTGCGCAAGCGCGCACATTCCTTATGCAGCACAGTCCCGTGACGTGCGAGAAACCTGTATTCCGCGGGCGTGAGAGAGACCCTTCTTCTACAAGAGACTCTCGAGCACTCACAGAGAAAGTGCTGCTGTTTGCCCATAGGTTACTAGTGTACCAAGAAGGACAAAAGTACTGCAAACACGGCGTGGGGGTTCGCGCCTCAAGGGGGATGGGGGGTGCCACAGTGGGCAACGCTCGCGGACCTCGCCGGGGCGAGTGGTGCTGCCGGTCCTGGCAACGGGCTCTGGGGCGTCCTGGGATCCCAGGGGCGGCCCTGGGGGCGTGAACGCGGTTCGGCGTTAGCGCGTTGCGTTAGCTACCCGGACCTGATAGCGTGGTGGGAGTACGGGCAGGGAACGAGGGGCAGCAATGCCTAATCAGAACGCCCCGCACCGTACGACGCGAGACGAGGTTGCAACCCTCGGTCGCGGTGGGAGTCGGTGACGAGCCGACACAACCCCTAGCCTGTTTCACCGCTCGCGGTCACACCCCGCGCCGGGCGATTCCCGTCCGACGCAATCACGAAAGGTTGAACCATGAGCGAAGCAACACTCAGCAAGACGCAGCGCGAGGGCATCCTGTCCAAGATTGCGAGTGCGATTCGGGACAAGATCGAAACCCTACGCGTGACGACCCTCGAGGTCGGCGCGTCGCTGCACGAAGCTACCCCGTATTTCGACCTAGCGAGCAAGGATGGCCGCGAGGCTTTCAACCGCTGGGCCGTGAACACGACGGGGTGGTCTTCCAGCATGATCGGTAACGTCATGAACGCCTACGCCACGGTCCAGGGCCTGAACAAGACGCAAGCCAAGAAGGTTGCGACCTGGAACACCGAGGCGCTTGTCGCGCTTTCCAGCGTCAAGCCGGAGAATCGCGGCAAGGTCCTGGCCAAGATTGACGCAACCTCGCCCTCTCGTGAGAGGGTCCGCGAGGTGCGGGATCAGGTCCAGGGCAAGCCGAAGGGGCGCGAAGGCACGGACCCGGCGAGCAAGACCGCAAAGCTTGCGGAGTCAATCCGCGAGAGGGTCGAGCGGTCCGTGACTCGCGATGGCGAAGTGAACGAAGCAGCGGGGCTAATGCTGATTACCGGGGCGCAGATTGCCCAGGACGTCAGCTACCCCGACTCGGCCAAGCCTTGCCCGCCGCAGAAGGACGTGGCATCGGCCATTCGCTTCGTGCTCGCGAATCCCAAGACCGCGGAGAACGACGCCGCGTAGCAAGACCGCAAGACCGTAGGACATTCCGCCCGTGAGCGGTGAACAGGCTAGGGAACGGGACCCCCGAGAAATCGGGGGTCCTTTTTTTTGGTCCGCGGCGGCCTGGTCGACCTCGAGGTCCGGCCCCTCGAGGTCGGGGGTCCGGCCGAGCGCGGGACCGGCGGCGGTTCTCTGGGATCCCAGGAGCCCCCCTCGAGCTCCGCGCGATTCCGCATTCCCATAGAACCCTGCTCGCAGACGCCCACGCACGTGCCCACGCGCGCGCGCGAGAGTAGCGCCGGCCGGCAGGCGCCCACAGAGCCACTACCTTGCGGGAGCCCCTGGGATCCCAGAACCCCCTTAGCGGGTTGCCCTAGCAGCGGGAGTGATATAGCGTTTGGGGTAGGAAGAGGCAGCGGGCGACGAGCTGGCCAGGCCCGCGGGCGCAGAATCCCGCGGCCCCTGATCCGTGTCGGTGTAGACCTTCTCGCGCGACCGTAGCCAGAGAGCCCTCGAGAGATCGGGGGCTCTTCTATGGTCCCGCCGCCTCGAGCTCAAGCGGCGGCCTGGGATCCTAGAACCCCCCGGCCAGCAATCGGCGCTCGCGGACCCACTACCGCTAGCGGGAGCTCGGCCGCTTAGCAGCCCTTAGCGGATTGTCCTAGATTGTGATGTTTGATACAATACAAATAGGTCATTCCGTGCCCTGGGGTCGCTTCTAGTCGGCCCCCTGGGATCCCAGGATCCCTCGAGCGCGGAAGCCGCACCGGGAACACTCCGAAGGGAGAATCCGATGATGGTGGTTGCCGATGGCAAGCGCATCGTCGGGCAGGTGCTGAGTGTCGAGACCGAGGATGGCAAGGTTGCTCTCCTCATGGGCGGTGTCCGAGTGGATATCACCCAGGAAGAGCTCGACGCCAAGTACCAGCTCGTCAAGTTCGTCTGAACGTTCCCCAGTCCCGTCGAGACGCTCCGCAGGTCGCGGCGGGAGGGGGGAGCATTCATCCTGAGTGCTCTGGAAAGGAGATACCCATGGCGTCGAGCAACTACGTTGCCACGGGTGTTGTCCGCAGGACTGGCCCGGTTCTCACCGAGAGAATCGGCCACTGCAAGGATGCGAAGCTCGCGCTCGAGATCGCGAGGGAATGGGCGCAGGAGAACGCGCTCGAACTGATCCTCCTCGAGCGCCTGCAAGCCGTCTGGGTCCGCGGACGCGACACCTAGCACTGCCTGCCCCGTCGAATCCGCAACGACGGGGAGGGGAGTCCTAGGATCCTAGGCTCCGGAGAGGAGAAGCCATGACTACCCAAGTCTGGCCGGCTCACCGCTCCGAGGTTGCCTACGTGCAGGGGCCTGCGCCAAGAGCGCCTGGCTCGGCTACGTAAGCGTCATGCGAAGGAGATCGACTCCTTCCTCATGCAGCGCCTCGAGCTCCTGTTGAGCCCCAAGAGCAAGTAGCTCTTCCCCAGTCCCGCCGGACAGTCCGCAAGTTCGGCGGGAGGGGGGAGGCGCTCTGCCTCCGACACACCCACTAGACCGGGAGGTGTCCATGGCCGCTATCGCCATGAACTCCGTCATCCTCTACTCGGTCGTGGTTCTGATTGCGGTCGGCTCCGTCGTGGCTGCCACCGATATCGCCCTCGCCGTCATGTACGCGCGAGAGCACTATCGCCGGCACCCGGAGCTCGATCCGCCGAACCGCTACCTCGTGCGGTTGTTTCTGCGAGGCACACGGTGAACCGTCCATTCCGCAAGGCCGGACACCGTGAGGGAATCCCTCGCAACCGCCGGTACGGACAGACCGCGCTCGTGATCCGCTTCCCTGGACGCGAGCACAAGCAGCCACGCTGCGTCGTATGCGCGGATCGTGGCTGCGAGTTCTGCCCGAAAGCCTGACCTCAGAGCCGGGCCCTGACCCTCAGGGCTCGGCTTTCGGTCGTTCTAGAACGGTGGCCTGGGATCCCAGAGCCCCCAGAAAGGAATCAGTGGTTATGGCACGCACAGAGTGGCACGACGAGACCTGGGAGGAAATCATCTCCTCGGTCAAAGAGCATTTCGAGGGCCTCGGCTTCGAGGTACACGTGAATCGAACCGTACGGACGATCACGATCATTCATCGCCCTTCCAGCAAGGCGCTCACCTTGATGGACACGACGATGACCCACTTCGATGGAGACGGCCGGCTGGTCTTCATCGACTTGTGGGGCTAGCGCGCCTGGGCAACTAGGCGGCTGCCGGTCCTGCGGGTAATACCCCCTCACCGCGGGGCCGGGAGCGGGCATATCGCCCCGTTCCGGAAAGGAGCATCATGATGCTCGCGAAGGCGCAGCTGATCCTTCGTGCGACTCCGAATCCTTGGAGCGCCACAGAAGGACTCGTGCTGTTCAACGGGTCGGACGGGTTCCTGTACGACGCCCGCGACCTCGAGCACCTTACGCGGCTGTACGGGGAGCCGCGTACGCGCAGGACCAAGTACGGCACGACCTACTACTTCGGCCGTGCCAGCTTCTGAGCAGGGCGTCTTCTCGTCGCTGTACGCCGCATACGAGAAGGCGAAGAAAGAACGTCATGCTGAGCGCGAAGAGCAGATCGCGAGCTGGCAGGAAGTCGCACGCCAGTATCCCGGACTCGAGGAAGCCGCTCTCAGCATGGCCAGGTACGTAGCGCGTAACTGACGCTGCCGGTCCCCCGTCCTGGGATCCCAGGCGGGGGGACGGGAGCGGCATGTCCGTCGCTCCGGAAAGGAGAAGTCATCATGGCTTCTGTCCAGACGACACGCGGGGTCTCTTTCGATCCCGCAGAGGCTGCTGCGCAACGTGAGCGCCAGCAGGCTCGAAGAGCTCGAGGTCAGGTCGAGAAGGAGCGGCTGCGGCTTCGGGCACAGGCGGACGTCTCGAATCCCAAGGCGTACGCGATCTATCTCGACGAGTGCGAGAAGGCATGGAAAGAGCGCGCTCGGGATCGGAGAAACCCATGATCTCCGAACGAGAAGCCGAGCTAGTTCGATCCTGGCACCGGGAGTGCTTCAAGTGCCTGGGCTTCGATGAGCCCTCGATCGAGACTCTCGTTGCATGGGGAAGCGATCCCCACGTTGTGACGGAGCTCCTCTTTCGTGACGGTGAGCGCACGTCCTGCCGTCACGACCAGGCGCTTCGCATCGTGCAGCCGGACGAGGACTATCTCGTCCTGACGGCAGAGTTCGAGGCACTGGTCGCCTAGATCGTCCGCCTTCGGTCGCGCCTTAGCGGGCGCGGCCGTGGGCGGAGTCTCGGGAACCCCAGACTCCACTTTCCCGCCCGTGGGGCTGGGGAGGCTCCGCCCTGACGCGGGTGAGGACCGAATGCCTGCTTTCAAGGGTCCTTAGTGGTGCGACAACGTCGAGCCGACGTGCAGGCCGCGAGGAGGAGGGAGAGGCTCCTCTAGGAGAACGACGGACGCTAAGCGCACCAGCCCTAATGCCGGGAGGCCGTATGCGGTGCGGCCTTCCGGCTCTATCCACGGTCCGGGACCCACTTCCTGGGATCCCAGAGAAAGGAGAACCATGCATCGCGATGTCAAGAAGTACCTCATGGACAGGGGCATGCTTCCGGATGATCGGAAGGTGCACCCGCAGCCTCCGTCAAACCACGCCCTGCGAGGAACGCCCATCGTCGGGGGCGGCCGCTCGAGCGCCATGTGGAACTCTCAGCCCGAGCGAGAGCTCCTGCGCAAGGAGGAGAAGGGCCGGTCCTTCGTCGTCGGCCGAGAACCGCTCCCGGCTTCTGAGCCACAGGTGCGGTCCCGTAAGAAGCTCGGCCGGCGCATGGCGGCGCCAGAAGGGAGGTTGTGGTGAGATTCGCGATCTGGCAATGCCCCATCGAGCAGACCCTCGGTGGCTTCAAGGGCTATCACCCCGAGCTCGACTATTCCTGCGTTTGGGAATCCCACGTCGATGAGGTCATCCACGACTACACCGCGGATGCCATAGAGGGGCTGGAAGTGATCTTCGCGAGCTTCCAGTGGGTCGACGAAGAGCGGATGCCGCCCTCCGACTACAAGGGGCGTTCGCTCTCAGCTGGCGATCTCGTGTGTCTGGACGAGCGCTGGTACTTCTGCGCCCTCGAGGGTTGGAAGCACGTGACCCCGCCCTTGGCGGCCCTGGGATCCCAGAAAGGAACTAACTGATGTTCAACCGGCACCGCCACGTGTGGAAGATCGTCAAGCAGGTGGAGCAGCCGTCTCCGTTCGATGTCATGGCGGAGAAGGGGGCGATCCCCACGAAAGTCACTGACCCTCACGTTCACATGATGTTCGCGCGCAGCGTGATCGTCACACGTAGATGCGATCTATGCGGCACCGAGGAGGTGAGACGTGTATGAACAAGACCAAGCTGCCGCAATTGCTCTCGCACGCGCGGACGGCGCTCACTGATCCTTGCGGATTACCGCCAGAGGTAGGTTCGCCGTTCGAGTACGCAATCGAGAAGCTCGACCAGGCCATGGACTTGATTGACGTCGAGCTGCGCCCAGCGGACGCGTTGCGCACGTGCATGGGCATCCTCGGCGAGGTCGCGGACAGCCTGCGGGGCGGAGAGCAGGGCGGGGATGAGCCCGAGCATCCCGCCCACGATCTGGACGAAGCCTGTGACTTGATCAACTACGTCATCGGCGTGCTGCCCGAAGAAACCCCTCCAACCTCCGACGCCACAGGTGCGTCCTCATGAGCTCCCAAGAGGGGGTAATAACGGTCGCACGACTCGGCCCCATGATCGTCCTGCTCTCCGTGCTGTTCGCAGCCATCATCGTCCTGACTGTGCTCGTGGTCGATGCCCGCAATGACATCGAGAACATGCGGAGCGACCTGGCAAAGCTCGAGTGCGTGCATGCGTACGTGGACGGAGAGGCCATGCACACGGACTCAGAGACGGTCGCGCACTGTCTCTTCCCTTGATGCTCTGGGATCCCAGAACCACTGCCGTCCCTCTCGACATGCGCGGGAGGGCCGGGAGCGGAATAACCCGTTCCACGCCGAAAGGAGCACCATGAAGACGATCCTGGCGTGTATCGCCGTGTTCGTCGTGATTGCCGGGTCCGCGACTGCGGCCGGTACTGCCCTTATCACTGGGGCGCAGATCAAGAACGGCACGATCGGACTCGTCGATATCAGCCCGAAAGCGAAGGCTGCGCTGAAAGGACAGCGTGGTCCTCGTGGTCCACAGGGGTTCCCCGGAGCAGACGGAGCCCCTGGACAGATCGGACCCGTAGGTCCCGCAGGCGGGTTCAATCCCGCGAAGATCATCTACATGACCGGCACAACCTTTGAGGTCGCAGTTGGCGGTATCACGTCCGGGACGACGTACTGTCCGGTCGGGACGAAGGCGATCTCGGGTGGCTGGACGGTCATCACCGGAGGCGTTGGTGAGGTATGGGGTAACCGCTCATACGACAGTGGTGGCTCCTGGACGGTCAGCGTCGCAAACCACAGCGACTTCACCGTCGCGACAGTGACGCCCTTCGCAATCTGTGCAGCCCCCTAGAGAGGGAATAAGGAGGTAAGTCATGACGGAAATGTCCATCGAGATGGCTGGCAAGGTCGACGTCAAGGAGATGACGAAGACCGAGCGCCGGGAGCTGCGGCAGATCGTGCGGCGTCGTTTCAGGATGCTGCGCGATCAGCTGCACCGGCGCGAGCGTGAGTTGGAGTACGCGCTGCGCCAGCAGTTCGAGAAGGAAAGGAAGACCGAGGTCGCGAAGGTCGAGAAGCGACTGAAGACCTTGTTCGAGCAGCACAACAAGGTGGTAGAAAAGTTCGACGCTCTCCGTGAGGAGGCGGCCGCCAAGGGCTTGAGCATCGCCTATGGTGCGCACCCGAACTGGATGCACTGGCGCCCAGACCAGCAACCCGTGCGTGCAACTTCTGAGCGTGAGCTGCACGAGCGCATCGACCAGATCAAGGAAGAGGCCGGCTGGGGCAAGTTGAACCTGAACGAGATGGAGTGGCAGATGGACGAGCAGCTTGCGGTCGGGGAGCTCGAGTCCGGTAGCTCCCTGAAGTTCCTGGAGTCTCTGCCCACCGTCGAGACCCTGCTCCCGCTTCCGGAGGGGATCACGGTCGAGCTTCCCGAACTCGAAATCTGAGCCTGGGATCCCAGAGATGCGGCTAAGGCAAGACGTCGACGCCTTTGCTGGCGATAACCCACTGTTCGACAAGTGGGCGGAAATCGTCAGCGCGCACTACGTGGAAGAGCAGAGACGCATGGCTCATTTCGATGAGCACGGGGAGTTCCCGCATCGGGAGTTCGTAGACGTGCTCAAGGATCCATTCATCTCTGCATTCTCCGCGCGCCATGATCTAGCCCCCAAGTACGCCTGGGCGGTGCCCTCCGATGAGGCCCTGTCCGCCATCATCGAGCACTCACCACAAGGTGTGGTGGAAATCGGAGCTGGCTCAGGGTATTGGGCCTGGCTCCTACGTGAGCGAAGCGTTGACGTCGTTGCCTATGACCGCAAGCCATACCACAACGCCCAGGTAGATGCGAAGTGGTCGCTCGTAAAGAGAGGAGGTCCTTGGCACTCCAAGCTCTTCCCGGAACGCACGCTCTTTCTGTGCTGGCCCCCCTACGCCCACTCGATGGCGTTTCAGGCCCTGTCCTACTACCAGGGACAGACGCTTGCATACATCGGGGAAGGCGAGGGGGGCTGCACGGGCGATGATCAGTTCCACTCCGCGCTCGAGAAGGAGTGGGAAGAAATCCAGTTCGTGGGCCTGCCGCAATGGCCTGGCATCCACGACAACCTAGTGATCTACCGCCGGCTGGCTGGGATCCCAGAAAGGAGAAAAGCATGTCCATGAGAGGCATCGTCGTCGTCCACGGCGGGCGACGTACGAGCAAGGAGTACACCGTGGACCTCAACGCGCTGCCGCGCATCGGCGAGGAGGTCGAGATTGACGGGATTACGTACACGGTGGCCCGCATTGTCCACCCCTTCGACACGCTTCCCAACATGCCCGAGGACGTGCCCGGGCACCTCACCAAGCTGGGGAAGGACATTCTGATTCACGTCTCGAGGAATGGAAGATGAAGATCGGCTTCACCGGCTCGCGCGTGGGCCTGACCAAAGCACAGAAACAGACCCTGCTCGAACGCTTGCAGGAAACGGCAAGCGATAGTGAGTTCCTGCATGGGGGCTGCATCGGTGCGGATGAGCAGGCGGCGGGGATGGCGGGCAACCTCGGCTACATCCTGATCGAGTTCCCGTCTGATCTTCCGCATATGCGAACACGCCTGATCTCACACGAGACGCGCTCTCCACGCAAGCCGCTGGCGCGCAATGACGACATCATCCGGGAGTGCGAACTTCTGTTCGCGTGCCCGAAAGAGACCGAGGAACCCAAGCCAGCACCCGGTCAGGGCACGTGGTCAACGGTGCGCCATGCGCGCAGGTTCAACCGGGCGACCATCATCATCTGGCCGGACGGTTCCAGAGAGGTCACGTGCGATGGGGGGCTGCTGTGACCGAGACGCTGACCTGGATCGTAGAAGTGCGCACAAGCTTTGGCACGGAGCACTTCGGATTCCCGAATGAAGCAGACGCTCTGAACTTCAAACGGGAGATGGGCGAGCTCTATCCGAACTTCGTCTTGATCGGGCCCATGCAGCTTTATGGGCCTGACTTGGCCAACGAAGCCCTGAGCAGAGCGAGGTCATTCCTATGATCGAACGCTTTCAATTCCCAAAGGTTGTGATCTGCCCGCCGGTGCCCGCCATAGGCGTGAAGGAGCGCGCGTACCTGGAATGTGGATGCCAGGTGTTCGTGGGCGTTCTCATGGACAAGCAGGAGGCCGCCACGATGGCTGACCCCTGCTCGGCAGCACACAGGCCCATAGCTCGGCACTTCAACATGCTCCTCGCTGAATCCACCGTGGAACCCACGGACGAGGAGCTCGTGGTCGTTTGCGAGCGGCTGCTCGAACAGTCCGCTCGTGCCTATACCTAGGTCTGGGATCCCAGACGAAAGGAGAAGGACCGTATGCCGAATTGGTGTCACAACACCTTGACCGTGCAAGGCGAGAGCGATGAGCTCGCGCGCTTCATTGAAGCCGTGAAGCCCCAGGAATCCTGGTTGCGCGAAATATTCAAGGAGTGGGCCGCGAAAGAGAAACCCGCGTTCGAGGAGTACTTCGCGGAGTACGTCGCCAACAACCCGCTCAGCTTCGCCTCACTCATCCCCCAGCCCTCCGATGAGGAACTCCGGGAGCTCGAGACCTATCAGCCGTGCACGATGTGCGGCGCCCGGGGCACGCTTCCCGAGAGTCCCGAGCAGGCTGAAGAACGAGGGGCGAAATGGTTCGCCTGGATGGGCGAGCGCGAGAATCGCACGTGCAACGTGTGCGGCGGTTCCAAGGAAGAGCGCGTCGGCATGGAGGGGTGGTACGAATGGCGCACCTCCAACTGGGGATCGAAGTGGGATGCATCCTTCGATGGCCCCTTCATGGCGCTCTCAGCGGGAGACGAGACGGACCTGGATGCCAGCGTCGAAACACAGGGAGCCACGGTTACGCCCACGGTCGCGGTCTACAAGTTCGACACGGCCTGGTCTCCGCCGGGTCCCTTCGTTCTGACGGCGAGCGAGCGGTTCCCTGAACTCGAGTTCGTCCTGCGCTATGGAGAACCCGGGAATGGCTATGCCGGCCAGATCAAGTGCGTGGCTGGCGTGACCGTGGAAGATGAGGAGCTCGAGGTCGAGGATGTTCTCGCTCCTGAAGAAATGTGGTTCTGACTAGAACCTTGTTACACTTCTAACCATGCCTCCCAAACGGACGTGCGAGTGCGGCGAGTGTCGCAAGTGCAAGAGCCGAGAGTACATGCGTGCTTGGTACGCCCGGAATGCCGAGCATCAGCGTGAAGCGATGCGTAAGAGCAAGAAACACAATGTCGACAGGGTACGAGCATATAACCGTCGTTACTGGCGAGAGAACGCTCACCGCTACCGGGAACGCAACCGTGCTCGCAAGGCGGTGTTTGATGCGATCAAGCGTGGACAACTCGTGCGCGGCTCGTGCGAACGAAAGGACGAAGGAACATGCAGGGGGCGCATCGAAGGTCACCACGACGATTACGAGCGCCCACTTGAAGTGCGCTGGCTCTGCTCACGACATCACGGTGAGTTAGACCAAATGGTCTAGGAGCTGCGCCAGGCCAGCGCGATCACGTACGCAGCGAGCGTGACCTGCAACGCAATCAGCACGAGCACGCTCACCCACTTCAAGAGATCCTCCGGACGAACTGTCCGGAGCCAGCCAATGGCTCTCTCGGGCCGCGTCTTTTCGGCGTGCTCGGTGATGGCCTGATCATGCCTGGGATCCCAGACAGGAAGGAGAACGTATGAGCGAGTTCGCTCTGCCGTGCATGAAGTGCGGCAAGCCGCTCAAGAACATCGACAAGGACGGCGATGATAACCAGCCCGCAGGCGGCACAGAGTTCGTGGCCTACGGGCACTACGGCTCGACCATCCATGACCCCATGGATGAGGATGACCCGCTCGTGCTGGTTGCCAGCATCTGCGACACCTGCATCCTGCGGGCGATCGACGCAGGCGTGATCCAGTCTCGGAGCAAGAGCATCAGGCTCAGTCGACACCCGGTGTCGGACAAGTCTCGGGCATGGGTCATGGCACAGAACTACAAGCACTACGGCTCGGCCTATGGAGAGGACGAGAACGTGGACTACGAGGATCTGATGCGCAAGGCGGGTTGGCCCGAGCATCTGATCAGAGAGGAAGATTCACCATGAGTGACCTGCCAGTTGCCGGGGATCGCATCGAGCTGCTCGAGATGGGGGCTTGCCCCAGCTCGGGCAATTCTGTTCCCTGCTCCATCCCGGCCGGCACCACCGGGACCGTGCGAGGGGTTACCAAGCTGACGTGGTCCGAGTGCCATCAGATCAGCGTGG
>Ga0105104_10002053_pt1 | contig 14878 bp, 14 predicted proteins | sample PPLLaktember2015_3_FD_87034 | JGI IMG/M metagenome (GOLD analysis project Ga0105104, IMG submission 87034) | Freshwater sediment microbial communities from Prairie Pothole Lake near Jamestown, North Dakota, USA - PPLs Lake P7 Core (6) Depth... | ecosystem: Environmental > Aquatic > Freshwater >... | reverse complement strand
GAGCCAGCGTTATGCCCTGTAATGAAGGCTACACTGCAGGCCACTTTCCGCTGGGTGACAGGGATGCCCGCATATGCAGGGACAGCGAAGGCGCTGCTCACGCCCGGAACGATATCGAATGGAATGCCCGCCTCGACCAGAGCCTGTGCTTCCTCTCCGCCGCGTCCAAACACAAAGGGATCGCCGCCCTTCAAGCGCACCACAACCTTACCTTTACGTGCCTCATCGACCAGAATGGCATTGATGCGCGCTTGAGGCACCGGGTGGTGATCAGGCTGTTTCCCTACATCAATTAATTCGGCCTGGGCTGCATATGCAAGAAGTTGCTGGTTGGCAAGACGGTCGTGCACAACCACATCTTCTTTTTACAAATATTCCAGGCCACGCAAGGTCAGGAGCCCTGGGTCGCCCGGCCCGGCACCAACCAGGTAGACGATGCCGCCGCAGGGGTATTCAGTCTTGCTGGTGTAATTGTTCTCTGGCATAGGTCAACGCCGCGTCCCTTCCAAGATTTTGGATAACATCTAAAATGTTCGAATCCACAATACGCAATGCCGCCTGGAGGCGAGCTTTTCCTGGAGGAAAACTTGCCAGGAGTTCGGGACGCAGTTCAGCCATTAGCTCGGTAAGCGTCCCATATTCCGGTCCGATGATATCTTCGAGGCGCTCGCGTAACCGGCGTGCCAGGGCCGGACTGCTTCCCCCTGTGGAAACTGCCACGCTCATTTCCCCGCGCTGCAAAACGGCTGGCAGAATGAATGTGCTATGTTCCGGGTCGTCGACTACATTGATCAGGCAACCTCGTTTCATCGCTTCAGCCCAAACGGCGTGATTGATGGTAATTTCATCCGTCGCAGCAATGGCCAGGAATGCGCCTTCCAGGTCGCCATCCTGGTAAGAGCGTTCGAAAACGGTGATAACGCCTGAATCCGCCAGCAATTGCAATTCCGGTACCAGAACCGGGCTGATTACCTTAACCTGGGACTCTGAAGCCAATAAGCCTTCCACTTTTCGGGCAGCCACATAACCTCCCCCTACCACAACTGTTTGACGTGCCTGCATACCGATTAAACAGATTGTGTAAGTTTTCACTGACTTTTTTTATCATATTGGGACATGAAAGTCAATTGATGTAAGTCACTAACTTAAGTCACGGGTTTTTATTAGCTATATCGGAATTAACCGCCAAGGCGCAGAGAACGCCAAGGCTCCATTAAGTCGCCAAGAAAAACGGCTTGGCGCCTTTAATTGTCCTTGGCGAACTTAGCGTGCTTGGCGGTTAAAATTTCTGTTTATTACCGATGAGGCCTATTAGATTATTTTATTCATAGGCAAGCACCTCTCGTACGGTCAGTCGAGAGGCATTACGGGCAGGGATGAAGCTGGCCAGGGCGCTCAGGAAGATCACGATCACCAGCCAGAGCCAGAGTCCTGGCATAGAGTACGAGTAGGTTAAAGAGACACCCATCATCGCACCCCCTAACGCCTGGTTCAAACCATGGCTCATGGGAATGGCGAGAAGGGAACCCATCAACCAGCTCAACAATCCAATCGCGATCCCTTCCAATATGAACACTTGCGCCACTCCCCGGTTCGGGGCGCCGATAGCGCGCAATACACCGATCTCGCGGGTACGCTCTAACACGTTAATACTCATCGTCCCCATCAAGCCCAGACCTCCAACCAGCGCCAGCAGGACCGCCATCACAAGCAATAAAGAGACGATCGCATCGAAGATGACCTCCGCTTCAGCGCGTTCATTTTGAAGGGTACTGACAGTGCTGACTCCTACTCCAGTACGCTCAAGATGCTCTTCCAAGGCGTTACTCTCGGCTTTTACGGAAGCCGCATCCTGCGCCTGCGTCCTGACCATGAGCGCATCTGCTTCACCAACCCGGTCGGTGACTTTGGCTACATAAGAATAGTTGGAATAAATGATCGTCCCAAAGGCTGTCCCAACATAGGTACCAACGATTTTAAAGGAATGTTCCTTGCCATAAACCTTCAATACGATTTCTTTCCCGACCTTCAGATCCGGTTCATCCTGGAAGAGGGCGGAGGGAACCACCACCGCGTTATCATCGTCTGGCAGCAGCCAGCGTCCTTCTGCGATCGCAGGCGAACGGATCAGGCTGGAATCGCCGATGGTGGGAGCAAACATATACATCATGCCGCTTTCACTTTTATCCGGGCGTACCCTGCGCGCGGAGAACTGGAGCCAGATGTCTGTATCCGTGATCCCGGGCACGGTCAACGCTTCCTGCTGGACTTTTTCCGAGCGGTACGGGCGGTCGAATGTCAGTATGGCATCGCAGTTAAACCACTGAATCATGTCATTCACGGTGCTGGTCAAAGAAGCACGCACGTTGAAAACGCTGATAAACGTTGCTGAACCCAGGGTAAGCGTGATCAAGGTCAGCGCCAGGCGGCTTTTATTGCGGAAGGTGTTCCTCACCGAAAGCAGGATCGAACGGATCGATGCTTTGCGGGCGAACCATAAGTTCGAACCTGAGAGCAACCGGTCTATCCAATTCTTCCCAAAACGTCCCTTCCCCATGGTATAGGTGCTCATCGCTTCGGCTGCGCTGATGCGCAGGCTGGTAATGAAAGGCAGAAGCGAGGCTAGCACCGGCAAAACCAGGCCGATGACGATCTGTAGCAAAATTGCGCTCACTGGAATGTCCATCGAGAGCAGGTCAAAATTGAAATAGACTGCTAGGGTCTGGCTCAGGGCTCGTGCACCCTGCATGCCGAGCGGAATAGCAACCAGCAAAGCCAAAACGCCATAGGAAATAACCATCACGAGATACATGCCAAGGATCTGGACCGTACTGCCGCCAACCGCTTTCATCACGCCGATCTGGCGTTTTTGCTGGGCCAGCAGGGCTGAAACGGTATTGACCACCAGGAAAATGCTCAAGAAAAGCGATAATACGCCTAGAAATCCCATTAATAGCAGGATGCCCTGTAGAACATCATCCATGGGGAGTTGGCCTGGTTCAGCCGTCATACTCAAGGGAATTGTATAGCCAGACTTTTCAGCTTTATCCTTGACTCGGTTTACCACCTGCTGTGCCCAATCTTTATCTTCCGGATTCGTTGCAATGACATGCAACTCGTTGAATCCATAATCTTCTCCAAACCACTCCAACGTATCAAAGGTTATGTACCCATAGGGCGTGCCGTCCAATTGGGCTGGCAATTGAGCCGGGTCGTACGCCGCCCCGGCGATGCGCATCTCCCGCTGTGTATCGTTGGGGAACTTGACCAATATGATGTTGCCAACCTGGGCATCGATCACGGAAAGGGCTGCACGCTCGATCAGGATTTCCCGCTCTGGTGGAGGCCAGGCTCCATCCTGCGACGCAACTTTGTTCACACGGATATCGTCGTAATCCGCGAAGACAAAGATCGTGATGTTCTTCCACTCGCCCGGACGAACCTCCACTCGGGCGGTTATACTCCGGCGGGCGTCTGCTTGCTGTACTGCGTCCATAGAACGCACAGATTCGAGAAAATCCTCATCAAAGGGTTCAGCCGTCCGCACCGTGCCACTGGACGGAGCGATGGATGCAAAACTTTGCGTCAATCCTTCGGAGAGGATCGAGCGGGCGCTCAGAATGATCCCGATGGCAAATAATCCGACGGCCATGGAGAGCACAATCAACACCGTGCGTGTCTTATTGCCAAACAGATCATTGATGACTTTATACCAACGTGGCTTAAGCATGGCTGCCTTCCTCTTTCTCCGTATGGACGATCTCACCATCTAACAGGGTAATCATCCGGGAGCCTCGCTTGGCGATGTCTTTGTCGTGAGTGACCATCAGCACGGTCCTTCCCTGCTGCGCCAAGTCTTCGAATATATCGATGACCGCTTTGGCGGTCGCAGAGTCCAGGCTGCCAGTCGGTTCATCAGCCACCAGGATGGCCGGATCATTGGCCATGGCACGCGCAATTGCCAAACGCTGCTGCTGGCCTCCCGATAAGGCTGCCGGTAATTTTTTAGCATGTTCAACGATATCCACCTGTTCTAATAAATATAGCGCGCGTTGGCGCTGTTCCCGCAGGGAGTAACGCTGGGCAAAATCCATCGGCAGTATGACATTTTGGAGCACGGTCAAAGTAGGCAGGAGTTCGAAGGACTGAAAGACCACGCCCATCATTTTGCCCCGCAGCCTGGAGGCTTTTTCAGGCCCAAGGCGATGCAGAGGAGTACCGGCAACCCAAATATCTCCGGAAGTCGAGCGATCCAGCCCGGTAATAATATTGACCAAGGTGGTCTTGCCGCTGCCGGATTTCCCGGTAACGACCAGAAATTCTCCCTGAAAGACTTTCAGATCAATACCGTTCAGGGCGGTGACCGAACCAGCCAGTCCCTTGTAAACCTTCACCACGTGATGAAGATCGATCAACGGCTCTGGGTCAGAAGGTTTTGAATTAACGGTTGATGAATTCATCTTGGATCTTTCCATCTACAAGCCGGATCGTGCGCTGTGCGCGCGCGGCAAGTTCGTTGTCATGGGTGACCATCAGGATGGTCTTGCCTGAATTGGCCAGGTTCTCAAAGAGTCGAAAGACCATCTCCGTTGACTTCGAATCCAGGTTGCCGGTCGGCTCGTCGGCAGTGAGCAGGATTGGATCGTTGGCCAGGGCGCGCGCGATCGCTACGCACTGTTGTTGCCCGCCGGAAAGAGCATTTGGAAGGCGATGCGCATGATCAGCCATGCCGACCAGCTTGAGCAAATGTAGAGCATGCTCCGGACGCTCGGTTCGGGGATAGCGTTTACCGTAATCCATAGCAAGCAGGATATTCTCAACGGCAGTGAGCGTTGGTAAGAGTTGGAAGAATTGGAAGATCACTCCCACCGAGCGGCCGCGCCAGATAGCGATCTGCTCCTCGTTGAGCACATGGACCCGGGTGTGATCGACAAGGACTTCACCGGAGGTGGGCCGGTCGATGCCGGTGATGACATTGATCAACGTGGATTTGCCGCTGCCCGACTTGCCGACAATAGAAACGAAAGCGCCGGATTCAACCTGCAAATCGATACCCTTGAGCGCAGTAAAGGTACCGGCCGAACCCTTGTAAGTTTTCACCACATCGCGCAAGTCAACCAGACACCCGTCGAGCACTCCGGCTTGACCGTTTTCAGGTTTTTGCTTGCCTTGGTTTACGTCGAACTGCAGCATAGTTACCTCTACTCCATATTACGAGTGACATCTTGTGGTGGTTTCTTTTTTGGTCGCAGACAACTTCTCCAAGCGAGCCAGACATAGAAAAAGACCACCAACAACTTAAGTTGCGGTGGTCTCGCTGTAGACTTATGGAAACCGAGAGCCATTGTTGGTCTCATAGGCTCTGTCTTGACGGTTACCCATCCTGCAACTTCCAAGGGATGCAGGCAGCTACTCCCCATCGAACAAACTGTAGTATATCCGATGCCTTAAACTGTGTCAATCGCATATCCTGCACGTTGAAATTGTTAAAAAACACTTTTTTCGCTCACTCTGTAACTGATTGGCGATCAAACCCGCACTGGATCGCAAAATTTCGAGTAATGGCCACATTTCCCAAAGGACAAATCTACATGACATCTATCCTCCAAGAAAGAGATTGATGTTATTTGGATAACTGGCGGGAATTCGCTACAATCAAGACTAGAATGTCTTTCGGAGGCCATGATGCGACTTTCCTGCCGCCTGGTCGTACTATTGGGGGTGATGCTCGTCATAAATTTCAGCATTGAACCTGCCCTCGCTATTCACAGGTCATCTGAATCGATCCCTCTCTCTCAGGCTCCTGGCTCGAGCGTTGTGTTCGAACACGTGACGATTGAAGATGGTCTCTCGCAAAACGCGGGGTTAGCGTTGCTGCAAGACCATCAGGGCTACCTGTGGATCGGCACACAAGATGGCCTCAACCGTTACGATGGTTACGATTTCACAGTGTTCAAGCATGACCCGGACGACCCAAGCTCCATCAGTTATAACAGCATCATTGCTTTATACGAAGACCGGAAAGACAATCTGTGGATCGGGACCTGGGGCGGCGGGTTGAACCGCTATGATCCGCAAACTGGCAGTTTTTCCACATATGAGCCAGACCCGGCAGACCCGGACAGTATCAGCAACGGGGTCGTTACCTCGCTTGCGGAGGACGCAGCTGGTAACATCTGGATTGGCACGGCAGGCGGCCTCGATTTGCTCGATCCAGAAACAGGCCAATTTTCTCATTTCCGCAGCGATCCAATCGGGGCGCTCTTCTTCGATAGCCAGGAAAATCTCTGGGTTGGGACTGGAGCATATGGTACGGCAGGCACTGGGTTGTACCTTTTAGACGGAAGCAGCCAAAGGGTCCGGCATGTGGCGCTTTCGTGTACGTTGTCTACTAACATCTCGTCTATTGTCCAGGAGAAGAGCGGTATTTTATGGATTGGTCATGGCGGGTACAGCCTGCCCGGTGGTGGGTTAACTCGCTACGACCCGGCCAATGGCAGTTGTTTCAACTTTACCAGCGACCCGTCAGATCGGTTTTCCCTGCGTGTTGATAATATCGTCGATATGTACCTCGATGTAGACGGTAGGTTGTGGATTACTACCTACGGCGGTGGTCTGCATCGTATGGATGTAAACGCACCCGGGGAGTTCTATTCTTACCGGAACGCGCCTGGCGATTTATCGAGCCTGAGCAGCGATGAGGTTTATTCAGTAATACAGGACCGTTCGGGGATCTTATGGATCGGAACTTTGAATAGCGGGATCAACAAACTCAAACTACGCACGCTTCAATTTGGCCTGTACCGGAACAACCCTGCAGACCCTACCAGCCTGGCTTCTGACAAAGTTGGCGCTTTTGCAGAGGACCGGAATGGAAATATTTGGATCGGGACCTGGGGGGCCGGATTGGAACGTTTTAACCCGTACACCGGGCGTTTTACCCACTACAGCCACGTATTAGATAACCCTGGGACTGTCTCGAGTGAAACGATCATGACCCTGACCCTTGACGACTCGGGTGGGTTGTGGATCGGTACGCTGGGAGCCGGGTTGGACTATTTCGATATAAGAAAAGATACTTTTACAAATTACCGCAATGACCCGGCAGACCCAGCCAGTTTGGTGAATGACAATATCACTTCCCTGCAGTTCGATAGGAAGGGCAACCTGTGGATAGGCACTATGGGAGGGCTGGATCGCTTTAACGTGACCACGGGTAAATTCATCCATTATCAGCCCGACCCGTTGGATCAAGAATCGCTCAGCCACCCGGCGGTTGTCAGTCTATTTGTTGATAAAAATAATATCCTTTGGTTGGGTACCTGGGGCGGCGGGTTGAACCGCCTGGATTTGAACGACTCAGGCAGTTTTGACCCCGTTACTGCCAAATTCGAGCGCTATCGCGCCGATCCGGAAGACCCCAACAGCTTGAGCGATGACAGCATCTTTTCGATCCACCAATCCGAAGAAAGTGGCACGATTTGGCTGGGAACACAGGTTGGCCTGAACCGTTTCGACCCGCAGACGGGCATCTTCAAAAGCTATCACGAAAAGGACGGATTGCGAAATGCCACCATCTTGGGGATTTTGGAAGATGATGAAGGATTTTTGTGGCTCACCACCAATAACGGCCTGGCAAAATTCCACCCGCTCAGCGAGATTTTCCTCACCTTCGATCGATCGGACGGCCTGCAAAGCAACGAATTTGATTCAAACGCTTATTTCAAAAGCAGCAAGGGTCTGTTCTTCGTGGGCGGTATACACGGTTTTAATATGTTCGACCCGCTGGAGATCGAGCTTAATCCTGTGCCGCCAGAAATTGTGGTCACAGATTTCAAGATCTTCAACGAACCTATTCGAGCAGACCTGTCCGGTTCAGGATTGATTACGTTGAAACACTCACAGAATTTCATCGCTTTCGACTTTGCCGCCCTCGATTATCACGCACCTCAAAAGAACCAGTATGCCTACATGCTGGAAGGATTGGATCAAGGTTGGGTGCAGGCCGGCACGCGTCGCTATGCGAGTTACACCAACCTTGCGGCTGGCGAGTATATTTTCCGTGTCAAAGGCTCGAACAACGATGGGATATGGAACGAAGCGGGAGTTGCCGTTCCGGTTACCGTCACACCTCCGTTCTGGCAGACCTGGTGGTTCGCGACCATGGGCATTATCCTTCTTACAGGAGCCGCGTTTCATGGATTCCAATGGCGTGTGCGGGAGGTCAAGAAAAGCGCTCGCAGGCTGGAGAGTCTGGTCGAACAACGCACGGTAGAGTTGCTCGATTTGAACGATCAACTGGAAGTTGAAATCGAACAGCGCAAACGAGCAGAAGAGGCGCTTGCCAAACGTGCGGCAGAAGAATTGGAGCAATCCGAGGCGCGCTTCCGGGCCATGTTCGAAAATGCTGGTATTGGTATTGCTATGGTCGATTTTGACCGTCGCCCAATGGAAGTCAACGCTGCGCTCGTGAAAATGACGGGCTACAGCAGCGAAGAGCTATTTCAGATGACTGGCGCTGACTTAAGTTATTCGGAAGATGTTGAAATCGGAATCCCTGAATTGCAGGATGTGCTTGCAGGCAAGCTGGATACTTACCAGATCGAGAAACGCTATGTCCGCAAGGATGGGCAAATTTACTGGGTACGATTAACAAATTCCGTTGTCCGTACTGCAGATGGAAAGCCGCAGTATCTGGTGTCCATGATCGAGGATATCAACGAGCGAAAACATATGCTCGAGGATCTACGTAGATCCCAGGCGCGCTTCCAGGCCGTGTTCGAAAACGCAGCTGTGGGGATTGCCATCATGGGCCTCGATCGCCGCACGTTGGGGATCAACCCTGTGGCCGAGAAGATTGTCGGTTACAGCGCCGAAGAATTGTATAACATAGATCCCCGCAAGCTTGCGCTTCCCGAAGATCTTGGTGTGGATACCGAATTGTTTCCAGAACTGATCAGCGGCAAGCGGAATTCGTATGTAATGGAGCGCCGGTACCGGCGCAAGAATGGTGAGATTTTCTGGGCGCGCATCAATTACTCGCTTGTGCGCGATCCGGATGGCAGACCCGATTACCTGATCGGCATGATCGAGGATATTGACGACCAAAAACGAGCATCCGAGCGCCTGGCGGCTCAGGAGGCAGAACATCGCCATATTCTGGAACAACGCGTTGCGGAGCGCACCGAAGAACTCAATAAGGCCAACGAGTTGCTCCAGCAAAAAGCCGCGCAGGAGGCTGTAGCAACCGAGCGCACACGCCTGGCGCGCGACCTGCACGATGCCGTGACCCAGACCCTGTTTTCGGCAACCCTGATCGCTGACGTGCTGCCCGATATCTGGCGCATGAACATCGATGAGGGTCATCGCCGCCTCGAGGAGCTTCGTCAGCTTACGCGCGGTGCGTTGGCCGAGATGCGCACATTGCTGGTAGAACTGCGTCCGAACGCGTTGGTTGAGGTGCCCCTGCCCACCCTCTTGCGCCAGTTAAGCGAGGCTCTGACCGGCCGGTCCAGGATCGATATCCAATTCACATTTGAAGGCGAGTGTAAGCTTCCTCCCGATGTGCAGGTGGCGCTCTATCGAATCGCCCAGGAAGCGCTCAACAACGTGGTCAAGCACAGCAAAGCTTCACAGGCCGTAGTCGTACTGCGTTTGGGGGAACAGGTGCGCCTGAGCGTAACTGACAATGGTGCGGGCTTTGACCCAAGCAGCGTCACAGCCGACCATCTGGGGTTGAAGATCATGTGTGAGCGCTCGGAGGCCATCCGTGCAAAATTCAGCCTTTATAGCGAACCCGGTGAAGGCACGCAGGTGACCGTTACCTGGCAGGAGTAAGGAGATACCATGAACAACGAGACAAAAATCCGTGTAATGATTGTGGATGACCATGCCGTGGTGCGTTCGGGGCTGGGAGCTTTTCTCTCGGTCATCCCCGACCTCGAACTTGTAGGCGAGGCCGAAAACGGTGACCTGGCTGTGGTCCGCTGCGGCCACCTGCAACCGGACGTGATCCTGATGGACCTGATGATGCCCGGCACTGACGGGGTCACAGCTACCCGTCTCATTCGAGAAAAGCATCCGCAGACGCAGGTCATCGCCCTGACCAGTTTCCAGGAAGATGAACTGGTGCAGAACGCCATGAAGGCCGGGGCAATCGGCTACCTGATGAAGAATGTCTCTGCACAGGAACTGACAGCAGCCATCCGCGCCGCAAAATCGGGCAAGATGACATTGTCTCCCGAGGCAGCACAGGCACTGGTTCACGCCTCCCGCCAGATTAAGGAGACAGAATCTCTGACCGAACGCGAACTGGATGTATTGCGCTTGATGGTGGATGGCCTGAACAATGCCGAAATCGCCGAGCGCCTGGTGGTCAGCCTTTCGACGGTCAAATATCACATCAGCAATATCCTGATGAAACTGGGTGTGGAAAACCGTGTGGCGGCGGTCACTACCGCGATGCAGAAGAAGCTGGTGTAGGTTAGTAGGGGCAGGGTCACCCCGCCCCTACTAACCTATCCACTTGACCAGGGGAAATACTCATCATAAGACGGGTGTCATCTTTCTGCCATAGACTTACACTGGGGGCAGAAATGGAAACAAAAATGACCCGTATCCTGCTTGCCGATGACAACAAAGACTCGCGCTCAGCGCTGGCGCTCCTGTTGGAGACTCGCCTGGGTGCAACCATCGTTGGGGAAGCATCCACGATGGAATGCCTGTTGGAACAGGCTGCTGCGACCCATCCCGATGTCGTGCTTCTCGATTGGGAGCTGCCTGGGAAACCGGAAGCAGACCGAATTGTCGCGATACGAAGCGTGTCGCCCAGGGTGCGGGTGATCGTTATCAGCGCGCGTCCGGAGTCGGCATCGCAAGCGATCGAGGCGGATGCATTCGTCAATAAGATCGATCCGCCGGAACACATTTTGTCCGTTCTAAAGGAAAGGAATATCCAATGATCCGCAGCATGACCATTCTCTCAGTAGCCGCAATAGTGTTGTTGGTCTTTTGCGTCCCTCTGATGATGTTGAAGCCCGGCGGGCTCGTCCTGGGCGGGCATTATCACCTTGGACCCGGTGAAACCTTGAAGGAAGATGTCAGCTTCTACTTTGCTCAGGTGACGATCGACGAAGGAGCATCGGTGGACGGCCATGTCTTTTTGTACAGCAGTACCCTTGATCTGCGCGGACATGTGACCGAAGACATTCATGCTTTCGAAAGCGACATGACCATGCGTGAGAACGCTCAAGTGGATGGCGAAATCGATGAAACAGACTTCATCCACTGGACGCTTTTGTTGCCTGCCGCCGCCCAGATACCTTAGATCGGATTGTGTGTCAACCCTGAAATTGAAAAAGCATATTTGAAATGAAGACCACTCCTATTCCTTCTCCCATTACTTTGAACGTTATCTTGCTTGCCCTGTTGTTTGTCGCTGTGGTTTATATCGGTGTGACAGGAAAAATGGAGCGGCGGAGACTACAAGGCATCCAGGAGCGGACTGAGGGACAGTTTCGTGCGGAATGGCTGAGCGAATCCGAGATTCTCCTCTGGCTCGCGGCCTTTGTCGGGTTCCTGATCGCCGGAGGCATGTTAGTCTTCCGCAGCGCCTGGCGCCTGCCTGCCATTCTGACCGGGGCAATGGCAACAATTACCTTATTTCTAGCGTTTGCTCAACCACCTCTGTGGGCAGATGTTTTGGGTGTGTTGTTGGTTTATGCCGGGCTAGTGTGGTCTATCCGCCCAGCGGGGAAGCCAGGTTCATCTCTACGTCATAGCCAAGCATAAAAACTGAAACCATCCACTGGAGATCCAATGTTGCACCGCAAAACAAAAACGAAGCGAATTTTTGCTGGCCTCGGGATATTGTTGCTGGTTCTCATCTTGGGTTACCTGGTAATCAATCCCTGGCTTCTGCGTTGGGGAGCGACAAACCAAGAAGTATCTCAGGCAATGCCAGGTGATCTAGACCACGTTGGTTGGACGCGCGCTGTCACTATCGACACTACACCCGAACGGATCTGGCCCTAGTTGGTGCAATGGGGTCAGGGACGCGGTGGGTGGTATAGCTACGATTGGTTGGAAAACCTGTTTGGGTTTGACATTCATACCGCTGACCAGATTCTGCCTGAATACCAGAACCTGTCCATCGGCGACCCAATCTGCATGGCGCGCCGCTTCTGTACCAGCCACGTGACGGTGCTCGAGCCAAACCGGTGGTTAAGCTGGCAGTCAGAGGATGAGAGCGGCAACCCCGTGTGGACTCTTACGTTTGGGCTTTTCCCTCTGGATAATTCTCATACTCGCCTGATTGTACGAGAAAGTTTTCGCAGCGACTTCATGCCCCCGGCTGCCGTGTTTGTACTTGAAATCCCAGATGTTGTGATGGAGCAGAAGGCTTTGAACACGGTCAAAAATCGGGCTGAGGGTGTTGATGAGCTAGCTTTTGTCACGCTGCTCGAAATTATCGTTTGGTTTACTGCACTGATCGTTGGTTTGATCGCTGTCGTGTTGTTCGCTCATCGCAGCGATTGGAAATGGCCCTTAGCGCTCATTGTAGCATCCGTTATTATTCTGTTGCCGATTACGTTCGTGTTTCCTCCACTTTGGCTGCGTGTTGTGCTCGACCTCGGTCTGCTAGCCGGGCTGGTATGGATTGTCTGGCAGCCAATTCGGGTTGGGCAACTTCAACCCTCATCCGAAATTCATGCATAAACATGACCTCCATTGTAAATAGAGGCATGAACGCAACTCAAGAAAGCAACGCTCTACAGGAGAAAAACAATGAAGAACCAACCTGCTCTCAACTGGCTTGTCCCTCTGATCGCCATACTGGCAGTGGTCGCTGCTGCTGCAGGACTTTTCTGGCAGGATGGGGGTAGTCCATACACCTTCACAACGCTCTACGGCGAGACAGTCCAGATCTACGGTCAGGGGGTGTACGATCATGATACTGTCTTCAATACGGGTGCATCTCAAGGGGCGGATGTTGTCGCACTCTTAGCGCTACCATTGCTCTTCGTTTCCTTTATGTTCTACCGCCGCGACTCGCTGCGCGCTGGGTTCCTGCTGGTGAGCGCGCTCGCATATTATCTTTACTATGGCGCCTCGTTGGGATTTGTCGTGGCCTACAACAACTTATATCTCGTTTATCTAGCGCTGTTCTCGGCGAGTTTCTTCGCCTTCGTGCTTGCCCTCACCGCGATTAACTTACCATCTTTGCCCGCGCGTTTTTCACCGCGCCTGCCGCGGCGTGGGATGGCAATCTTTATGTTCGTTGTGGGAGTCGGGGTAGCCTTCATCTGGCTCAGCGATGTGATCAATGCACTGACCACGAACGGGGTGCCTCAGGCGTTAGGCTCTCACATCGCGCTTGTAACCTACACGCTCGATGTGGGCATCATCGCGCCGGCCTGCATCCTGGCAGGCATCTTGATCCTTCGCCGCGCTCCGCTGGGCTATCTACTGACAGGTGTCATGACCATGCTGTTGGCGCTGGTTGGTGCAATGGTGATCGGGCAGACCGTCATGCAGTTGAACCTCGGGGTCCAGTTAAGCACCGGTCAACTGATCGGCCAGGTCGGCACCTGGATCATCCTGGGCGGGATCGCTGTCTGGCTGTCGATCTCCTTCTTACGTAACCTTTCGAATTCAGCAATACATACAAATTAACCAGGATTAAGGCTACCCCTGATACGCTCTCTTGATATAATCATTTTGATGTCGAACACGCGTACAAACGAAGAGTGGCTGAATGATTTGAGAACGAGCGGCGCAGCGCAGGAAGCCGCGATTGCCGACCTACGGAATCTTTTGTTACGTTCAGTCTTATTCTTCTTCAGCCGTAACCTGGGCGAGTTCGATAGATTAGCACGCGATGAAATCCTGCAGCTGGCAGAGGATTGCGCGCAGGAGGCTCTGATCGCTGTGATGAATCATCTCTCAGATTTCCGAGGTGATAGCAAGTTCACGACTTGGGCTTATAAATTTGGCATCAACATTGCTTTGATGACCGCTCGCCGGGAACGATGGAAAGGTGTATCACTCGATCAATTGGCCTCTGCTGAAGATGGCTCTCTCTCTAAATGGCTGATACGGGATAAGTCGTCCGAGTTCACGCCTGATCAATCTGCCCTGTTAAGCGAGATCCGTGAAGTTATCCGGGAGGTGATCGAACAAGATTTGACCGACAAACAGCGCCGTGTGCTTATTATGATGGTCTTTAATGAGGTTCCCATGGACGAAGTTGCGCGGCGATTGGATACAAATCGGAATGCCATCTATAAGATGCTTCACGATGCGCGCCGGAAGCTAAAAAATAGATTGCAGGCGCGTGGTTTTGATGTAGGCGAGATACTCGCCTTATTCACTATTCAGAGATAAGGCTCTGGCAGGATTTTGCAACGAATGATTGAGGAACAGTTATGAACGGCGACCGTTTTGAGAGCTGGCTACGAAACATTTATGAGACTCAGAACGAAGAGATTTCCTGCACCGAATGCTTCGATCTTATGTCCCGTTTCGTAGAGCTTGAGGCCTCCGGTCAAGACGCTGCAGCCAAAATGCCACAGGTAAAACAGCATTTGGACCAGTGTCCTGCCTGCCGGGATGAATATGAGACGTTGCGTGAATTGCGCCGTCTTGAGGAGGAGGGTGGAATGCCGTCTATTGATGATCTACAGGATTTGATTCATTAGATTTCGACCGTTGCCTAGGTACTCATATCGCTTCCAGCAAGTGGAAGCGATATTTTTATGGGTTCTTTGGGAAATTCCGTGGTAGATACCCGGATTTGGGGGTGCGAGCGTGCGTACGCACGCTCGCACCCCCAAATCCGGCCCCCTTTCACACCGCCAAAGCGCGGCGGGGCCTACGG
>Ga0105104_10002049_pt1 | contig 14888 bp, 13 predicted proteins | sample PPLLaktember2015_3_FD_87034 | JGI IMG/M metagenome (GOLD analysis project Ga0105104, IMG submission 87034) | Freshwater sediment microbial communities from Prairie Pothole Lake near Jamestown, North Dakota, USA - PPLs Lake P7 Core (6) Depth... | ecosystem: Environmental > Aquatic > Freshwater >... | reverse complement strand
GCCCTGCGCGCTGCAGGGTTACCACGAACCGGTCGGCGTTAAACCCGTCCCACACCAGCACGCCGCCGTCCGCCACGCTCCTGGATGGATCAAAACAGCGCTCGACGATCAGGTCGGCCACCACGCCCAGCCCCGTACATTTCGGGCAGGCCCCGGCCGGTTTGTTGAATGAAAAGCTGGTCATGCTCAGTTCGGGCAGGTGCGCGCCGCAGTGCGGGCAAGGCACCAGGCTGCCTTCACCGGGAATAGTTTCATCCTCTTCCAGGGGGGCAGCCCCCATCTCGAGCGATGGGGGCACGTCCTGGCCGCATTTCGGGCAGGGGCGGCGCCCCAAACGGGCAAACAGCACGCGCAGGTAGGTGAAAACTTCGGTGGCGGTCCCCACTGTGGAGCGCGAGCTGCGGTTGGTGTGGTGCTGGTCGACACTGATCGAAGGGGATAACCCGCTGATCAGGTCCACCGGCGCCTTGCTCATCCCATCCGTGACCAGCCCAAGCGATTCCATATACTGCCGGGCGCCTTCCTTGTGAAGGATGTCTAAGGCCATGCTCGATTTCCCCGACCCGGATAAACCGGTGAAGACCACCAGTTTATTTTTCGGGATGGTGACATTTACATTTTTCAGGTTGTGCAGCCGCGCGCCTTTGATGATGATCTCGTTGCTCATTGTTGTAATTCTCCTAAAGCCTGATGTAAGAAGAAGCTTCTGGGTTTGTGCGGCACTTTGTGCCGCACAAACCATCTTTCTACTGCGGTTACCCCGGGCGCAGCCACGCCAGAGGCTGGGCCTGAACGGCATCGATGATACGGGTGGTGAAACTTACGGCCTCTGCCACGCGGGCCGGGCTGACCCAGCGGATTGTATCCTCGCGCTGGTGCGCGTAATGGGTGGCCGCCCGGCTGCTGACCGCCAGCGATGGGACCCCTCGCCACGCGAAGGTGCTGTGGTTGCTCTCCGGCCAGGGCTCCACCCACTGCAGCGCCGGAAAGGCGCAGCTGATCCCGTTCACGGTGGCCTGGAACTCCTCCGAGCTGGCGAAGATGGCCAGGCTGTTCGCGTCCAGGATATGGCCCAGCCCGTCGAAGTTTACCGCCAGCACAACCTGCTGCAGGTGATCCTCTCCCACGCAGGCCAGGTAAGTCTCATCTCCGATCGGCAGGTATTCTTCGTTGGTAAAAGCCACAAATTCCAGCCCGGTTTCCGGCTGTGAGCCCGCGTAGTATTCGGCCAGCGCCAGCAGGGCAGCCACCCCCGTGGCATTATCGCACGTTCCGGGGGTGCCGATCTTGGTATCGTAGTGCGCGCACAGGACAACCGTTTCCGGTCTCTGCCCGAGCCGCCGGCCCACCACATTCGCGGTGGTCCCCGGCTGTTGGGATGTCTTCAGCCGCAGGTGGGCGGGCCGGTCCAGGTGGTTGAGTACGAACAGCGCGCTCTCGCTGGGCAGGGTCGCCGAGGGGAGGGTGAACTCCCAATCTTCGATCAGGCGGTTGGTCGAGCCGGGCTGCGCCTGGACGGTCAAGACTGCCGCGGGCTGTTCCTGCTCCAGCAGCTGGATGATCCGCTCGTCGCGCTCCTCTTTGAGGAACCAGGATTTAGGCGCGATGGGGGTGCGGGTCAGATCGCCGTAGATCAGAACGATCCGCCCGCCGATCTCGGCACGCTTCTCGTCCAGCTCGGCCAGGGTGGCAGCCGGGACCACTGCGGCGGTCAGGTCGCAAGCGGGAGAATAGGCGTTGGCCAGCACTTCGACCGGGTGGCCGTCCAGGGTAATTTCTGCAGCTTCGCAGGTCCAGGCGGGGCAGGCGAAGGATTGGAGCTCCACATCCAAACCAAACTGGCGCATCTGACCGGCGATGTATTCGGCAGCTCGATGGCCGCCCGGCGAGGCCGACGGCCGCGGCCCAATCGCCTGGCTGAGCTGGTGGATGTGAGCGGCAATCGAGGGGATAAGATCGTGCATTTCAGGTTCTCCTTGTGAAAATTGTCTCATGTTTTAATTATAGAACCCTGGTGCACTAAGGGATGGTTGTCCTGCGGGCTACCTTATCTCGCTCGATCAGACAGGTTTGTCGGGCTTTTGGGAATAGGGCAGTTTAGGACTCTACGAAGAATTCGATATAAAGTTCTTTGCATTTATGATAAATTACCCCCCATTTACCAGCATATTGTTATAAAATAGAGAAGTCCCCACCGCAAGATAAAGGGATTATTACCGAATTGTAACTGGGCATATACTGTTGTCCTAACCAAATAAACCAGATGTCTTGGTTTCCTATTATTCCAGACGCGATTTTTGTAACCTTTACCGGTGTTTATCGTTCTGGAAATTAACATTGAGAGGCACCATGATTAAAAAACTATCCCGGTACGCAATGAATTTAATGATCAATCTGGTTATGGCGTTATCGCCCTGGTATTCTTCAGATGCCCATATCGCCAACGCTCAGGGGACAATCCAGGATCCAAATCTAGCATTCAATGTTGTTGCCAACCAGGAGGGTTGGGTTTTACAAAACAACTCCCTGTTCTGGACCCACGATCTTGGACAGACCTGGATAGATATTACACCCGCCAGTATGGGTGATTCCAGGATCGCATCCGCTTTCTTTTTGGATGCAGACCAGGGCTGGCTGGTCATCTCTCAAGCGAATCAGGGTGTGGTTTCCTATCAGATCTTCCGTACCACCCAGGGCGGCGCACGCTGGGAGAATGCTCCCCTCGACCTGTTTTCACCCGATGAATTGAACAGCCTGTCCGGTTTCGTTTTTATGCAGTGGATCACCCCAGAAACAGGCTGGCTGCTTTTGAAACGGGGCAGCGGGGTGAATTTCAGCAGCGGGTTTATGTTCCAAACGCGGGATGGGGGCCAATCCTGGGAGCGGCTCAATCCCCCCATGGGCGAGCCATTTTTCTTTATCGATGAAAACCTGGGATGGATGGCAGGCGGGCCGGATGGAAGACGCCTCTATCGGACGCAAGATGGTGGGTTATCCTGGCAGGATATTGCGCAGAATTTCCTTCCCACCCATGAAAATTCAGAGCTGTTTTTTTATCTTCCGGAACTGAAGAATTCCAGCCGAGAGAGTGATTTACTGTTCCCTGTCCTGGAAAAACAATCCGGGGAACAAGACGCAATCAAAATTTACACAACCGCTGACCAGGGAGTCACCTGGAACCTCCAGCAGCGATATTCTCTCAGGAATGAGGTCGATCCACAAGCGCCATTGCCACTGGAGGGTATCGATCCGGCTCATTATTCCCTGATGTTTCCGGGTGAGACCCGCGTGGTCAAGGTGGATGGCCGGGCCAATGAGCTGAAAAATGTGGATGGCGCGGCTGATGACCTGGTTCAAATTTCGATGGCGGGTCTGGGTACCGGCTGGGGAAAATTCATCGAGAGCGCTTGTGAGACCTCGACGGATCCGCAAGGTGAAAACCTGCAAAGATGTACGACAACCACTAAACTGATGGTCACCCAGGATAGCGGGGTAACCTGGCAGCCAATGAGCCTGCCTTCGGGTGAGATCGAGATCGTTCATGAGATCGATACTCAGATGGATATCGCACCGTCCATATCCCCAGATTTTTCAATTTCCTCGTATCCCAGAGCAGAAATTTACATAGGGCAGGCTTTCGACAAATGCGAAATCGGAACGCTGTCCCAGATGCAAACCTGGTATATCAGCAGCCCGTACAAGGTGGTCAACCTGTATATAGGCGGGTCTTCGCGTGGCTGCAGTAATCAGGCCTTGAATGCTACCTATGTCACCCAGTTGGCTCAACAGGGCTGGAAGTTCATCCCCACCTGGGTAGGGCCGCAAGCGCCGTGTTCGGTATACAGCACAAAGTTCAGCTCGAACCAGTCAACTGCCTATTCCCAGGGCGTCAATGAGGCAGTCAGCGCGGTCAATACAATGGCAAGCCTTGGGTTGACTCTTTCGAATAAAACCGGTTCGGTCATCTATTATGATCTGGAAGCCTATACGGGCAGCGATACCTGTTATGCGGCGGCAAGCTCTTTTATCAATGGGTGGACGGCCCAGATCAAAGCCACCAGCAACCTGTCCGGCGTATACGGGTCTGCTTGCGGATCCAGAATGAGCAATTTCTTTGGCCTTCCCAATCCACCACAGTTATTATGGCTCGCGGCCTGGTATCATGCGCAGGGGTCAGGTTTTTACGACCCCAGTGCCAGCGTATGGAATGTATCTTGTATTTCCAACAGCTATTACGTGAACCATCAGCGCATTCGCCAGTACGAAGGGACCCATAACGAAAAATGGGGAAATATTACCTTTACTATGGACAGCAATGTTGCGGACGGTGTGATCGCCAACCTCAACGGCGTCGTCCCCTTCGCGATATGCCAGAATAATCCAGGTTACCGCTGCATGTTTATGCCCATTATAAGAAAATAAATTGGGAAGATGAGGGATAACGATCTCATGGGAGAATGCCGGTATTGATCTGTGCGTCGATTAGCACATTGGCAGCTTCGGCAACATTTCTGCCTGGGTTTTCAACACCAAACATCCGCACCGCGGCAAAGGCGCCGTCCATTAACAACAAGAGCTGGTTGGCCAGCTGATCGGGCTGGCGCGCACCTGCCTGCTCGGCCAATTTTTCAAAGCGTCTCCTTACAGATCGTTTGTGTTCGAGCGCCACTTTGTGTCCTGGGCTGTCCAGATCTGGGAACTCGGCCGAAGTAATCTGGAAAACGCAGCCGTAACACTGCGGGCTTTCGACAAGCTTTTGCAGGGCTTCAAACACACCGGTTAGCTGTTCTCGCGGCTTGCCCTGAACCATGTTTATTGAATTGTCAAGCCATTCCTGCATCTGAAGGTCGACCTGTTCCAGATATGCGACAATCAGATCGTCTTTCGAGGGGAAATGCCGGTAAAGGGTCATCTTTGCCATGCCGGTGGCTTTGACAATTGTATCGATGCCTACCGCACGGTAGCCCTGCCGAAAGAATAAGTCCCCTGCGATAGCCAGGATTTTTTCTCGGGTAGTCAGTTCGGGTTCTTTCGCCATTCCCTTGCTCCTTCCTTCGATCTGAAGGGTTGAAAATCCCTCTTGACATGAGACAGACCTGTCTTTATACTGGAATAGACAGATCTGTATCGTATCATGCTTGTGGTTTTATGACAAGCTATGTGAACCCCAAATTTTACGGGATTAGCCCAAACAGGAGAGAAAAGAATGAATATCGGTATTTTAGGGACGGGAACTGTGGGACGGACGATTGCGACCAGGCTCGTCGAGCTGGGCCATACAGTGGTTCTCGGCACGCGGGATTCTACCGCGACTCTTGCGAAATCTGAATCGGACCGAATGGGAAATCCCCCCTTCAGCATCTGGCTAAAACAAAACTCCAGTATCAGGTTGGGCGCCTTCGCGGAGTCAGCCGCATACGGGGAGATGGTTATCAACGCTACCAATGGCAGCGGCACATTAGCCGCATTGGAAGCAGCCGGGGAGGCGAACCTGAGCGAGAAAATACTCATTGACATTTCTAATCCCCTGGACGGTTCAAAGGGTATGCCGCCGTCATTGTTTGTCTGCAATACCGATTCGTTAGCCGAACAAATTCAGTGCGCCTTTCCCAGTACTAAAGTCGTAAAGACGCTGAACACGATGAATGTCAGAGTGATGGTATACCCACGCCAGCTCATGGACGGCAACCACAGCGTATTTGTGAGCGGGAATGATCCAGATGCCAAAGTGAAAGTGAGCCAGCTCCTGCGCAGCTTCGGTTGGGAAGATATCATTGACCTGGGAGATATCACCACTGCGCGCGGGGTGGAAATGTATTTACCCTTGTGGTTACGGTTGTGGGGGGCGCTGGGGACAGGAGTGTTGAACATCCAGGTTGTGCGTTGAAGATCGCGCGACCTGTTCTTCATGCACTTTTGATAGGAAGGAAATTCAAAATGGAACATAATGCGACTTTAGGGCGAAGTTCTCTTCGGGTGCCACGCATGGGGATCGGTGCGATGACCTGGGGCCAACCAAAAGGATTGGCTCGTTGGGCGCCAGCACAGCTGGCTTATGGCCCTTCGGATAGTGCTGCCGAGGAGGAACGTGCGCTGGAGGTAAGTCTCGCGGCGGGTGTAAACCTGATCGACACCGCCGCGATGTACTCGAACGGTGCTTCTGAGCGGCGCGTCGGCGAGCTGGCGCCTGGCAGAGATGTGATCCTGGCCACCAAGTTTCCGCCAGCCCCCTTTTCCAAACTCGAGGATTACCCAAAGTCCCTGGAAGCCAGTTTATCGCGCCTGGGACGCAGCTGTATCGATCTATATCAGGTTCATTTTTCCAGCCGGCGTTTGCCGATCCCTCAACTCATGAATCTCATGGCCGATGCAGTCGAAGCAGGCAAGGTAACGGCCGTTGGCGTAAGCAATTACTCTGCCGAAGAGATGCGCCTGGCGCATGCTGAGCTGGCAAAGCGTGGGATTCCGCTCGCCTCAAACCAGGTGCAGTATTCCCTCTTATACCGTAAGCCGGAGGTAGATGGAGTGCTGGATGCCTGCCGGGAGTTGGGAATTACCCTCATTGCCTACTCTCCCCTGGCCATGGGAGCGCTAACCGGCAAATACTCAGCAAAGACGCGGGCCGGAGGGTTCAGGCGATTTCTACCCGGTTTCCGTGGGAAAGCTTTAGAAGCTGTGCAGCCGGTTGTGGAACAACTGCGTCGGATTGGCGAACGCTATTCCAAGAGTCCCGGTCAGGTCGCCCTGCGGTGGCTGATCGAGAACGAAAACGTGCTGCCCATCCCTGGTGCAAAGAATAGCCGGCAGGCGTCTGAAAATACAGGTGCGCTTTCATTCTCCCTTACGCTTGAAGAGATCGAGATAATTGGCCAGGCCACCACGGCCTGGCGAGTATAAGCAATCCCAAAAAGGATGGAAAAGCCAAACTCCGGCCGGCGGTTCGACCCTGGAACAAATGAATGCTGAGAAACGTATGCCAGGTAGAGGGTGCTTTTGGGTTCCTATGGGCTAATGGTCATCGGCAAACAACTCTACAAACCTTGACTGGATACCCCTGGACAGCATAATGGAAAAAGCGCATAGACGGATGCAGTTCGTTTCGGATCGCCTGGTCGAGCAGGTCGCTGCGGGCCGGAAAACCGCGAGTGTCGTGCGGTTGGGCGAAGTCGAGACGGGCGATGGCGAGTACGACGATGCCCTGGTGGTCGGCGAAGTGTATGATGTGTACGACAGCACCCTGACCAGCCGCGCCACGATCCGGGTGATTGGAATGGAACTCTGCCGGTGGGACGCTGTCCCGGAGCGGTTGTGGCGGGGGGAGACCAACGCCAGCGCGGACGAGTTCAGGGAAGACCATCTGGATTACTTCGATCACCCGGATGCGGATTTCGAGTTTGTAGCCTACTATTTTCAGCTGTTCAACGGCCGGCCGGGCGCCTGATAAAGGGGGAGAGTGCTGATCTGAAAATAGAACTCAAACAGGGTACACAGGATATTCAGGATGAAAGCAGTTCATAGCAACTTTGTGGTCATTATTGAAATCGCGGTATAAATAGAGACCGTATCCATAATCAATTGCGGTTCATTCTGGCGTGAGCCCCCGAAGGACAAGCCCATGAAAATTCTGGAAACCGAGAGACTGATCCTAAGACACCTGGTGCCGGACGATCTCGACAGCCTGTTCGCGCTGTACAGCGACCCGGAAATACGCCGGTACTTTCCCGAAGGAACTTTGACTTATGCGGAGACAAAAGAAGAGCTGGAATGGTTTCTGCATGGGCACCCGGACCACCCCGAATTAGGCCTGTGGGCGACCGTCCATAAAAAGACCGGCCGGTTAATCGGGCGCTGCGGGCTGCTGCCCTGGACGATCGACCAGCGCTTTGAAGTCGAAGTGGCTTACCTGCTGGCGAAAGAGGTTTGGGGGCAGGGGTTGGGAACCGAAGCAGCCCAGGCCGTACTGGATTATGGCTTTGGAACACTGCGGCTGCCGCGCCTGATCTGCTTGATCGATCGAGAAAATTTGGCCTCGATCCGGGTGGCAGAAAAAATCGGCATGACTTTTGAAAAAGAAGGCAGGGACGAAAAAGGGCCGTTTCTACTGTATGCGAGAAACCAGGCGTCTATCCCGAGCGCCGGATAGCGATTACTGTATAGACCATTGACAGATTCTTGTTATCAGAGCGGAGACCCTCATTGAAACTGACCATCGAACACCTTTCCAAACAATATCGCCGCGACTTCTGGGGATTGCGTGACTTTGACCTCGAACTGGGTCCCGGTGTGACCGGCTTGCTCGGCCCGAACGGCGCGGGCAAATCCACGCTGATGCGCATGCTTGCAACCATCACCCAGCCCACCGGAGGCACGATCCGCTGGAACGATACCGATATCGCCAGATCGCCCGACACCCTGCGGGCCGTGCTCGGATATCTGCCGCAAGACTTCGGTGTGTATCCCAATTTAACCGGGCTTGAATTTCTGGAATACATGGCAGCGATCAAAGGGCTGGATGCGAAATCCGCACGCCGCCGGATTGACGAGCTGCTGACGGTGGTCAACCTCGTCCACGCCGCGAAGCGTCCGCTAGGCGGCTATTCAGGCGGGATGAAGCAGCGCGTCGGCATCGCCCAGGCGCTGCTCAACGATCCGCAGCTGCTCATCGTGGATGAACCCACGGTCGGGCTAGACCCCGAAGAGCGCGTGCGTTTCCGAAACCTGCTTTCCGATCTATCCGGTGAGCGCATCATCATTCTCTCTACGCACATCGTTTCGGACGTGGAAGCAACCGCTACCGAAATCGTTGTCGTCAACAAGGGGCGCAAACTCCAGCATGCCGCGCCCGAAAAGCTCTTGCAGATGCTCGAAAACAAGGTCTGGCAGTGGCTGGCGCCGTCCGAAGAACTTTCCGCGATCAAGCAGAAACACATCCTCAGCGGCACGGTCCGCCGCAACGACGGGATCCAGGTGCGGGTGGTGAGTGATGCGGCGCCCACATCCACAGCGCAGTGCGTCTCCCCCAGTCTCGAAGATGTTTACCTGTCGCTCGTCTCGCGGAACGGAGCCGGGCAGTGAACGCCCTGCGCATCCTCTATCACATGGCGCGCGCCGATTTTCTCGAGCGCACCCGCCGCTACAGTTTTCTGGTCATGCTTGGGCTGGTCCTGTGGCTGGGCTATCTGTCTGCCAGCGGGCAGTTCCGCATGCGCGTGCCGCCAGACTACCTGGGTGTGATTAACTCTGCCTGGGTTGGCGCGACGATGACCATCACCGTCACGCTGTTACTGGGCTGGGTTGGTTTTTACCTGGTCAAAGGCTCGGTCAGCCGGGATTATGAAACCGGCGTCGGGCAGATTATGGCGACGACGCCGCTCAGCCGGCCGCTTTACACGGTGGGCAAATGGTTCAGCAACTTTGCCGTGCTGGGCCTCATGATCCTGATCCTATTGGGGGTCGGCATCGCCATGAACCTGCTCGCTGGGACAGCGGAGTTTGACCTGTGGGCGTTGACGGCCCCGCTCCTGTTTATTGCCCTGCCCTGTATGGCGATTGTCGCCGCGGTGGCCGTTTTGTTTGAAACCATCGCCTGGCTGCGCGGTGGGCTGGGCAACATCCTTTACTTTTTTATATTTATCTTTGCCATGGTGGCATCCGCCGAGGGCATGCTGTCGCCTGCCGCGGCAGATAAATCTTACAGTTCCTTTTTGGACTTCGCCGGCTGGCGGCTGATCGGCGAGAGCGTCACGCACGCAGCGCAAATGGCTTACCCGGAAAGCGCTGGCGGTTTTGCCTTTTCCATCACCGATCTGGCGAACCCAAAGATGTTTGTCTGGAACGGCATTGACTGGACCGCGGAGGTCATCCTGCCTCGCTTCTTTTTCCTGCTCGCTGCCATTGGGGTCGCACTGCTGGCTGCCGTTTTCTTTGACCGCTTCAACCCCTCGCGCGTTTTGCCCGCGAAAAACAGACCCACCGCATCAAACCACCCTGAGCCTGCTCCTGCTCCCGCTGTGATGCCAGTCTCCATTCCCCACCTTACCCCGTTGACCGGCCCATCTGACCACTTCCGCTTCGCCGCGCTTTTTGTCGCCGAGCTCAAGCTGTTCCTAAAAGGGCAGCGCTGGTGGTGGTATGCCATCGCCCTTGGGTTGATTGCTGCCCAATTATTTAGCGAGCTCGAAATCACCCGCATCTTGCTCGTGGTTTCATGGACATGGCCGATCCTGATCCTGGGAGGTCTCGGCTCCCGCGAAACCCGCCACGATACGCGCCAGATCGTTTTCTCCGCCCCGCACCCGCTGCTGAACCAGCTGCCCGCCGCATGGCTGTCCGCCTTTACCATCCTCGCCCTGATGGGTTCTGTCGCGCTGGTGCGCTTCATTCTGGCAGGTGATACCCTCGGCCTCTTGGGATGGATCACAGGTGTGCTCTTCATTCCATCCCTGGCGCTCGCGTCCGGCGTACTGACTGGCAGCAGCAGGGCTTTTGAAGTTATTTACATCTTATGGATGTATATGCTCACTCAAAAAGTCCCGCAGTTTGATTTCATCGGAATGACACCCGAAAGCACGTGGTATATCTACGCCCCGCTGGCCGGGGTCCTGTTGATTGCTGCCGCCTTCGCCCGCCAGCGCCAACTGACCAACCGGCGCGTCTCCAGGTGAGACGCCGGAGGACGCTATTTTACCCCTCCCAACCTCCCCCAAAATCTCAAAGCAGACATTAAGGGAGGAGGTATAAACCATTATGCCCATGACAATAACCGATATCTATCAGGCAGCCGAGCGAATTCGGCCGTATGCTCACCGCACGCCGGTCGTCACCTGCGCGAGCCTGGACCTCCAGGTCCGCGCCCAGGTGTTCCTGAAATGCGAAAATATGCAGAAGGTGGGCGCTTTCAAGTTCCGCGGCGCGTGTAATGCCGTTTTTTCGCTTTCCGAAGCCGAGGCGCGCCGTGGGGTGGTGGCGCATTCATCCGGCAACCATGCCCAGGCCCTGGCGCTGGCCGCCCGGCTGCGCGGTATCCCGGCCTATATCGTGATGCCCAACAATGCCCCGGCCGTCAAAAAGGCCGCTGTGGCCGGGTACGGGGGCCAGATCACCTTCTGCGAGCCGACCCTGGCGGCGCGCGAATCTACCCAGGCGCGGGTGATCGCCGAGACCGGCGCGACCGAGGTGCATCCTTACAATAATGAGCGCGTGATCGCGGGACAGGGTACAGCGGCCCTGGAGCTAATCCAGGAAATCCCGGATCTGGATGTGATCCTCGCCCCGGTGGGTGGCGGCGGGCTGTTGAGCGGCACCGCTATCGCGGCGACGGAGCTTTCGCCGCGCATCCGCGTCATCGCCGGCGAACCCGAACGGGCCGACGATGCGTTCCGCTCGCTGGCAGCGGGAAGAATCATCCCATCCCAAAATCCGCAGACCATCGCCGATGGCCTGTTGACGTCGTTGGGGACGCTGACCTTCCCGATCGTCCAACAGCGCGTGGAGCAAATTGTAACGGTCAGCGAAGCCGCCATCACCGCAGCCATGCGGTTTGTCTGGGAGCGGGCCAAGATCATCATCGAGCCATCCGCGGCGGTCCCGGTGGCTGTGCTGTGGGAAAACAAGATCGACCTGACCGGCCTGCGGATCGGCATCATCCTATCCGGAGGGAACGTGGATCTGGATCGCCTGCCGTGGCAGAACTGATCCCCTAAGTCTGCCGGACGACCGGCAGGCGCATGATGGCCAGCAAATTTTCCGGTTTTGTCTTGCGTACGTCGTTCAGGTAAATATCGTGCGCGTCCCGGGCCAGGGCTTCGTATCCCCGCTGTCCGGCAAATTCCAGCATTTGATCCAGCCCGGCATCCATGCCTTCATAAGGACCCACATGCAGGCGCTGGACGCACATCCCCTCGACAAATGTCTCGAAACGCACCTGCTCGAGCAGCGCGGCGTCCACCTTGGGCAGCACTTTCTGGCGCGCTTCGTCGACCAGCGTTGGGGTGACGTACTCCGGCTGCATCAGCATCATCGTCCAGGCAAACTCTTTCTTCTCCCGGCTGACCCGCCAGCGTACCTCCATTGGCATGACGTGGTAATCCACGGCGCTCATCGCGCGCACCAGAAACTTGAGCGTGTACGCCAGTGGGTAGAGCGTGCTGGCGGCATTTTGGAAACCCATTCCATTGGGTTTGCCGCGCCCATCCATCATCAAGAAGTTCAGCGGGGGAACCTCGATCAGTGTGGGCAAGTTCCGGGCGGGGTGGTAAAGCAGTTTGAGCGTTTTGCGATGGTCGATTTTCAGCATGCTGCTCTCTCAGCGCAAAGCCGCATGCGGCTCGACGGCTTTGCGAGACTCGGGACGGACCGGTTTCATCCCAAAGAGCACCCGCAGCAGGTTGACGCGCCGGACCAGAAATTCATACAGCAGCAGGATCACCCCAAACGAGGTCACGGCGGTCACCCCGTACTTCAACAGCGGGTGAACGTCCCACTGTACGACAAAATAACCGATCACCAGGATTACCGTCTGGTGCAGGATATAAAATGGCAGGACGGCTTCATTGGCATAAGCCAGGAAGGGGGAATCGACCGTGCGCAGGTGCTTCATCCCAAAACCGAGCAGGGCGACGATCCAGGCCCAGGCGGCCAGGCCCAGACCAAAGGTAAGTACTGCGGCGGTTGCAGAGCGGTTGAGGACGATCAGGTTGAGATCGGCAGCCAGCAGAGCGGCCGAGAGAACCAGGGCAGCGACCAGTGAGACCATCCGCTGGCGAACAATGGCCTGTTGAGCGCGCTCTCCCGCAAAGAGGATGAACCCGTACACCAGGAAAAGGATATAGGCCAGCAGGCTCCAGCCGCCGAAGTCTTTTCGCCCCAAGACGCCGTTCGGGTCGAGCAGGGTGATGAGCGCCGCCACCGGCAGCGCCAGCAGGTAGATCGCGGCCGGCCGGGCAAGGAAGCCATCCAGGCGGCCGAGGAACGCAGCTCCACGCTCGCTTTTCAGGAAAAGGAACAGCGGCAGGCACAGCACGGAGAAAACAAACAGCACTTCGAGGTACCACAGGTGCAGGCCCATCCAGGCAAAGTTCCCGCCAAAACCGTACATCCCGTCGAAATAGTGCGGCAGGAAGCTCCAGAACGAGCCGAAGAACTGCTTGTGCGACAGGCGTTCCAGATAGACCTGCAGCGGGATCATGGTGAAGATGCCCACCACCAGCGGGACCACCAGCCGCCTGGCGCGCTCGAGGATGAATCTGCCGCCTTTTCCGGGACGGACGGCAAAGACCGTGCTCGCGCCGGAGACGATGAAAATGAGCGGCATCATCCACAGAGCCAGGAAATCGGAGATCACCTGCGAGAATTCATAGGTGTTAGCGTTTTTAACATGCCAGCCGCCCAGGTCGAAGAAGCGGTTATTGTGGAAGAAGAAGACTACCAGGATGCTGAGCACCCGCAGCCAGTCGATATCTAACCTGCGAGAAAGTTGCTGTTTCATGCCATTTTCCTTATGATCAAAATGTGTGCAGAATTCACGGTTGGGTAGAGATACAGGGCCGCGTTCGCCAAATACTCTTCTATAAAGCTAGTTTACCGATTTGGCATCTGTCACACATCGTGTGAAAGTATTAATGGGAGGATTAATCCAGGAATATGGACGATCAGCTAAAGGCGCGTTCACGTTCGGGGCAGCCAATGAACCTACCCCAACCTCCCCCTTGGTGAATATTAATTAACCCTTGTTGCTACCCAAGCAAACATTTGTTTTCATATCATTTGCTATACTCTTCGGAAAAGCATATTAGGAATTAATATGCTGGTGAGTAGTACAGCCAATAACAGGACAAGCCCAGCAAAGATCCACCAACCGAGAAGGTTAGCAATCATACCGATCAGTAAGATGCCGGCCAATCCATACAGGCCATAATCGATCCGGGGTGAAGATTTCTGAATGGGTGAGTCGCTATGATAAAGGAGAACACCACCAACTCCTAGACTTATAAGGCTGGTTACAAGCATCAGGACGACCATCGAGGCTCCCTTCAAACCGAAGAGGCTCAAGACGAAAATCCCACAAGTATCTGTGCGGGCAGGATATTGGATGGAACGGTACTGGTTCATCAAGAAAACCCTGGTGAGGATGAAATTTCTCTCAATGATATCCTGCCCGGTGATCTGCCAGCGGAAATCTTGTTCATCTCCCGACTCTATAGGCAGACTACTTGTCACGACCCGATAATTTACAAAATCGCGTTCACTGACAACCACTTTGACCAAGATATTGGCCTTTTTTGGATGGGGATTCCGGAAAGTGGCCGTTATAGTCCCTTCTTCTCCAGGAGCCAGCAGGATGGGACAGCGGATCTTGACCAGCTCTGCCTGGGTGGGCTGATCGTGGTCAAATTCTATGGCATCTTGGAAATCTCCCCAAAAACCAGCCCCATTCAGATCAGTTATTACAGCCAGGCTGTTGAAACCATAACCGAAGAGCAAGCCGATGGTAAAAATCACCCCCCCGATAATTTGTCTTTGACTCTTGAAAAGGAAAGATCTGAATGGTTTGCGAAGACTGGATGGTAAGCAAGCATCTGTTTTCATAAAGATTTGTAGCCAACCAGATATTGGAAATATTTTACGAAATGCGCCCCTGGGATTTGTTAAAAGACTTATGTCTATTATATAGTGCAAATCATTGGTTTTGTCATTTGAAAAGGTGGTACTTACTCAATGAAGTACCACCAGATTGCAACATGCTGTTAGGCCCTTTTTACTTGAGTCTAGTTAGTTTTTGGTGCAAACCCTCTATGTTGAGCGCTCCCCTGGGGTCAGCCTGTCAGAGGAAAGCCGAATATGCTAAGCCACGCGGGTCAGCCCAAGTCCTGGCGTCCTGGGCCAGGGAG
>Ga0105104_10002048_pt1 | contig 14888 bp, 16 predicted proteins | sample PPLLaktember2015_3_FD_87034 | JGI IMG/M metagenome (GOLD analysis project Ga0105104, IMG submission 87034) | Freshwater sediment microbial communities from Prairie Pothole Lake near Jamestown, North Dakota, USA - PPLs Lake P7 Core (6) Depth... | ecosystem: Environmental > Aquatic > Freshwater >... | reverse complement strand
TATATCAGGTGTGGCCGAAACGGCAAGGCATTCGAAAAAAGAGGATATTTTATCGCCTAAGGATAAGGTGAAACGTGAAGGCGTATTGATCTCGGTTATTATGCTTTTTTGGTTTGCCGCATCCCAAGTTTTGCCATTTTTTTATGCTACTACAAATGACTTTGCCTTTGCGGAAATCTCAAGACCCATCTGGCTGGGCATCCTGGGAATAGTGGTCTTTGTTTTTGCGCTTTGGCTTTTATGGCGTGCGCATCATGATCTTGGGAAGAACTGGTCTTCAACTGTTCAGATCAGGTCAGAGCAGGCTTTAGTAACCCAGGGGATTTATCACTACATCCGCCACCCGATTTACTCGGCGCATATACTCTGGGGTCTTGCACAGTCATTCATTCTGCCGAACTGGCTGGCAGGATGGGGTGGTCTGCTTTTGATTATCCCGGTTTTCCTGATCCGCATCCCGAATGAAGAAAAAATCATGATCAACCAGTTCGGTGATGCGTATATCGAATATATGGAAAAAGTGGGAGGGGTATTCCCAAAATTAAACGAGCAAAGGATGTAATTTAAAGAATTCGGTTATTCCCCAAGAGAAAAATTCTCTTGAGCCAAATATCAACAAAGGAATATCATCATTCTTCGTTAATCAGGAAAACAGAGGTGAGCGCTTTTACCGGCTTGTCGGTCTTGATCGCAACCTCTTCGCCTTTTTTAGCAGCAAGGATGGTTTCGTGTTCGACTTGCATGGATGTGATCGACTGGATAAAATCGGAACCGTGCCCCAGAAAATGTACCGAATCGCCTTTCGTTAGTGAATTTGTAAGCAGAATGGTGGCAACACCCAGGCGGTCAAAATAATGGGTGACCTCGCCGATGCGTGTTCCAGACATGAGGTTTTCTCCTGCGGGATCTCCGCTTTATTTTAATTATAAGGAATCTGTCAATCATCAGAAGGGATACAATATTCGCAATGAATGCTATTGAGATCAATGACCTGAAAAGGGTTTATAAGACCACCATTGGACTTATCCGCCGCAAAATCAAGGAAGTTGTTGCCGTGGATGGAATCTCCTTTAATGTTTGTGAAGGAGAACTGTTTGGGCTGCTCGGTCCGAACGGTGCCGGTAAGACCACCACCGTGAAAATGCTCACGACACTGCTTATCCCGACTGGCGGTAACGCAACCATTCAGGGATTGGATGTAGTTAAAGATGCGGATAAAGTGCGCCCGCGGATCGGTTTTATTTTCGGCGGCGAGCGGGGGCTTTACTGGCGGCTTTCAGGCCTGGATAACCTTCGCTATTTCTCCACGCTTTACTATGTCGATCCGGATGTTTCCAAAAAACGCATCCCGGAATTGATCGAATTGGTCGGCCTGTCCGGGCGTGAAAAAGAGAAAGTGGAAGGGTATTCCCGCGGAATGCGCCAGCGGCTTCACATTGCCCGGGCGTTGCTGCATGATCCCCAGGTGCTATTCCTTGATGAACCAACCATTGGATTGGATCCCATTGGGGCGCGAGAATTACGTACGGCTGTTTTGAACCTGCAATCCGCAAAAAAGACCATTTTATTGACCACCCATTATATGTTCGAGGCGGATGCATTATGTCAGAGGATCGCTGTGATCAACCAGGGTAAGATCGTGGCGCTGGATACGCCTGAAAAATTAAAAGAGACCGTCTGCGACCTGTCAGTAGTTGAGATCGAGATCTTCGGCATTCCGCCGGAATATGTTGACAAGATCGGCCAGCTTGATTTTGTGGACAGTGTGGCAGTTGAAAATCACGACCAGCGCTCGGTCATGCTGATCCACACACCCAATGGACCCGAGGCGATACCTCTGCTTATTGAACAGCTTGCCGGGTTAAAGTTGGGCAAGATCGTGACACGCCAGCCAACTCTGGAAGACGCGTATGTGCGTCTGGTTGGAGGAGAGGAATGACCTGGGATCATTTTAAGAAGACGGTCAATGTCGTCACAATGGCCTTCGAAGTTGAAATGCGCCAGAACCTGACGGATGGTTTTGTGCTCTTTGGCATTCTCCTTCAGCCGCTGATCATTGCTTTTATGGCATTGTGGATGCTTAAAGAAAAGGGACCGGACTATTCCATCTTTGTGGTTGTGGGTTCCGGAATGACCGGCTTGTGGACCACGCTTCTTTTCCAGGGGGGCAACAGCATTACCGGCGAACGCTGGAATGGCACGCTGGAACCGCTGGTCGGTTCGCCAAGTTCCCTTCAGGTGGTCGTTTTTGGAAAAGTGCTCGCTAATATTTCTCAATCGCTGTTTTCGATGGTCATCTGTTATAGCGTGATTTCCCTGGTTATTGGTTATCCTCTGGTCATTGCGGATCTGTTTTTATTCCTTATCTCTTTGGTATTCTCGATCTTTGCGTATGTCTGTTTTGGTTTGCTGATCGCTTCGCTTTTTATTTTGATACGCGATATTGGCCGCATGATCAACACACTGGAATTTCCGGTTTATATCCTTTGCGGCTTCTTGTTCCCTATCACCATGCTGCCTGGCTGGACGACTCCGATCAGTTATCTGCTCTCGCCTTATTGGGCAGCCCAGGCGCTGCATGGAGCGGCAAGCGGAAATGCATCACTAACCCAATTGTTGTCTTATTGGGGGTTACTGCTAGGATTTAGCGTGGTCTATGTGGTCGCTTCCCGGTGGTTATATCGGTTAATTCTTTACAAAGCCCGTGTAGATGCCACATTGGATACTGAGGGTTAGGTGCATGGCGAAGAAACTAATGTGCAATATTCGAATATTCTTTGAAGGCGCGATCCTCGCTTACCGTGCTCTTTTCCGCTGGCTGCGGCCTTCCACGTATTTAGCTTCCAAGATTCTGGCGCCGCTCACCACCATGATATTTTTTGTTTTCATCGGAGCATATGCCAGCGGCAGCAACAGCGCATCGTATTATGTCATCGGCAACGCGCTTATCTTCACCGCTTCCAGCGGTATCTTTGGCGTAACAATGAGCATTGGCGGAGAGCGTTGGACCGGAACGCTGCCCTACCTATTTGGATCCCCGGCAAACCGCCTGGTTATGTTTTCCGGCCGCTCCCTGGTTCATATTCTTGATGGTTCGCTTGGAGTTTTTATCGGGCTTGGCTGGGGTGTGCTTTTGTTTGGATTGGACCTCGCAAAGACCGATCCGCTGGCATTGGTTTTTGTGATCCTGATAACCACATTCAGCACAGCCAGTTTGGGGTTGCTCATGGGCTGCCTGAGTTTGATCACACGAAATGTGATGCTGGTGAACAATACCATGTACTTTTTGCTCCTTTTATTTTCGGGGGCCAACCTGGTGGTTGAAACGCTGCCTAAATGGATGCGGGTGGTTTCCGCCGGATTGCCATTGACGCGCGGGATCACGGCTTCCAGGCTGATCATAAGCGGAGGAACCTTGCAGGATGTGCTGCCCATGATGCGTGTAGAATTTCTGTTAGGGTTGGGTTTGTCACTTTTAGGATATGTAATGTTCAGGGTCTTTGAAACCAAAGCAAAACAACTTGGGACGTTAGACATTTTTTAGTTAGAATTCACTCATGCCTGAAAAACCAGTCTATCTTGACTATAACGCGACCACACCTGTTGATCCCAAGGTGGTTGATGCGATGCTGCCATATCTCTATGAGAAGTTTGGCAATCCTTCCAGCAGCCATGCTTTTGGTGTTGAAGCGAAAATGGGGGTGGAAAAAGCAAGGCGCGAAATTGCAGATATGCTGGGATGCAGATCGGAAGAGATAATATTTACCAGTGGGGGATCTGAGGCCAACAATCTTGCCATCAAAGGAATTGCAATTGCAAACCGCAACCGCGGAAACCATATTATCACTTCTGAAGTTGAACACCCCGCGGTCTTGGAAGTGTGTGCTTTTCTAGAAACGCAGGGTTTTATCGTAACCTATCTTCCGGTTGATGATTTTGGTATGGTTGATCCTTCAAATGTAGAAAACGCGATCTTGCCAACCACCATCCTTATCACGATCATGCATGCCAACAATGAGGTGGGCACGATCCAACCAATCGAAGCGATCTCTGCTATTGCGCATAGCCATAATATTATTATGCATACCGATGCGGCTCAATCCATCGGAAAGATCCCGGTTCGGGTGGACGAACTGGGTGTTGACCTGCTGTCCATCGCTGGGCATAAGGTCTACGCACCCAAGGGAATCGGAGCGCTGTATATCCGAACTGGCGTCGAATTAAGCAAACAGATCCACGGCGCCGCGCACGAACACAACATCAGGGCAGGTACTGAGAATGTTCTTGAAATCGTTGGCCTGGGAAAAGCTTGTGCGCTGGTTTCAGAAAACCTAACAGATTTTTCAGATGATCTGCGTGAAATGCGTAGCCTTCTTGAGCAGGGGATCATGGAGACCTTCCCCTGGGCAAAGATCAATGGGCATATAGAAAAACGGCTGCCGAATACCAGCAGCATCAGTTTTCGCGGGATAGAAGCCAACACCATACTGTCAGAAATGGTCAATGTGGCTGCCTCTGCAGGTGCTGCCTGTCATGCCGATCATGTGGACGTCTCTCATGTGCTGAAGGCTATGCGCGTGCCTATGGAATTTGCCATGGGGACCATTCGCTTTTCGGTAGGCAGAAACACGAGCAAAGTTGAAGTTGAGCGGGCTTTGGTTGAAATTCGTTCAGTCATTCAACGATTAACGCCAAATGAAAATGCATTACCTTTAAAGGCAGATTCAGAGCAGATCCGGCTGACACAATTCACGCACGGGTTGGGCTGCGCCTGCAAGCTTCGTCCTCAGTTACTGGAAGAGGTGCTTAAGGATATGCCGGTGCCAAAAGACCACCACATTCTGGTTGGCACCGAAACAGCCGATGACGCAGCTGTTTATCTTATATCGCCTGATAAAGCCATCGTCCAAACCGTTGATTTTTTCACGCCCATTGTGGATGATCCTTATCAATTCGGCTCAATTTCAGCGGCCAATTCACTGAGTGATATTTATGCCATGGGAGCTCGACCATTATTTGCGCTCAACATCGTCGGGTTCCCAACCAATCGTCTGCCCATCACAGTTCTCAAGGAGATACTTAAAGGTGCTTCTGATAAAGCAGCTGAAGCCGGTATCGCGATCATCGGCGGTCATTCTGTAGATGATACCGAGCCAAAATTCGGGTTGGCGGTCACAGGTGAAATTCACCCGGAAAAGATCTGGACTAATTCCAATGCACAAGAAGGTGATATGCTGATCTTGACCAAGCCGATTGGTACTGGCATTCTGACAACAGCGCTTAAACAAGGCCTCCTTAAACCTGAAGACGCACAGCCAGTGATCTTACAAATGGCAGAGTTGAATAAGGTAGCTTCTGAAGCTGCTTGCGAATTCGATGTGCATGCGTGCACGGATATCACCGGGTTTGGTTTGCTGGGACACCTGTTGGGAATGATGAAGGGATCCGGTAAGACAGCTGAGATCAGATCTGCCAGTGTTCCAATCCTTGAAAATACTTACGAACTTGCGGCCAGTGGCACCGTTCCTGGCGGTACCAAAAGTAATATGTATTATACGGAAAAAGAAGTTGAGTATTCATCAAACATCTCACCAACTTTAAAAGCGCTATTAAATGATGCCCAAACTTCGGGTGGATTACTGCTGAGTTTGCCGGGTTTTCAGGCAGATCTTCTTATCCAAAAGTTATCTAAACTGGGTATGTCCGTTTTTAATATTGGAAATGTGATAAAACAGCAGGATAAAAAAATCCTTGTCAAATAGAGAGTCCATTGCCGCTCCTGAATAAAAGAAATACCGCTTTCCTGCAAATTTTCATCACGACCATACTCTGGGGGACAACTTATGTCCTTGTCAGAATTGGACAAGCCGACCTAGGACCCATGACACTGGCTGGAATTCGTTATTCGCTGGCGGGTCTTATTCTGCTGCCCTTTATCAGGATAAATAATATTCAATTAAAAGATTATCGAAAGAATTACTGGCAATTAGCCTCGCTTGGGATCCTTTCCTTTACAATTGCCAACGGCGCTTCAGGTTTTGCACTGGTTTACCTTCCATCGACAACTGTTGCGTTTGTGACAAGCCTTACAACTCCTCTGGTTTTGCTTTTGGGAGTTTTTTTTCTGAAAGAGATTCCGAATGCTATGAAAATTGTAGGGGTGGGATTATCGATCGTTGGATTGATCATGTACTTCCCTTCTCAAACCCTTTCATTTAATAGCCCGGGATATTTGTTTTTGATGATCAGTCTGCTTGGGTTTGCCTTTTATACAATTTTGGGAAGGTTCGTGGCTCGTTCCGGAGATGTTCCTTTTTTGGTCCAGACTTCATTACCCTTTGTCATTGGCGGGGGGTTGCTTTTTACTCTCGCCATGATATTTGAAGGGATGCCCAGTTTTACCCTTAAATCAGGGCTTATCCTGATTTGGATGGTGACCTTCAACTGCATCATCGGTTATCTTTTATACAATAAGTCACTTGCAGTCCTCACTGCTCTTGAAGTGAATATGGTCACTAAGCTTCAGATGTTCTTTTCGGCTATATTTGCGTTTTTTCTTTTAGGTGAAAAAATTACTTTCATTCAGATACTTGCGATGGTTGTGGCTTTCACGGGGGTATATCTGGTTCAAAGGCAAACACGCTTTAAACCACCATTTCTCGAAAAAATCTAACAATTATCATATACAAAGTGATAATTATCCCGTTTAATATTTACCTAAATACGGAGGCAAATATGAAAACTAAAATCTACACATTACTAATTGTTGCAGGATTATTTTTGGCAGCATGTGCACCCGCAGTAGTCATGGAGGCTGAACCTGTGGTTACAGAACAGCCAACTGAAGCAGTTGTCGCTCCTGAACCAACCACAGAGATTGCTCCTACGGTAGCCCCCACTGAGGAGGTTATGGCCGCTGAGGTGAGCTTTAGCAAAGATATTTGGCCTGTTGTCGAGAAATTTGCGCTACCTACACATGGTGGTCGAGGAGGAGTTTTCTTGGAATCTTATGACGATATTATGAAATATGTTGTTCCTGGAAAACCGGAAGAAAGCGTGTTGATGGACGCGCTTAACGGAACGAATGGTCACCCTGTAATGCCGCCAGGCAATCCTTTCCCACAGGCAACGATCCAACTTTTCAATGATTGGATTCTGCAAGGTGCAAAGAATAATTAATTAGGATTAAATAACCCGCTGAATTCCAGCGGGTTATTTTTTTAATTTATGGTTAATCCTCTAAGAGGATCTCTTTATAACTGTCGATGTTTTCAACGGGTTGGGGGTAATTCATCTTCAGTTTTTGCAGAGTATCTACAATGATCTCTGCGATCGCCAGATCGCGATACCAATTCTGGTCGGCGGGAATAATATACCAGGGAGCGTAAGGTGTACTCGTCCTGCTGAAAACTTCTTCATAGGCACGCATATATTCTCCCCACAACTTTCTTTCCTCAATGTCTCTTGGGTTAAATTTCCACTGTTTTTCAGGTATTTCAATCCTTTCAATAAATCGGTTCTTCTGTTCAGCTTTGCTGATATTCAAGAAGAATTTAAGTATGGTGGTCCCTTCATCGGTCAGTAATTTTTCGAACTGTACGATATGCTCATACCGTTTTTCCCAGACCTTTTTCGGCACAAGGCTGTGGACTCTCACTACCAGCACGTCTTCATAATGGGAACGGTTGAAGATTACAATCTCCCCGGTCTGCGGTGACTTGGCATGGATGCGCCAAAGATAATCATGCCCAAGTTCAACAGGCGTGGGAACCTTAAAACTCTCGACTGAAACGCCTTGAGGATTTACGCCTTTAAAAATTGACCTGATGGTCCCATCTTTGCCGCCGGAATCCATCGCCTGCAGGATGATAAGAACTTTGTGCTTATTTTCTGAATAAAGTAATTGCTGCAGATCGATCAGCTTTGCTCGCAGTTTTTTTAGTTCTTTCTTAGCGTCAGCCTTATCCTTCTGCCACCAGGAGGTATCTTGGGGGTCGAATTTCTTCAAGCTGATCTTTTCATTTTGGTCGATGCGGTAATCATTCGCCATTTTCATACCTATCCCTTCAAAACTGCTAGTATCTTCGCCATCATTTCTTCGTCCGATTTCAGCAAACCTGAGGCTGGCAGCCGTTTGACCAACTCAGCCCAATCCCTGTTCTTCTGAAATACGCTGGCAAATATCGGTAGCGCCGCTTCTAAATGACCCGTATCGGCGAGTGTAACTGCTTGCCAGAATGGCATTTCTTCGATCTCAGGCGCCAACTCTGCTGCTTGTGAGTATTTCTCTTTTGCTGCTTCATTAAGGCTCTTTGACAGCAGCGCGTCACCCTCATTCATCAAGTCGTAAGCTTTATTGATCTTTAGAAGTCTATCCAGTTCTCTCAGCGGTTCTGGATGGTCATCAACGCGTAAGTTGACAAGCACATGCCGCCAGGGTTCTTCGCTTTTTTCGCCTTCCGCAACCAGCATAGAAGCACTTTGTTTTCCTCTGATGTCTCCCCCAGCTTCCTGGGCAGCGCATAACGCGGCCAACATCCGGTCTGCGAGGTCGCCTTTGGCAGAAAAGTATGCATTTTCCATGGCAGGCCAGATCGAGTCATTCTTCATCATATTGGCTTGAACTGAGAACGAATCTCCTGACCGATGTCCTGCCGCATGAATGCAGCGGTCGCCAGTATGCACTGCGATCCTGCCCGAACTGTCAACAATGGCCACCTGCCTGAGTCCCGGCTCCTTGTCTTCCGCCAGCAAGAAGTCCAACGCTTCCTGAGGTGATTTACCCTCACGAAGCAAGTCAAGGCTTTTTGGGCCGTAACTGATCTCTACCATGGATTGCGTTGCAACAGCACCGACACCTGCTTCGATCCAGGGGCAAATGGCGCCGACTGCAAACCAATGAGTTTGTACCGCCACGCCGAGCTGGCCGGTTTTCTCATCTCGGGCAACAATAGAAAATGTCATAACTCCCTTTATTAATTAAGATTTTTTTCAGAATTAATTTTCAGTATATCAATAATCGTCCGATTTCATCAGCGTGTATAATCTTTTTGGAAAATCCCATGAATAAATATGATTTTGACACTGTAATTTCCCGCAGAAAATCTGAAAGTATTAAGTGGAGCCGCTACCCGGAAGATGTGCTTCCGCTTTGGGTGGCAGATATGGACTTTCCTTCTCCTCCCGTAGTGGCTGAAGCCATCAATAAAAGATCAGCCCATCCATTTTTTGGTTATGCAGGCGAAGATAAGCCATTGATCGAGACGATCTGCAAATGGGTGGCAGATCGGCATGCCTGGAAGATAGAACCCGAATGGGTTGTATTGATGCCTGGCGTCGTAACAGGCGTGAATTGGACAGCTCAAACCTTTGTGAAACCGGATGAAGGACTTTGTTTTCATACACCCGTCTATCCCCCCTTCTTTCGTATTTCAGAATGTTCATGTGCAAATAAAATCGAGATCCCGATGGTTGTCCGTAATGGCCAATACCAGATCGATTTTGACAAGTTTGAAAGTTCCATTTCCCCGTCCGTAAAACTTTTTGTATTATGCAATCCACATAATCCGGTTGGCAGGGTCTTTTCCAGAATCGAATTGGAACGTATTAATGAGATCTGCGTAAAAAACAACATTGTGGTCTGCTCTGATGAAATTCATGCTGATCTGGTCTTCTCTGGTAACCGCCATATTCCCATGGCGTCTATTTCCGAATCTGCGGCTCAAAACACCATCACGTTGATGGCACCCAGCAAGACATTTAATATTCCCGGATTGCATTTTTCATTTGCGATTATTCCAAACCAAAAACATCGGGAATCGATGGAAGCATCCCGAAAGGGTGTTATTGGATGCCCCACAATGCTGGCAAATGAAGCAGTTCGTGCGGTTTATTCATACGGTGCTGATTGGCTAGATGAGCTTCTGGTCTATCTGGAAGCAAATTGTGATTTTCTTGTTGACTTTCTGAAGGTGCACCTTCCTGAGATCAAAATGATCAAACCGGAGGGAACATATCTGGCCTGGTTGGATTGCCGTAAACTCGACTTGTTGCCTGACCCATTTCATTTTTTTCTGAATAAAGCAAACGTTGCACTTAATGATGGATTTGCTTTTGGAGAGAACGGAAAGGGATTTGTGAGGTTAAATTTCGGGTGTCCGAGATCGATCCTTGTCGATGCCTTGGTTAGAATGGCTGAGGCCGTTAGATCCGAAGAATGATATTCAGACAAACTTCTAAATGATATGGAAAAAAATAAGAATTCGTCTTGTTTAGGCGGGTGTTTGAAATTCTTCACCAGAGGTTTGGGTTTTTTTCTTCTGCTCGCCTTATTGGCAGTCAGTGCTTACGTCATCTTGAGAGGCGCGGGTGCATACCTAATTATTGCAGATGAACTGCAGCCGGCAAATGCGATCGTCATGCTCAGTGGAGGAGTTGAATCAAGGATGGAGGAAGCCCTTTCATTGTATCGAGACGGTTATGGAAAAGTGATCATACTGACTGAAACGGGTCAACAGCTTGAGAATTTTGAAACGCTTCATAGTAATGATATCCGTATCCAACTTCTGAACAACGGAATCCCGGGCGGAAATATCCTCATAACGGATATTGAGGTAAATAGTACGGCAGATGAAGCACATGCAGTAAAAGAGTTGCTGACCAATCAACAATTTACTTCCGCGATCATCGTGACAGACCCATACCACATTCGTCGGACAGCCGTAGTATTTCGAGATTTTTTTGGAGACAGTTCCATAAAATTGATTTTCCGACCTGTAAGGGGCTCCTGGTATAACTCGCGGACATGGTTCCTGAGTTTGGACGGATGGAAATTTACCGCAACAGAATATTTTAAGTTGGCAGGATATTATCTTGGGATAAAAGAAATCTGAAAAAATCATTTTACAATTCAGCAATAAATTAGGAAACCGGGATAACCGAAATAGCTTTGTCTCCTTTGTGCCCGGCTTCAATCACAAATTCAACGATCTGTCCTTGCTTCAGTTTTTTATACCCTCTATAGGAACTGCAGAATAATGAACAAAGATCTCCTTAGCTTCATCACACTCCATAAACCCGAACCTTTTGGAAGGATTGAACCATTTTACTGACTCTGTTTTTCTTTCAGAAGCAACCATTATTCTCCACTATGATTTGGTTTTGCTTTGAAAAAGCCAATCCAATTCCGAAGAATATCACTCATAAAAACCTATTTCAAAATTGCATTGAAGGTAACAAGATAACCAAAAATCTAGGTCATGGTGAAATGATATGATGATTGTTTGAAATCTCGATCAAGAAAGCATAGTCTATGAAAGTGTTTTTAGATTCCATCGGCTGCCGATTGAACCAAAGCGAAATTGAGAGGTTTGCGGCGCGCTTCAGAGCTGTAGGGCATGAATTGGTTGCAGACCCTGCAGTGGCTGACCTTATTGTTGTCAATACCTGTGCAGTAACCGCGGCTGCGAGTGCGGACTCCCGCAGCCGGATTCGCTGGGCTGCCCGCGCCGGAACTGCGAAAATTGTTGCCACAGGCTGTTATGCGACTATTGAGCCTGAGTACGTCGCCAATCTGCCCTCAGTTGACCTGTTAATCCCAAATAATGAGAAGGACCATTTGGTTGCGCTTGCTTTAGGTATAAATGAGAATGATCCGATCAAGTTCTATTCACGAATGCCGCTGCCTGGGCAGCATAAGCGAACGCGCGCCTTTATCAAAGTTCAGGATGGATGTGATAACTTTTGTACTTTCTGCATCACACGGATTGCACGAGGGGCTCACAGATCACAGCCCGAATCAGAGATCCTCAATGATATTGAACTCGCTCTGAATGGCGGGACAAAGGAAATTGTCTTGTCTGGGGTAGACCTTGGCGCCTGGGGAAAGGAATTAATTCCTAAAAGAACGCTTGCAAGCCTCATCACGAATATCGTTGAAATATATTCTCCGCATCGGATCAGGCTTTCATCGCTTGAGCCATGGGATATTACAGATGAATTTTTGGAAGTAATGGGCTTGCCCGGTTTTTGCCAGCATTTACATCTACCACTCCAATCGGGGTCTGATGCTGTCTTGCAAAGAATGGGTAGGCGTTCTTCAGCAGGCGATTTCGAATCTTTGATTGAGCGGGTCAGGCAAAAGAATCCTGAAATGGCCATCACAACTGACCTCATGGTCGGTTTTCCCGGCGAAAGCGAGCAAGAATTTCGCACCAGCCTTGAATTTGTGCGAAGTATTAATTTCGCTGGTGGGCATGTTTTTAGTTATTCCTCACGTCAAGGAACAGCAGCTGAAAGAATGACTGGGCAGGTACCTTCGAAGGTCAAAAAAATAAGAAGCGCAGAAATCAGAAATTTGTTTTCTGGATCAGCCAAGAATTATCGTGAACTGTTCGTCGGCAGGGAATTGAACGTTCTTTGGGAGAGATCGATTAAAGAAAATGGGGCGTGGAAGGTGTCAGGCCTTTCAGATAATTACATTCGAGTTGAAGCAAGATCTGTTCAAAATCAATATAATCAAGTTACAAAGGCAAGAATTATTGGTCTCAATGACCAGGGATTGCTGGCAGATGATCTATATAAATAACTTGTGTAAGAATATCCGTTTGTCGAACAATTGTCTTTAACTTCTTTTTTGAGAACCACATGGTATAATCTGTCTGTTAAATTACCGGGACGTAGAGGAAATTGTAAATGCCAAAAAGGACTTATCAACCGAAAACAAGACGCCGTGTGCGCGTGCACGGTTTCAGACAGCGTATGCAAACTGCTGATGGACGCAACGTCTTAAAACGCAGACGCGCAAAAGGCCGCATTCACCTGACAGTTACACGCAATAATCACGCCAAGAGTGCCCGCTGGTAATCTGTCAGCGGAAAAAAGTCTGGTTTTTTTGAACCAGTATGGGTTGGGTTGATGAGTGAACAAAGAAAATCGTCTAACCCAGTCAAAAGATTTTAAACGGGTGAATGATGTTGGCAAAAGGATCTATCACCCGTTGCTTATTTTGGTATATACTCGAAATGAAAGTCAGCCTTCCCGTGCAGCAGCAGTCGCGAGCAAAGCCATCGGGAATGCAGTCGTTCGTAACAGGGTTAAGAGAAGATTAAAATCATGCCTGGATCAGATCTGGCATAATATTTCCCACCATTGGGACATGGTTTTTTACTCCCGCGCAGCGATTGTAGATGCGACCTTCACGGAGATTTGTTCTGCCATTGAATACCTGCTTTTTGAAGCAGGTGTATTAGGTGAAGAAAAATAATTACAATGCTTGCTGACAACAGCTACCCAAACGAGCCCGCTTTGCGGGATTTCAAGGTTACCTTCTTCAAGATCCCGCAGTATTGCCTGCTAGCTTTGATCCGTATTTATCAAAAGATCATCTCTCCCGCTCTTCCAGGTAATACTTGCCGATTTTACCCAAGCTGCTCTCATTACGGGTATCAGGCAATTTATAAATTTGGGGCACTCAAAGGACTTTATCTTTCAATAAACCGGATCATCCGCTGCAATCCATTTAACGAGGGCGGATATGATCCCGTGCCCTGAAAAAAAAAGAAAACAGGAAAACAAAATTATGAATAATAGAAACGCGCTTGTGATCATCACCTTTGTTTTAATTGCCGGTCTGTTATCCGGTTGCACCGCTGGAGCAGGCATTGCCTCCAGCTGGCCTGGGATCTCAACTGATGGAGACAAAGGCTATTTTGCTTTTGGATCCGAGATTTTCGCACTCGACGCGAAAAATGGCTCCCTGATCTGGCGGTTCCCTGCAAGCCCTGATGCGAAGACCCAATTCTTTGCAGCGCCTGCGGTTTCTGAAACCCAGGTTTTTGCAGGCAGCTACAACAATACGCTGGTTGCCATAGACAAGAACAACGGCTCGGGAAAATGGACGTTTGCTCAGGCAAAGGACCGATACATTGCCTCGCCTTTGGTTGTGGGCGAAAAAGTTTTCGCACCGAATACAGACAAACACTTATATGCTTTAAGCACTTCAGGCGATCTGCTCTGGTCATTTAAAACAGCTGGCCCAAACTGGACCAAACCTGTTTCGGATGAGCAATTTGTTTACTTGGCTTCCATGGATCATTTCCTTTACGCACTGAATCTTGAGTATTCCTCGGCCGCTCTGGCATTGGATACTACAGGCAGCAGGACTTTGGTGGAAAAACCCGTCTGGAGTGTTGACCTGGGTACCGCTGTTGTGGCTGATCCTGTTTTTACAGATGGCAAGATTCTGGTCGCAACCATTGATGGAAAACTGCATTGCGTTGATTCTGCTTCGGGAAAGATCGCATGGACCTTTGAAGATGGCGATCGCTACAACTCGATCTGGGGATCACCGGTTGTGACGGATGAGGCGATCTATTTCGGCAATGAGAACGGTGAAATTTATGCCGTCTCTCCTGAAACTGGAAAAGCTTTGTGGCCGGCGCCATATGCTGCTGGTGGTGAAATGATCGCCGGCGGGATCGCGATCGAAGGTGGGGTGATGTTCGTCAATCAGCAGGGAAAGGTATTTTCCATCAATGCAGCCAAGGAACCCAAACCTGTGGTCACTCTGGATACAGTGATGTATGCCACGCCAAAAGCCGCGGGTGCTAATATCCTGCTGGCTCCGGCGACGAAAGAAAAACTTTTCATGGCTATCGATCTCTCCGGAAACGAAGTCTGGAGCTTTACCGCTTCGAAATAAGAAAAAAAGAGGATATTTATCATGTGGGATACCATTATTATCAAACCCTTCATCAGTGCTCTGCTTTTTATCTATGATCTCATCGGCGAGAACTTTGGCTTGGCGATCATCCTTTTTACCATCCTGGTGAAATTGATCACGCATCCATTGACTGTAAAGCAGATTAAAAGCAGCAAAGCGCTTCAGG
>Ga0105104_10002045_pt1 | contig 14894 bp, 13 predicted proteins | sample PPLLaktember2015_3_FD_87034 | JGI IMG/M metagenome (GOLD analysis project Ga0105104, IMG submission 87034) | Freshwater sediment microbial communities from Prairie Pothole Lake near Jamestown, North Dakota, USA - PPLs Lake P7 Core (6) Depth... | ecosystem: Environmental > Aquatic > Freshwater >... | reverse complement strand
TTGTACAGGGAGCCGTGCAGGCAGCCAACGCTGTTATTAACGCTTTCAACGGCCTGTCTGCTGGCATTGCGAGGATTCTGGGTGGTGTAGCCAGCGCAATCAACGGTTTCTTAGATGCTGCAAGCGCCATCCCTGAGGTTGGGGAGCGTATTGGCGGGGCGCGTGTCGCAGTTGGACAATTTGCTGGAGCGACCGCCGCTGCCGTTAGTGCGGCCGGCGTGGCTATTAGTGGTGTGACAACCAGCGCGAACGTTGCGCTAGGTCAGATGGGTGCTGGCGTAGCCAAGGTAGGGGGCATCGTACAGGCAGGACTTGGGCAAGCGGGTACAGCTTTCAGTACACTTGGCACACAAGTAAACGGCTCTGTCGGTAAACTAGGAAACACTTTTGCTGACTTTGGTCAGGATTCTCTGGCTGCTATTAATAAACTCAAGAACGGGTTGAAGCTACCCGAGTTTGCAAACTTCGCAGACAAGATCGCCAACAACATTCAGAAGGCTCGTGAGAAGGTTGCTGGCGGTGGTGCAAGAACTACTCCAGCTTTCACAGAGCCTACAGGCACTCCTGGCGGCGGTGTACCTGGCGGTGGCGGTGGGGGTGGGGGCGATAAGGCAGCAAAGAAGGCAGCTAAAGACCTCGCGGAAGCGATGAATGACGCTGCTGAGCTTCTGCGTGACTTCTTCGATGACATCGAGAACGCCGCGCGTGATACCGCACGCGCTATTGGTGAAGCCTACGAGAAGGCTGAACTCGACATCGCTAAGGCTATCGGTGAAGCCGCTAAGGAAGTCGATGCGGCAATCGAAGAAGCTAATCAGTCAGTAATGGAGCTTGATACCGAGCGAGCGATCCGCAAGGACGCTGATGCTCGGCGTGAAGCTCTAGACCAAGAGCTTGAACACGAACAGCGTCTACGTGAAGAAGCACTAGACGAAGCTGAAGTCGTGTATCAGCGTGAGCTTGAAGCTGTGCAGGCTCAGGAGGATGAGAAGCGTAAGATACGTGAGCGTGCGTTCGACCGTAATCAGGAACGCGAATCACGCGAGCGTGACGAGCGGCGTGATGACGAGGATCGTGCTTACGACAAGTCGTTCGACAAGCTTGACAAGGAACTAAACAAGCAACAAGACGCGCGTGAAGAGGCGCTTAGCAAGCAGCAATCTGCGCAGGAGGATGCGCTAGAGAAGCAGCTGAAGGCTCTCGAAGATGCAATGCAGCGGGATCACGATATCCGTGAAGCTGCATTGGATAAGCGTCTTGATGAGGAAGAGGCGGCTCTAGAAGCATCACAAAAGCTTCGTGAGGATGCGCTACAAGCACAGTTCGATAAGGAAGATAGTTTCCGCGAACATGCGGAAGCTGTCGCTGAAATCGATACTGAGGCTGCGAGCGGTCGTGCGAAGGCGCAGGAAGAATACAATAAAGAACTCAGTATTGGCGTCAAGGGTTCTATCGCAAAGGCCAGGCTAGAGGAGAAGCTAGCTGACATCAAGGCCGATGAGGATGCAGCCCGCGAAGCTCTACGTATTAAAGAAGAACAGAATACTAAAGAAAGAAGCATCGAGGAAGATCAGCAGAAGCGCCTCGCTGATCTGCAAGCTCAGTTCGAAGCAGAGACAGCAGCACGCCAGGCCGCTGCTGACGCTGAGAGGCTCGCACTCAAGCAGCAGCTTGAAATAGAGATAACGAACCTCCAGGTCAACTCCGACAATCAGCGCCGTGCTTTGCACGATCAGCTCGAAAAGGAGATGGATGCTCTACACGCCGAGCATGAAAAGGCGCGTGATGAGCTTTCTGATCGGATCGAGGCTGACCGGCTAGCACGTCAGAAGCAACGCGCACGAGAAGATCGTGAGTTTGCGGAGAAGCAGGAAGAAGCTAAGCAGAAGTTTATCGAGGAAGAGAACAAGCGTCAGCTAGCAGCAACGAAGAAGCAAGAGGACGAGGATCGCGCACGTAAGAAGGCACAAGACTACGCTGCAATCTATCAGAAGCAGCTAGACGAGGCCAAGCGAGCCTACCTTGCAGAGCAGCTAGACGACGAAGAGTACGCACGTCGCGTTCAGAACATCACATCGGAACGCGACAAGAAGATTGCTGCTACGGGTGTGACACTCGAAGAGCAGCAGAGGATGATTACCGATCAGCTCGACCGTGAAGTGCGTGATCTGAATGGGCAGCTTGACGAGAAGATCACAACCATCAAGGAACGCTACATCGACCGCATGGAGGATTTGCTGCGTGACGGCGGTGAAGCCATGCGGCCTATCATCGATAACATCGGTGAGCAGATGGAGAGTGCGTTCCAGGGCGCGCACAATCAGGTTAATGAACTTATCGCGGTTCTGACTGCGGCTCTCAAGCAAGTGCAGGATGTAACGGCTGCTATTAAAGCAATCCCCGCAGTTCCAGCGGCTCCAACTCCCGCGGCACCAGGCACAGGTGGCGGTGGTGGCGGTGGTGGTAAGTGTGACTGGTATGGCATCTACAACTCTTGTCGCGGTAACGGCGGTAAAGATGCGGACTGTCGAGGTAAGGCTGACCGCGAATGTCCTCCTGAAAGACGCGCGATGGGCGGCCCTGTCGCAAGGGGTCGGTCGTATATGGTGGGTGAGAACGGCCCAGAGTTGTTTGTCCCCAGTGTTAACGGTCGCATCTATCCTAACGGCGCTCATATGCCAGGTGACTGTCCTAGTTGCTCTGACACTCCATCGAGTGTACGGGCGTCTGAGGCGTACGCGAGAGGACTAGGCCCGGCTCCTGCGACGAGTACCATCAACAATAACTACACGGTAAACGCAGCATACGGGCGTACTCAATCTGAGGGTTCTGTGAGAATGGACTTGGCGGCACTGGTCGCCCTCACTTCGAGATAAATATCATGCCATTCAACTCAGGGGAGCGACTGATATACATTACGCCAGAAGGTCAGCAGTATCTTCTACATGCGATGCCCTGGCGGGCTGTGCTAAGTGAGGAGGGCTTCGGCACACCACCTATTGAGTACGTGACCGACCGTGCCCCATTCCAGCACGGTGACGTGGTACGCAGCTTCTATCTAGGGCCGCGTGCTATTCAGCTTATCGTACTTCACAATTTCTGTTCGCGTGCGGATTACTGGCAAGGGCGTGAAGATTTCCTGCAAGTTATCCGTCCTCGGTTCTGGCACACGCCTCCACAGCCGGGTAAGTTGCTATATTATCTATCAGGACGTAAGAAGCGTCAGCTCGATGTCTTTCTAGAGAGCGGGCCGGGTTTCACACCCTCAGAGGGTGGCTGGCGTGAGTGGACATTTATCGAGGCAGTACGTTTTGTAGCTCATGAGCCTTCGTGGTACGATCCTGACGGTAGAGCGCAAACGCTGCTCTACCATGAGCCTGCGCTCAATCTCATCTTCCCTATCACATTCCCAATCGTATTTGATGAGACGGCAGGCATTCAAACGTTCATTATCTACGACGGTACATGGATAGAGTACCCTACCATCGAAGTTGTAGGGCCTGTGACGGGTTGGTCGCTCACTAATCTGATTACAGGGTATAAGCTAGGTTTCAACCAGACGGTTCCTGACGGCACGACGGTTACAATCACATTGCATGGAATTAAGACGGTAGTTGACAACCACGGCGTAAACTGGGCGCACAACCTGACAGCCGATAGTGATCTTTCTTCGTTCGCTCTAGTTCCTGCTCCCGGAGCGCCGGGCGGACGTAACGACTTTGCTCTGGGAGGAACAAGCACAGGCGCTCAGTCGCGTGTGATCGTCCACTGGTACGCACGCTACTTTGGCATCTGATCGGAGACAGTGATGGCACAACGTTCTCGATTCTGGGATGGCACTACGATTGGTGATGCCACTGTAGCGCCGTACGACGCTGGTACTGAGTTCTCGGAAGTCATGACCGCTGTGGCAGGTCTGACTTCCGATCCTAATAAGGGTGGTGTAGTTAGCACGATCAGCGTATCGATGTTCACGGCTACTACACTACGCATCGGGGCGTTCGAAGCTCTCGTGTACGGTGCCTGGTACCAGAATGACGCCAACATCGATATTACTGTACCTACTCCAGCGGCAGCCACACGCATCGACACGGTTGTTCTGCGTAAAAATTGGGCCGCGCAGACGGTTCGTGTGTTTGTCATCAATGGCACGGAGGGTGGCTCCGCACCTGCGCTCGTACAAACGCCTGGTGTGACGTGGGACGTTCCCATCGCTACTCTCAGCACGACTACCGGTGGTGTAACGACTATCACGCCTAATTCAGCACGGGCCGACTTCTGGTACAGAACGGCTCCTGGCATCATCAAGACTGACAACTCTGCGATTATCCAAACGCCGTTCCAGGTGAATCCTCTCACCACGCGCTCGGTGGGTGTGACCGACGCAGAGATGGTTACGTTCGATAGCAACGAAATCCTCAAGTATTCTGCTGCTTACTTTGAAGATATATCTTGGACGGCAGCCAATCCTAGTCGTGGCACGATGATCGCCTTCGGGACGGATCAGATTTACACTGGACTTCCTAACGGTGGGCGGTTCGCGCTTGCAGCTATCAAGTCTGTTAATCTTAACCCGGGCGGTAATCCTATAGGCGCACTACAGTTTTGGGCAAACGATAGTGCAAACAACCGCCAGCGAAAGACCGCTGTGCTTGATAGTGGCGGCCAGTTTACTCTTACTACAAAATCTTCTAGGGGTTTCGTGGTAGGCGATGTGACAGGTGGTGGTCAGCCCGCACAGCAACGCTACATTGCCGTCAACGACTACGCTAAAGGCGGCAGCGGATCGTTCTCCGCGGATACGTGCATTGAGTTTTGTGCGCCTAACCCTAATTCGATGGGGATCGATTTTCACGTCCCGAACGTAGCAAAGTGGGGCGGCCTGTATATGATTGGTGCAGGTAACGTCTATCTCGGAGCGGACATTGGATGGGGCGCACCTGCTTTATATATGGGCGGTACGAGTTTCAACTTCGGGTTTGGACGCCTTCGCGCGCCTGGTGGATCAACACCTATCATCGATGGGCAAGCTGGTGGCTTCTTGTTACTAGGCGGAGGCCACAGCGGAGGCAACGCTATCTCAGTTGCACCACACCAACACAACGCGATTCATCTAGGATGGGGTGACCGTGGGTGGGCGCTTGTACACAGCGTAGGTGGTGTTGTACTGGATAGCCTTGAGGAACACAAGCAGAACTTCGTCCCTCTCAACCCGGCGGAGTGTGCTGAGGCTGTTCTGAATACGGACTGGCTGGCATTCGAGTACAAGCCGCCAGAAGATCAAGAGATGCCTGCGCGTCTCAAAGAGATGGATGATGACGCCTGGGAGCGTTTCCAAGCTGATTACGTACGAATGCAAGAAGAAGCCGCGTTGTCTCGTCGGCAGCGAGGCTACGCCCTAGGCTCTGACAGGTTTCGCGTGCATCCCCTGTTTGGTATGGCGAACAGAAAGACCGCAGGCCCGCAATCCGATCTAGCGACAGTGGCTTGTGCGTTGCAGGCTGCGCTCAAGCGGATTGATGAGCAACAAGCTCAATTGGATGCTCTGAGGGAGAAGGTAAACTAAGCGATGGCTTCTCTAGAAGATGGCGCAACGATGGCGAATGATCCGGTGTTTATCAGTCGTGTAGGTCAAGCCACGTCGCAGAATGCGTACCTCATCATTACCAGCGAGGAGGACACCGTACCTGACCACGCACAACGCCTAGACCTAGCGCAGCGCGTGGCGAACGACCCCAACGGATATTCTACTCGCTTCTCGCGCATGGTGGTTGGCAACCCAACCATCGCAGAGAAGGCACCGGATCAAGCGAGTGTGCTAGACAACGAAATCGAGTTCGCGGTCAATCAATCGTGGCCCGCGTTCTTCACCCCGGCTCTGCCGACGCCTCCTGCAGCATAATGACAAACATAGAAAAAGGCGTCGAGCATAAATTGCCCGACGCCGTGGTGGCACGCCTTAGAGTAGAGTACCTGCGTGCGGTCGGCGCGTCAGAAGCCGCCGAAGCCGCACGTCAGATCGCGCAGACTGGTTTCAACAACTACCAGCAGCGTCTCGCGGCCTGTCTAGAGATGCTCGGCCTGGATTCCTCTGCGCGGTGGCAAGTGAACTTCGATACAGGGGTTGTTGCAGAGGCCCCGGCTTCATCGAACGGTGCTATGGGCGACCAAACAGCAACCCCATAGGAACGTACAGCCCATTGGCACGCATCTGAAGAATGTTCCCTGCGTCTGGTGAAATCGGGATCGAACCAGCCGCGACGAAGAACCCATCAGCGTTCCAGATTAGCGAGTTCCCCGCGGCTGCTGATGCCGCGACCGCGTTCCCTTGTACCGTAAGAGGGCCGGTCATGCTATCACCTGTGACATTCACGTACGTCGCATCGTGATTGTGTGCGAGGGGGCTGTACGAACCGTCGTGGTTGTGGGCGATAATCGCGTACAATGCATCACCCTCGGCTTGAGTAAGATAGACTGGATGAGGGTCAGCAGCAGCTACGTGGTTCGCTAGGTCGGTGTCGGTTGCGTACTGAGGGTGGGGGTCAGTTCCTGGCTGGTGTGCCAGCGGAAGGAACAGGCCCTCACCCTCTGTTTGTGTGAGATACACAGGATGTGGGTCAGCAGCGGCGACATGTGCAGCCAAGTCGGCATCAGTCGCATAGAGATCGTGCGTGTGTGCAAGAACTGAGTACAACGCATCAGCCTCGGCTTGTGTGAGATACACCGGATGGGGGTCGAGTGCTGCGATGTGTGCAGCTAGATCGGCGTCGGTTGCGTAGACAGGATGCGGGTCAGCAGCCGCTGCGTGTGCGGCCAGGTCTGCGTCTGTGGCGTATGATGACAAGTCAATCGTCGGTACGTAGAACCCTGTCGTGCGCCACTCTAAGACGTTGTTCGCGTCAGACGACCGCCCTACGTTGTTGCCCGAGATAGTCAACGCTCCGGTCATGGTATCGCCGGTCTCGTTGACGTATCTCAGATCAGCTTCGGCCTGCGTAATACCCCCAGGAGTGCCTCCGCCACTCGGAACTTCACGATTCTCTACGATCCGCAGGCGTCGGTCTACATTACCGATAGCTCGCGTGATCTGTTTGACGGCGTAACCTGGGTCATTCGTCGCTACCATCACGTTCTCCGAGCGGATCGTGTTCGTGAGGAATCATTTTTCTGTATTGACGCCAGCCTACAAAGTTGCCCCATCTAGCAGGGACAGGCAAGCACTCTGCTGCGTGTTCGAACGGTGACATGTGGCCGTCACGCAGTAAGCGATCAGCAAGCTCAATGTCCTTCGAAGTATCGCGCTTACCTTCGTGAGTTAAGTAGCTTACCCTAGCGCAACGGGCAGCCGCCACCTGGGCTGCTGTGAAAGTCCCCAGGCGGTCACGCTCTTCTTGGTTAACATACGGTAGGTGCCACTGTAGCGGTTCTAAACGCTCTGGTTCTGATTGAGCCAGGGCGTCTTGCATTCTGAGAGCAATGATCCTGAACTCTGGTTGTGCTTGTGGGGTTGCTCTCAGGTGGAAGAAGTTATCCCACGTTGTCGCTGTCACAACCACCGTAGTCCACATAAAGGGTTCTAATAGTCGGTTGACTAGAGACTTATGTACACCTAATCTGCTTAATACCTTGGCTTCTCCAATGGACGTTCGCATGGCGTTCTTCCAGGCGAACAATGCATTGCCTACTAACTCGCCTGTGAGTGCGGGGCCAGCAACCATACCTTTCTTGAACGTCCCCCAGTCCTCAGGTATGAACGGTTCCTCTTCTACCTGAGCGATCACTTTCTCGATGGGGATAGCGCGTGAGGAGGCGGCGTTACGCGAGAGCATACGGTGAGTGTTGAACTCAGCCAGGATGAACCGCGGGAACCTGGCCGTCATGGTCGTTATTCTGATGTTGTGCGGGCCAACTGAATCAGCTATGATCTTTACTTCGTACATCAGGGCACTCCCGCAAACTCGTTGGTTTCTTCTTGCAACTCGAAGGTGACGTGTTCGATGTTGTCAGACAGGTTAATCGTCACAGCCACAATCTTGACGTTGAACTCAGTACCCAACATCATACTTGTCACGATGTCGCCCAAGAAGTAATGCAGACCGTAGGCGCTGAGCTGGGTCTGAATAGGGTCGAACGTGAAGTTGAGTGAGGCTCGCTTCTCGTACAGAACTTCATTGCCGATAGCTATCAGGGCGTTGAGGCGATCTTCACTAGATGCATTCTGGTCTTGTTCGATCAGATTAAAGGGACTGTCGATGGTACGCGGAGACGTTACCAGTGTTGTATCGCGCAGCGGCCCCTCGCCAGGCCCTAGTACGAGTACTGAAGTAATCTCGTCGGTACGGGAGAAGGTGTGTGACGGGTTGCTGAAGTTGCCCTGTTGGACACCAAAGACTACAGCATTAGGTGTACCTGCGCTGCGGTCGGTGCCTTTCTGTGGGAAGTACGTTCTGAATTCGAAGTCTGCTCCGCCTAACCAGGCAACGTCGTAGTCTACGTTGTGTGGCTCACCTATGTCTCTACACGCTTCGAGTAGATTCTTCCATGCGTGAGCGCCCTCATAGACAGAAGCCTGTCCCAAGTTAGGTGCAATCGTGAGGCCGGGTGTCACACCATCAGTCAGACGGCCGTTCGTCGTCAGAGCAAGGGGGCCAGCATTCTCTCTGACGTACTCTTTGATGATGTCGTCGGCTGGGCCAGGCCCTTTGGCGCTGCCGTCGGTGTCGGCGTAGTATCTTACCGACCGCCTGTTAATCAGATCGAGCAGGCCACGAGAATACGAGGTGAAGATTCTACTGTCGCCTGTTGTGATCTGTTGCTGCGGTGTACGGTGCATACCAATGTATTCGGTGTACCACCCAAGTCCAGCTTCTGGGTAAGTACGGCGCACTTCGATCAGGCTATCGAGCTGGAACAGAGCCACGTTGGGGTCGAGGCCGTACATCCCCAGTGTGCAGGTTGAAGCTAGGTTGGTGCGGTGTTCAATCTGGATGGAGCGGAAGCGGTCGAATACAGCCTGTAACACGCCGCTAGTGTTGTATACTCTAATCTGATATCTGACTGGCATCTTAGCCCTCTAGTTTCATGGTAGCGTAGGGAACAGGGGGCGTATCTTTTCTATTAGCCCAGAATGCTTCGTGCAGTCTAGCTACTTCCTGCGTTAAGATTTTGTTTATCTCTACGTCGCCCATACCGCGTATATTATACTTGCGCCTGTGCTTCTCTACTGCACGGCGGGCGAGGTTTTTCCTGGCTTTGTCGTCTAAGCCTTCGTCGTACTGTCTGATGAACGCTGCACACGTCGCACACGCTAACCACGCACCCTTGAAACCAAGATTGAACTCAGGTGCAGTAAAGTCCTCAGTGTCATAGATCACGGCACTGAGGTCATTCGGCGTCACAGGATCAGAGCAGAAGTCACACTGATGTGGCTTGTTCATCGCTTAATACCCAGGTCGTAGTTTGTCCATAGCCTCTCGATACGTTCAGTGAACGTCGAAGCGGTGTTCTTCTGAATGGCGGAGCTTTCGTACGGCATGTCGATGTAGAACCAATCTTTGTACAGATCATCGTACAGATCGCTCGGATAACCTGATAACGCCACCAGCCCCTTGTGGCTGTGAAGTGCCGCTGCCAACTCGATGTGCTGCTGCGCGGTCATCTCGTGTGCGTAAGTGCTTGTCTTATCCAACCTACGAGTGTCGTGAACGTACGGCGGATCACAATAGAGAAGTACACCGGGATCATTATACAGACGTATAACATCCAACGCAGGATAGTTTTCGATCTGTACATTCTTGAGACGCGCTGCCACAGCTGCAAGGCCATCGATCCCCGTCTGCCACTGAGAGTTGTAGGCTCCCATGCCACGGACAACTGTATTTCTAGTAAAACGCCAGGCGTTCAATTCAGAATCAGTAATCATCTGAGCCTGTGCGCGTTGTGTCTGCTTCGCCATGATAAAGAACAATCGTGCGTGTTCCAGGTCTGGCGTTGTATTGGATGGAGGCTCACGCATTGCTCTAAGCGCGGTCTTACGATCCTCGCGTGAGTACGGAGTGAGATGCAGCAGGCGAGCTAGCTCGTCAGGCTGCTCACGGAGAACCTTGAAGAAGTTAACGACGTTGTTGTCGAGGTCGTTAAATGTCTCAATTGGGGACGGCTCTCTATTCAGAAGAACAGCCGCGCTCCCTCCGAAAAGGTCTATAAAATGCTTACACCTGGGCAGTAGAGGAAGTAGCCAACCAAGGTGTGACTGCTTCCCCCCGTACCAAGCGAATGCGCTAATGCGCTCTCTGGCTTCAGTATCGGATATCACAGCTTCCTTGGGCGGCGGTGCCCCGTTCGTTTCGGCTTTGGTTCTTACTTCTTCTCTAGCCTCAGCCATATACTTTTCGGCTAGACCAGCAGCAGCTTGGTCTATGATCGCGTTCTGCATAGTGCGTAGTTGTTGAGTACCTGTGTTGAATATACGAGGTACTTCACTCCAGGCTTTGGCATTATAAGCCCGCCCGTCCGCTCCCTGAATACTGATGGCTTTTAGTTCAGCTCTCTCTTCCTCGGGTAAGGAATCTATGTCTCGTGACGCTGTAGCAATGGAAATGCCTAGCATCTGAGCGATCTTGGATAGGGTGTAACCGAACTCTTTGCGGAGACGTACAACTAATTCCTGGCGTTGTTGGGAGTTGAGATGCCTGCGCTTCACATTGAGCGATATAACGTAGGCTATCTTTTCTTCTTCGGTAGCGAACCTACGTGTTATTTTATCATAGAGTGGAATCTCTGCGCCTTCTTCGATAAGCTCAGAGAAGGCTTTGTAGCGATGGTGTCCATCTAGAATGTCGCCGTTCTGGTCGAACTCAATGGGGATCAGAACACCGCGCCGTCGAATATCGTCTTTTAGCTCCTGATACTGTTCAGGCGTCATCTCCGGCATCAACTGGTATCGACTGGTCATAGGTGCGTCCATAGCTCTCGCCTCAAGATTCGCTCGATGGTAGTGCGGTGTACTTTGTATAACTTAGCTAGTGCCCTAGCTCCACGCTTGCGGTCATAAGGCACGTAAATAGTTCTGATTGCTAACACTTCCTCGTCTGTAAGTTTGTGCATGTAATGAGCTTCGCCTTTGTGATCGGCTGCGCGGCCCGCTTCCACGGAATGACGTTGATTGTCGTAGTCGTCTCCTAGTACGAGATGTTCCAGGTTTATGCAAGCGCGGTATGTAGTATCTCCGGGTTCGTACAGTACATCACACAGATGCATCACGTCTACATCAGGAGGTATGTATCCATACTCCTTCATCCACACCGCCCGGTGAGCGGTTGTGTTTCTCCTGATGAGTTTGCTGTACATCTGGCCGTAGCCATCGGCGGCTACTCTTCCTTCATACAGTATGCAGTCGTCTTTATTCATGCTTTGCCGTGTGCGATTTGATATTCGAGCAGGAGTAGATGCGCCAGGGCATCGACTTCATGTACTGTCTTACCTGGCTGATTGACTAACAGGCGTCGTGCGTCTTGTATAAACGCACGCCTAGCCTGTGGCTGGTTCCTGATGCTCTTGAGGCCGAGTACGTGGCACACACCTACGATGGAGCCTACGAGTTGTAGGGTGGCGTTGATATTAATGTCTCGTTGGCCTGAGCCTATGAAGTCCTCATAAGCCACTACTTCGGGTCGGAACTGGTTTAACATGTCCCACAGCTCTGTAGGCTGTGTGATAGTGGCGGTGTGATAGTCGCCGTCGATCTTCACAGCCATGCCGGTATGCGGCCCAGGATCGATAGCGAACAGGACTTTCTCAGGCACGTTCTACCCTCACTCTTGTAATGCGTATGGCAACACAAGGTAGATGGCAGACGTATACATCAAGAGGATTCCATTTCTTGAAGTATAGCCCTATCCACATGTCGCGTGGCTCGAAGATTATTCTGATCAGGAATGCCATCTTAAGCGTAACTGCATCTCGGCCAGTGGTTCCTATAACCATTCTTGAACGCCCAGGCTGTGACGTGTGCGGCTGCTTGAGGATCGTATGGCGAATAGCCACCCCAGCCTGCTGCTGACGACATCCAATCCCATGTGCGTTGGCTATACTGATACATGCCGTGGTACAGGCCGTTTTTGCTGTCTATGTTGGGGTTGAACGTACCGCCTGTTTCACACGACGCTGTACGGCGCAGCCAGTTATAGTCTACGCCCCAAGCCTGACTAGCTTCTCGTATATAGTCAAGTGGTGTGAGGGCGACCACCCCGAGTGACAGGAAAACGCGGCGTCTCATGCGCCGCGCCCCGCTTTCATGTTCGCTGCAAACTGATCGAGTTCGACTTTCACGCTGTCCAACAGAGACAGGTCTGGCTCGGTCACTTCGTTGGGATCATCTGTGTCTGATAAATTGGACATGATGCCGTCGAACAGTGAGAGCGCACCCATGTAGAAAGCGATCTTCGTTTCCCTTCTCTGGATGGGGTCTGCTCTGATAGGATCGAGGACGGCGTGTGTGTAGTTCTTCCAGGCGTTAGCTAACAACGGCAGCGTCAGCTTTTTATCTGGTGTTGCCAAGATTGTCACCTACCTTCATATCGACACGAATACTAGGGTAGCCTTCGAAGCGTGGCTTCTGCATCACTTCTCTGATAAGCGCCATGACTTCTTTGCGATAACGACGGTCACTCTCGACTACTAGGCTATCATGGATCATCAGGATGATGTGTGAGTTGTACTGCTTGAGTAGCGGAGCCAGCTCGACCATCGACAGTAGACAGTAATCGCTTGCGTTGCTCTGGATCGGGAAGTTAATTGCCTGACGCAAGGCTTTATGATCGAGTACCACCGGGAACCGCATCACACGCCCTGATGGCGTCCTGATGTATCCTTGTTGCTGTACCTGGCGTTGTAGATCAAGCGTCCATTTACGATGGACAGGATACGTACGCCAGAAGTTATCTACGAACCGGCGTGCTTCTGCGACAGAACAACCTAGTCCTACAGGAGCAGGGCTAGAAAGCTTCTCAGCACCCTCACCGTACTGTAGACCGAACCTAATCTTCTTCGCATTTTGACGCATCGCACTCCAAGTCATTTTGTCGTGCAGCTCACGCCTGGTGTTGAATGCGCCCTCTGCGGTCGCGCTATGTACGTCACCGCTTTTTAAGTGCTCTAGTAGAGTAGGATCACGGCTCTCCGCCCACGCGAGCCAGACTTCGATCTGATTATAGTCTGCCTCGATAATCTCGTGTGTGTCGGGATTATGCGGGACGATAACTTCCCGAAGTCGGGCATAGTCGGCACCGACCGTATAATCCTTGGGGATCGTCTGCATGGCCGGATCGTGATATGACGTTCTCCCTGTGCGTGTCGTGGTTACAAAAGCTGATGGATGCAGTAGACCGTCCCACTTGATGTTGTCGTCCACGCTCTTGATATAGTCGAGCATGGTATCGAGTGTGCGTAGATCACGCAACTTGCCGGCGAACGGGTGGTCGAGCCTGTCTAGCGTTTCTCGGTCAAGCGCAGGCTCACCGGTCTTAGCACTAAACTTGATCGGCTCTAGCCCGATGATGTTGTAAAACAACTTCCTGAGCTGAGGGTTGCTCTGGAAATTAACTTCTTCCTTGTCACACCAGCCAATCTCGCGTGCTTCCTTTTGCATGGCTGCGTTCATAGCAAGCCAGCGGTCACACCACTCGATAGCCAAGTTAGAATGTGCCCGTTGATCGACGTTGATACCGCGCACCTGCATCTTGATAAACGTCCTGATTGCAGGTAGCAACAAGCCGTTATAGAGTTGGGTTGTACCATCCTCTTCCATGCGAGGGGTGTGAATGTCAGCGAGCCGTCGAGTGTACGCCGCATCTTTGGCGTTGTAGTGGTATAGTACATCGTCAGGCAAGAGATTCATCTTGCCCTTATAGAACTTCTTAACTTCCTCGTTGTACCAGCCCGCGGCCAGAAACTCGCGTGCGTTCTCTTTCAGACCGTGGCGGCCCGGTCGCTCATCGGTACAGACCGACATCAACATCGTGTCATGTACGAGCGGAAGCATTGTACCGAAGTAGTTATACAGTCCGTTGATGTCGTACTGTCCGGCCTGGAATGTCCACTGCACGTTCAGGGGCCAGGTGAGGACGTATTTAGGAAGCTTGCATTCTGGATCGAGACACTTGTTGTTCGAGCGCCAGCCTCTGACGTGAGTACCCGCCCGTATGCATGAGGGCAGGACTTCCCGAGGGAATACCCAGGTGCGTTCAAGCCCCGCGTTGTCGATGTACGAAATCGCTAGACAAAGCAGTTGATCTGAGTAGGCGTCGATCAGCTCGATATCTGGATTGGAAGTCTCGATATCGATAGCCACCGGCCGGTCTTTCGGCAACCCAGACAAGACCTGCTGGGCGTGTGACAGCGACTTGACGAGGTTATAGCTCACATGCGCGGGCTGTCCGTCTGGCTGCCAGTCGAGGATGCGGTTAATCTTGGACAGGTCACGGATGATGTCTTGTACCACATCCATGCTCTGAGCGCGGAGTGCATACGCCGGATGATGTGTGTCCATGACGTAGCAGTTGTGTACGTCGCTCCACACTACACTACCGCGAGAGCCTTTTCGGCGTGGAAGGCGTGTGACAGCCTCGTGTGCGATCTCGCCACAAGTGATAACGAGCTTAGGTTTGTAGTCCTTAAGCTCCATGTTCAGTCTATCTGAACAATCTAGTACCTCTTCTGGGCTAGGGAAGTTGTTGAACCAACAGATCGAGTTGGTAGCATAAACCTTACTACGATCCCAACCTGAGAACTTGAGCAGATCATCCAGTAACCGGCCGGATGCCCCCGTAAATGGACGCTTTGTCCGTGTTGCTTCGTCGTGGCCTGGGGCGATCCCAACCACGATAACTCCGTGG
>Ga0105104_10002044_pt1 | contig 14898 bp, 12 predicted proteins | sample PPLLaktember2015_3_FD_87034 | JGI IMG/M metagenome (GOLD analysis project Ga0105104, IMG submission 87034) | Freshwater sediment microbial communities from Prairie Pothole Lake near Jamestown, North Dakota, USA - PPLs Lake P7 Core (6) Depth... | ecosystem: Environmental > Aquatic > Freshwater >... | reverse complement strand
GTCCATAGTCCACCGATAGTTTTGATATTTTTTTCGATGGCATCAGCTGACTTTGCTGCGATTTCCGGGTTCATCACCAGCACAGCATCCCGGTCAGCATCTTCAACTGTTACTTCACCAATTTTTACTTCGCCAATTTTTACTTCACTCAGCGCAACTCTTAAATAGCTGAGATTTTCCTGCATAAGATTCGAGATATTGCGTAAATCTTCCGCCGGCTTCATGCGATTTTCATACACATTAAGGCTGTCATTTGCAATGGACAACTCGTAAAGGCCTAATGCTGCCTGTGTTATCGCCACCATGACCGCCAGCACGATGATGCCCGTTATACGCTGCGCCACCTTGAAGGCGAGCACCTTGTTTTTTAGTTTATACAGCCATGTATTTGCTACGACTTTGCCATCGGCCACGCTTAAGCCGCGGGCCTTACCATCCTTAAACAAACGGTAAGCATCTGCCGCTGCATCTATTTGCTGTCGTGTAGGTTTTTTACGCGCTGAAAGATAACCTGTTATCTGCCCGTTCTCAAAGATTGGTGCCGCGTCAGCCATTACCCAGTAATAGTCGCCAGCCTTGGTACGATTTTTGACCATGCCAGTCCATGGTTTACCTTCCTTCAGATTTCGCCACATATCGTCAAAGGCTTCTACCGGCATATCCGGGTGACGTACTATGTTGTGGTTTGCACCTATAAGCTCTGCTTCGCTAAATCCACTCACCTTGATAAAGTCTTGGTTGGCGTAGGTAATGTATCCCCTCAGGTCCGTTTTGGTCAGCATGAACTCTGAATCATCAAAGTGGATTTCATTGTTGGTGACTGGCATGTTAATTTTCATGATTTATTACCGATCCTGACTATCTAGTGAGCACCTACTTACAAAAATTACCTGGTTTAAACGGGGATGAGATTGGATAACCTAATGCACTTCTATACTATCTAAAAGCTCCATCTCCTGGCTGCTCATCAATTGTTCAATATCCACGAGAATCAGCATCTGCGACTCCACCGTGGCTAAGCCAACGATGTATTTAGTATCAATACTGGTCACTAAAGACGGCACATCACGGATTTGGTCTTCCTTTAATTCCATCACGTCTGAAACGCCATCCACCACAATGCCTACCACGCGGCCACCCAGACTCAGGATAATCACGACCGTGAATTCATCATATTCCACCTTACCGAGATGAAACTTGATGCGCAGATCAACGATCGGCACAATCTTGCCGCGCAAATTGACCACGCCTTTGATGAAATCCGGTGTATTGGCGATTTGCGTTACGGCGTCATAGCCGCGAATTTCCTGTACTTTTAAAATCTCCAGGCCGTATTCTTCTGTTCCCAACACAAAAGTGAGGTATTCACCTGCGGCACTTTTTGCTTGGGTCGTGGTCGGGCTGCTTGCAGTATCTGTATTCATTTCCATTATGTGAGCTCCTTAGGCATTGCTTGAATTTTGTGTTGACTGAGTGCTGCCACTTGAGAATGGCATGGCGCCAGTGAGGTAGTTAGTCGCCTGACCCATCTGAATCAGGGCGGCTACATCCAGAATTAAAGCCACACATCCATCACCCATAATGGTGGCGCCTGATACTCCGGCTACTTTTCTGTAATTGGTTTCCAGGCTCTTAATCACGACTTGTTGCTGACCTACCAGACGGTCCACGAATAATGCAGATTTTTTACCTTCGGTTTCAATCAGGACCAATACGCCTTGTGTCGGGTCGGTAATATCGGTGTGCTGATTAAATACGCTATGTAGCGCGATAATGGGCAGATACTCTCCGCGCACATGAACCATGCGGCCTTCTCCGGTCACCGTTTTAATATCCTCGGCGCGTGGCTGTAAGGTTTCTACGATGAGGTTCAGTGGAATGACATAAATACTGCTACCCAATGATACTGACATGCCATCCAGTATCGCCAGTGTCAGAGGTAATGAAATGGAGATGGTGGTACCAAACCCCAGTGCCGAGCGGATATCAACCACGCCCCCCATCGCAGAGATATTTCGTCTCACCACGTCCATGCCTACTCCGCGACCGGAAACATCGGTCACGACTTCTGCGGTAGAAAACCCTGGCGCAAATATGAGTGCAAACACCTCGCTGTCAGTCATATTCTCACTCACCGGCAAGCCATTTTTTTGCGCTTTTGCCAGTAATTTATTCCGATTCAACCCGGCGCCATCATCGGTCACTTCAATGACGATACTGCCGCCCTTATGTGCGGCAGAGAGCGTCAACACACCCGTTTCACTTTTGCCCGCGGCTTTACGGTTAGCTGGCGTTTCAATGCCATGATCCACGCTGTTTCGTACCAAATGAGTGAGGGGGTCTACAATGCGCTCAATCAAACCTTTATCTAACTCGGTGGCAGCGCCTACGGTGACGAACTCTACTTTTTTACCTAGCTTGCCAGCCAAATCCCGGACCATTCTTGGAAAACGGGAGAACACAAAATCCATTGGCATCATGCGAATGGACATCACTGACTCTTGCAGATCACGCGTGTTACGGGTGAGTTGCCCGACGCTGTTAATCAATGGCTCATACGCCACCGGGTCGAGCGAGCTGATCCGTTGTTCAATCATCGCTTGCGTAATCACCAGTTCACCGACAAGGTTGATAAGTTGGTCGACTTTTTCAATGCCAACACGAATCGAAGACGTTTCTGCACTGGCATGGGATTTATCGGCTTCGCGACGAACCGGCGCTTTCTTTTCCGCAGATTCAGCAAGAACCGGGGCGGTGGCGCTGGCTTCGGCAGGATTGCCTGCACCGATAATAGAGGATACATCGGTGTTATCGTCGATCAGCTTGGCAACAACCGCATCAGGATGGGGAGTAAAGGGCGCAAAAAAGCCGTAGCCTTCTTCCACGTCATTTTTACCGTCTTTCGAGAATAATCCGTACCCGACTTCTTCATGTATTGCCACCTTGGGTATTACGCCGGGCGTCGAGCCAGCCTCTGCCACAACCGCCTCACCGGTGGCCTCACTGACCGGGACTGGTTCTACGGGTGCTGCTGCCGCTGATGCCAAGGTAATGACCAAATCATCCGGGTCAAGGACAAATGAACAGATAGAGACAATATCGTCCTGCGTTGAATCCGTGGTGAGCACAAACACATGGCGGCCTTGTTCATTTTTGCTGGAAGTTACTTCACCCAACAGCCCTAGCTCCTCTTGCAGATTACCGGCATCTTTTTCCGTCACTTCTGGCAACACGATGCGATAGCTAGTCAGCCCGTCAGCGGCGGGTTGTGCAACCGCTTCCGGTTGTTTCTCCTGCACCTGCTTCTCCTGCACTACGGGCGCAGCAACCGGCGCAGGCGCTGAGACAGGCGCGGCCACGGCACTGCTGGCTTCCGAGAGTGATTTCAGCACCCGTTTAACTTCGGCAACCTGATTCTCGTCAACAGGCGCAGCATTACGATGCCCATCCAACTCCATTTCCAACACGTCTTTTGCGGCCAAAAAGGCATCGACGTGCTCAGCTGTAAGCGCCATTTCATGTTTGCGGATCTTATCCAGCAAGTTTTCCAGGACATGCGTAATTTCGGTCATGTCCATGAAACCAAAAGTAGCTGCACCACCTTTTATCGAATGAGCGGCACGGAAAATCGCATTTAAATCTTCGTCGCCCGGGCTTTCTATATCTATTTCCAGAAGTAATCGTTCAGCCTCGGCTAACAGCTCTTCCGATTCATCAAAGAAGACCTCATAAAACTGACTCATATCAACTGTCATAGCTTTACCCCATATATATATTTACTTTGCCGCCAGATGCACTTTTTGCAGGAGCGATCTTTAGATCGCGAATAATGGCGGTTATAGGCCTCATTGCTTTCGCGATCTAAAGATCGCTCCTACAAATACACTTTCTACCCGATAACTTTTTGCACTACTTCAATTAATCGTTTAGGATCAAATGGCTTGACCAGCCAGCCGTTAGCCCCGGCAGCCTTGCCTTTAGCCTTCATTTCATCGCTTGACTCTGTCGTCAGCATTAAAATTGGCACCTTTTGGTATGAACCTAACTCACGCAGATGTTTAATGAGTGTCAGGCCATCCATAATTGGCATATTCTGGTCAGTGAGCACCAGGTCAACGGTCCTTTCCTTTGCCTTATTTAACCCATCCTGCCCATCAACTGCCTGCACCACATCGTAGCCAGCCGCTTTAAGACTAAATGCCACCATCTGGCGCAAAGAACCGGAGTCATCAACTGTTAAAATTACTTTTGCCATTCCATTACTCACTTTTTTGTTACCAACCGATCAACCCGGTTGCTAAATTAAAGGCCTTAACAGGCCAAACTCACTTATTTAACGACAGCTAATCCACAATATTTAGCTGTGCGGACTAAAAAAGTTCGACATCCCCAGTCGTCATATCCTGCTGATTCACCGAACGCAACACTCTCCCTGAAAGGGCATGACTGCCGGCATGCAGGCTATGACTCATCTCTTCAATAAACTTGGATATTTCCTCATGCTCACGGCTAGGCTCCATCTCGTCGCCATGGGCAGCCAACTCCTGGAGCAAACCCTTTAATCCATTCACCCGCTTGATGGTTCTGGCGATCAATTGACTGGTAAGATCCTGAAATTGCAGAGCAGTGACCGCGGCATTAACCTCATCCTCAATTTTTTGCTCGCAGGCCTCCAGTTGCCCAAGTTCCTCTTTTCCGAACTGATGTGCTGCCGTCAGGGTATCAAGGACTTGCTGCTGCCGAGCCACGGTTTCATGCACCGCCATGAAGCTCGCACCCAACTTCTCAATCGCTTCACTCAGTAAAAGCGTCGTCTGCAGCAAGTCTGCCTCGACCTCCAATAAATGCTGCTTACCGTGATCTGACACCGCGGCAAGCAGGCTTCTTAATTCGGTAATTGGTAAAGTTTTCATTTCCATACAATAATATTCCGTAGCGCTTAATCTCAATTAGGTGAATACGGTCGGGAAAGCAAACCAATTTCAAGTATTGTATTGGTAAAATTTATCGTGACTGCACCGCTTTACCAATATCTGACTTCGTTGCGGTTGACGATATCAAGACCCCACCGCCATCCTTCATTGCATCTACCTCTGCCTTTTTATTCATGACAATGATGCTAATACGTCGATTGATTGGATTTAACGGATTCTCCCTATCAAACAAAGTGGCAGAAGCCAGCCCTACTACACGCATCAGCTTGGTTTCATCCATGCCCCCGGCAATCAACTCACGGCGCGACGCATTGGCTCGATCTGACGACAACTCCCAATTACTGTAGGATTTTTCGCCGTTAGGGTAAGGCACTGCATCGGTATGCCCGGACAAGCTGATTTTGTTGGTCACCCCATTCAGCATCTGGCCGATCTCTTTCAAAATCTGCTTGGCATAAGGGTGCAATTCAGCTTTGGAAGAAGCGAACATGGGACGGTTTTGCTCATCCACAATCTGCACACGCAACCCTTCAGTCGTGATATCCAGTAACAGCTGGTTTTTGAACTGCCTTAAAGTCGGGCTACCTTCTATCGCTTTTTCTATCCTGGCTTTCAAATCTTCCAGCCGTGCCGCCTCAGCTCTGTCCAATGCGCGCTGTGCATCTTTTATATCGACTAATTTTTGCTTTCCTTTAGGGCTATCTACAGGTTTCACCTGCCCCTGCTTCTTTGTAAGATCCCTGCCGCCACCGCCTTTAATCACGGAGTCGCTGGCCGCCACTGCAGGACCGCCTTGCAGCGCCACCTTTAACGGCATCTTGAAATACTCGGCAATTCCTTCCAACGACGCTTTTGTCGACGATTGCAACAGCCACATCAGTAGAAAGAAAGCCATCATCGCCGTCACGAAGTCCGCATAAGCGATCTTCCACGCGCCGCCATGGTGACCGCCTCCGCTAACTTTTTTAACCCGCTTGATGATAATCGGTTTGACGGCCTCTTCAGCCATGACATACTCCATTCAAACTTGACAGTTTGGTTTCAGCTATTAGTTGATACATTAGTTGGCACATTATCTGGCTGTACATTATTTGGCTGCTCTGGCCTGTTTAATGTGGGCTTCAAGTTCAAGAAAGCCGGGGCGCTCAGTTGAATAAAGCACTTTGCGGCCAAACTCAACCGCAATTACCGGTGCATACCCATTGATACTGGCAAGCAGCGTGACTTTTACCGACTGGAGCATCTTGCTGCTTTCCTCCAGCTTATGCTCCAGCAACCCGGACAACGGCCCTACGAATCCATAGGCCAGCAAAATACCAAGGAATGTGCCCACCAGCGCATGGGCAATCAACACCCCCAACTCGGCAGGCGGCAAACCGACGTTTTCCATCGTGTGTACCACACCCATAACGGCCGCCACGATGCCGAACGCGGGCAGCCCCTCACCCATTCTGGCAATGCACAGCACAGGGACATGACCTTCCATGTGATGCGTTTCAATATCGTTATCCATCAAGTTCTCAATCTGGAAAGCATCCATATTTCCGGAAGCCATGAGGCGCAGATAATCGGTAACAAATTCAATGAAATGGTGATTGTTTTGCAGTTCAGGGTATTTGCCGAACAATGGACTTGACTCAGGTTCATCCACATCGCCTTCAATCGACATCATGCCGTCCTTGCGGATCTTGGTGAGAATCTCGTACAGCAGCGCCATCAGATCCATATACAGCGCCTTGTTCACTTTGGAGCCCTTGATCGTGGTTGGTAGCGCTTTCAGCGTAGCCATGACTGCCTTGCTATCGTTACCAACGATAAAGGCCCCGATCGCACCACCAAAAATCATAAGCAGCTCCATCGGCTGCCACAACGCCCCCAGATGACCGCCCGCAAGCGCAAATCCACCGAAAACCGACCCCAACACGACTAAATATCCAACAACAAGTATCACTTATATGAACTCCAATTTAGGGAAGCATCCACTTCCGGCATTTTGACAATCAGGTTCAGAATATCAATGTGGCAAGCGAATCAATCGCAGGAACAAAGGGATATTTTCAGCTTAGTATCGTGTTTACGGCATGGACGGGAAACATAAAACCACGTCTGGCAAAGCGAGGAATGCGGGGCTAAGCAAAGGACGCCCGGCGATAGCTAGGATAAGCGCCAAACGTAAATCACCGGCGATTGCTTGTCCGCTGCGACACACAGACTGGGAGCGACACCAGGAATTTCAAACTCATAACTGACAAGCAGGCTTCCGGGGCGCATCTCCTGACGCGCTTTTTCCCACAAGGCCAGCATGGCGGCAGGCGATAGATAAGCAAAAATGACATCGTAACTTGCGAAATCCAGCTTACGGTAATCGCCCAACCTAAAGACTGCGGAAGATCGTCTGACCCAGGCCCGTACAAAACTTAGCATCCATGGCAATGGTGCTATTTCAATACCTTCGATCCGGCTATCAGGCCTGACCTTGGCGATGTGCATAGACATACCCCCCAGACCGCTACCGATGTCTATCATGCGCACGGGCTTATCCTGCGGCATGAGTCCGGCTACCTGTTGCCAGACAATCGGACGAGAGGGGTAGAACGGTACTTGACTACGAAATGTAGTCCAGAACAGGCTTAGACTGACGATAAAACCTGCCAGGTAAAATTCATTAGGTACATGCAAGCAAGACATACCCCATACCGCAAGAGGGAAACACAAATGTATCCAGCGCCACCAGCTGGCCATGCCTGCCAGATAGGAAAATAGTGCAGCCGCCAGCGCCTGCATCAGTACCAATACCGGTATAGGCAAACTTAAATCAGTATCGAAATAAACGGCGGCGGCCAGATAAATAGCCCATGAGGATACGAACACGGCAATCAAGGCGGCACATTGAACCAAGACAGCCAATGCAGCCGGTACCAGACGTATTTTTGTGAGACGGCTCAGCATCGCTTCAGGACTGACGGATATACACGGCTGAACTTCTTGATTGAAAAAATACTGACTGGGCCGATGTTGACTGGACCAGTGCCGGGTTAAATATTGTACGACCAAATAGAGTACCAAGGAAAAATTTTCCCGTACTTTGCCCGCGAGCCAACTTTATTCTGCCAGACGACTTTTATACCGCAAGACTTTTACACCGCAAGACTGAGCTGCCGTGAATCATAAGCAAGTTCTTTGGCTTTTTTAGTCTTGCCTGCGCGTGAAGGCACATGGCACAGATTACATACATAACTCTGGTTCAAGTCATAAGCGTTAACGATGAAGTTACCGCTACAGCAACTACAGCGTTTCATTTTCAGCATCTTGCTTTCCACAAAGCGTACCAATGTCCAGGCGCGTGTCATCGATAGCACCGGCTCCGGCTCCGCATCCTGCTCTACCTGTTGCAAATAAAGGCTGTAGGCTTTGATGATGGCGTGGATGCCGGTTACATCGGCATGATCCAGCATGAAGTTATAAATATTGTAAAAAATCGATGAATGTATATTAGGCTGCCAAGTCAAGAACCAGTCTGTAGAGAAAGGCAGCATACCCTTGGGTGGTGACACACCTTTCAACTCTTTGTACAGCTTGATCAAACGCTCACGTGATAAAGTCGTTTGGGATTCCAGCAATTGCAACCTGGCACCCAACTTAATCATTTGCATGGCTAGCCGAATTTGCTCTGATTCGTGCACTACGCTTTTCTTATCCAGTAACTTTTCCATCAACCTAACCTCTAATCCAATCCATTCATACGTTCGATAATTACGTTCGATAATTTAGGTACCACAACTACACGATCGCTTCAGCAGCCTGGCCTGCAATTAAAACAGCAGTATGTAAGTGCGCCTGTGAACGGTCTTTTGTATAATTGGTCAGCATACCCAGAATCAAACTGTCATCAAAACGAAAACGGGCTAACATCATATTGGTGCTGCTGAGCTTGACTAACTGCAAGTTGCTTAAACCTTCCAGTAAATCGGCAATATCCTTGCTGATACCTAAGCGGAAGATTGCAGTGGCCTTGTCAGAACGGATCAGTTGTTGAGCCAACATGAGATAGTTGAGGTTGGCATCTTTAATTTCCGACATTATTTCTATTTCATTCATTCTATATCTCAATTCGTTTTTACAGAGTCCATTTAAAACTGAGTCCATTTAAATCATGTAGCTCTCATGAGGCGTACTTTGGCCTTTTTAACAAAAACAACCTATTGGATGCTGTCTGTTTTTTAGGCAAGTAAACTGGATGCTAAAACGTAGGTGTTTGTCCTACAAACACCTACACCCACCAATAAATACCTATATATTTCATGTACCTAATAATTAAAAACTGTTGCCAATTCAATTAAGTGCAGTTAAAAATTCGCTACATCAAAAATATCACTTTTTAGATTTTCCTAAAGTTTTTTACGGCTTTACCGTCATTCACACGACGTTCACACCAAAATCACGTTCAAAAAAACAATAACGGCACCATCTTTAATCGGCAGCATTTAAAAAATGCTTTAAGATAATTTCATAAAAAATTCAAACCAACTTATATCCAATTGTTTTTATTCATTAAAACAATTAAAAGCCATTGAAAACCGTCCTGTTTTCAGTTGTTTATCCGGTTCATTCACGCTCCCGGATTTCAGGAAAGGGTCGCTTTCACCCTTTTATTCTTCGAATGCAATCGCATCACTTCATTTAATAATCGTTCCCAAACGATAAAAGACCAAGAAGTACTTTCTTAACTGAAAAGGCTCACACAACCTCAGGAATCGTCATGGCTGAAGATAGCGATTTAGAAAAAACAGAACAGGCTTCGCCCAAGCGCTTGGAAAAAGCGCGGGAAGAAGGCGACGTGCCTCGCTCACGCGAGCTGGCCACCAGTACTGTGCTACTCGCTGCCGGCCTGGGTATGCTGATGATGGGCGACCATCTCAATCAGGCGCTAAAAACATCCATGAGCGCTGGTTTGCACTTTGACCGAACCATGGCTTTTGACCCTATCGTATTGCTGATGAAAGTAGCTGACACCATTTACACATTACTTTTGGCATTTGCGCCGTTTGCAATGTTGTTACTCATTGTAGCTATCGCCTCACCTGTGCTTATCGGCGGTTGGGTGTTTAGCGGCAAGGCGCTGGCGCCGAAATTTAATCGCCTCAACCCGATAAGTGGCCTGGGGAATTTATTTTCCAAGAACTCGGCTGTTGAACTGGTTAAAGCCATTACAAAAACCATTCTGGTGGCAACTGTAGCTTACTTTGTGGTGACACATGACATGGAACCTATCCTTTCGCTTTCGCAAATGCCGTTGAAAAATGGGATCTCGCAAGTGAATGATTTATTGCTCACAGGCTTTCTGTTGCTGGTTGGCGCGCTGGTTTTTATCGCGGCCATCGATGTGCCCTACCAGCTCTATCACTATGCCGACAAGCTGAAAATGACCAAGGAAGAAGTCCGTCAGGAATCCAAAGAATCTGAGGGTAATCCGGAAATCAAAGCCAGAATCCGTCAGCAGCAACGTGAAATGTCCAGACGCAGAATGATGTCAGAGATACCAAAAGCAGACGTCGTGATTACCAACCCGACACACTATGCCGTTGCCATCAAATACAAGGATGACGGCATGCGCGCGCCGGTAGTGGTGGCAAAGGGTACCGATGCCATCGCCTTGAAAATCCGTGAAATCGCCGCCGAGAACAATGTGCTCACCATGGAAGCGCCCAAGCTGGCACGCGCCTTGTATGCACACACGGAATTAGGCAGTGAAATCCCCGAGGCGCTGTATTCAGCCGTGGCTGAAGTGCTGGCCTATGTATTTCAGATGCGGCTGTTCAAGAAAGATGGCGGCTTCCGTCCTGATGTGCCTAAAACCTTACCGGTACCGGAGGAACTTGATCCGCACAGCCTGTTACCTGCTTCTGGCGTCCGGGATTCAGGGCTGTTTGACGCAGCACAAATCGAATCGAGAGCAGGTGCCTGATGAATTCACTTAACCTGCCAATCTGGATGAAGAGCCTGGGTAGCCGTACGATAGCGGCGCCGCTGATTATCGTGCTGCTACTGGCCATGATGATATTGCCGCTACCGGCCATCATACTGGATGTGTTATTCAGTTTTAACATCGCTATTTCCATTCTGGTACTGCTCATCGGCCTACAAACCACCAAAGCGCTGGATTTCATTGCTTTTCCTACCGTATTGCTGATGACCACCATGTTGCGCCTGTCCCTTAACGTGGCCTCTACCCGCGTAGTATTGACTGAAGGCCATGCCGGACCGGATGCTGCCGGCAAGGTGATCGAGGCATTCGGGCACTTTCTTATCGGCGGCAACTATACCGTGGGTATCGTCGTATTCGTGATTCTAACCATCATCAACTTTACGGTAGTAACTAAAGGTGCCGGCCGTATTGCTGAAGTTGGCGCACGCTTTACCCTGGACGCCATGCCCGGCAAGCAAATGGCCATTGATGCCGACCTCAATGCCGGCTTGATCGGTGAAGACGAAGCACGCCGCCGCCGTAAGGAAATCAGCCAGGAGTCGGAGTTCTATGGCGCGATGGATGGTGCCAGCAAATATGTGCGTGGGGATGCTGTCGCCGGCATCATGGTGATCATCATCAATATTGTCGGCGGACTGGTCGTCGGCGTGGTGCAGCATGACATGGCCTTTGCCGACGCTGTCAAGAACTATACTTTGCTGGCAATTGGTGACGGCCTGGTGGCACAGATTCCTTCACTCATCATCTCAATTGCCGCCGGTTTCGTCGTATCACGCGTGGCCAATAATGAAGATATTAGTGGCCAATTGGTGACGCAGTTATTCTCCAACCCTAAAGTCGTTTACATCACTGCCGGCATTATCGGTGGCATGGGCGCCATCCCCGGCATGCCGCACTTGGCATTCCTGATACTGGCTGCAGTGCTATCTGGCCTGGCCTACTTGATAGGTGAGCATAAAAAGCTCGGCGAAGCGCAACCTGTAGTAGAAGACAGGCCGGAAGTCGTCACGGAAACAGAAGAAGCGAGTTGGGATGATGTGACCCCGGTTGATGTCGTCGGGCTCGAAGTCGGTTACCGCCTGATTCCCTTGGTCGATAACTCACAAGGCGGCGATCTGCTCAAGCGTATTAAAGGTTTACGCAAGAAGTTCGCGCAAGAGGTAGGGTTCCTCGCACCTACAGTGCATATCCGGGACAATCTGGAACTCAAGCCATCCCACTACCGCATTACCCTCAAAGGGGTAGAGATAGCCAACGGTGAATCCTATTTTGGCCAACACCTCGCCATCGACCCGGGCATGGTCACCGGCACCTTACCCGGCCCGGTTACTACCGACCCGGCGTTTGGCCTGCCGGCGGTATGGATTGACAGCGATACGCGCGACCATGCACAAAGCATGGGCTACACCGTGGTGGATGCCGGAACCGTAATTGCCACCCACTTGAACCATGTAATTTCCATGCACGCCGCTGAACTATTGGGCCGCCAGGAAGTACAGCAGCTGCTGGACCATGTCAGCAAAGAGTCGCCTAAAATGATAGAAGACCTGGTACCTAAGCTGCTATCCCTATCCGTGATCCAAAAAGTTCTGCAAAACCTGTTGACCGAGGGCGTGCATATCCGTGACATGCGCACCATCGTCGAGACGCTCGCAGAATATGCGCCGCAAACACAGGATGCCAGTGATCTGACAGCACTGGTGCGCGTGAAGCTTGGCCGCGCCATAGTGCAACAGCTGTTCCCGACCGGCAATGAGGTCACGGTGATGACGCTGGACAGCAATCTGGAACGCTTGCTGGTTCAGGCCATGCAGAACAACAGCACAAGCTCTGCGATTGAACCGGGCATGGCAGAGACCTTATCAAGACAAGCTGAAGCCGCAGCAAAACAGCAGGAACAAATGGGTATGACACCGGTATTGCTGGTTTCAGCCCCATTGAGAGCGGCACTCTCCAAATTCCTGCGCCGCGCGGTCCCACAACTTCGTGTGTTATCGCACGAAGAATTACCTGATTCAAAAACCATACGTGTCACTAGCCTTATTGGAGCTGCAACATGAACATTAGACGATTTTTCGGTAAAAACTCGCGGGAAGCACTAAACATGGTGCGCAAGGCGTTGGGTGACGATGCAGTCATTCTTGCCAATCGCATAGTGAATGGCGGCAATGAAATCATGGCGCTCAAAGAGGAAGACATGAATGCAATGGTCGCCAGAGAAGCAGATCGAGACCCTGCGCCTAGCGCCTCTCCTCCGCAAATCCTTGCACAAAGCCATGAAAACCAAAGCTATGCCAGCAACGAACCGACAACCTTGCTTTCGTTGCTCAACAAGAACAATCGCGTTCAGGTTGAAGACACCCAAACGACCAGGGCGACACCCGCTGCTCCTGTAGTTAGCAAACCAGCGGCCGTTAGCAAACCCGCTGCAGTAAGTAAACCGGCTGAAGTGAGCAACCCTGCGTCATCACCAGCCGTCCAGCAGATGGCGTATGTACTCAGCGAAATGCGCAATATGCGTAGCTCATTTGAAGCCCAACTCGCCACTATCGCCTGGGGCAACATCCAACAACGCGACCCTATTAAATCAAAACTCCTAAGCACACTGCTGGCCACGGGCTTTAGCGCTTCACTATCCCGGCAGTTGGCTGAAAATTTACCGGCAAACATGAATGCAGAACAAGCCGTGGCCTGGATCAAGAGCATACTTGCCAATAACTTGAATACGATAGAAAACGATACGGAGATACTGAGCCGAGGCGGGATATTTGCCTTAATTGGCCCAACAGGTGTTGGCAAGACCACCACCACGGCAAAGCTGGCAGCCCGCTACGTCATGAAGCACGGCACACAAAACCTGGGGCTGATTACTACTGATGCGTATCGTATCGGCGGTCATGAACAGCTCAGAATCTATGGCAAGATTCTTGGCGTAATGGTACACGCAGTCAAGGATGAGGCTGACCTGAAAATTGCGCTTAACGAACTCAAGAACAAACCTACCATACTGATAGATACGGTAGGCGTCGGCCAGCGTGACAGCATGGTGGCAGAACAAATTGCCATGCTTACCAACACCAACACCCCCGTTAAAAGACTGTTATGCCTGAATGCAACCAGCACCGGTGAAACGCTTTCCGACGTAGTCAAGGCATACAAGGGCAAAGGGCTGGATGGCTGCATCATCACCAAAATTGATGAAGCTGCCACCATAGGCAACGTGCTGGATGTGATCGTCAAGGAAAAACTCAAACTATTTTACGCAACCAATGGCCAACGCGTACCGGAAGATATACACCAGGCTAATAAGCAGCAACTGATTCAACACGCGTTAAAACTGAGTTCAGTCAGCAATAAGTCATTCCAGTTCCTGAGTGAAGAATTACCTTTTGTCATGGGTAACAGCGCGGCTGCGAATTCATCCAAATCAGCGGAGATTCGTTATGTCTAACTTCGAGAATGATCAAGCTGCGGGACTCCGCCGTATTATGACCGCACCCAAACCGAGGGTGGTGTCCATTCTTTCCGCCTCATCAACGGACCAGCCGCGCCTGCTGACTAATTTGGCAGCATCCATACACGTCCAGGGCTGTGATGTGTTAATCGTGCACGCATCGCAGGAGTCTCGCGAAACCAGCTATGAAATTGACAAACTGCCGGCGCTGTTGGATGTTGCCAACGAAGAGTATTCCTTACTGAACGCCATCAAAAGCTCCAGCCAAGGATTTTCTATAGCCAAGCTGATGCAGAAAAAGCAAATCAATATGCCACTGGATAGCAACGAGAGTGTACAACTCAACCGTATTTTTGACGATCTAGCCCGCCAGTATGAAATTGTATTGGTCGATGCTACGTTGAATAATGACTATTTACTGCCATTGAAGACCCTCAATGAAAGCGAAATTCTTATCCAGCTCTCGCGTCATCCCGATTCAATCAAAAACGCTTACACGTTAATCAAGCAAATCTGCAGCCAGC
>Ga0105104_10002043_pt1 | contig 14900 bp, 11 predicted proteins | sample PPLLaktember2015_3_FD_87034 | JGI IMG/M metagenome (GOLD analysis project Ga0105104, IMG submission 87034) | Freshwater sediment microbial communities from Prairie Pothole Lake near Jamestown, North Dakota, USA - PPLs Lake P7 Core (6) Depth... | ecosystem: Environmental > Aquatic > Freshwater >... | reverse complement strand
TGGCTATCGAGAACCGAGATCCGAGAACTGTCCATATCCTCAGAAAGACGGTTCTGGGTCCGGCATAGCTGGCTTCCTGTTCTCGGTTCTCGCCAATTCTTACCGCTCCAGCCGCCGTCCCCGGCGGCCGGTTCTGGCTGGCATACCCCGCCGCCCGTAAGTGAAGCGGCGACGGCGGCTGGAGCGGTTGAATCTTTTGTAGTCCAGGGCCGTCCGGTCAAGACCGGCGTGCCCGTCCCAAGCCGGCGATCCGGCTAGCCATCCAATGGCAAGCATCCGTGAACGCCAGCCTCAACGCCCACAAGGGGCCAAGCTACAACGCCCACGCCGGTCACGACCGGACGGGCTAGACACCATTAAACAAGGGATGCAGGGATAAATTTTTGATCCCCTGCATCCCCTTTATCCCTGTTGAACCTTACTTCCTCTGGGCGGCCTGGACCATCTGCGGGAGGCTCGTGGTGTAGGGCGGAAAGGCCACCCCGGCTTCGGTAATGATGGCGGTAATGTATTCCGCCGGGGTGACGTCGAAGGCCGGATTGCACACCTGCGCTCCTTGCGGGGTGACCTGCTCCTGGCCCACGTGGGTCACTTCCTCGGAAGGGCGTTCTTCGATCTGGATCTCCTCCCCGCTGGCGATGGATAGATCGATGGTGCTGGTCGGGCCGACGACGTAAAACGGCACCCCGTGGGCGCGGGCCGCCAGGGCCAGATTGTAGGTGCCGATTTTGTTGGCTGTGTCGCCGTTCCGGGCCACCCGGTCACAGCCGACCGTGACCAGGTCGACCCCCAATTTCCGCATGACGTACCCGGAAGCGCCGTCGACGATCACCGCAAAGGGGATGCCCAGCTGCTGCAGCTCCCAGGCGGTGAGGCGGGCGCCTTGCAAGCGCGGGCGGGTTTCGTCGACGTAGACAAACACCTCCCGCTGGTGCTCGTGAGCAGTGCGGATCACCCCCAACGCTGTGCCGTAATCGACGGTGGCCAGGCTGCCGGTGTTGCAGTGGTGGAGAAAGGTGGCTCTTTGCGGGATGAGGGGGAGGGCGTTCAGCCCGATCTGGCGGTTGGTCTGCACGTCCTCCTCGGCGATGGCCTGGGCTTCTTGAACGGCGAGCCTGCGCAAACGGCAGGCCGCTGCCGCTCCAACTTCCGCGCCGGTCTCTGCCGCCGCGGCGGCAGCCGCGGCCAGGCGGGACAGCACCCGGTCGACCGCCCAGGATAGGTTGACGGCGGTAGGCCTGGCGGCTCGCAGGAGGGCGCCGGCCCGATCCAGCTCGGCGAGCAGTTCCCCCGAGGTCTGCGCACGGCTTTGGGAAGCGGCCAGGGCCAGGCCGTAGGCGGCCGCGGCGCCTATGGCGGGCGCTCCCCGGATCACCATGTCACGGATCGCCGAGGCGACCCCCTTGACGTCCACGTAGTCCACGTACTTTACCTCGTGCGGCAGCAGGCGCTGGTCGAGCATGCGTACAGCCTCGTCTCGCCACTCGATCGTCCGGTAAGTCGTCATAGAGTTCCTCTTGTCGATTTTTCCCTGAGTATAACTTTAAATCTCTCGCAAAGCCGCAAAGACCGTAAAAAAAGTCAACCCAAAGGCGCAAAGAAATAAATAGAAACCCTTGCGCCTTTGCGGTTCTTTGCGTCTTTGCGTTATGTTTTCATTTTATTCGGCGCTCATGGCGGCTTTGCGAGAGACATTCAACCATCACCGCATGCCGCCTTCTGGTATCATACAGGAGTCTATGCCCCCTCCCCTCGTCCTGACGACAGAGACGTATGCCCAGGGACTGGCCTATCTGTCCGAGATCGATCCGGACCTGCGCCAGGTCCTGGAAGACCATGGCCCGCCGCCGATATGGCAGCGCCCAACCGGATTCCAAACCCTGGTGCACATTATCCTCGAACAGCAGGTCTCGCTGGCTTCGGCACAGGCGGCGCTGAACAAGCTGCTTCAGGTCCTCTCCCCCCTTACTCCCCAGGGCTTCCTGGATCTGGACGAAGCCGTTCTCAAACAGGTGGGGTTCAGCCGCCAGAAGGCCGGCTATGCCCGCCTTCTGGCGGAGGCCATGGTCACTGGCCGGTTTAACCCGGCGGCGCTGGAGGAAATGGATGACGAATCCGCCCGGCGCGAACTGCTGCAGCTCAAGGGGATCGGCGTTTGGAGCGCCGAAATCTATCTGCTCATGGCGCTGCTCCGGCCGGACGCCTGGCCGGTGGGCGACCTGGCCCTGGCTGTGGCGGCGCGCAGCGTCAAACACCTGGAGACCCTCCCCGGTGCGTCCGAGCTGGAGACGCTGGCCAACCCATGGCGGCCGTGGCGGGCGGTGGCGACGCGCATCCTGTGGCACGATTACCTGAGTGCATCTTAGATCTTTCCCTGGGTACGCTCCAGATAATCATTATCCGCCTGCGGATGTGCAACCAAATCCACGCTCGAGGGTTTGATTAACGGATCTGTCGTGGTTCTCATTCTTCCGGGGTAATTTTGATCTAATAAGTTGCATTAGAGAAACGGTCAAGGTACAATATGCGAACATACCGATATCAATATGGTTATGCGCCAAATGGAGGGAACATGCATACCGTGCGTCATTTATTGGAAATCAAAGGCAACGACGTCTGGTCCACCTCTCCGCAGTCTTCGGTCTACGATGCGCTGCGTATCATGGACAACAAGGGGGTCGGGGCGCTCCTGGTGATGGAAGGGGATAAGCTGGTGGGGATCTTCTCGGAGCGTGACTATGCTCGAAAAATCATCCTGCACGGCAAGAACTCGCGCGAAACGCTTGTCAGGGATGTCATGACCAGCAAGCTGTGGACCGTCCATCCCGACCAGACCATCGAGGAGTGTATGGAGCTGATGACCGAGAAGCGCGTCCGCCACCTGCCGGTCCTGGTGGACGATCGGGTGGAGGGGGTCATCTCGATCGGCGATGTCGTGCGCGACATCATCTATAAGCAGCGCGAAACGATCAAGACCCTGGAAGGCCGCGCCTACGGGTCGTAAAGCCGCCGCCTGAGACGGCGGAATTACCCAAACCCAGGCCCCTCTTCCCGCGAGCGATGCAGCGGGAGAGGGGTTTCTTTTTCCGGCACCCGCTCGCCTGTAATTCGGGAGTACAATATTCACCACACCCCGCGTGTAAACAAGAATCACAGTAGGAGGGACATATGCAATCCGAACCGGTTTCCCGCCCGCCCAACCTGTTCTGGCCGATCATCTTGATTGGCGCCGGGCTGATCTTCTTGCTGGGCAACCTGGGAGTGATCCAGCCGTCGAACTTATACATCCTGGTACGCCTGTGGCCGTTGATCCTGATCTTGATCGGGCTGGACATCCTGATCGGACGCAGGTCCGCCTGGTTCGGCGCTCTGCTGGGGCTGTTCGTGGTAGGGGTCATGCTGCTGGTGGCCGTCGCCGGACCTGCCCTCGGCCTGCCCGCCGGACCGGAGGTCAAGGTAGAGCAGTTCAGCGCCCCGCTCGAGCCGGCCGCCTCCGCCCAGGTGTTCCTGGACCTGTCGTCCGAGCATGCGGACGTCCACGCTTTGAGCTCCTCTGCCAACCTGATCGAAGCCACCATTGGGCACACGGGTGAGATTGACTTCCAGGTCGAGGGCACCCAGGACAAGACCGTCCGGCTGCAGGAGACGGGTGAGGTCAATTTCGGTTTCATGCTCCCGTCCAACCCGGAGCAGCTCCGCTGGGATATCGGCCTGACATCCGCCATCCCCCTGACCTTGACCGTGGATGGAGGGTCAGGAGGGGCTACCATGGATCTATCCACCCTCCAGCTGGTCGACCTGGTGGTCAACACAGGCTCCGGCGGCACAAGCCTTGACCTTCCAGCCTCGACCGGACCTTACACCGTCGATCTCGACGGCGGCTCCGGCCACCTGGATGTGGTCCTTCCGGCGGAAACCGATATCGCCATGACCCTCGAAGGGGGCAGCGGCGGGGTCACCCTGGACCTTCCGGATGGGGCGGCCGTTCACCTGGAGGTGCAGGACTCCGGATCGGGGGGTGTGCGGGTTCCCAGCGGGTGGGAGCGCCTGAGCGGCGATTCGGACGATGACGAGGGCGTCTACCAGACTCCCGGGTACGACCAGGCCGCTCACAAAATCACCATCCGCGTGGACGGTGGCTCCGGAGGGGTGCGCCTGGAGTAGGTCCATGGAGCATCGCGACCATGTCCGTCTGCTGGCAGGCGGTGTAAATCCTCCCTCCCCACTGGAAGGCCAGGATCGAGCTTCCCGCCCTCTCCCCGACAGCAGCTCACCTTCGGCACGGGACGAGAGGTCCGGCGATCCCTCCCTCACCCGGCCCTCCGGGCGTGCGCTCCGCGCCCACTCCCCCGAAGGGGGAGGAGAAAATACCATCGGCCATTCACCCGATCCACGGGAGAGAGGTAGGATCGCCTCTTCCCCTCCCCCTTCGGGGGAGGGTGGTCGAAGGCCGGGTGAGGGAACGCAAGACGTAAAGGCGGTTCCTGGGGCCGTGTGGGCCGACCTCGGCTCGGGGACGGGGGCGTTCACCCTGGCCCTGGCCGACCTGATCGGCCCCGGAGGCCAGATCTATTCCGTCGACCGGGATGCCTCCGCCCTGCGGGTGCAGGCAAGGGCCATGCGCGACCGCTTCCCCGAAACCGTGGTGCATTATATTGAGGGAAATTTCCGGCGCCCGCTGGACCTGCTGCCCCTGGACGGGATCGTCATGGCCAACAGCCTGCACTTCGTGCGGGATAAGGAGCCTGTCCTTGAGCAGGTCCGGGACCTCTTGAAACCGGATGGGCGCTTCATCCTGGTGGAATACAATACCGACCACGGCAATCCCTGGGTGCCGTATCCCATCGCCTACCCGGCCTGGGAGCGGCTGGCTTCCCGCAGCGGTTTTCGCGTGACCACCCTCTTGGCAGTCCAACCCAGCCGCTTCCTCTCGCAGATCTACTCCGCGTTGAGCCGAATTTGAAGGAAAAGCATCACCACAGAGCCCACGGAGGGCGCAGAGCGCACCACGGAGAAAAAACCATAAAACAGGGATGCCGGGGATAAAATTTATCCCCGGCATCCCCTCCCGCTCCAGCCGCCGTTCTCGGCGGCGTGTGGTGCCAGACACAGCGGCTAGGGAAAATTGCCGCTACAGGTACGCAACTCCGTTTCTGGGCCCCCGGGTTTGCCAGACGATACGGTTCACCACAGAGCCTACAGAGACCACAGAGAAAGAAAAACCTTCGAAAAAAACAACGCAGAGACGCGGAGCACACTGAGAAAATCAACCCGCCGTTGGCATTTAGCAGGATGCCTTTGGCTATAAGCTAACGGCTAACTGCTAAATGCTAAAAGCTACTTTGTTTTTCTCCGTGGTCTCTGTGCGCTCTGTGATGAACCTTTGGTGAACCTTTAATGAAATTAATGCAGGACGAACGAGAACCGCAAGGACGCTCCAGGCAGGAAACCCGAGCCGCCTACGACCGGATCAGCCGCTGGTACGATCTCGTCCAGGGGTACTGGGAGCGTGCTCCCCGCCGGGCCGGCCTGGCGCAGTTGGACGTCCAGGCAGGCGAGCGTGTGCTGGAGATTGGACCCGGCACGGGCAGCGTTCTGGTCGAACTGGTCCGGTTGGCCGGGACGGGCGGGCAGGTATGCGGCCTCGACCTGTCGGCGGGGATGCTGCGCCGTACCCAGGCGCGCTTTTCACGGCAGACGTGCCGCGCCCCCGGTCTGGTTTGCGGAGACGCCGTCCGCCTGCCCTATCCACCCGCCGTCTTCGATGCCGTGTTCCTCAGCTTTACCCTGGAGCTGTTCGCCCCGCAGGAGATCCCCGTGGTGCTCGGCGAATGCCGCCGGGTGCTGGATCCCAGGGGACGCCTGGTGGTGGTGGCCATGGCCAGGGCCACAGCCACAGGGACGAAGCCGCATATGGACCATCCATCGCTCACCAGCCGGGCGTATGCCTGGGCGCAGCGGCGCTTCCCCACCCTGGTAGACTGCCGGCCTATTGATCTGTGCAGCCTGGTGGAAGCCGGCGGGTTTCGGGTGGAGCAGGTCCGGCGGATGGATCTATGGGGCCTGCCGGTGGAGTCGGTACGGGTTCGCTAACCGTCTAGGCTGTCTCCGCCAGCCGGGCGACAAGGCCGCCCAGCCGCAGCAGGGCGCGTTCGTTCTTGGGGCTCCAGTAGGCGGCGTTGAGCCGGATAAAATTGCGGTACCTGTCGTTGGGGGAAAAGATGTAGCCGGGAACCAGGGTAATGCCGGCTTTCAAGGCCATTTTGTACAGGACGAGCGAATCCACCTGCTCGGGCATCTGCACCCACAGCACGAAGCCACCCAGCGGGCTGGTCACCCGCGTCCCCTCCGGGAACGCTTCCAGCACCGCCTGGGACATGGCTGTCACTTTTTGGGCGTATGCCCGGCGGATCTTGCGCAGGTGGTGATCGTAGTGACCGCTGGACAGGAAGCGGGCGATCGCCAGCTGAGGCAGCATGGCGGTTCCGATGTTGGTTGCCATCTTCAGGCGCAAGACCTGATTTTTGAAGCGTCCAGGAGCCACCCACCCGACCCGGTAGCTGGGAGACAGGTCCTTGGAAAAAGAAGAGCACAACAGCACCAGGCCCTGGTCATCGTAGGCTTTTACCACGCTGGGCCGGGCGCCGTTGAAGTAGAGATCCCCGTTGATGTCGTCCTCGATCAGCGGGATCTCCCGGCCGGCGAGCAGCGCTGCCAGTTCTTGCTTGTGCTCGTCGGGCATGCAGCTTCCCAGCGGATTGTTGAAATTGGTGACGGCCATGACGGCCCGGATGGGGTGGTTGTCGAGCGCAAAACGCAGCGCCTCCAGGCTCATCCCGGTCTGGTGGTGGGTGGGAATTTCCAGAACCTGGAGCCCCTGGACCTCCAAGGTTTGCAGAACGCCAAAATAGGTGGGCGATTCGATCGCCACCAGGTCTCCTGGTTTGCATACCGCTCGCAAGGACAGGCTGATGGCTTCCATCGCTCCGGAGGTGATGACGATCTCGTCCGGGGAAAGCGTGCAGCCGGCGGAGACAGCCCGCTGCGCCACCTGGATGCGCAGGTCTTCGTGCCCCTCCGGCAGGCCGAAGTAGTTCTGGGGCAGGTCATCCCGGCGCGCCAAATTGGCCAGGATCTGGTTCAAGCGCTTGGTCGGCAGCAGGTCCGGGTCGGGGATGGCAGCGCCGAACTGCACCAACTGGGGGTTGCTGGCGTCGCGCAGCACCATCATGGCCAGGTCATGGACGGTTACCTGGGCAGGATCTGGAGAAGGGGTGGAGATTTCTGGATCGGGGGTGGACCGGTGGGTTTGGCAGCGCACGTAATAGCCCGACTGAGGGCGGGCTTCGATGATCCCCCGGTCTTCCAGCAGGTGGTAGGCCTGCAAGACGGTGGTGATGCTCAGCTCGCGCTGGCTGCTGATCTGGCGGACGGAAGGGAGGCGGTCGCCGGGGCGGAATATGCCCATCCGCACCTGCCGGGCAATCTCATCGGCCAGTTGTTCGTAGAGCGACGTCCTGGGAAGTGTGTTCACGTCCACCACAGGTACCCCTCCTTGCCCACGGGTCCGGGCTGCAGGCAGTACAGTTCCGGGGTCGTTGGACCATAACAGTTTTCCGGATTGCCAACTGTTATGGTAAAAGTTGAATATTTCTGCATCTGTTATTATGGCACAAAATGGTTAGAATGGGAAGTGTCATAAAAGGGTACCTTGATCCTGGAGGTAGGACATGCAGAACACAATCATCAATGGATTTGACAGCCGGTTGGGCCGGTTGGTGACGACATCGCCCAATGTCGAATTGTGCCTGGATACGAACAACGTTTTTCGCCTGGAACGCGCGGCCAAAGGCGCGACGATCCTGGCCCTCAGCGGCCGGTTGTGGGTGACCCGCTCGGGGGACGAGCAGGATTACCTGCTGGAGGCGGGGGATCGCTTCGTGGTCCGGAAGAAGGGCGTGGTGCTGGTGCAGGGCTCTCCCGAAGGCAAGGCGCGCATCATTCCGGCCCCCGGCCGCTAAACCCATATTCCGACTCCTATCCTTGGATAAGAGACAAACCCCTGTTTAGCAGGGGTTTGTCTCTTTTCTCTAACAAGCAACCTACAGGATGTTAAGGCGCCGGGTACGGAACAGGGTTAGTGGTATCTGGAGTAGGACGCTGGTAAGGTTGGTTGATTTCTTCGATGGCCGTGGATAACGGTTTTGGTGGAAAATCCGTCTTATTCCAAGCAGCTGCATCCTGTGCCTGGATACGGTCGGGATCTTTCAAATCGAATAACCAAGGATGGACGGCTGCTCCGAATATTTCGTTAGCTGTATATCCGTCTACCTTGTAATCACCTTTATCGAAACGAGCTAGGAACATAAGGTACGGATGGTCGAATTCAGGGGGAATATATTCTCGCCCCTTATTCTGGGAGGTGATCTGTTCGATCTCCTCTGCAGTTGGGGTTTCTCCCCTGATCGTCTCTCGCAACAACAGCCCCTCACCCTGTGAAAGGTAGATCATCTCTGGGCCATCGCCTTTGATGTACCTGTCAACCTGAACCTGGTAGATTCTAGCAATACTAAAAACGCCTTCGGCAGGTACTGACGTATCCAGGGGATTACGGGCACTGTGAATAATCAGACCATCTTCTTTGATCACTTTCCCGATGACCACCAGTTCGGAATACGCCGCCAGTTCCGCAAAGGACCGGAATATGACGGACTGTGACGAAATGATGACAAAGGGTGTTGAAGTGGCCAGTGGGGGATATGGGGGGGTCACCGATAGTTGTAGCACACTATTGCACGATACAGTGGTTAATAGAATTAATGTTAATAATATAATATTGTGATAAATAGAATGTATTTGAAGATAGTGAACCTTGTTGATCCTCCACATAATTTAAATCGTATTATCGATATACTTGATTTACAAGGACTATATCACTATACTGAGGTGTGTATATAGAATTTAATTCTTCAAATGTGGCAGATTCGCGCATTAATATACTATCCGGATACCAAAATGGAATTTCTCCAATAAGTTGAAGGTGCCCGATTTCGTGTTCCGCAATAGCTCTACGTTGATTGTTCGTCCATCCATACACTGCATCCCAATATGTGTTTCCTATGACATCCACGTTAGCCACTGACCCATCGATAATATACCACACGTTATAACCAATTGGACCATTAAGGTTACTAATCGCTTTGATTGTGTTGTTGCTGTTCGCCTGATAATAAAAATCAATATGAGTCTATTAACAATCTTCATTTTACTTTCCTTCTTTATTGTAAATTATCAAATGATCATTTGAAAAGGAATTCCAAATATCAATCTCGCATCAGCAATTATTATGAATGACAAAATATACGATTATTTAAGCAACCAAACCCGATATATTAACCATTAATCGGTTGCTATGTACAGTCAATTATACTAACGGAAACACAGAATAAATAAAGCGAAAGAAAATGTCGGTGAAAATATTATAATTCTAGATCAGCCTACCGCTTTAGCTCCCACTCATATATATTATACAAATATTATTTATATATTACAAGACACAGTAATACCACCATTACCAGACTAAATATGTATAATTATTCTATTTTGAATCTTGTGGGGAGAATGAATAATACTAAATACACTATAATAGATCTATATATTCCATTAATGAAAGACCTTTATACTAACAAAAACCGGCAACTTAATTTATGACGTCAACCCTTATAATCATGGTATATGAATTGTTTCACCAGGAAACCAACTATTACACGAAATCATTTAAATGTCATGCATAAGGCGCTGGTCAGTAGGAGTTTGTTGTTTCTATCATCCCACCAGCGGCACAGTCAATCCCCCGTTGTGCAGAATAATTGGACAAAATGTCACAATATTTTACAGAAGTCATATTCGTCTGTGATATTTATCACTTGCAAACCCATGACGAAAAGCCTACACTCAATAGTAGACATTCTATATCCGGAATAACCGTTTGATAACACTGCAGGGAGGGTAAACAATGGAGATCACCCATCAGGCGGATTACGCCCTTCGAGCGATTCTGTACCTGGCGCGTTTGCAGCCAGCGCAGCGCGTTCCCACCAGCCAGATTGCGGCCGAAAATCACATCCCCCCATCCTTCTTGACCAAGATCGTTTCGCAGCTGTCGATTGCCGGGTTAATCCATACCTCGCGGGGAGCCCACGGCGGTGTATGGTTGGCGCGCTCGCCCGAGGAAATCACGATGCTCGATGTCCTCGAAGCCATCGACGGTGTGGTGATCTTAAATCACTGCGTAGAGGATCCGGATGGGTGCCAGTTCTCCAATGATTGCACGCTGCACCTGTTCTGGGAGAACACCTGCGGGGAGCTGGTGGCACGCCTGCGCAAGACCAGTTTTGCCAACCTGATCAAAGAAAAAGAGCTCCCCGCCGCAGCATAGCCGCCGCGGCGTAACCTAGGTTGTTGGGAAAACCGCAGACGCCCTTGTTCGAACAACTCAAGAGTTGATCATGGCGTGGCCAATCCGGCCACGCCCATTGTCGCGCCAGGAGTGGGGGGAGAGCAACTTCCGGGATGAAGTGGTAAAATATTTACAACCCGTGCCCCAAATCCGTAGTATTGCGATCAATACGACCACCTTTACGCCAATATCTCCCCTGTCGAATCATTCGAGGAGGTCCCATCCACATGCTGCTCGATGGTCAATGGAAGTTCCAGCTCGATCCAACCGGATCGGCGGACCCAAAGTCCCTCTCCTGGGATCGCACGATCCAGGTCCCGTTGCCCTGGCAGGCAGCCTTCCCCGAGCTGCGCACCTACAGCGGATATGCCTGGTACCAACGCGACTTCGAAATCGCTCCGGAATTCCTGACCGGCGAGGTTCGCCTGAGTTTCGGCGCGGTGGACTACTGGTGCCAGGTATTCGTCAACGATGTTTTGATTGGTGAACACGAAGGGGGTTATACCCCCTTTTCCTTCGCCGTACGTCCCCATCTGCAGCCCGGCACCAACCGGGTGACCGTATGGGTTTTTGACCCGGTTCAGGAAGAGCTGCGGTTCCCGCGCTGGCCCTCCCAATCCTGTGATGGCCCGGAACCACGCTTTACCGCCAGCGAGGTTCCCCACGGCAAGCAGGAATGGTACGCCAACGTGGGCGGCATCTGGCAAAGTGTCACCCTGGAAGCGGTCCCCCATGCCTGGCTGGAAACCCTGCACATCACGCCGAACCTGGAGGAGCAGGTGGCGGCATTTTCAATTCAATTGGCCGGAGCCCTCGACTCTCTCCCAGGGACCGGCCTGGTTCTCACCATCCTGGATGGCACGACCATGGTGGCTGAACAGCGCCTGGAGTGTACCCGCGGTGTCGGGACGGTTCAGGCGGTGCTGCCGGTTCCGCAGCCGCACCTGTGGAGCCTGGAAGATCCACACCTCTACACAGCCATCGCCCGCTTGGAGGGGGCCGCTTCTGCGGCCGGAGAAACCCACGAGCGCATCGTGCGGTTTGGCATGCGGTCGTTTACGACCCGGGCCGGGCAGTTCCTGTTAAACGGCCAGCCGGTGTACCTGCTGGCCGCTTTGGACCAGGACTTTTACCCTGAAACGATCTACACCGTTCCATCGGAAGAAACCCTGCGGGACGAGTTTCGTAAGGTCAAGGAACTGGGGTTGAACACCCTGCGCTGCCACATCAAGATCCCCGATCCCCTGTACCTGGATCTGGCCGATGAGATGGGCCTGCTGGTATGGGAAGAGATACCCTCCTGGCGAACCATCTATCCGAAGGGCAGCCTGGATACCCGCCGCATGGAGGTCCCGGTGGCGCTGAGAGCCCGCGTCGAAACCACCCTGCGCGAGATGGTGGCCCGGGATTACAACCATCCGTCCGTGGTCATCCGGACGCTGGTTAACGAGGACTGGGGCACCAGCCTGCCGTTGAGCGCTGCGGACCGGGCCTGGGTCGCCGGTTTGTACACGGAGAGCAAGCGCCTCGACCCCACCCGTCTGGTGGTCGACAACTCCCCCTGCTTGGCAGCCTGGGGTCCCAACGTCCATGTTCACTCCGACATTGACGACTACCATATCTATGCCAACATCCCCGACCAGGGACGCTCCTTCACGCAAGCGGTACGGCAGCTGGCCTACCGGCCCTTGTGGACGTACAGCAGCCAGGGCGACAGCCGGCGGGCGGGCGACGAGCCGCTGGTGCTGTCTGAGTTTGGCAGCTGGGGACTGCCGGCTCTTTCCACCCTGAGCAGAGGCGCCGGAGAGGACGGACCGGAAGGGCACGATCATGCCAATGGCAGGACGGATGGGCATTCCGATGGACACCCGAATGGGAAATCCACCGAGCCAGCCTGGTTCCAGGTGACCCCCTGGGGCAGTTCGGTCTGGGACTCCGAAATGGGGTCTCCTCCTGGGGTCGCACAGCGCTTTCGCGACCTGGGCCTGCAGGCGATCTGGCCAGGCTATGACACGTTCGCCTGGGCCACCCAATGGCACCAGTACCGGGCGTTCAAGTACCAGATCGAGGCCGTGCGGCGCGAACCCAACCTGGCCGGGTACGTCATTACGGAGCTGACCGATATCTATTGGGAGAGCAACGGGTTGTTGGATTTCGAACGCAACCCCAAAGCCTACCACCATGCCTTCCGCCTGTTCAACAGCCCCGATGTGATCCTCCCCACCGTTGAGCAGGCGTCGGGCTGGTCCGGTGATCCGGTCCGGATTGCGCTCCATCTCAGCCATTACAGCGGGCGCGGAGAACGCGGCGCAAGGCTGTCCTGGAAAGCGGAAGGCTTCGACCTGGAGGGCAGTTGGGACGTGCCGGGAACCCGGCGAGGCTCGGCTGGCCTGGCGCACAGCTTTTCCGTACTGCTTCCCGAGGTGGAGCAGGCCCAGACCCTGCGCTTGTGCTTCAGCTGGGATGGCGCCTCCGGCTCGCCCATCGCGGCCAACACGCTGGACCTGGTGGTTTACCCGCGCACGGCCCGCCTGGCTCCGCCTGTCGGAGTGGTGGCGGTGCCCGGCGGCGAAGCCGAGCCGGTTTTCGGCCTGCAGCCCGATCAATTAAGCGAGTGTTCGGTGGAGGAGACTGCCCCGCCGGGTACACCGGCGGCTGCGCCGCGGGAGAATCCAGGGTTCAAGGAGGCTTTGGCGGTGGAGCTGGAAAACCTGGGCTATACCACCACCCGCCGGCTCACCCCCGAGATCAAGCTGGCCGTCAGCGATGCGCCGACGAGAGAGCTGCTCCGATGGGTGCGCCAGGGAGGCAGCCTGCTGTACCTGAGCGATGGGCTGGGTCCCTTCTTCTGGAGCCAGGGCCGCGGCGGGTCCTACAGCGGGTCCTGGATCACCAGCTACAGCTGGGTTCGCCCCGAGGTCCACCGCCGTCTGAAGGTAGAAAACCCGTTGGGGATGCAGTTCCAGGAATCGATGCCCAGGCATGCCATCCTGGGCTTGCCCTTCGAAGAGGCCATGGCGCAGGGAGATGTGCTGGCAGGCATGGTGGTTGGTTGGGTGCATCACCCGGCTGCCTACACGGTTCAGTTCCGCTACGGGAAGGGGCGCGTGATCATGACCACCTTCCTGCTCAGGCACACCCTGGGGTGGGACCCAGCCGGCACAGTCCTGCTGCACGACCTGGTGGAGCACCTGAACTCGGCGGACTGCCAGCCGCAGCTGCAGGCGAATTATTGACGGATGTGGAGCTCACAGACCTTGCGGAAATGGAAACCCTGGATCGCCAGCGTTATGGCTAAAGGGAAGAGACGGGTCCGTTTGAACAGGGTCCACAGCACCAGCCGCCAGTAGTACATCCGTTCCTTGCCCCGGATTCCCAACTGCACCACCGAGCGCAGGAACGCCAGAATGTACTGCCACTCCATCACCCCCTGGATCTTCGGCGGCGGGACGTTCTGCAAGAAGGTCCTCAAACGGGTATAGTAGGCGCGCGGGGAGTACAGGCGGTCGAGCATCCACCGGTAGCCAGCCGCCAGGGCATCCGGCCCCATTTTGGGCAGGATGTTGGTCGAGCCGTCCATGTTGTCGCCTGTCATGGCGTCCAGCACACGACCTTCCCCTTTCATGCGGTCGTACAGGCGTGTGCCGTAGGGGGCCTGCAGCAGGCCAACCATGGCGGTGACGATCCCGCTCTTCTGGATGAATTCCACCTGCTGCTGGAAGATAGAAGGGGGGTCGTTGTCGAAACCGACGATAAACCCGCCCTGCACCTGCATGCCCGCCTTCTGGATGCGGCGTACGCTCTCGACCAGGTCGCGGTTCCTATTCTGCACCTTATCGCACTCCACCAGGCTGGCCTCGTTGGGGGTTTCAATGCCCACGAACACGGCATTGAAACCGGCGTCTTCCATAAGATGGAGCAGTTCCTCGTCGTCGGCCAGGTTGATGCTCACCTCGGTCTGGAAGGGGACCCCGACCTTGCCGCGCCGCCAGGCGATCAGGGCGGGTAAGATCTCCGTTTTCAACTGCTTCTTGTTCCCGATGAAGTTGTCGTCGACAAAGAAGATGTTCTTGCGCCAGCCCAGCTTGTAGAGGCCATCCAATTCGACCAGGATCTGGGTGACACCCTTGGTGCGCGGCCGGTGCCCGAACAAGGCCGTGACGTTGCAGAAATCGCAGTTGAAGGGACAGCCCCGCGAGAACTGGATGCTCATGGCTTCGTAGCGGTCCATCTCGATCAGCTCCCAGAGCGGGGCAGGCGTCTGGCGGATATCGGGGTATTCGGGGGAGGTGTACACGTGCTGGGGGCAGCCGCGTTCCAGGTCCGCCAGGAAGGGGGGCAGGGTGATCTCGGCCTCGTTGAGCACCAGGTGGTCGACGTCCGGGTACAGGTCCGGCTCGCAGGTGAAGAGCGGACCGCCGGCCACGACCCGCTTGCCGGC
>Ga0105104_10002042_pt1 | contig 14904 bp, 12 predicted proteins | sample PPLLaktember2015_3_FD_87034 | JGI IMG/M metagenome (GOLD analysis project Ga0105104, IMG submission 87034) | Freshwater sediment microbial communities from Prairie Pothole Lake near Jamestown, North Dakota, USA - PPLs Lake P7 Core (6) Depth... | ecosystem: Environmental > Aquatic > Freshwater >... | reverse complement strand
CTTCCAGACATCGACCAGGGCCACCGAGTAGAGTGCGAGGCTGGGGTTTCCCAGCCAGTCCGGCCGCGGGAGTCCGATGGCTCCAAGAGTTGTATTAATAAGCCCGATGGACGGCTGCATGAGCGTGGCAAATGTGATCCCGACGGCAACGGTACTCACAAGCACGGGGAAGAAGATAATCCCCCGTAGAAGCCCCTTTAGCCGGATACTCGAGGTGAGCAGCATCGCGAGCGGCAGCGAGATGATCACTTTGAGTCCACTCGTGAGCACAGCATAGATAATGGTGTTGCGAAGCCCGGACGTGAGATGAGGATCACCCAGGAACGAGACGTAGTTGTCGAGTCCGATGAATGTGGCATTGAACAGCGTCCAGCGGGTTAAGCTGAAGTAGAACGCCAGCGCTGTCGGCACGAGGAAGAACACACCAAATACCAACGCAGCTGGAAGATAAAACCAGTGTGGATACGTTCGTAGGACGACCCGCGGTCGCGTATGACTTCTCATAGTCGATATCCTTAATCAGTGGTCTCTGTGAGACTCGTAGGCTCTGAGGGCCGGAGCCGCCACTCCAGCCCTCAGAAAAGGAGATAGAAATATCAAGCTAGGGTTATTCGTCCCAACCTGGCAAACCGAGCTGCTGAGCCTGCTTCTTCACATCTTCGTCATAGGCTGCAGCAGCCTCTTCCGGCGTCATCTGGCCAGTTCCAACGGCTACACAGAGTTGCTCGAGTGTTGGACCCTTCACCGGGGAGACGAATTCAAGCGCCGGCGCAGAGTTTCCGGCATCGATGTACGCAGCAATATCTTTCACAGCCGGAATGACGTCTTCAGGCAGCGCCGCGCCCTTGATCATGTAGGGTCCTCCCGGCTCTACTGCCGCGTTCAACGCATCGACGCCTTCCGTGGAGACGATAAACGCCAGGAAATCCTTGGCAACCTCAATGTTCTGGCTGGTCTTCGGAATATAGGTCGCGGCGGGCATCCAGATCGTCGCGCCATTCTTCGAATCATCCGTGCCAGGCTGCGCGAAGAATCCTATATCATTCACCTGATCGGGCCAGTTGGTTGCAATCGTAGAGAGTGCAAAGGTCAACATCGGATAATGTGCGCCTTCGCCATCGGCAAGCATCTTCAATCCCTGATCGTATTTGGCGGTCGCGAAATCCTGTTGGTACCAGCCTTTTTCGAAGCCTTCCTGCAGATAGACGAATCCTGCCATCGCCTCAGGGGTGGTTGCATACTTGGCTTTGTTGTTGGTGTAGTCTTCGGCAAAGCTCGGATGAGCCTGCTGGACGTTATAGTAGTCAGCGAGTACAAATAGCTGGGAAGTCCATGTGTCACCGAATGTAGCAATGACCGGTGCGATACCAGCCTCTTTGATCTTCTCGTTGTTTGCTTCGAATTCCGCCCAGGTCGTGGGCACGCTTAACCCGAGTTGTTCATAGACCTTCTTGTTGTAGAGGATACCGCCGCCCATCCCGGTCTCGCTCGGTACGCCATAGACTCTGCCGTTCTGCGACACGGCGGCTTTGAATGAGTCGACGATGTTCTCCATGAAAGGCTCATCGGTCAGGTCCACCAGCGTATCGGCCGGTTGCAGTGCCTGAAGCAGTGAACCGGAGTTATAGAAGAAGAGGTCGGTCATCTCGCCAGTGGCGAGACGCGTTTTGACAACGTTATCCCCCTCGCTGCCCTGCGGGCGCAGCTCAATGGTGATGGTTACATTGGGATGTAGCGCCGTGTATGCCTCGATGAGTGCCTTGGCTCTAGCCTGGCTGTTCTCGCTGTCATCCGTGAGATAGGTCAGTGTGACAGGTTCCGCGGCAGCGGGTTCCGTGGCGACCGGTTCGGTCGCCTCCGGCTCGGTTACAGCGGGTTCCGTCGCATCGGGAGCAGCGGTTTGTGTAACGGCAGGGGCACAGGCTGCCAGGACAAACACTAACAGGCACAAAATACTGAGGGCCCTATGGAATATCTGGTCCTTTTTCATGATCTCCTCCGAGATTTTTTAATAGGTATTTAGTTATGAATTTGATTTAGAATTGGGGCGCGGTTCATATCCTCAAGACAATAGGCAGTCTCTCCTTTCTCAACTGGGGTCCGATCACCTGCGGCCAGCGGGTTTCGCTCTAGTGAAGGTTAGCTGTCTGATCTGAAACTACTGATTACCAGACCTTCGGGCTGGAAAGCCAGTAGCGGGTATGGACCGCCTTTTCTATGCGGTCCTTTTACCATCATGTATCCATACGGTCGTTGCGGAAATCCAATGCCTCTATAAATCGCCTGTTATTGTTGAATTCAAATTGCATTCAAGAAAACCATGTTTTAAAACGGAGCCGGCCCGGTGGACTCGCGAATAATGAGTTTTGCCGGGCCGTGAATTTGCTGGCGGGGAAGATCGGGATTTTGCATGCGCGCCAGCAACAATTCGAAAGCTTGCGTTCCCAATGTATGGGCATCTTTGGTGACAGTCGTTAGTCGGGGGACAAGATAGTTTGCCATTGGAATATCATCGTAACCCACCAGGGAGAGATCGTTTGGAACATGCATTCCCAGATCCGCCGCCGCCCGTAAAGCACCCATTGCCAGCAGGTCATTGACAGCAAGGATGGCAGTAGGACGAGATGTAAGTTCGAGAAGTTTCGTTGCAGCCTGGTAACCATCCTCAATCGTCGGTCCACACTCCATGACGAAATCTGCGTCAAAGGGGATCATCGCAGCCTCCAGGCTGGCCCGATAAGGTTGCAGACGATCTTCAGCAAGTTCATGTCCCCCAACACCGTAAATAAGTCCGATCCGACGATGCTCCAGCGACAACAAATACGACATCACTTCTTTGGTTGCCTCGCGATAGTCGGCGGCAGCCGAGTCTACGCCATAGTTTTCACTTAATTCCACGATTGGAAGCCCGCGTTTGCGCACCTGCTCAAGAGTGGCTTGTGCTTCATCGGATTCGAGGATGAAAGAGCTGGCGAGAATCAATCCATCGAACCGGCGCCGGGCCAGGTCCTTGAAGATATCCACTGCATATTCATCATTTAGAGTAGTACTTGAGAGGAGGAGGTGATAGCCAGAGGCGCGCGCGGCTTCTTCTATACCGGTTGCGTATTCACAGAAGTGAGGATTTCGAAGATCGGGAATAATCAGAGCGATGGTCTTTGTGCTTCCTGAACGGAGAGCCTGTGCCCGGGCATCTGGCTCATACCCCAACTCTTCGATCGCATCCAAAACACGCTGCCGGGTCTCATCCGAAATTGGCACACGCCCCTCAGTTAAACCATTCAGGACATAGGAGACCGTGGCACGAGAAACACCTGCGAGGCGGGCAACATCAACTTGGGTAGGTCGATTCATACGTTATTGTGGGTCAACTCAGGAAATTCACAAGAATGACATTACACGTATCACCTTACTCGTGTAAGTTACGTTATTAGTGTAGCAAAAACCAGATTAGGAGTCAAGAGCCAAATTTTGCTTTGTTTATAATGAAATAACTGGCTGATATCTCATGCCAATCCCCTGTTATTCTCCCAGCCCTAAACGTTTCTAGCTTATCATAAGCTTTGGCCTGTATTGCAATGCCTCCGCCAGATGTGCAGATTGGATCTCCTCACTCCCCGCCAGATCCGCAATCGTGAGCGCCAGTTTCACGCTTCGCGTGCGATGATAAGCACGCGCCGACAGATTGAGCTGAGTCATGCACAGCACGATGTCGCGGCTCGCATCAGGCTTTGACCTTCCGCTTGTAACTTGCAATACTGCCGTATTCTCCACACGCATATCCGCATTGCATACAATATCTGATGCTCCATTGGCGGAGAAACGTCTCGTTTGTATGTCACGCGCGGCTTGGACACGAGCCCGAATCGATGCAGAGGTCTCTCCCACTCTGTCACCGCTTAGCTTTTCATAATCCACTCTTGGAACTTCAATGTGAATATCAATACGATCAAGGATAGGGCCAGAGATCCGTTTCTGATATTTGGTAATGACAGCAGGAGCACACGTACAGGGTTTTTGTGCATCCAAGTAATTTCTGCAGGGGCAGGGATGGACACAATCGGACTTCTTCATGCTACTTGTTGAAAGACAACAAGATGATTTTGAAAGCGTTTCTCAATCCCTTTTGACTTCGAACTGCAACTACACCATCCACATACCCGAACCATGGGGCTGCAAGTATAATCATTCCATGACTTCCCCAGGAACCTGCAAATAATGGCCCGTACGAAAAACAAAATCGACTTTCGCCTGCTCACAAAAGTCAGCAAACTCTACTATGAAAACAACCTCAATCAGGATGAAATTGTCTCGCGTCTGCATATCTCGCGCTCGACGATCTCACGGCTGCTTGCACAGGCCCGGCAGGAGGGCATCGTGAGAATTGTCGTGATTCCGCCCAGTGGCACATACGCCGAGTTGGAGGCTGCCATTGAGGAGAAATACGCGATTAATGAAGTTGTCGTCACCGATGTGCCTGCCCCTGAATCGCCTCAGATGATTGCCCGCGGGCTGGGCGCGGCGGCAGCCAGTTACCTGCTGCGGGTCATTAACGAGACGGATGTGGTGGGTGTATCATGGGGCTATACCCTGCGCGGGATGGTCGCTTCGCTAGAGCCAAAGGATTTCCCCAACGTGCGCATTGTGCAGATGACCGGCGGCATCGGCAAACCCGAATCCGAGTCGCACGCCACCGAGTTATGTCACCAGTTGGCGCGCACGCTCTCCTGCAAACTGGCCCTGCTGCCCGCCCCCGGCGTTGTCCACAGCAAACAGACCCGCGAAGTCTACCTAATGGACGAACACGTCCGCACAGCCATCAACCTGCTCCCCAACATTACGTTGGCTTTCGTCGGCATCGGTTCATTGAATTCCTATTCCATTTCGGTGCGCGATGAAACCATTCTGACCCAGGCCGATCTTGACGAAGCGGTTGCCAATGGCGCAGTGGGCGACATTGCCCTGCGGTTTATCGACGCCAACGGCCAGGCAGTCCAGTCCGGGTTGAGCGAGCGTATTATCGGCATTGACCTTGACCACCTGCGCCAGATCCCCCGCGTGGTCGGTGTAGCGGGCGGGACCAACAAAATCGGACCCATCCGCGCTGCCCTGCGCGGGAAACTGCTTGATGTGCTTATCACAGACCAGGTGACCGCAAACATCCTGACCAGGACATAAACAGGAGCACGCACTTCTTCGCCTACTCCTGTTTTTCCTTGCATCCCATAAGAAATATACAAAGTACTGTTAAAACACAACTTGCTTCCGCAGGAATTGAATCCCATTTGTAATGCCGCCCGGATGTCCGAAAATGGCACTGCCGCTGACGAAGGCCCGCGCCCCCGCCAGCCAGGCATCGTTCAGCGTCTCTGCGGTGATACCACCATCCACCTGAATAATCGCAGAGGAATTGCACTGGTCAAGGAACTGCGCCACACGGCCGATTTTTGCTGCCATTTCAGGGAACCAGCCCTGTCCTGAAAAACCGGGGTTATTTCCTAACACCAGAACCAAATCGAGCAAATGAATTACTTCGCGCAGGCTCTCGACCGGCGTGGCCGGGTTGAGCGCCGCGCCCGCCTTGCAGCCGCCCGCCCGGATGCTTTGCAGAGTCCGGTACAAATGCGAACAGGTTTCCACATGCACGGTGATGTAATTCGCACCGCCAGCAATGAAGGCTGGGATCAACACATCTGGGTTGCTAACCATTAAATGCACATCCACAGGCAGGCATGTGTGTTTCTTGATCACCGGAAGAATGAAGGGGCCAAAACTCAGGTTCGGGACGAAGTGACCGTCCATCACATCCACATGGATCCAATCTGCACCCGCCTGCTCGAGGGCTTCGATCTGCTCACCGAGACAGGAGAAATTTGCCGAGAGTATGGACGGAGTAAGAATTAAAGAGGGTGACAAATGAACCTCCAAAAGCCAGCTTCAGGATTGTGTTATGCCGCGACCAGTTGTCTGGCAAGCGCAACAGCCTGGCTGGCATCCGCCGCGTAGCCATCCGCGCCAATTGAATCAGCAAAAGTTTGCGTGAGAGGTGCGCCGCCCACCATCACTTTGACCGACTGCCGTAATCCAGACTCATTGAGCGCCTGGATAATGGTTTTCATGTAAGGCATGGTGGTCGTGAGCATGGCAGAAAACGCCACGATCTGCGCTTTTTCTGCCTGGATTTGGGTGATGAATTTCTTGGCATCGACATCGATGCCAAGATCTTTGACCTCAAAACCGGCTCCTTCGAGCATCATGCACACCAGGTTTTTGCCGATGTCATGCAAATCGCCATGCACTGTTCCAACCACCACCTTGCCAGGCGACTTGACCGTTGCGTTGGACAGGTACGGCTTCAGCAGAACCAGACAGGCCTGCATGGTCTTGGCAGAGATCAGCATCTCTGGCACATAATATTCACCGTTCTCGAACAGGCATCCAACTTCATCCATCGCGGCCACTAGTCCTTCACTCAGGATTTCATCCACAGGGATGCCCGCTTCAATTGCCTCCTGCACTGTGGTTTGGGCAGTTGCAAGATCTCCTTCAAGCACGGCGTCATAAAGTCTTTTTGTTACATCAGACATAGTTGACCTCTTTCAAAAAGTGATCCAAAACATGGGCTAGCGCAATCGCAAAACTGTTTCGTACATTTTGTCGATCCGGTCCGGAGTCACATCCGCCTGGATATTATGCGAGGCGACGAAAACGTAGCCGCCGCCGGGAGCCATGATATCGAGCGTCTTTTTGACTTCCTCCTCGATCTGCTGTAGCGTGGCATAAGGCAGCACCTGCTGGACATCAATGCCGCCACCCCAGAAGGAAAGTTGCTTGCCAAATTCCTTTTTGAGCGTGGCAATATCCATTTTAGCGGCACTGCGCTGTAACGGATTGAGAATGTCGACGCCTGCTTCAATCAGATCGGGAATGGCATCATAAACGGAACCGCAGGAGTGCATGAATACTTTCGCCTTCGTCCTGGTATGGATAAAGTTATATAGCTTCTTTAGGCGCGGCATGACAAATTTGCGCATCATCTTGGGGGAGATGTAAAGACTGCGCTGCGTTCCCAGGTCATCTCCCTGCGCCGCCACGTCCACCAGGTCACCCACCTGGCTGAGGAATACATCCCAGAGCTGGATGTCGATTTCGAGGATTTGATCCAGGATGGCTTCAGCCAGCGCCGGATTCCAGTGCAGGTCGGTGAGGAATTTTTCATAGCCGCGCAGGAAGCACGCGCCTTCAAACGGACCCAGACACATGATGTCGGCGACCAGCAAATAGTCCGTTTCCTCTTTGAGCTTGAGGGCGCGTTCACGCACACCATGGATGCGCCCCTGATCGTAAGGATCAGGCCATTTCATGATCCGGGTCACATCGGAGACGGTTTCCGCCGCGTCCAGCGGACGTCCGATGACATCGTAGTAATAGGAAGCCTTTTTCCACTTGAGCTGATATTCATCGATGAACATGTCGCCATCAAGTTCCTGCGTCTTGAAATCCCAGGGACCTTGTAAATAGACCGGGCGGAAGTCAACTCCATAGCGTTGAAGCAGATCCTCTTTGGGGTAAACAGTGTCCATCTGGCGGTGTGAAATGGATACGGAAGTATCTTCCGGCAAATCCAGGCAGGCCCGCAAGTTATCATACGCTGTGCGCGTAATGGTGGTGACAATGGTCGAACCCAGATCCACCGGCACTTTATCGGGTTCCTGATGGTTGAGAGCGGCCAATGCGCGTTCACGTGGGTTCATAAATTCTCCTTACTTTGCCAGTCGGTTGGCAAGGAAAGCTGGATGAGTATGGGACACACGAATAAATTTGATCATTCTGCCTCGCTTCGCTGTCTATTTTTGTGATCTCAATACCTGCTCGATGAGCATTTCTTCGCGCCGGGCATCCTCGGTGATCAACACACCGATCTCCAGTTCGGTTGTGAACGTTGCACCACCGGGCAGGGAACGGACATTGCCTTTTTGCTTCTCAGCAGTAAACCCTTCCACTTCGGCGGTGCAGGGCTCGATGCCCAGAGCCTGCTGGTCGGCGGTGCGGCAGATCCAGCGCACGCCATGATTCAATTGTTCGGGATGGTGGCGCAGGAGGTCGGCACTGCCATCCGGATGGACTTGCAGAGTATGTGCCCAGCCGTTTTCATCGGCGAGGTAGTTCAGGTAAAGCACCATTTCCGGATCGTAGACCAGGCCAGGATCGAGCACGAGATGTCTTTCGGGATGTTCCTGTAGCAGCTTCACAAATTCACGGTAGCCGGGCGCCACTTCCATAAACGACGGGATATTGGCGCGCACTCGCATGTTCTCGGGATTGCAGATAACTGTTTGCGCCATCCGCCCACCGTTGACCGGGAGAAAGTTGACGTGCTCCAGGAACATGAGCGGCATGGGGCTGGCTTTCTGATTGTGAACCGTCATCGCAACGGTAAAGATGGATGATCCGGCATACAGTTTCACGAGCGGTGTGGCGGTATAGTTGTAGTTGAAGGCGATGGTGTGACGGTAGGTACCGGTCAGTCCAATGTAATCACCTTTTCCATCTGTTCCAAAGACCAGTGCAGCACATTGGTAAGGAGCGTTGGGCAGTTCGCCGTGCAACGGATGTGTGTCGTCGGGCCCAGGGGAACCCATGACGGTCGCACCGCAGTGCAGCAGGAAAGCACCGTAGGTGGAGAGGAAGTCGCGGGCGGGGAGAGGCTGGTCGAACATGGACTTCATCGTCAGCCGCCGCCCGCACATGCTCGCGTCCCAGATTTGCTGGCCCTGGTAGGGAAGCAAAACCAACTCCCCAAGGGAATTTTTCAGACGCAAGGCGCACACTCCGCTCGGGTAACGAAAAATGCTGGCAGTCAGTTCGCCCTGCTCGCAGAGCAGAGTTTCGCGAGGTGTGAATTGTTCGGAAGTGAGGTGGACAGTAGTTTGCATAGGAAGCCTCGATGGAGTCGAAAGTCTCCTGACTTTCGAGAAAGAAAAATATTCCAAAGTCTGGAGACTTTGGAATCCTGTTACAGTAGATGTGTAATCTGCGCCACGGCTGGATACACCTGACGGTAAAGTTCAAACTGGTGGTTATAAGCGGCGTGACGTGCCGGGTCAGGCTGATATTCGTCAGTGAGTTGCAGGAAGCGGTCCGCGGCTTCGGCAGCGGAAGGGAAGATTCCGGCGCCAACACCCGCCAACAGGGCTGCGCCAAACCCGGCGGCTTCGGTGATTTTTGGAGTGACAACAGGGATTCCAGTAATATCTGCTTTGAGCTGCAGCCACAACGGCGATTTGGCGCCGCCGCCGATGGCGCGCAGCACATCGATCTGCACTCCGCCTGCCTTAAGCAAATCGAGATTCAGGCGCAACTCATAGGTGAGACCTTCAAGGATCGCTTTCGCAATGTCAGCACGCGTAGTGGCATAGGTCAATCCAAGGATGGCAGCCTTGGAGGCGGTGTCGAAGGTTGGGGTGCCGCTCCCCGAGAAATGCGGCAAGACAAGCAAACCGGTTGGGTCAGCAGAGACTCCTGCCAGCATCAGATCGTAGGCATCGGTATTAGCCTGTGCGGATTGGTATATCTGCGGTTCACAGAACCCATCGCGGAACCAGCGCAGTGACATGCCGCCGCTGTGGTTGAGCGTCATCGCCAGGAATAGGCCGGGAACCACGTGGCTGTAAACCGAGATATTCCCCTCATATAATGGCTGGCTGACAACGGGCGACGGTAACGCGACTTCGACGACTTCGGCAGTACCGGTGGAGACAGAAGCCAGGCCGGGGATGGTTAATCCGACCCCGAGTGCGCCACAAGCCTGGTCGTGACCACCGGTGACCACGCTCGGCGAGCGGGGCAGTCCGAAAGTGGTGGTCAACGCCGAGGAGAGCAAGCCTGCCACCGTCCCTGAGGATTGAACCTGGCTCAGGTGGGCTGCATCCAGCTCAAGGGCACTGAGAATCTCGTCATCCCATTTTCCCTGATCTAAATGAAACAACTGGGTGCGCGAAGCCAGGCACTGGCTGATAACAGCCTGCCCGGTCATTTTTTGGATCAGGAAGTCTTCGACCAGCAGGAATTTGCTGGTGCTTTTCCAGATTTCAGGTTCATGTTCTTTGATCCAGAGTAACTTGGGCAGTGTGTTGATGGTATGGATGGGCATGCCCGTGCGCTGGAACAACACCTCGCCGCCGAAACGTTCGCGCAGCCAGTCGTTTTGCGGGCCGGTGCGGGTGTCCATGCCAAGGATGGTGGGACGCAGGGGCTGGCCGTGCTGGTCGACCGGAGTGACGGCTTCCCCGTGCACCGATAGGCCGATGGCGGCGATGTCAGTCACATGGGCAGCGGCGATAGCTTCGCGCATGGCTTCCTGCGCCAGCCGCCAGACCTCTTCGAGATCCTGCTCCGCCCATTGTGGGTGAGGAAAATCCACTGTGTATTCGCGCGAGGCTTTGGCAAGCAGTGTCCCATCTGAGTCAAACAGGATGGCTTTGCAGCCGGTCGTGCCGATGTCGAGTCCGAGGAGGTTCATGGCAATTCACCGTAAAAAGATGATTGTGTAAATATAATTAGGGCGCGAGACTGGCCTTTTTCTCTGTCAGCGCTTGCACAACGGTTTTCTCCACACGGATGTTGCGGCGCTCCAGGCGTTTGATCAGACTCATGCGCTGGGCATCCACAAAAACGGCAAAGAAAATCACAAGTGGGGAGACCATATCCTGCAAATACAGGTCTACCTGCAGGTACACCATTCCGGTACTGATCATTTGCACGAGCATCGTTCCGATCAATGTACCGGGGAAAACCGCGCCCACGCCGCCGAACAGGCTGGTGCCGCCCAGCACGGATGCCGCGATGGCACGAAACTCAACCCCCTCGCCAAAAGAGGCAGAAACACTGCCTTGTTGACTGACCGCGACGACCATCGCCAGAGAAGCACAAAAGCCGCTCACAATGTAGACGGATGCCAAGAGACTCCCGGTATTCAATCCGGCTTTCTTGGCCGCTTCGGGGTCGTTGCCCATGGCATAAATCTGCCGCCCCCAGGCAGTCCACTGTAAGATGATGACTCCTGCGATCACCACGAAAGCAAGAATTACGATGGGGATCGGGATCAGTCCAAATAGGCGGTCAGCTCCGAAGCGCATTTCGCTGGGTACAGCCAGATTGTTTGATTGGGTAATCAGCAAGCCCAAACCGCGTCCCGCTGTTAGAGTTCCGAGCGTCACCATGAACGGAAGCACTTTAACTTTACTGATTAGAAAAGCATTCAGACAGCCCCATAGAGTGCCGGCGATCATGCTCACCAGAATCGCGGGTAATACTGACCAGTGATGGTTTACAAGCAACACAGCCAGGATCCCGCCGGAGATGTACATCGTTGCGCCAACGGAGAGATCAATACCGCCGGTCAGCAGCACGAATGTCATTCCCACTGCGAGGATACCGACGAAGGCCGATGAGGAAATAATGTTCTCAAAATTAGCCCAAGTAAAGAAGCGCTGATCCAACAGACTGAAGGTGATAAAAATGACCACAAACAATATGGTGGGGGTATTTTTTAAGATCGTCAGGATAAAACGCTGTCTGGAATGAAATGCGTTCATTTGCCACCTTCCCGGAAGGCCGTCTGTAAAATTTTCTCGCGGTGGAAGTCAGCCTGCTCGAAGCAACCCAGAATTTCACCGAAACCCATCACGAGTATGCGGTCACACACACCGATCAATTCCTCAATTTCAGAGGAGATGAATAAAACCGCCGCGCCTTTGGCGACAATATCGTTGATGATGGAATAGATTTCATACTTGGCTCCCACGTCAACACCACGCGTGGGTTCATCCACAACCAGGATGGAGGGGTTGTTCATCAGCCATTTACCCAGCACCACCTTTTGCTGGTTTCCGCCGCTCAGCCCCTTGACCTGGTTTTTGAACGCATCGTTGACCTTCACATGCAACAGTGAAACAACATTGCGGACGGCTTCGATCAAAGCCGACTGGCGCATCACATTGGTAACTGGCATCGCAAACTTCGGCAGCGTCACCAGTCCAAGGTTTTCTGCCACGGTCGAGACCATCAGCAATCCCTCTTCGCGCCGGTTTTCGGTGACAAAAGCGATGTTTTGCTGGATGCTTTTTACAGGAGACTGCTGAGTGCGTCGATTTCCATCCACGATGATTTCACCGTGGTCGTAGGTCTCCGTGCCAAAAATGATTTGCGCCAGTTCCGTCCGCCCGGAACCCATCAGGCCGAACACGCCCAGCAGTTCCCCCTTATGAAGTGAAAAGTTGATGTCATGGACAATGCCGGCTTTCGATAAGCCTCTGGCTTCCAGGATGACCTGCTCGGTGGGTTTCGAGGTGCGTTCCGGATACAATGTCCCGATATAGCGTCCCACCATCAGCGAGATCATCTTTTGGATATCGAACTCTTTCTTTGGACCGGTTTGAACAACTTCCCCATCTCGCAAAACGACGATCTCATCCGCCAGTTGCAGCACATCCCGCAGGATGTGAGAGATGTAAATGATGGTCTTCCCGGACATGTGCAGGCGCTGAATAATCCCGAACAATCGCTCGGTCTCACGCGCCGTCAGGGAGGTGGTCGGCTCGTCGAAAATGATGATGCTGGCATCCTGGCTGAGAGCTTTGGCGACTTCGACCAGCTGGCGTTCACCCGGCGAGAGTTTGTCAACCATGGTGTCAGGTGAAAGGTCCAGATCAACCATCGCCAGGTATTCCTGTGTTTTGGTGCGGATGCGGACCTTATTTAGAAATGGCGATTTGCCAACGTGCGGGAAATTACTGATAAATAAATTCTCGGCGATGCTTAAATTGGTGAACAGATTTAATTCCTGATGGATGAAGGCGATTCCTGCCCGGGTGGCGGATGCCGGGTCGTGGGGCACATAGTCCTGTCCATTGAGCAGCATGTTACCCGCATCAAAGGGGACCACCCCACCAAGGATGTTCATCAGCGTGGATTTTCCAGCTCCGTTTTCACCGATCATCCCGATGATATGTCCGCGTTGAATATCAATGCTGACGTTTTTCAACACCGGAACGCCAAAGAAACTCTTATCAACCTTGCAAAATTGGAGAATCAAATCATCCATAAGCTTCACCTGTTAGACGTTGTATTGAAGGATGCGGGTGCGTGTTACATCCAGTAAGGCTGCCAGTAAAATCACTGAGCCTTTGGCAATTTCGATCCAAAAGAAAGGCACATTCAAAAGCGACAGGGCATTGCCCAGCAGGGAAAGGAATACCACCCCAAAGAATGTCCAAAGAACTTTTCCTTTTCCACCAGACAGGCTGGAACCGCCGATGACTGCGCCGCCGATGACATCCAGCAGTAGAGACGATCCCAGGGTGGGGCGTCCCATATCCATGCGTGCAGAATATAAGACCGATGCCACTGCCGCGCAAAATCCGCTAAACATATAGGTCAGGACGACAACTTTTTTGGTGGGCACCCCGGAAACAATCGAGGCACGGATATTGGTGCCGGTGGCATACAGCCAGCGCCCAAACATGGTTCGGCTCAGGATGAACTGGGATAAAATGGCCAGGAGGACGGTAATCAACAGCGGGTAGGAAATCAGCCCACCACTGTCATTACCAATCGCGGTAAAACCATCCGGCAGGTTGATGATATTTTCAGATTTCACATAGTAGATTGCGAGACCGGCAAAAAATGTTTGTGTGACGAGAGTCACCATAAAGGCAGGAATGCCGGCATGGGCAATCACTGTTCCGTTGATAAAACCGATCAGCAGTCCCACCAGGAGCATCACGATCACTGCAACCAGGATGCCGGCGCTGGTGCTCGAAAGGATGCCGCCATTCTCAAATAACAGCCAGCCCCAGATTGGGCTTTTGGAAAACACAATCGGGTCCGCACTGGTGGCAATTAATGAAGCGCCGATGACACTGGTCAACGAGATAATTGCACCCTGTGACAGGTCAATGCCCGCGATAATGAGCACCAGAGTCTGTCCAATGGCGACAGCATACAGAGGCCATATGTTCGAGAGCAGACTGGACATGTTGTAGGCACTGGCGATCACCGGAACAAATGGGATCAGTGCTACAAAAACGAAAACACACAGGATGAGGATGAAGTATTCCGACATCAGTAACTGCCGGGGCAACTTTCCGAGTCTTTCCCTGATTGTCTCGCGTGCAAGTGTCTCACGTATGGTCATTTCATCACTATCCTTCTTGATTTGAAACCGATCTGCCTGCATCGCAGGTATAGCTGTCTTTTAGATCAATTGAGAACGGAGGTGGAGCAGATATCTGCTCCACCTCCGTTATTGATAATAATTCTACTTACCGTTGAGGAGCTTGCAGCCCCACATATCGTTTTCGCGGGTCGCCATATTGCCCAGGGTCAGAGCAAATCCGGCATCATCGATCCAGGCATCGGGCTGCTTTTCGTCCTTCTGGACAGAGTCCATAATGGCACCGAGCAGAGCATCGGCTTCGAAGTACAGGTCCTGGACGCCGGTGGCATCCACGTATTTGGTTTGCATCAAACCACAGGCAGTCTTGTCGCCATCCAACCCGCCCATGATGACATGCTTGGGATCACCAACAGGTACCCATTTGCCCATCGGCTCGAGCACGCTCTGAATGGTGGGATACAGGAAATCGGACGAGGTGAAGATGAAGTCGATATCCGGATTGGCAGTCATGGCGGCTTGCAGACCAGCCAGCGCCACAGAAGCATCCCACTTGGTGTTGACTTCGACGGGAGTTTCAAACAGATCCGGGTTCGCATTGATGACGTTGTAGAAACCCTTCTGACGACCAACTGCATTCGGGTCACCAAGGTCGCCAACCAGGATGAGCGGTTTCATCTTGTGGCCAAGTTTCTTGGCTTCTTCAGCCATGTATTCAACCGCGGCTT
>Ga0105104_10002041_pt1 | contig 14911 bp, 15 predicted proteins | sample PPLLaktember2015_3_FD_87034 | JGI IMG/M metagenome (GOLD analysis project Ga0105104, IMG submission 87034) | Freshwater sediment microbial communities from Prairie Pothole Lake near Jamestown, North Dakota, USA - PPLs Lake P7 Core (6) Depth... | ecosystem: Environmental > Aquatic > Freshwater >... | reverse complement strand
CCTCAAGAAACTGCTGGAGTACACCGGCATCGAGCCGGAGCGCTTGTATGTGAACTGGGTTTCGGCTGCCGAAGGGGAAAAGTTCGCCGCCGTCATCAAGGAGTTCACCGAGACGATCCGCGCACTGCCGCCCTTCAGCGAGACCATGAAAAATGGACGACCGGAACAGGCGGAAAAGGAGGCGGAATGGACCAGCGCATAAACGATCTGGTGCCCGTGATCGAAAAGATCCTTCCGGATGTAGACGGCTTGCTCGGCCTGAAAACCGGTCCCGGCGGGATCGTCGCCCCATACCTTTTTGTGAAAGAACGCTCCGAAGAATTGACGTCTCTGGCAGTCTGGCCCAAGGAGCCGCTGCCCGGCATCATCAAGTCGATCCAGCAGGCACACCCGGATGCAAAACTGGCGGTGGTCTGCCGCGGCTGCGAAGAGCGCGGCATCGTGGAGATGTTCAAACACACGCAATTGAACCTGGACAACCTGACTCTGATCGGTTTGCAGTGTACACAGGAAGAAGCCGAATTCTGCCGCTGCGCCAAACCCTTCACAGTTCATGCCAAGCTGACAGTGGGTCAGCCGAGCGAGGGCGTTCCCGATCCCCTGACCGAGAAAATTGCGGCGATGAGCCAGCCCGAAAAACTGGCTTTCTGGAAAGAGGAATTCCTGCACTGTATCAAGTGCTACGGCTGTCGCAATATCTGTCCGCAGTGTTTCTGCAATGTCTGTGCACTCGAAGATAAAACCTGGGTCGAGACCGGCCGCCTGCCGATGGCAAACCCATCCATGTATCACCTGGTGCGTGCCATGCACATGACTGCCAAATGTGTGGCTTGTCGCGAGTGCGAGGAGACCTGCCCCGCCGGCATTCCCATGGCTGTCCAATTCCGCATGATCGCCCGCGATGTCCGGGAGATGTTCAATTACGAACCGGGTGCCGTCATCGATCAAAAGCCGCCGCAGCTGCTTGTCCTTGAAGAAGGCGACTATGCGCGGACCGGGCTGCCGCATTAGGAGTGATGTCATGATTGATTACAAAAATGTTCTAACCACCTGCCCCTACTGCGGCACAGGCTGCGCCCTGCACCTCCAGGTGTTGGATGAAAAACTGGTCGGGGTCCTCCCGGCGAAGAACCATGTCGTCAGTGAGGGCGGTCTGTGCATCAAGGGCTGGAACGTGCATGATTTTGTCAACCATCCCGACCGCCTGACGAAACCTTTGATCCGCAAAAATGGCAAGCTGGAAGAGGCGACCTGGGACGAAGCGCTGACGTTGATCGCCCAGAAACTGGGAGAGGTCAAAACGCAAAGCGGTCCTGACAGTGTCGCGATCTTAAGCTCTGCCAAATGCACCAACGAAGAAAATTATCTTTTACAAAAGTTCGCCCGGGCGGTGATCGGAACGAATAACGTCGATCACTGCGCCCGTCTCTGACACTCTCCGACGGTGGCCGGTCTGGCCGCCTCCTTCGGTAGTGGTGCCATGACGAATTCGATCCCCGAATTCGAGACGGACTCCAATTGTTTCCTGATCATTGGCTCGAACACCTCAGAGGGTCATCCGCTGATCGCAACGCGGGTGCTCAAAGCCCGGAAGCGCGGCGCGAAGATCATCGTGCTCGATCCGCGCAAGAATCAGATCGGTCACTGGGCCGATATCTACTACTCCTTCCGCCCCGGCAGCGACGTGGCGATCTTCAATGCTTTGATGAACGTCATCATCAGCGAAGGCTTGCAGGACGAGGCGTTCATTGCCGAGCGCACGGAAGACTTCGAAGCCCTCAAGATGCTGGTATCTGACTACACCCCGGAGAGAGTCGCTGAGATCAGCGGCATCCCGGCTGAGGGCATCTGCGAGATCGCCCGCACCTATGCCAGGGGCAAACCGGCCGCTATCATCTACGCCATGGGCATTACCCAGCACACCACCGGCGTGGACAACGTCAAGTCCACGTCGAACCTTGCTATGCTGTGCGGAAACATGGGCATCCCCGGCGGCGGTGTCAACCCGCTGCGCGGACAGAACAACGTACAGGGCGCCTGTGACATGGGTGGTCTGCCGAATGTTTACTCCGGTTACCAGTCAGTCACATCTGAGGATGTTCAGAAGAAATTCAAGGATGCCTGGGGTTCCGCGGGTCCTCTCACCGTCGGTATGACCGTCACCGAAATGCTGCACGCCACGCAGGAAGGCAAGGTCCGCGCGCTGTATATCATGGGCGAAAACCCGATGGTCTCCGACCCCGACCTCAACCACGTCCGGCACTGCCTCGAGCAGACGGAGTTCCTGGTGGTGCAGGACATCTTCATGACCGAAACCGCGCAAATGGCTCACATGGTTCTGCCCGGCGCTTCCTTTGCTGAAAAGGACGGAACCTTCACCAACACCGAGCGCCGCGTCCAGCGCGTGCGCCAGGCGATCAAGCCGGTGGGTGAAGCCAAAGAAGATTGGGTCATCATTTGCGAGCTCGCCAAAAAGATGGGCGCCAGCGGTTTTGACTTCCCGTCGGCGAAGGCTGTCATGGAAGAGATCAACAAGCTGACACCCTCCTATGGCGGGATCACCTATGAGCGTCTGGAGGAACTCGGTTCCCTGCAATGGCCCTGCCCGACAATTGATCACCCCGGAACGGCCTACCTGCACAAAGGCAAGTTCACGCGCGGGCTGGGCAAATTCTTCGCCCTCGAGTTCAAGGAAGCGAACGAGCTCCCGAACGACGAATATCCCTTCACCCTGACCACAGGCCGTCTGATGTTCCACTTCCATACCGGCTCGATGACTCGCCGTTCGAAGAAGTTGGACAGCGAAGTGCCGGAAGCCTATGTGGAGATCAATGTGAAGGATGCCGGCAAGATTGGCTTGAACGGGAACAAGCGCGTGCGCGTCACCAGCCGCCGCGGCCAGATCGAACTGGGCGTGCGCGTCACCGACGATATCAAGCGCGGCATCGTATTCATCCCCTTCCACTTTGCCGAAGCGGCTGCCAATACGCTGACCAACTCAGCCATTGATCCGGTTGCCAAGATCCCTGAATACAAAGTCTGTGCGGTAAAGGTCGAAGTCGTCTAACCCCGATGCCGCCCACGACCTAACCGATTTCGGGAAGGTTGTGGGCGGCATCGCGTGCATCCGGTGTCCTAAAAAAATGACAATGTGCTCAAATAACCTGAGCGGCTAAAGGAGGCTCAACACTCAGTAATTTTCATCTGTGCCCACACTCCTGTCTGATGTTCGACCAAATTAAAAAATTTCAAAAAATAAAGGAGAAGTTTTTTTTATGAGCGACCCAGTTTCGTTTGATGCCATCCTGCCACCCGCGATGGCGCACAAAGCTGAAGATCTTGGCGTCAAGAAAGCCAATCTTCCGTGGATCAACATGTTCATCCTGGCGATCCTGGCCGGTGCTTTCATCAGCATTGGCGCCATCTTCGCCACCACCGTTTCCGCAGGCAGTATGCCTATCAAGGATGCAGCGGGCGCGGCTGCCTTCACAACCGTCTTGCCTTTCGGTGTGACCCGCCTGCTTACAGGTCTCGTCTTTACCGTCGGTCTGATCCTGGTGATCGTCGGGGGCGCGGAATTGTTCACCGGCAACACTCTGATCACAATGGCATTCGCCAGTAAAAAAGTGACCGCAGCGCAATTGTTGCATAACTGGGTCATTGTCTACACCGGCAACTTTGTTGGCTCGATCCTGACAGCCTATATCGTTTTCCTGGGTAAACAGTACACCTTTGGGACTGGCGCTATTGGTCTGACAGCCCTGGGCATTGGTGAAGCGAAGACCTCGCTGGGCTTCGTTCAAGCCGTGGCACTGGGCATCATGTGCAATGCCCTGGTCTGCATGGCCGTCTGGATGTGCTATAGCGCCCGCACCACTACCGACAAAATCCTGGCAATTATCCCTCCGATCGCGACCTTTGTTGCTGCTGGTTTCGAGCACAGCGTTGCCAATATGTATTTCATCCCGTTGGCACTCTTTGTCAAAGGAGATGCCAAGTTCCTGGAGACAATCGGAAAGACCGCTGCTGATTTCTCCCACCTCACCTGGGGTAATTTCTTTGCTGCCAACCTGCTGCCTGTCACCATTGGCAATATCATCGGTGGCGCGATCATGGTCGGCATGATCTACTGGTTTGTCTATCTGCGAAAAGAGACCAGTCCGGCTGCCCATGCTGCACACGCGAAAGCAGCTACGGACTAAACGATGGATTTGATCCAGCAGGATTGCTGATTAAGTCCTCCCTGCAATGGGTTGGCGCGCCGAAATGTTGCCCGACATTCCGGCGCGCTTTCCTTTTCCTATAAAAACAACTGTTATTGGGCTCGTTGACTTTGACAAAGAATTCTCCCTGCCCGTTGCAAAAGTCACTCCAAAAGCAGTCAAAAATTGTCATTGACGTGTCACAAATAATCATGGTTCAGGGAAGAAGAAAATCATCCAGACGGGTGACTTTCTCCATCTTGGATATAACTTGTTAAGGGATTAATCTAAAGATACTATGCACGAATTTTCTCTTACTCAAAACCTTCTTGATATTGCCCTGAAGAATGCCGATTCCAAACGAATCGTGCATGTGAATTTGTTGATTGGTCCGTTTTCCGATGAGCGTGAAGAATCGATCCAGTTTTATTGGAGAGACCTGGCGAAAGGCACGCTTGGCGAAGGCGCCAAGTTGAACTTTCGACGTGTGAAGGCAGAAATGAAATGTCTTGCATGTGGTGGAACTTTCAATCTTGAAGACGATGCCTCGCTCTGTGTCTATTGTCAAAGCGACCGCCTGAAGATGTTAAGCGGAGACGAGGTACGACTCGAAAGTATTGCCGTGGAATGAGATGTTTGCGTTGAGCAGAGGCACTCGAGAGGCGAACGTGGTCGAAACACTGGTTCTTTAAGAGTTATCCTTCGATCGCCCGCACTTGCCGGTGCAGACTTGCCCGATTTGCTCAAAATCGTGCAAGTGCCGGGGAGTGTCGTCCCTCGGGGAGGAGCATACTCTGTTTGGGACGAAAATAAATGGCAAAGCATATTTCTGTCAAAGGTGTGGTACAGGGAGTCGGGTTTCGTCCATTTGTCTATGGACTGGCAACCCGGCTTGATTTACATGGCTGGGTCTGTAACACATCGGCTGGGGTGGAAATTCTGGTGGATGGACAGGATCGCCGCCTCGAAGAATTCATTCAATCCCTGACTTTGGAAAAGCCTCCGCTGGCGAAGATCGATTCGATCCAGGTGGAGGAAACGCCTTGTGAACAGTCAGCGAAGTTCGAGATACGCGAATCTCAGGATGTGTACGGCGCCTACCAGCCCATTTCGGCGGATGTCGCCATTTGTCCCGACTGTGAACGCGAGCTGTTCAATCCGAAAGACAAGCGTTACCTGTACCCGTTCATCAACTGCACGCACTGTGGACCTCGTTTTACCATCATCAAGGACATTCCCTACGATCGTCCAAACACGACCATGGCGGATTTCCCCATGTGCGATCACTGCCGCGCGGAATACAACGATCCGTTGAACAGACGCTTCCACGCCCAGCCCATTGCCTGTCCGGAATGCGGTCCGTTCGTCGAGTTGCGGGAAACGCATTCCCAATTCCCCACCTCCGATCCGCGCATCTCGAGTATCGAGATCCGTGTTTCTGCCATCCTGAAGGCACGACGTTTACTACGGGAAGGGTATATCGTTGCCATCAAAGGCCTGGGTGGTTTTCACCTCGCCTGTGATGCCTCCAACCCCTATACACTTGCAGAACTGCGTGACCGCAAAGGTCGCAGTGACAAGCCGTTTGCAGTCATGGCTGCGGATATTACTGCGGTGGCATCTGTCTGTCACATGCAAAAAGAGGAACACCTCCTGCTGGCAAGCCATGAGAAGCCGATCGTTCTGCTGGCAAAAAAGCGGCAAGCGGACTCACAGACCTATAAGATCTCTGAGCTGGTTGCTCCCAATCTGGATTCTCTGGGTGTCATGCTGCCATACACGCCTTTGCATCACCTGCTCTTAAATCAGACTGACCCTGTGTTGGCGCGTGAACCCGTCCCACCGATTCTGGTGATGACCAGCGGCAATTTTAGCGAAGAGCCGATTGCCATCGATAACAAGGACGCTCTTGAAAGGCTTTCACAGCTTGCCAATGCTTTCCTGTTACATAACCGTGATATTCATATCCGTTCGGATGATTCGGTTGTGAAAGTGGACCGCGGACCATTGACCATGGACCATGAAGTCAAAGATATTGTCCATCGTCCACACTTGCACCTGGCGGAAGTGCAGGTGTCGTCTATCGTCTATTTGCGCCGCTCGCGCGGGTATGCTCCCTATCCTGTCAAACTTCCCTTGGAGGTCAGGCCCATGCTGGCTGTTGGTGGCGAATTAAAGAACACGTTCTGTCTCGCGCGCGAGCGCTACGCGTTTCTCAGCCATCACATCGGCGACATGGAAAATGCAGAAACGTATGCATCGTTTGAGCAGAGCATTCAACACCTTTCCCATGTTTTTCGCGTGCAGCCCGAAGTTGTCACACACGATCTGCATCCCAATTATTTCACGACCCATTATGCTGAACGTTCGACTGTTCGCCGCATTGGAGTTCAGCATCACCACGCCCACATCGCTGCCTGCATGGCAGACAATGGCCTGGATGACAGGCAGGTGATCGGGCTCTCCTTCGATGGGACCGGCTACGGAACAGATGGCGCGATCTGGGGCGGGGAAGTCCTGCTCGCTTCCTACGCCGGCTTCGAGCGGTTTGCGCATCTTGAGTATTTGCCTCTCCCCGGCGGCGACTCGGCCATCCGCTCCCCCTGGCGCATCATGACTGGGTACGCTCACGCTCTCGGGATCGAGGTCGATGACCTGCCGTTCCTGCAAAATATGGACAGGCAGGCGTTGCGCATCCTGCGGCAGCAGATAGACAAAAAACTTAATTCGCCAGTGACCTCCTCGATGGGGCGGCTCTTCGACGCGGTCGCGAGCCTGACCGGCGTTCGTAACGACGTTACCTATGAAGCACAAGCCGCAATTGAAATGGAAGTGCTCTCGAAGGCGTTTATTTCAGAGGTGAGTCCCTATCCTTATGGGATCGAGCAAACGGAAAACGGAACCCTGATCCGCTTGAAGGAACTGCTCTCCGCGATCGTGCAGGATGTGCGCGCGAACGAGTTCGCCGGGATGATCGGTGCGCGCTTCCATAAGACAGTTGCTGAAATTGCAATTGACATTTGCAAACGCGCCCGCCTCTCCACAGGCTTGAACGAAGTGGCTTTATCGGGTGGTGTGTGGCAAAACCAGATCCTGCTCGACCTTGTCCGTGCCCGCTTGCAGCAGGAAGAATTTACTGTGTACTTCCATAAACAAGTCCCAACCAATGACGGCGGCCTGGCATTGGGACAGGCGATGGTCGCAAATTTTCAACTATCGAACCATGATCCCCTAAAGGGGACAAGCGAACGCGAAGAAAATCTTTTAAAGCCTTAGCGCTCTTCGCGGGCCTGGCGGTTCGAATTTAGGAGTATTCTATGTGTCTCGGCATTCCCGGAAAAATTACTGAGATTTACGAACAAGATTCCCTCAAGATGGCAAAGATCGACTTTGGCGGTATCATCAAGGAAGCCTGTCTGGCATACACCCCGGAGGCAAAAGTGGGAAATTACGCCTTGATCCACGTCGGGTTTGCGATCAGTTTAATGGATGAAGAAGAAGCGCTGGAAACTTTAAAGTTGATCAAGGAAGTAGAAGATTTAAGTAATGAAATACCTTGATGAGTACCGCGACCCTGCAAAAGTAAAATCACTTCTGCGTGAAATCGAAGCGGCTGTAACGAAGAACTGGGTGATCATGGAGATCTGTGGGGGCCAGACTCATGCCTTCCTCCATCACGGCCTGGATGCCATGCTCCCGCCGCAGATCGAGCTGGTGCATGGCCCCGGCTGTCCTGTTTGTGTCACGCCGCTCGAACAAATCGACCGTGCCATTGCCATCGCTTCGCAGCCTGGCGTGATCTTCACATCTTACGGTGACATGCTGCGCGTGCCAGGTTCCATGAAGGATCTGTTCGCCGTCCGTGCGCAAGGCGGGGATATTCGCGTCGTCTATTCACCTTTGGAAGCTGTGCAAATTGCGGAGGCGAACCCGGAGAAACAGGTTGTCTTCTTTGCGATCGGTTTCGAAACGACTGCACCTGCCAATGCTATGGCAGTCTTGCAGGCCAAACACAAAAACATCAAAAACTTTTCTGTGCTGGTTTCGCACGTCCGTGTGCCGCCCGCGATGGAAGCTATTCTCGCTTCCACGTCGAACCGCGTCCAGGCGTTCCTTGCGGCGGGTCACGTCTGCGCGGTGATGGGGTTTCACGAGTACCCGCCGATCGCTGAAAAATATCGTGTGCCCATCGTGGTCACCGGTTTCGAGCCGGTCGACCTGTTGAACGGCCTGCTCGCGGCAGTCAGGCAACTCGAGTCGGGGCGCGCCTCGGCGGAGAACCAGTATCAGCGGGCAGTCAGACTCGAGGGGAATGGATCCGCTCAACGGGCGCTCCGCAGCGTCTTCGTCCCCATGGACAGAAAATGGCGCGGCATCGGCGTCATCCCCCAGAGCGGCTGGGGCCTGAGCCCGGACTTCCAGGGGTTCGACGCGGAAAAACGGTTCGATGTGGAAAATATCTTCACACAGGAATCGACGCTTTGCATCGCAGGCGAGATTCTGCAGGGATTGAAAAAACCTTTCCAATGCGCGGCATTTGGAAAAGCATGCAAGCCGGGAGCTCCGCTCGGCGCGCCGATGGTTTCCTCCGAGGGCGCCTGCGCAGCCTATTACAAGTATCATCGGGATGTGATCTATGGATGAGTTGAATTTCGAAGGCTACACCTGCCCCGTGCCGATCCGCCCGACGGATACGGTGATGCTGGGTCACGGTTCCGGCGGGAGCCTGAGCCGCGACCTGCGCGACCAGCTTTTCCTGCCCGAATTGGGCAAAGCCGCCCCGCGCCTCCTGGACGATTCAGCCGTCCTGACAATCGAGGGTCAGCGATTTGCCCTCACCACCGACTCGCACGTTGTCTCGCCATTGTTTTTCCCCGGCGGCGACATTGGGCGATTGGCAATTTGTGGAACGGTAAATGATCTGGCAATGGTCGGCGCATTGCCTGCTGCGTTGACTTGTGGTTTTGTGATCGAAGAAGGTTTGTCGTTTGACCTGCTTCAGCGCGTGGTCGCTTCGATAAAAAATGCTGCGCAGGAGGCAGGTGTGTACATCGCTGCAGGCGATACAAAGGTCGTCCAAAAAGGCGGCGCGGATCAATTGTTCATCAACACCTCCGGGATGGGAAGAATCCCGGAGGGTGTCAACATCTCAGGCGTGAATGCCAAAGCAGGTGATGTGATCATCGTATCCGGGACGATCGGCGATCATGGCATTGCCGTGTTGTCGGCGCGTGAAGACCTGGGATTCGAAACGAAACTGGAAAGCGATGTGGCACCGCTGAACCATCTCGTGCAGGCGATGATCGGAGCCGGGGATGTCCATGTGTTGCGCGATCCCACGCGCGGTGGACTGGCAACCTCGTTGGTCGAAATTTCCGAGCAATCGAATGTGACGATCGAGGTCAATGAACAGGCTCTGCCCGTCAAGCCGGCCGTCAAAGCCGCGTGCGAGATGCTGGGATTCGATCCGCTCTACATTGCAAATGAAGGCAAGCTGGTCGCGTTCGTGAAGGAAAGCGATGCTGCTAAGATTTTAGGGATGATGAAGAAAACAAAATACGGGGAAGATGCAGTGCTGATCGGGAAAGTAATCGGAAGCGGGAAACCGCAGGTCAGATTGAAAACGGCAATTGGGGGTACGCGCCTGGTGGATATGCTGCCTGGCGAAATGCTGCCGAGGATCTGTTAAAGTAAATAGGTAAAAAAGTACACAGGTAAACAAGTGGTTTTCACGCTGTCTACCTGTGTACCTGTCTACTTGATACTACACTGTCACCGGCTCAATAGCTTCCACCTTTACTTTTGCATGTTCCCCTTCCACCAGTGAATGATCCACTACTCGTAAATATTTCACGCCGAGGGAGAAGGCTGTCAGACCGTAGGCAATGATCGCGGCGCCTGCCATGACCTCGATCAATGACGGGCGGTAGCTGGTGTACGCGATGGCCTGACCCGGAACATAGGGCATCAGGACAAGCAAACCGGTGATGTTGGTATCCCAGCGGAAGGCAACCACGCCAGCGGCGACGAAGAGCAGGGCAGCCATGCGCCAGAAATGATTCAGGCGCGTCGGTTTATAGAGCAGCAGGATCATCGGCACAAGTGTCCCGAGAAGCATTTCACCGATCCAGAAATTGAAAGCGAACGGACCTTTTGTGATGAAGTTCAGGCCTTCACTGCGGCCGGGATCGTAGGTATACGTCGTGGAGAGGGCGTCCCAGGCTCGGAAGTAAAAGTATCCGATCAGCAGGTAGCCGACAAACTGCGCGGCACGTTCGATCAGGGCATCGTTCACTCTTGCTTTGTTCGTCAGGCGGGAGGCGAGCATGGAGGCGAAAAGCGTCAATGAAATACCGCCCACAATGGCGGAAAGCATGAACAGCACCGACATTTCAGGCTTGAACCAGAACGGTCGCGCTTTGATCACGCCGTAGGTCGCACCCAGCGATGATTGGTGCAAGCTCGACAGCCCCAGACCAACGATTGCCAGGAAGGGTGCATAGTTGTGGGCACGTTCCATCAACATCGCGATCTTTGGGAAGCGCTTGCGCAGCCATTCGAAGTTAGCAAAGATGGGCATGCTCTCGAACACCAGGACGGTCAGATACAGAACCACGCACATGGTCACTTCCCAGAGCAGGGAGTGGGTATTCCAGTAGACCAGTGAGTGCCAGAAGCGCTCGGGCTTGCCGATATCCAGGATGAGCGAGAGTGTTGCCATCGTGTAGCCAATCAAGCCCACGAATGTGGCAGTGCGGGCAACCGGCTGGTAGCGCTTCAGCCCGAACAGGTACACTCCCGCACACAGGCTGAAGGCACCCGCGCCGAGAGCAATGGAGGAAAGATCAATCGTGATCCACAAGCCCCACGGCACGAGGTCGGTGAGATTGGTGATCCCCAGCCCCTGCCAGAAGACCAGGATGCCAGCGATCAGACCGCCCAGCAGGATAATGCTCAGAAGAGCGAGCCACACGATCCAGGGGGTGATGACGAGCTTGGAGCGTAATTTTTTCGCCATGGTCACGCCTCCTTTTTCTCAGGTACGGCTGGCAGGTAGTAGACGCGTGGTCCCGTGCCCAGGTTTTCGCGCAGGCGATAGGATGGGTTTTCGTGCAGCATCTTGCTCACCATTGACTCGGGATCGTTCAGGTCCCCGAACATGCGCGCGCCTGTAGGGCAGACGTTCACACAAGCCGGAGTCGCGTCCGGGTCGACGCCCGGGGTGAGACCCAGGGCAAGACCACGGTCGATAGTTTGATAGCAGAACGAGCATTTCTCCGGCACCCCGCGCGGACGTCGTTCCACTTCGGGAGTACCCCACTCCGGAACGGCGGGATTTTCGCCCGTGAATTTTTCCCAGTTGAAGGAACGTGCCTCGTACGGACAAGCGACCTCACAATACCGGCAGCCGATGCAGCGGTCATAATCCATCATGACGATGCCATCGTCGCGGTAATAGGAAGCTTTGACCGGGCAGACTTCCACACAGGGAGCTTTTTCGCAGTGCATGCATGGGCGCGGCACAAAGACATGCATCTCTCCAACTGTGCCATCTTCAATGACTTTGTTCCACTGAATGTCAGGATTGATATCGTTGTGCGCCTGGCATGTCAGGGTGCAGTAATTGCATCCTTCGCACCTGGACTGATCGATGACCATTGCCCATTGATGTTTGCCCTTGGGCGCGTCGCTCGAGGCTCTTGTAGAGGTGACGGCGCGTGTTCCCGCGGCAACCGCAACACCCACCGCGGTCAGTTTCAGGAATTCACGCCGGTTGATGTTTCTTTCACTCATGGTCTTCCTCACGGTTGTGTTTGATCACACGGTGATACCAGCGTTCCAGCCAGGGAGCCAGCACCATGCCGCCTGCAAGACCGATCAAGCCAGCCAGGGCCGAGAAGCCCATGGGGCTAATGGGTTGAGGCTCAGGCGTGATGGAGGCAGCTTTTACTTCTTCCTGCGGCTCGATGGAAACGGGAGATGTGTTCCCTTCCGGGCTGACGGCTTCTGTGGCACTGTGCATCTGCTGGGCATGGCACGTGTTGCAGGACTCGAGACTGGCATTAAAGGAATGATCCGGCACGGTATGGGCTTCCCGGTCGACGTTTTCCAGGTGTTTGACATGACAGTCCACGCATGAAATGTCTTTCTGGGCATGCGCGGTGTAGGAGAAGTCCATGCTCGATTCTTTATGGCATGTGATGCAGAGTTGCGAAACATCATCCGATTTTTCACTGTCGCGCGGCGCAGCCACTGTTTTGAGGGCGGCGCTGTGGGGATCGTGACAGGTGGCGCAGTCCATGCCGCGCTGATAGTGTGTGCTGATCTTCCAGTCCTGCCAGCCAAAGCGCGTATCACTGTGACAGCGTCCGCACATATCCGTGGAACGGTCCACGGGCATCGGAGTTTTGGGATGGTCAGCCGGTGCGACCCCATGACAGGCTTCGCAGGTCACGCCATCGGCTTTATAGGTTGCCGTGGCGGGATCATACCCGGTGGTGTGGCAAACGAGGCAGGCGCCCGGCTTGCCTTGCGCGTTCCACTGTCCCAAAAAGAGGGGATCGTTGCCAGCCTGTCCGTGTGCGCCGCTTTGCCAGGTCATCTGAAATTCGGTATGGCAGACGACACAATCGGTTGACGTTTGCGCGGCAGGGGATATTTCTCCCTGAGCGCTGGCAATCACCAACGTTATCCCCGCTGCCAGCAGGGCAAACATTACAGCGATCAATAGACGTTCGATTCGAGAGGTCATATTTTACATTCTCCTTGGTTCAACTTTGAGTGCCGGGAGGGGTGCATCGATGAATACCTGACAGGAGATGCATTCTTCCTGTAAGTAACCATTGGGCTGTCGGAAAACCTGCCAGCAGGGCAGTGGGGAAGAGGCAGCCCTGCAATTCTTTTTCTGCGCCGGCGAGCAGCCTTTGACCTTCCAGCATTCAGCGTTTTGCGCAGGCGTGGGGGCAAGCTCTGCTTCCACCTGCCAGTGAGCGTCCAGTTTACGAAGGAAGTAAATGAGGATGGCGGTCCCGGCAATGGGAATTGCCAGCCTCACGAGCAAGCCTGTTAAGATAGCAAAGAAGGATGTGATCGTTTCCATACTGCCTCATTTCTTGGACCAGTAATTTGCTTCGCGGCGGCGGACCCACTCTCCGAGCGCGATCAAGGCGCTGACGGGAAGAATGACCCGGATCAGTAAAATGGCTGTAAGTGCAATTGTGTCCATGGGATTTTCCTTTCTTGTCCACACTTAGTTTATGAGAAAATGATAAGAAAGGGAATTCGGCGCACGACCAATCTTTGGATCGGCGAAGCAGCCTATATCTCAGCCTGCTTTTTGGGTTGGAGATGGAATCTCACCCCATATATTGTCTCCATGAGCAACCGTTTCATGGGGTATTTACCCCATTTTTTTAATGTATTTTTTAGAGTATGTTATATAATATTAATAATTGAGACTATTTTCATAAAGTTGGCTGCATAGACCTGATAAGGGGATGATATCTGTTTTTCATATCTATAAGAAGATATAGTTTGCGGTATGAGGGAGATTAATGACTCCCTAAGAATAAACTTAATATGTGTGAAGGAGGTGCCTTCCAGGAACATAAGAGTCTCTCGGTACAAAACCACTGAAAGGAGAATCTTGCAAAGCATGTCCACAAAGAAAACGCTCGTTTTGCTCATCAGCCTGATTGCAACTGCCATTGTGTTTACGGCGTGTGCTGGCCCGCAAGGTGAGCCTGGCCCTGCCGGTCCCGCTGGACCCGCTGGCCCGCAAGGTGAGCCTGGCCCGGCTATGACTACAGAGGATATCACCTGTACCGAGTGTCATAATGACACATCCATCATCACAGGCAAGAAAGCTGCCTGGGAAGAGTCGCTGCATGGTGCCGGTGCAGCTTTCATCGAAGAAGGACCTCGCAATACCTGCGCAGGCTGTCACTCCGGTGCCACTTTCAGCACCATGATTGCTGCTGGCCAGAACTTTACCGAGGTTGAAGCTGGTGATGCCAACCCCACCCATCAAGACTGCCGCACCTGTCACCAGATCCATACCACCTACACCAGTGAAGACTGGGCCCTCGAGACCACGGAGCCGGTAACACAGGTTGTAAGCGGTCTGACCTTCGATGGTGGTTCTGGTAACTTGTGTGCCAATTGCCATCAGGCACGCCGTTATCTTGAGGACTTTGCATCTCAGACCACCGCCGGTAGTTACGAATCCACCAGCCCTCGCTTCAACCCACATTTGAGTGTTCAAGGTGATATTTTGCTTGGTTCCGGTGGTGCTGGAGTTGAAGGCCAGCCTGGTGCCCACTATTCCGGTGTGGAGAATACCTGTGTGGGCTGTCACATGGGTGAAGGCGACAATCACCTAATGGCGCCGCAACTTGCCACCTGCCAGGAGTGCCATACTGATGCTGAGAACCTGGATGTCAATGGCGCCCAGACTGCTGTGGAAGAGAGACTTGCGGAACTCGAGACCGCTCTGTTGGGCGCTGGACTTCTCACCCGGGCAGAAGACGGAACCGTTTCGACTGTTCCGGGAACGTATACCGAAGCACAGGCTATTGCCCTCTGGAACTACAACACGATCCATGAAGACGCCAGCCGGGGTGTCCACAACCCGAACTACGTCAATGCAATGCTCGATGCGGCCTTTGAAGCCCTGGGTCAGTAGTCGCCGTCCGTAAGGATTAAAATTG
>Ga0105104_10002040_pt1 | contig 14912 bp, 16 predicted proteins | sample PPLLaktember2015_3_FD_87034 | JGI IMG/M metagenome (GOLD analysis project Ga0105104, IMG submission 87034) | Freshwater sediment microbial communities from Prairie Pothole Lake near Jamestown, North Dakota, USA - PPLs Lake P7 Core (6) Depth... | ecosystem: Environmental > Aquatic > Freshwater >... | reverse complement strand
TTCCAAAAATAAGGGGGTTAAATGCGTCTGGTTTTATAACTAGCGATCAGGCTCTAAGGCTAAAAAAGCAACCAGTTAATCTTACCATAATAGGAGGCGGATACATATGCTGTGAATTAGCTCATTTCTTCGGAAGCCTTGGGACGAAAATTAATATCATACAGATTCAAAACAAATTGATACCAACTGAGGATGAAGATGTTTCTGAAAAATTGACTGAGATATTTTCTAAAAAATATAATGTGTATTTGGGCCATTCCACAGAGTCGGGTTCAAAGGTTAAAAGTTACAGCGTGGACATGTTTCAGAACAATAAAGAAAATACTGGAAGTAATAAATCTAAAATTTATAGAGTTACTGCAAGGAATAAGGAATCTGGGAGTATTCCCCAGTCGAGGCTGATCAGTTACTAATAGCAATTGGCAGGATTCCTAATTCAGATACACTTGATCTCGGAAAGACTGGTGTGAAATTGGATGAGAGAGGTTATGTTATGACCGACGAATTCTTGCAGACGAATATTTAAGATATCTATTCACTTGGAGATGTGGTCGGAAGATATCCATTTAAACACAGCGCGAATTTGGAAGCACGTTATGCAATACATAATATAGTTCACGAAGACAAGCTTCCGGTTGACTATGGTGCAATTCCTCATGCAATATTCACTTCTCCACAGATTGCAGCGGTTGGTGTAACAGAGCAATCATTGAAACGACAAGGAAAGAAGGAGAATGAAGATTACTTAAAATCAATTTATCGATTCATCAACATTGGGATGGGCCTTACAATAGAGGATCATGAAGGATTCGTAAAGTTCCTAATCGACAAGCAAAGCAGAAGAATACTTGGCTGTCACAACATTGGAAAAGATGCGTCTGTTCTTATTCATGAAGTGTCAGTGGCCATGAAAGTTTCTGATTCTATGGGCAACATCGGAACTATTGATAATATTAACAGAACAGTTCATGTACATCCCGCCCTGTCAGAAGTTGTTGCTAGAGCAGCATCCCAACTCTAGCTTCAGTTCACAACTTGGTAGCTAGTGCGCGGCATAATTCTTAATCATTTTCTATAAGTTCTCACGATATCCAAGTATGCAAAAATCATCAGAACCTATTGATTTCTATAGGGCTCATGTCAGGTCTTATCTACCTGTTTATCTAATTGTGTTTTAAGTTTCTCGGAGAGTTTGTTCATCTCATCTAATGTGGCGTCCTCTGGTACAAGTACAGTGGTTGAAGGATCTAAATATCTCTTGAAACAAGCGTACAGAATCTCTAACTCCTTCCTTGAAAGTTCTAGAATTATGATACTCATACTAAAGATTGACTTAGGAGCTAGTTAAGGTTTGTATTGGTGTAACCAATTGATTGACAATGAATATAATAAGTATAAGTATAAATAATGACCGTAATCAGCGATGGAAGATCTAATCGAATAAAAGTGTATTTCAGTATGTTTGTATGTGGAACAGGGGAAAAGATTAGGTAGACCAATTCAAATTCTTTGAAGTTTGAAACTACTCTATAATATTAACGCGTTCTAGAGTAGATGCTGCATGTCCAAAGAAAGATTGATTTGATGAACTTGTTATTTACACCGTTGTATAAGAGTTATAGGACTGCTCATGTTATCCATTCATTTTTGAAGAATGCATAAACGTATGCTGTTTTGGTCAAGAATTTTTATCGATCTTTCCTCCGCCCTTCTTATTGAGCATTACGCTCAAGTGTCATGTTGAATCATTTTGCAGTTTTCCTTTCAATATGACTTTAGCTCATTCAAATTGCCCAGCCTCGTAATCTAATGAACCCTATTAAGCTGATCCTCACCCCCTTACAATAGTTTCTTTCTTTTCAACCTTTAGATATGTTAAAGTACTTGCACAATTAGAGTTGAGTTGATGGATGACTCAATACAAGAAACGTCCATAAAATTTCATGGGGTACGGGTCAAAAATGTGATCATTACTCATTTGAGGCGTACGTCGGGCTCAATTACGGTAGAAAAATTGGATATATCTACGACAAAATATGAACGAAATCAGTCTATTGAAACAATTAACATACAGATAGTTGCAGAATATGTAACAATCACTTATTATAAGGATGAGGCTGCGAATGTAATAATTAATAGGGAATTAATTCCTACACATTCAATAGAACATATTATGGTTAGCGATCTCTGACAGATATTAAGATAAAAAGGTCTTTAATGTGAACGCTCGTTCGTCTTTACACTATAAAGAATGATTGTTCCCATCAATTAGTAAAGATAATGGGATGTTAGTTTTCCGAAAGTTACTACCTATATATAATATGTATTGCAACACAGCTCAACTATGAAAGCTGTAGTATACAAGGAGCCCTTCAAAGTTTCAGTCGAAGAAGTTTCTAGACCAACGGTACAGCATGTTAATGATGCAATCGTGAGAATCTCTACTACTGCGATCTGTGGGTCAGATCTCCATATGTACGAAGGTAGGACCTCAGCGAAACCAGGAATTGTGTTTGGACATGAAAACCTTGGAATAATTGAAGAAGTAGGCTCTGGTGTCACCGACCTAAAAATAGGCGATAGAGTAGTAATGCCTTTCAATATTGGTTGCGGCCACTGTCGTAACTGTGAGGAAGGATACACAGGATTCTGCACTAATCTAAATCCGGGATCTGCCGGAGCAGCATACGGCTAAGTTGGGATGGGACCTTTTATGGGAGGACAAGCCGAGTATCTGCGAGCACCTTACGCTGATTTCAACGCACTAAAGCTTCCTAATGATGATTCTCATGAGAAGGACTTTGCTTTGCTTACAGATATATTTCCAACAGGATGGGATGGTGTTACACGCTCAGGCTTCAACCCCGGCTGGAGAGACAATAGCGATCTTTGGTGCAGGACCGGTTGGACTGATGGCTGATTACAGTGCTAAATTGCGGGATGCATCTAAAATCTTCTCTGTGGACAGACATAAGGAGAGACTTGACAAAGCTAAATCTATAGGAGCCATACCGATAAACCTAGATGAGGGCGATCCGGTCGAACAAATACTTGGGGAAATAGAAGGAGAAAGTGGTGTAGATAGAGGTGTTGATGCTGTTGGTTACCAAGCCACGGCGGCCTCAGCAGGTGGAAATTATGTACCGAATTCCGTTCTCATGTCTCTTGTGAGAGCCGTAAGAGCGACTGGTGGTATTGGAGCTCCTGGATTGTATGTTACAGAAGATCCTGGAGCGTCAGATGAGTACGCAAAACAGGGACAGTGCAATGTCAAACGTTACAATAGGTATCTCAGAGATTTGATAATATCAGCTAAACCAAGCTTTGTCGTGTCACACGAGATCAAGATCGACGATGCACCCAATGCATATGAAAAGTTTGACAAAAGAGTTGAAGGCTATATAAAAGTCCTTATCCATCCCAAATGGTGATTAGAGAAGATATGTCAAAAGAAATTTTAAAAGTCGCATGGTATGGTTTACATTGCGAGCCCACAACAATGTCGAAAGGAGAGAAACCCTATGGTTAAGGTGGCATTATTTGTTCGATTGGAAGCAAAGCCTGGAAAAGGGGCAGACGTCGAGAAGTTCCTGCGTGGAGGCTTATCTGTTGTCGAAGAAGAACCAGCAACGATCGCGTGGTTTGCAATCCGCTTGGGACCATCTACTTTCGGCATTTTTGATGCCTTCCCGGATGAGTCTGGTCGTCAAGCACATCTCTCGGGCCAAGTTGCAGCTGCATTGATGGAAAAAGCATCTGAGCTCTTCGCGCAGCCGCCCAGCATTGAAAAGGTAGATATTCTTGCAGCCAAGCTGCCTAAATAGAGATGGAGTGAGATTCTTATGATCACACTGAACGAAGCAAGAAACGTCATTGCAGCTGCCGAGAAAAAGGCAAGTGAAATTAGTCAGCCCATGAACATCGCAGTCGTCGATGATGGAGGAAATCTTATTTCACATATTCGCATGGACGGAGCATGGATCGGAAGCATCAATGTTTCTATAAATAAGGCCTTTACCTCACGTGCTTTCGATATTGCCACAAAGGATCTGGCGAAACATTCTCAGCCTGGGGGCCAGTTCTATGGAATCCATGCATCAAATGTTGGCCGAATCATGATCTTTGCTGGAGGGATCCCACTAAAACGAAACGGTAAGGTGGTTGGCGCGATCGGCGTTAGCGGCGGTTCTGGTGAGCAGGATCAGGCTGTCGCGGAAGCAGGTTCGGCGGCCTTTCTAAACGAAGATCATTAGTTTCACACAATGTAAGAAGGAGGAGGAGAAGGAACCCAAGCCATGTCAATCGATCATCGAAAAGAGACCCAATATAAAGCACGAACATGACATCAGAGTTACCGTCTGAAGAGCACATAGGTTCGTTGGAGCCTGTCGCTTATTTTAACGAGGCCATGCCAACTGGTGTAACTGTGTCGCTGCAAGGACGTATCTTTGTCAACTTTCCAAAGTGGGGAGATGATGTCCCATTCACAGTAGCGGAAATCCGCGATGGCAAAACGATGGCATATCCTAACAAGGCTTTAAATCAAACTAACGAAAATGATCTTGCGGCTGCGTTCGTGTCAGTACAATCTGTGGTAGTCGATCCAGCAGACCGCTTGTGGATTCTTGACACAGGTAGTCCGCTATTCAGGCCAACCCAGTTTGGTGGCCCAAAGCTGGTCTGCGTCGATCTGAGTACGGATGAAGTTGTCAAGAAGATTCTATTTCCAGAGAACGTGGTTCTTCCAACTACTTACCTTAATGATGTGCGCTTTGATCTGCGTCGCGGAAGCAGCAGCGGCAGCGGAGGCATGGCGTTCATCACCGACTCAGCGCAGATGGGACCGAACGGTATCATCGTTGTAGACTTGGCATCTGGCAATAGTTGGAGACGCCTACATGACCATCCTTCTACAAAGGCAGAGAATGTGCAAACTTTTCTCCCGATTGTCGAAGGTCAACCGTTCCTGGAGTATCAGCCGGATGGATCGGTTAAGCAGGGTGCAGGCATGGGCTCCGATGGTATCGCAATCAGCTCAGACGGCTCGCGTCTCTATTACTGTCCGCTGAGCAGTCGCAAGTTATACAGCGTAGACACGGACGTACTTGCTGATCGTGCCCTCGATGAGGGCGAGGTTGCGGCTGCCGTGACTAATGAGGGAGATAGAGGGGGTGCCTCCGATGGGCTTGAATCGGACGCTGCAGGGAATATCTATTGCACTAACTATGAACATAACGCTATTTTGCGCAGAAGCCCAGATATGCATTGGGAGACGGTGACACACGACCCCCGATTATTATGGCCAGATACGCTCTCGCTTGCATCTGATGGCTATCTTTACGTTACGGCGAATCAATTACACCGCCAAGCTCGTTTCCACAAAGGACGTGACCTGCGCCAGAAGCCTTACACCCTCTTCCGCGTCCATGTTGATGCTCAGCCAGTCCTGTTAAGGCAATAACATGATACTCCTAGATATGGTGTTGGAACGAGTCAATGATCGAAAAGAGTTTACAGCTTCAGGTGGATGCTATAGAACCAACTAACGCTCTGATACCAATTAGCTATAGTGGAACAGAAGACTCAATTAGGGAATTTAGTTCCAAATATGATATCGATATATGATAGTAAGCAGATCGGTAATATGAACAAATATATTGTAGATGGAATTGTACAGAAACCATATTTCAAACGGATACTAGAAACCATATTTTGTGGCTAGGACCGCCGGTTGAATTAACTGGTGTGAGGAAGGTACCGTTCATCTTATATCGAGGAAGGTACCATTTCAGTTTTAGAATTTTAGCAGTGTTTTGAGCATTAAAATTGCATTAGCAGAGCATTTAGATTTACAATTCAATGTAGGTAATGTAGGTAAGTATAGATCTAGCTCTCACACCACCCAAGGAATGGAATCCATATCACACAGAATATGATATATGAAGTACATTCAGCAACTAAAGAAGATTAATCTCAATAGATTCTTCAATGTTTCAAAAATTATACTATTTTTCTATTATCGACACGTTCCACTAATACACTATCAAATTTACTAATGTTTCTTGCTGCACTATAATTGCGACAATAGGCGTTCCTTTTCAAATTTGTTGATGATTGGAGCAAAAAAGATACTGAGAGGTGACGTCACCTTCCTAGCATGGTTGTATAAAATAATGTTGTCAATACCGTTATGATTGTTCCGTACTATTGTGTAGAGGTGAACTTACGGGCCTCTTTTCCAGTACTACGTCCAAATCTATCACACTTCCATTCCTGAACACGCTTAGAACTACATTATCGCCAGGAGACTTATTCCCCTCTAAATATGATACTACCTGTTCAAACTCTCTTATCTTATCTCCATCAACTGCTACGATTACATCTCCTCCGTGCTTTCTACCATACTGATCGATTGTAGTCCCATTCAACCCGGCCTTGTCTGCAGGACCCTCCTGTACTATCGTATTTACAGATACTCCCTTCAGATTTTGGGTTATATTTGCAATACTAGCTGCCAGATCCGAAGTAAGGGTGGCTCCTGTAAATCCTAGGTATGGATGAGTATAGTTTCCTTCAGCGATCAGAGTTGGAACTATTTTTTGTACAAGGTTGGATGGTATTGCGAAATTCACCCCTCCCGGAAAGCCTCCAAAAGTAACTCCCACTACCCTACCCTGTGTGTCCAATAGCGGCCCGCCGGAGTTACCGGGGTTCACAGCAGCGTCAGTTTGAATTACGTCAGGAATCGAGAAGCCAATACCAGGAGCTGGGACTAGTCTGCCTACTTGACTCACTATGCCAGTTGTCATAGTTCCCGCAAGGCCATAAGGATTTCCGATAGCGATCACAGGGTCACCTATTTGTAAAGCTGACGAGTTGGCAAGTCGGAGCGCATTTAGGTGTTGTTCTTGCTCCAAGGTATTATTTTCTGTTTCAATAATTTTAAGAACTGCTAAGTCTACATACGGATCCACCGCTGTGATGTTAGCCCTAGATCTATCTCCATTAGTAAATGTCACATCTACTACCTTGGCATTCGCAACCACATGGTTATTGGTAATGATGTGTCCCTCTTGATCGAATACAAAACCAGATCCCAATGCTGTTCTATTTTCTTGTGAAGGATCTACAGCGATACCTGTTTGGGGTACCGTTCTAGTTATTTGCACAACGGATCCTTGTGTCTGTTTGAATACATCATTAAAAAGGCTGCTGTTAGGTTTTGATATGGAAATGATCGGTGAAGAAGAATTTTTTTGCCCTAAATCCGAATCATAATCATTATCTGACCCTTGTAGCGGATGAGGTAGTTGAGCATAGGCGATTGAATCAATTAATTCTGGTGATAGATGAGCTAGTAAGAAAGCCAACGACATTGAAATTGCAAACAAGAAAATTGTTGACTTACGCACCGTAAATCCCTTATCGATCTCACCAAAAGTCATTTTGCCAGTTTCTCTATTACTTTCAGTATTATTATTGTAATTGCTCATTTTTTTATTCTCCTCATTGAATAAAGGATTTGACTATTGTGTGTTTTGGCAATTCTTGTCTGAACCCATTACATAAGCTTCATTCTAAAGAAGCTTACAGAGGTTTGAGAATTCGAACAATTGATGAGAAGGAACCAATCTCCCAGTACGGAATATCTGCTAGTCATGAAGGGAGGTAGATGATGTCTTCCGTCAAAGGCACCATGCCACATGAAGTGTTTGGTAGATGAACAAATGCGCAATGGTCCCGAACCATATTATGATCCTGAACGTCCAAAGTTACGCTCATTAGTCGCTTCGGAGTGTCTGAGTTTAAGGGGTGTGATGGAATTCAATATTTTCAATTCTTACAATGCTTCGTATCTAGCCTCTTCTAATCACCTAAAAAGGGGAATTAATATATACTGCGAGAGACATAAAAGTGACTGGCTAACTCGGCTTAGCAATGGAGATGAGTGATAAGATGGATCTAGACAAAAATAAGAAATTTTACAACGGCGGTGATAAGATAGGTAATAATATCAAAAGTAATGCCTTTCCAGGAGGACGAAAAGTAGGAAGACAAAAACGAGAAATAGGAGAAACTGAGAAGGCTTTATCGGGGGCAGCAGAAATAAGGTTAGGGACTGTCCCTGACTCGTTTGAATTGTTTTCTCTATTGTCTGATAGAGGATCAGTTAATCTCTTAAAAGCAGCATATACTGGTCTTAAGAGTAATTCCTCGAATTTTGTTGGAAACTTGAGTAAGAGACAGTTTTATACGAGATTGAGGCGTCTTTGTAACCTTGGCTTAGTAGAAAAGCGAGATGTGGGAGTACCAGGCAGAGGTAAATCAATGTATAGAACAACTTCATTAGGTTCTATAATTTATAATGGGCATATTGAAACAATGGAACAAGCCCTCTCTAATTATTGGGAGCTGAAAGCGATAGACATCTTAAAAACAAACCCAAATTTTCCACCTATTCAGAAAGATGCAATTATCAACCAATTGGTGCAATCAAATGATAGCTTAAACAGAATGTTGAATTCGACATATTTGTCTAGCTTTTCTGTTATAAAGGATTTTAATCGCCTCATCATTGAGGTGATGCGTGTTCTCGATAATGCACAAAAGAATGTTTATTTCGCATCTCGATATTATGACTCCCACGTATCTAGGAAGTTATTTGAGACATTTTCAAAAGGAATTGAACTGCATATCATTGATAGTACTCCTGAACAAATTAGTTTAGAAAAGAGGATTAACGCAATAGTTAGAAAAGCACCTAATCGGGATACATTTAAAATGATCGATAACATGATTCGTGCTCCGTCAAATAAATTTGAGCTTTTTAGACTCTCAGACCTTCCTGTGAGCTTTATCGTAGTTGATGAGCTTCAAGCAGTCTATGAGACTGTTAATCATACGAATCCGCAGCAGTTCACAAGCGCATTAGCATGTTACGATGACGCATACTTAGCTCAACAATTTATCAACTACTTCAAGATCCTATCAGAGAAAGCTCAGATACCTCAGATAATTCAAACAGCCGAATCAAAAACCTTGAATCCAAATAGGACTAAACAACCCTCATCAACACATTCGGGCAATAACAATGGCAAAAAGTACTAAACTGCCAAGCCAACAGTAGACAATATGGAGCCAGCAGTGTTACTATTTCTATAACTCTGAAGAAACTATCTGATTAAACATTTTGTTTACCCAGAATATCATTCCATTTTCTAATTGTTTCTGCTCCTTGCTGATTACTTATTCAATGACACGAAATCAATTTGCCGATACTTGAGTTTCGTTGAGTCTAGTTTTTTACCGGGCTCGCAAACCTAAGTCGAAATTTGACTTGAGCAATCCAAAGGAGAGTATCATGATAAAAAACTATTACTTATAAATTAAAGTTGATTGCTCTGGTCAAGAACGACTCAATTTTTGCAAGCCTTAATAGGCATTTTATTTGCGACCACTTTCCCCAATCAGCAAATACTCCAGAATCTAAAGATAATTGAGTACCTAATATCATTACCTTATGTAAGAGCTGTGACATCGGAGGAACTATTTGAAGAAGAGAGACAACTGAACCTATCATCAAGAAATAGCATCTATTGGAACTAAATTATGTCGGTGTCGTAAGATAGTTGTGGCTATTGAAACATACAAACAGATCTACTAGCGTAAAGTTGTTACTGGATAATTAAAATGTCAGTCATTAGGGTATAAAAATGCAGTTACGGGTACTTGTGTCCGCGTGTAATCATCAAATGCAATTTCTTACTGCAAGTTAGCCCCGCAGAATGGACATTCGTGAATCCCACGTAATACCTTTTTCCGACATTTCGGACATCGTGGCTTCAATATAGACGAAAGAATGACAACACCGACTGCACCTAACCCAAGACCTACTAGAAAATCCGAGTACCTACGTTTGTCCCGCCCGTCAGGATTTGATTTATTATTCTTGTCCAATATTATATCCACAAGACCTGCATATGAGCGATATTATGCTAAATGACATACTCATCTATCAAAGTTCTTGGTTATATCTTTTGTACTAGTTCTAACAAGATGAAATATATCAGGAACCAGAATATTATAGTCTCTTGATTCTATACCTTATCGCATTATAGATTATTCTTACTGCATTATTGGTTCCTTTCGATTTAACTAATATTGCCTTGGGTGATAGCTTATCATAGAGTTCTTTGTCAGATGTCAGTAGAAACACAGGTATAGCTTTGTAGGAACCCACTATTCGTATTATGTCAATATCAGAGCTGCCTGTAGGTACAATATCTATATAGCAGTTTAGAGGATATTGCATCGCTTGCAATTTGCGTAGTAACACTAACATGTTTGATTTTCCTAGACCACGTCTAGTTGATTCATCAATGACTAGTACGGCGGCAAAGCAATCATAAGGAGTTCTATTGATCAAGGAGAGCGAAAGCTCTTTATATGAATCCCATTTCCTTTCGCCGTATTTCAAATCCTTATATCCTTGCCCCGGCAATCGCAGCGATTGTCCCTGCGGATATTTTTTCATCGTACTAGGCAGATCTTCTTTGTAATGAATACACGACAGAAATCTTCTACAGTAGTAGCAAAATCCACACTGTTCACAGATAGGGTATAAAAGTGTGGGAGTATATTCCGAGTAGCAATTAAGACATTTCATATCGGATGATCGAATGTTCCTATCATGGAAGATTTCATTACTACTATATCTCTATTTATCCCACAGAATAGAGAATAAACAAAACAACAACAGCTTCTAATCAATATTCACATATTTTCATTTTTTTTCTCCATATTCGTAGTCGTCATTGTAGGGGTATCCATAACCAATTCTTCCTCTGAGATTCCTTCAAACTCCATTACAGAAATTGATAAGCCGGTCTGAGTGTGGGGTCCTTTTTCTAATAATGGACAAAATCTGAATTCCGTTATAAGACCAGACCGTGTAATGTACCGTCAGTGGTATAGATGTTGACTATGATTAGCTTCTGGTGGTATTGCTCTGTTTCCAATTAGGTTGGCTCACGAATTAATATAATTTGTAAACCCACCGGTTTATAATCCAGATTATTCATATTATATCTATGGGCATTATTTTAGAAAAAATTAAAAGGGGAATACTAAGCTGGCCTAATGTTACTGCTGAACAGCATAAATTTGGAGGTATTGAATTTCTACTAAGTAAGAGGGAAATGGGGCACATACATGGTGATCGACTAGCCGACCTACCCTTTCCAATGAAAGCCAGAAACGAACTAGTAAATTCTGGTCGTGCGTCTCCACATCATGTGATGCCGCAATCAGGATGGGTTAGCTATTGGATCGAAAAAGGTGAAGAGGATTTAGATTCAGTAATCGGCCTATTTAGATTAAGATATGAACAGCTCAAACCCAAATCTTCCACTAAGCAAGAAGAAAAGGTAGAACAAGGAGATTCTTCTGTTCGATGACTAACCTTATAGTGGTATTGCATGACTCAGTCCTAACGCTTGAATCCTAAGTCAGGTTGGAATAGTCGAGAGTCTTTAAAAAGAACTAATTAGACAGCAACTACCTTTTTCCCGGCCACTACCCACAGAGCCTAACAAAGTGATGCAGTGTAAACAATAAGATTATCCGTGTGGGATGGCAAGAATACATGGTAGAAGCAGCTACTTCTACTGGCAAAATGTATAGCTTGTACATTTTTTGGTGCAAGCTATAACTCTTCATGAACTCGCAATCTCATAGTCTCATTAGTGGGTTTATTCTCCTGTAGTAACATTAGTACCACCAGTGGTACTACCATTTCCTGAGGTGGGAATACTTATGAAAGGTGTCTCTTCGCCTCCTGCTCCTCCACTAACCACTAGAGGCAACTGTCCATCCCATTTCTGGGACTTGAGCCATTCCAGATAACTTGGACTCTGTCGTAGCTGCTCATCAATTGTAGTTATAGCTTGTGCTTCACCCTGTGCCTGCAGTACGTTAGATTGTCTAACTCCTTCCGCTCTTGCAATATTAGCCTGCTGCTCTCCGACTGCTCTGGCCTCTGCCTGTTGTGCTTCAATCTCTATTCTACGTAGCTCATTCTGTGCCTGTAGTGCCCTCTGTTGAGCTGCTACTTTTGCCTCTACTGCTCTCACAAATTCGGCTGAAAATTCGAACTCGGTGATAGATATTGCGTCAACAATGATATTGTACTGGGCAAGTCTAGCTCTTATTTGCTGCTCAATCTCTGTTTTGACACTCTCTCTTTGAGTAATGAGCTCCTCTGCGTTAAATCTAGCAGTTACTTGTTTGACTGACTCTTGAATTGCCGGTACAATCACTCTATTTGCGTAATCAAGTCCTAGATTTTTGTAAACATTCTGTGAATTATCAGGATCTAGATGGTAATTCAGTGCTACCTGTGTTCTTACGTCTTGGAGATCCCTGGATGCAGAAGCTGCATCTTCTGTTATCCTCTGTGTTCTTACTTCCATCTGCACTACGTTGTCTCTTACCGGAACTACGAAATGGATCCCTTCCTCTAATGATCTACTAACGTCAACGGCACCAAAATTTAACAATACTCCTCTATTCCCAGCATCGACGATCTTTACACTATTTGTGATTAGGAATGCGACTATAATTATGCCAATTACAGCGGGAATGACTATTTTTATAAGTGAGTTTGATCCCTTTCCGATTCCAGATCCTCCTGATCTTCGAAAAAAACTACCTCTACCACCACCTGGAAATCCACCACCTCCGCCTGCGTCTTCAAGAGGCTCCCCTTCTGGAGTTGTCCTCCTATTTTTACCTGGTTTTAGGTTCATATTGATAATAACTCTCGAGGAAACCCATGTCAGACATCTATATGTGCAAAGTAGTTTGAATTATCCATTGCAAATACTTATAACAAAAGTTCACATTTGATACTTATATACATATGCATATGTATTTCGTAATCCTAACGACAGGAACCGTAAACAAATTCTCTTAATAAATACGTCTAGCCCCTACTAAAAGTTTAACGCCTCTCTTTTTTGCATCAAGGAATGCTCTCTTCAATTTAGGCGTAATAATAGAAATACGCAAAAGTTATTTCGCATGGTTTAAACATTAACAATCTATTAATTTGAATAAATATCATATTATGAAATAGCTTGATCGAGCGTCCAGAAATAGTAGAACAAATTGAACTACAAAATGGCAAAATCATAAGGCTGGTTAGTGGTGATATTACTTCTAGAGACGTTGATGCGGTCGTAAATGCTTCAAACTCAAATCTTAAACACGGTGGAGGAGTTGCAGCAGCCATTGTAAGGAAAGGAGGGCAGATAATCCAAGAAGAGAGTAATAAAATAGGATTTGTTCCAGTTGGTTCTGCTGCAATTACGACCTCTGGTAAATTGCAATGTAAAGCAGTTATACATACAGTAGGACCAAGAATGGGTGAAGGCGATGAAGAAGTAAAGCTAAGAAGTGCAATTCGGGCTAGTCTTTTGTTGGCTTCTGAGAGAAAGTTTCGAGACATTGCGATTCCTGCGGTAAGCTCAGGGATATTTGGTTTTCCTAAGGATAAATGTGCCGCTATATTAATGAGTGAATCTTTGAATTTTCTCCATTATAGAGGCGATGACAAAGGGGGATCTACTCTAGAAATTATAGAATTCTGTATAATAGATAGTGACACATTGAAGGAGTTTAAATCGCAATTTAGGGTATCAAAGAATGAATTGAGCGATAATAGTGATCGTTAATGGAGTGAGCATCGAATGAAGAAGCGTAGATCATCCCTAAACAATAAGAAACCTTTGAATAATCATGATGGCCATATTTGATACAGATCTTGACTTATAATTCGAAAGTTGTTCGGGTGTTAAGGGACCTGGAGCAAATAGCAAAGAAGCAGAGTTTACCATCTATAGGTCCAATAAAGGGAAAGATATTAGCAGATATTATCTCTAAACATAAACCTGAAACGATACTCGAAATTGGAACGTTACATGGATATTCTGCAATTTTAATGGCTGATATGTTACCCGACGACGGAAAGTTGATTACTATGGAGAAAGATACAGATCTATCTAGTATAGCGATGAAGAATGTTGAAGATGCTGGACTGTCCCACATTATTGAGGTCATTAATGTAGATGGGCTAAAGGGGATTCCACTACTTCAAAAACAAAAGTTTGACCTAATGTTTTTGGATGCTATAAAATCTGATTATTTAAAGTATCTAAATCTAGCAGAGAAGAACAATCTGTTAAGTGATAGAGTGGTGATAGTTGCAGACAATGTTCTGCTATACGAGAATGAAATGCAAGACTACCTTCACTATGTTAGGGCTTCAGGGAGATACAAGAGTCAATCCACTGAAACTACCTTAGAATTTACAAAGAATGTCAAAGACGCCCTTGAGGTTAGTGTGGGGAACAATTAATTGATAAACCCTCCTTTGTGAAGATCACTTGTATCAATTCATGGTGTACCACAAGCATTCAAGAAGATGAAGACGAGATCGCATATTCGAAAACAAGATATCTGCGTTAAACGCGGCATCTAAAAAGTATCAAAAGGGATTCCATTCACTAGCAATCCAACAGCTGGCCTGATTCCACTAGGACTAAACCTTGATTATGTCCAACAAATCTCCGCCATCTAAAAATTTCGAATTAGAATCCATTTTCACGTATTGTCTAAGGCATTCTTCCTCCTGTGAATATAAAGAAGACATCGATAACTAGACATGAGATTTTCAACTTGATAGGTGTAAGCTCACGCAGTTCTTTTGCCCCACTTCACTATGCCAACTCATGTCTTGCTTTTGTCATATAGCAGCCCATGAATAGCCTTTTATTGACACGGAGCCACCAATGAAATGTAGATGTCAACGAATAGAATGATGAGTGTACGGTCACTTTTTCTTCGGTTGAATT
>Ga0105104_10002039_pt1 | contig 14912 bp, 15 predicted proteins | sample PPLLaktember2015_3_FD_87034 | JGI IMG/M metagenome (GOLD analysis project Ga0105104, IMG submission 87034) | Freshwater sediment microbial communities from Prairie Pothole Lake near Jamestown, North Dakota, USA - PPLs Lake P7 Core (6) Depth... | ecosystem: Environmental > Aquatic > Freshwater >... | reverse complement strand
TTGAACTCCGAGGGGCACGCCCGGATGACGGGCGGCACGGCAAGGGTCAGCGATAAGGCCGGGGGGGATTTCGAAGCATGGGACGGTTACATCCGCGGGAAAAACCTGATCCTGGAGCCGTATGCGCGGATCGTCCAATCCTGGCGGACCACGGAGTTTTCCGCCGAAGACCCCGATTCGCAGATCGAGGTGACATTCGAGAAAGCGGCGGGGGGGACCAAGGTCACCATCCGCCATACGCGCCTTCCGGCGCACGGGAAACAATATAAACAAGGCTGGATAGAAAATTATTTCGAGCCGATGAAAAAATATTTTAAAGGTTGAAGCGGCGGGCCGCCTCCGGACCGCTACCCCTTTCCGGCGTTGTTCTTCGCCGGTTCGCTTGCTGCGGACAACAGGAAATCGAGTTCTTCCGTCAGGGCTTCGTACATGCGGGTCTCCGCCGTTCCGGCGCGGAAACAACCGGCTTCCTCCGCCAGCAGTTCCTCGTCGGAGGCGATGGTGAACGAACCTTCCTCGTAGGTGATCGGATGGATGATGCAGTGGAAGGGTTTCCAGCGCCAGGGATGCTCCCCCGCGGCGATGGAAGCCGCCTGCAGGGAACAGCGCGCATCCGGCTGCAGGAACACGCATTCGGTTCCGCCGTAGTGGCCGGGCGACGGGATCGTCACGGTCTGAATGAGGTATCCAGACGGAAAGAAGGCATCCTCCTCGCGCTCATCCGTGAACCAGCCCTCCGGATCCTTCCTGCCTTCCGCCAGATGCGGAATGATGAGATCGGCGTTGAGGCGGATGTCATCAATTTCCAAAGGGTCCACCCAGACGCCGTGCAGGCAGCAGGCGCCGCGGCATTCCGAAAGCCGGCAGCGCCGCAGCCGGGTGCTGCGGAACAGCTGCCCGGAGAGTTGAATGGAGTGGGGGAAGCGAAGAATGGTCATCGTCGGCCGGCCGCCAGCGCCGCGCGGAGCGCGTCCAAAACGGCGTAATACGCCGGCTTGCGCAGGAATCCGTCATCGAAAAGCAGCGGCTGCGGATTTTCAAACCCGCCGCCCTCGATCCTCGAAAGCCATGTGTGCCGGTCCGACACCCCCCAGACCATGAGGTGCGTGCAGCGCGGATCGTTAAGACAGATCCGGGTGATGGTTCCGAAAACTTCCTGTTGGACATCAAAGGGATCCGCAAAAAAGCCGGGCGGGCCCTGGTAGACGTCCATCTCCGTGATCATCACCTTGGCGCCGTGCCGACGTGCCAGGTGCAGGAAAGACCGGAATTCCTCCGGATACGTCGGGCGCAGGATATCCGCGCTTAAATGCAGTTGAATGCCGATCGCATCGAGCGGAATTCCGGAATCCTTCAACCGGCGGACGAGTGCCATGAACCGGTCGGTTAAGTCCCGATCCACTCCCGCCCGGCTAAACGCTTCGTTGAGCATCAGCACGGCATCCGGATCCGCCTCATGCGCATACAGAAACGCCCGATCGATGTACTCGTCGCCCAGGATCGCGCGCCAGCAATTCTCTCCGCTGGTGAGCGGTTCGTTGACCACTTCCCATATGGCTACCTGCTTCCCGAAGCGGGATACGGTCGTCTGGACGTAATTTTTCAGAATCCCTTCCAACGTGTCCGCCCTCCAGCCGCCGCAATCCTCCGTATCGAACCCCAGCCATGCCGGGGCGGTCAGGTTGTCATACACCAGAGGCCCGCCGACGATCTCCATTCCGTTTCCCTGCGCCAGCTGGAAAGCCGAGTCCGCCAGACTCCAATCGAACCGGTCCCGCTCCGGTTGCACTTTTTTCATGAAAGTCGTCATCATCACGGTATTGAACTCGGTCGTTAACACCGGCGGGAACAGCGGATCACGGGCTTCCGGGTTCAGATACGGTGTGCCGATTCCAAACCCGACGGAGTCCGCCAGAAAGCGCAGGGTCTCGCCGCCGATGGGCGTTAGATATGCACTGGGCGATTCCGTCGGCGTGGCGGAGGGGGAAACGGTAGCGCTGGGGGATGGGATGAAGGCCGGCGTTTCCGGCTGAAAAGGGGAGGGGCTGGCAGTGGGAGCGGGCGGGAGCGAAGAATTTTCGATGAAGCCGGAATCCCGGGATGCATCCGCGGGCGCGCAGGCCGAAAGGAAAATACAGATCCAGATCACTCCCGGCGGAAATCCGACCAATCGGCCTTTCCGGCCAGGTATCCTTCGCGGCGCGGCGGACGGACGGAAAATATTTGCGATCCGACCGTCCCATCCATTGCCATTCACCTCCGGAAGCCGGTACGTTTTTTTTGGCATGGAACAATCAGCGTTTCCTGCCGGGGGAGTCTTTTTTCTTGGCGGTACTCCGGCGAACCTGCGATGGGTGTTGTGAATTTTCCTCCAATAGGGTGCTGAGGAATTTCCCGGTGTGCGAGAGGGAGGCCCGGGCGACCTCTTCGGGCGTGCCCGCGGCCACGATTTGACCGCCCGCGTCGCCGCCGCCGGGGCCGAGGTCGATCAGATAATCGGCCGCCATGAGGATATCCGGATGGTGTTCGATCACACAGACCGTATGGCCTTCGCCGACCAGCCGCTCAAGGACGCCGATCAGGACGCTCACGTCGGCGGCGTGCAACCCGACGGAGGGTTCATCCAGGAGATAGAACGTATGCCCGGCGGAGCGGCGGGAGAGCTCGCGGGCCAGCTTGACGCGCTGGGCTTCGCCGCCGGAGAGCGTGGTGGCGCTCTGGCCGATGCGGATGTACCCGAGCCCGACGTCGTGCAGGGTATCCAGCTTGCGGATGATCGCGGGGAATGCGCCGAACAACTCGCGCGCCTGGTCGACGGTTGAATCCAGCACGTCGGCGATGGTGCGGTCCTTGAAGCGGACCTGCAGCGTTTCGCGGTTGAAGCGCGCGCCGCCGCACACCTCGCAGGGGATGAACACGTCCGGCAGGAACTGCATCGAGATTTCCACCTGGCCCTGGCCCTGGCAGGCTTCGCAGCGCCCGCCGCGCGCGTTGAAGGAGAACCGGCCGGGTTTGTAACCGCGCACTTTGGATTCCGGCAGCGAGGCGTAGAGCTCCCGCAGTTCCGCATAACATCCGACATACGAGGCGGGATTGGAGCGCGGCGTGCGGCCGATCGGAGTCGGATCGATCGAGATCACCTTGTCGATCTGTTCCCGCCCTTCGATGGCTTCCCAGGGTCCTTCCTCCGCCGCGTCTCCTAGCAATGCCCGGAGCACCACATCGAACAACAGCGACGATTTGCCCGACCCGGATACGCCCGTGATGCACACCAGCATCCCGAGCGGGATGCGCGCGGTGACATGCTTCAGATTATTGGCGGATGCCCCCCTCACCGTCAGGGCTTTTCCGTTCCCGCCGCGGCGGTGCTCGGGCGGCCGGTAACGGAATTCGCCGGCCAGGAACCGTCCCGTCAGCGAGATTTCGTCCCTGCGTAATTGTTCCGGTGCGCCTTCGGCTGTCAGATTTCCGCCCAGCGGACCGGCGCCCGGGCCGAGTTCGATGATCCAATCCGCCCTGCGGACGATCTCTTCATCATGTTCAACCACCAGCACGGTGTTATCCAGGTCGCGCAGGCGGAGGAGGCTGGCCAGCAGGCGTTCCGTATCGTGCGGGTGCAGGCCGACCGACGGTTCGTCGAGCACGTACAGCACGCCGCTCAGGCGCGATCCGATCTGGGTCGCCATCCGGATGCGCTGGCCCTCCCCGCCGGATAAACTCGCCGCCGTGCGCGAAAGCGCGATATAGCCGACTCCGACCTCCTCGAGATATTCCAGCCGGTGACCGGCCTCGGCCAGGATCGGTTCGGTCACCGCGCGGTTGAACGACGGGTCTTTCCGAACCTCCCCGACCCACTCGTGCAGGCGCGCCACCGTCCATCCGCAGATCTCGATGATGTTCCTCCCCGCCACGGTGACGGCGAGCGATTCCCTGCGCAAGCGGGTCCCCTTGCAGGATTCGCACGTCCGTTCGCTCATCAGGCTTTCCACGCGGCCGCGGAAAACCTCGCTCGTGCTCTCCTCGTACCGCCGCCGGAGATACGGGATCAACCCCTCGTACGGCGAATCGAAGAAGGCGCGTTTTCCATCGCGGGCGGGGAATTCCACGCGGATCTTTTCCGCGCCGGTCCCATGGAGGATCGGCTGCAGGCTTGCGGGCGGAATCTGCCCGACGGGAAGCTCGGGATCGAACCCGAATTGGGCGGCGAGGCTTTCGAGCCACAGCGACTGCGAACGCTGGCCTTCCTCGCGCTCGAACCCGAACAGCGAGAGCACCGCCTCATTGAGCGGCTGGGACGGGTCCGGGAAAATCCGCGCCGGATCGATCTCGAATCGCGATCCCAGACCCTCGCAGACGGGGCAGGCGCCGTGCGGCGAATTAAAGGAAAAAGAGTGGGGCTGGATATCCGGCAGGCTGATCCCGTCGATCGGGCAGGCGAAGCGTTCCGAATAGAGGATGTCGGCCGGCGGGTCGGCGGAGAGATTCTGGGCGATGAGGAATCCGTCGCCGGTGCGCAGCGCCGTTTCGACCGAATCCGTAAGGCGGGTGAGGAATTCCCCCGGCGCCTCGGCGGGGATGACGAGGCGGTCGACGACCGCTTCCAGGTCGTGGGCGGTGTGCGGGTCGAGATCCGGCTCGGCGTCGGTCTCGTACAGCCGGCCGTCGATGCGCATGCGGACGAATCCCGCGCGGCGCATCTCCTCGACCGCCGTTGCGTGCGCCCCCTTGCGCGCGCGCACCACCGGCGCGAGCAGCGCCAGGCGGGTTCCGGCGGGGAGGGCGGCAACCGCCGAAGCGATCTCCTGGGCGGACTGCTTCTGGACCGGCCGGGCGCATACCGGGCAGTGGGGAGTGCCGGCGCGCGCATACAGCAGGCGCAGGTAATCGTAAATTTCGGTGATTGTGCCGACGGTCGAGCGCGGATTATTGCTCAGCCCGCGCTGGTCGATCGCGACCGCCGGGGAGAGGCCGTCGATCAGGTCCACATCCGGCCGGCGCAGCTGGCCGAGGAACTGGCGCGCGTAGGCCGAAAGGCTTTCCACATAACGGCGCTGGCCTTCGGCGAAGAGCGTATCGAAGGCCAGCGAGGATTTGCCGGAGCCGGAAAGCCCGGTAACCACAACCAGTTTGTTTTTCGGAATCGAAACCGACAGGTTCTTGAGGTTGTGTTCCCGCGCACCCGCGATCCGGATGAACTCCCCGGTCATTTCTCCGGCGCTCGCTTGGCCGCGGACTCGGCGGAGGCTTCCCCGTATTCCACCATGGTGGAGGTGATGTGGATCCCGCATTCGCCGCCGGCCTTGGTGGTGCCGGCCCAGCGCCCGGCGCGTTCGAACCGTCCCCAGGTCCCGGCCAGGGTGCACGGCCGGCACCCGAGGCTGACGTAACCCCTGTCGTACAGCGGATTGTAGGGGACGTTGTTGGCGCGGATATATTTCCAGATATCGTCGGCGGTCCAGCCCGCCAGCGGATTGACTTTCACCAGTTCGTCGGCAACCTCGACCACGCGGATGCCCTTGCGGTGTTCGGTTTCGTCGCGCCGGAGCCCGGTGATCCATGCATCGTAGTTGCGCAAAGCGCGCGCCATCGGCTCGACCTTGCGGATACCGCAGCAGCGGCCCGGATCGGTGTGATACAGGTCGGCTCCGAGCGTGCGCTCCTGCTCCTCGACGCTGATCCGCGGTGAAAACTCAAGCAGGTTCAGCTTCCATTCCTTTTCCAGATTTTGGATGAACTCGACGGTCTCGGGGAAGTCGTACCCGGTGTTGAGGTAGATGACGTCGAGATCCGGGCGGATGGAGCGGAGCATGTGCAGCAGGACGATGCTGTCTTTGCCGAATGACGCGGCCACACACAGGCACCGGTACTTGTCACAAGCCCACTTCAGGATTTCCTGGGGGGTGGATTTCTCCAATTGTTCGATTTCTTCACTGCGGATTTCTTTTATAGGGGTCATGGTCGCCTGATGAAGGATTTGGGATAAGCCGCATTTTGTCTCGGGAAAATATAACATGGTTCCGGATATAAAGTCTCTAAAAAAGGCCGTTTCTTGCAAATAGACTAATTAATGGCCTAATATCGTTGGTTCGACCTATTGACAAAATCGTATAGCAACGTATAATACTTAGTGAGGCTATATATTATGGAAGATACAACAACCTTCGACAAGGAATTGAAACGGGGGACGCTGGAGATGATCCTCCTGCGATTAATATCCGAACGGCAAATGTACGGATACGAACTTGCCGCGACGCTGGAAAAGCGGGGCGGCAGCCTCTTCCGGATAAAGGAAGGAACGCTTTACCCGGTCCTGTACCGCATGGAAAAGGCCGGGCACATCGAAGCGCGCTGGGAAACGCTGGAACGCGGGGTGCCCCGCAAGTACTACCGTCTGACGAAATCCGGCGCGAAATTCCTGGAAGCGCGGATCGCCGAATGGAAGGAATTTATTGCCGCGATAGAGCGGTTGATGGGAAAGGAGAAAATTCAATGAAACGCGTACCGACCAATATCGCCGATCAATACGTTCAGAAGGTGATGGATCTGATCTATGCCCCGGAAAAAGACCGGGAGCGGATTAATGCCGACCTCCAGGCGCATCTGCAGGAAGGGATGGCCGGCGGAGAAGATATGAAGACGCTGGTCGAGCGGATGGGCGACCCGCGCGAGGTGGCGGCGGAATTCATGTCCGCGGTGCCGATGGTCTACGCCGGCTTCTGGCGGAGAATGGCCGCCTTTCTGATCGATATGGTTGTGATCCTCCTGTTCGCGGGGTTGGCCGCCGTGCTGACCGTCTCTCTCTCAAATGCCGTGCCGCTGCATCCCGAAGGGTTGGTTGAAAACCTGATCGGCGGGGCGATCATTCTGCTCCTCCTGGTCAGCGGCAACGCCTGCATCGCCATGATCCTTGCCTACTTTCCTCTTCTGGAAGGGCGGTTTGGGCAAACCCTCGGCAAACGGCTGCTGGGTTTGCGGGTCCGCTCGGAGGATGGCTTGCCGGCGACTTACTGGCAGGCTTTCCTGCGCCGGCTCTCCTTCTACTTTGAAATCTTTCCGATTGAAGCGTTGTTCCTCCTGCTGAATCCGAAGCGTCCGCGTTGGTTCGACCTGCTGGCCAAGACGGTCGTGGTGCGGGAGAAATAGTTCTTACCCCTCCCCCGGCCCCTCCCCAGAATGGGGAGGGGTGAGGAAGCAAATCGCCCTCTACCCCTCCCCGCTCCGGGGAGGGGCAGGGGAGGGGTAAGGTCGAGACTCATTCATGAAAAAAACTTCGAAGCATCGTCTCATCCGCTTATTTTTATTCCTCCCGCTCGCAGTAACGGCGCTTTGCCTCCTGGGAGCCGGCGCGTGCGCGGTCAGTAACCGCGTGCTCCCCTCGCAGTCGGCGGTGCTAAATCGATTATCCGAGCTGGACAAAGCGCGGGCCGCGGAAGCATTGCATCTTCGGCGCGAACTCGGGGACGCGCTGTGGCCGGGGTGGGGGACGGCGGATATCCCGATGATTTTCTACAACGAGGATTACGCTTTCCTCGTTGGTTTATCCGATCCTCCGGCAGGTTGGTTGAAGATCCCGGAATTTGAATCCCGCGGCGGACCGTGGGAAGCGGTCCCGGATGATAATTTTGAAGGGGAAGAGTACTACCGCCAGCCGCTCGCATCCGCGGGCGTGACGCCGGAGGCGTTCATCGTCCGGATCGGGGATCGCTGGGTATCGAACCTGCTCACCGCGGATTGGATGGAGATCAACCTGGGCAATGAATTCCGCGGCATGCTGCCCCCGCCGCTGCAATCCATCCTCCCCTACCGGTTTGCAGCCCGGGCATTCCTTTCGGTGACGGGCGGACATGATTTGTATATTGGCGCGGCCCTGCACGAATCCTTTCACGCCTACGAAGCGATTCTTGCACAGGACCGCCTTCTCGCGGCCGAGACGGTGTACAACCGCAATGCCGCCCGTTATCCCTATAACGATCCGGCGTTTGCCAAGGATTGGCAGACGGAGTTGGATTTGCTGGCGGACGCGGTGCAGGCCGGAAAAGATACGGAAACGATCGACCTCGCCCGCCGGTTCCTGGAGAGTAGGGGGAAACGCCGGATGGCGGCGAATCTGGATGCCGCGCTTATCGATCTGGAACGATTGAAGGAATGGGAGGAGGGATTGGCCAAATACACGGAACTGGGGATCTGGCGGTCGGCGGCGGAAACTTCCGGCTACGCGCCGCTGCCCGCAATGGATGCCGATCCCGGGTTTTCCAACTACGCCAATTTTAAACAGATCTGGTCACAGCAGATTGATCAGATCCGACTCATGGCAAAAGACGATGGGGATATCCGCTTCTACTACAGCGGTCTGGCACAGGCGGCCATCCTGGACCGGCTGGCGCCGGGATGGAGAATGCGGATCCTGACGGAAGATGTATGGTTGGAAGAATTATTGCGTGAGGCGGTTAACTAGGGGGTGTCGGAAAAGTGGAAGAATGGGTTTCTTGGGTGATACCTTGCCGAGTTTGGTCGTCATTCCCGCGTGTTCTTAGCGGTAATCCAGGGTTTTTTAGAGTGGATGCCCGCCAAGAACACCCTTGGTTCGCGAGGGCAGGCGCGGGCATAACGATCCGTTGATGTCCCATTGATTCTTTGTGGATAGCCCCTGCGACCGCGTCGGTTCACCGGTCATTTCTTTTTGGTCTCGGCCGGCGCGGGCTGCGGCCCCTTTTCCTCAGGCATATGGATTGTACCTTTAAGGAAACCGCCTTCTTCGGTGGCGAGATTGGACGTGGTGACGTCGCCGTACACCCGCCCGGTGCGCAGCACCTGGACTTTATCGGCGAACACATTCGCCTGCAGCGTCCCGCCGGCGACGACCGAAGGGGCGCGGATCTCCTCCGACACGACCTTGCCGGCTTCGCCGACCACCAGCGGACCCTCGATATCGATCTTCCCTTCGAACACCCCTTCAATCCGGACTCCGCCCTTGCCGGTCAGAACACCCTGGAAGCAGATGCCCGGTCCGAGGATGGTTTCGATCTTGCCGGTCGTGCGCAGGACTTCGGGAAGGGGGGACGTATCTCTTTTCTGGAACATGGACACTCCTGGGTTGGAAATTTCAATATTTCCACGAAGAACACAAAGAGCGCGAAGGCGATCGTCATTCCGGCGCCTGCCCTCGTGTAGCATCCCGGCTTGTTTTTGGTTTATAAGCCGGGATGAAGGCGAAACGAGGGTGCACAAAGCCGGAATCCATGAGGTGCCCATTCACAATACTTCGAAACAACACTGGACCCCGGCTTCTCATCCCGGCGCGTTCTTAGCCGGGACGGGGTGACGTCTTCTTTTTGTTCTCCGTGCTCTCCGTGTTTTCCGCGGATTCAGTTTTTCAGTGTTCCACCCGTTTTCGCAGGTCGATCGCGGCGGGGAAGCCGCCGGCGGCGCGGGCGGCCAGGACGGCTTTGACGATCGCGCGCGAGAACGCTTCCGCGGCGTAGGCCCCGACCAGGCTGACGTTCGCCTTGCGGGCGCCGGTGGACATCGCAAAGATCGTATCCCCATCGAGCATCGTATGGGAAGGGCGGACCGCGCGCGCCAGCCCGTCGTGCGCCATCTGCGCCATTTTATTGGCTTCTTCCTTGGTGAGCAGCGCGTTGGTCGCCACCACGCCGATCACCGTGTTCCCCCCTTCGGCCACCCCGAGGATCAGCCGCCCGGCATGGGTGCTCATCACCGCGAGCGTGTCGGCGAACCGATCCTGCCCGCCGATGCGCAAGGGTCCGGTCCCAACCGGCCGTGCGCCGGCGAGGATTACGCCGTTCTCGGGATCGACCACGTCGCCGAAGGCGTTCACGGCGGCCAGCGCGCCCACGATGAGGCCGCCGCCGCAGTCGATGCTCGCGCTCCCGATCCCGCTTTTCACCGAGCCCGCCTTGCCGAAGATCTTGCCGACCGTGCAGCCTGTTCCGGCGCCGGCATTCCCATCCTTCGGCGGTTCGCCGGAGGCCTGCACGCAGGCCTGATACCCCATCTCGGCATCCGGACGGATTTTAGCGGAACCGATTCCCAGGTCAAATAGGATCGCCGACGCCACGATCGGCACCTTCACCACCCCGGTCGAGAATCCGATCTTCTTTTCCTCAAGAAACCGCATCGCGCCGGAGGCCGCGTCGAGCCCGAAGGCCGATCCGCCGGCGAGCATCACCGCGTGGATTTTCCGCACCAGGTGCATCGGGCGCAACGCGTCCGTTTCGCGCGTCCCGGGCGCGCCGCCGCGCTGGTCCACGCCGGCGACCGCGCCCTTAAGGCACAAGACGACCGTGCAGCCGGTGAGGGCGGTTTCATTCTGCGCCTGCCCGACTAGGATCCCTGGAACATCTGTGATGGAATCATTCAGTTTGCCCATGCTCCTCCACTCCCTCACCCCCTCACCCCCTTCGCCTCTCCCAGCGTAAGCTGGGAGAGGGGTGCCTCGAGCAAAGCGAGAGGCGGGGTGAGGGGTTAATCCTGTCTAATTCCCCGGCTCTTTCGTCATCAGTGCGATTACGCGCTCGATGACCGCCTCCGCGACGAGCGATTTGTCCATCAGCGGCAGAGCTTCGGCCGAACCGTCGGCGGCGAGCAGGGTCACCCGGTTGGTTTCCGTCTCAAAGCCGGAATCGGACCGGCCGACCTCGTTCGCCACGATCAGATCCAGCCCCTTCGCCTTTAATTTCCTGCGCGCGTTGGTTTCCAGATCTTCCGTCTCGGCCGAGAAACCGATGGTCACGGCCGGACGCCCCGATTTTGCCCTGGCTTCGGAAACGGCTGTCAGTATATCCTGTGTGCGCTCGAGGCGGATCGAATCCGGAGCGGCGCTCTTTTTCAGCTTGCGCGGAGCCGGGTCGGCGGGGCGGAAATCCGCGACGGCGGCGGCCATGATCAACGCGTCGGAGCCGGCCGCTTCGGCCAAAACCGCGGCGCGCATTTCCTCGGCCGTTTTCACGTCGATCCGTTTTGCCCCACAGGGGAATGCGATTGCCACCGGACCGGATATCAAGATCACCTCGGCGCCTTCATCCAGCGCGGCTTGCGCAATCGCGAATCCCTGCTTCCCCGAAGAACGGTTGGTGAGCATGCGCACCGGGTCGAGCGGCTCCTGGGTGCCGCCGGCGGTGACGACAACAGTGCGGCCGCGCAGGCGCCCGCCGCGCGCAAGCAGATGGCGCACCCGGTTGAGAATCTCAGCCGGTTCGGTCATCCGCCCTCTGGCGGAAAGCCCGGAGGCCAGGTGGCCTTCCTCCGGCCCGACGACGATCACCCCGCGGGAGATAAGCCTCTGCAAATTCTCCTGATTGGGGATGGAGGCGAACATGCCGCCGTCCATCGCCGGGGCGATCATCAGCGGGCAGCGGGCCGAGAGGGCGGTGAGCGAAAGGAGATTATCGGCCAGCCCGTGCGCGAACTTGGCGATCGTATTGGCGGTGGTCGGCGCCACCAGGAGAAGGTCCGCCGGGCGGCCGAGGTTGACATGCAGCACATGCGCTTCGGCGCCCCACAATTCGGCATCGGTGTGGGCGGTGCGTCCGGTCACCGACTGGAAGCTGAGCGGGGAGACGAACCGGATTGCGGCCTCCGTCAGCAGGACGTCCACCTCGGCGCCGGCCTGTGCCAGCTTGCTTGCCAGGTCGACCGCCTTGTAGACGGCGACGGATCCGGTCACTCCGAGCAGGATGCGTTTGCCTTGGATGGGATTCATTGGTTCATCTCGTAGATCATGCGCAAGCCGTCGAGGGTCAGCCACGGGGCGAGAATTTCGATCACCTTGGTTTCACGCGCGATCAGGTCCACCTCGCCGCCGGTGCCGATGACCTTCATCTCCGGTCCGAGCTCCTGGCGGAAGCGGGCTACCATCCCCTCCACCAGCCCGACGTAGCCGAACAGCAGCCCGGATTGTATCGCGTGGACGGTATTGCGGCCGATCGCGGCCGGCGGCCGGGAAATATCCACCCGCGGGAGTTTGGCCGTGCGCTGAAAAAGCGCCTGGGCTGCGACCCCGATCCCGGGCGCGATCGCGCCGCCCAAATATTCCCCCTCCGCGGAAAGCGCGTCGAAGGTGGTGGCGGTCCCGAAATCCACGATGCAGGCCGGTCCGCCGTAGAGCCTGAAAGCCGCGGCCGCATCCACGATCCGGTCGGCGCCGACCGCGCGCGGATCCTCGTAGCGGATCTTCACCCCGGTGCGTACGCCGGCGTCGATCACCAGCGGATTGGATTTTAGGTAGGTGCGGCAGGTCTCGATCCAGCGCCCGGTCAGCGGCGGCACGACCGAAGCCATCGCCACGCCGCTGATGTCGGCCGCGGATTTCCCGGCCAGGGCCAGGAGCCCGGTCACCTGCAGGCCGAATTCATCCGGCATGCGTTCGTGCTCGGTCGAGAGCCGCCAGCGCGGGCCGAGCGCCGCGCCCTCGTACAAGCCCAGGGTGATGTTGGTGTTGCCGATATCAATGCACAGCAGCATGGCGCACCTCCCGGACCTTGTTGTTTTCGTCCACCAGAATGATTTCAGGCTTCCAGTCGGCCGGGAGCGGTTCCTCGACCTGGCCGTAAGCCATGATGATGATCTTATCTCCGACGCCGATCACGCGCGCCGCGGCGCCGTTCATGCAGATCACGCCCGATCCGACCGGCCCGGTCATCACGTACGTTTCCAGCCGCACGCCGTTGGTCACATCGGCGATGTGGACCAGCTCATATTCCGCGAGTCCGGCCGCCTTCATCAGCGCCGAGTCGATCGTGATGCTGCCTTCGTAATCGGCATCGGCCCCGGTCACCGTCGCGCGGTGGATTTTTGAACGGAGTAAAGTGCGTTTCATTTGGTTAAGATCCTTTCCTTCCTCACCCCCCTTCCCCCTCTCCTGGCTTATGCCAGGAGAGGGGGAACGAGGGGGTGAGGCGGTTACTCCCATTTCCCGTCCCTCAGAATGAAATTATCGATCAGCCTCGTCTGCCCGATTCGGACCGCCATGGAAAGCAGCGCATTGCGGTCGACGCGTTCGAGTTCCTGCAGTGTATCCGGGGCGGCGATGGAAACATATTCGGTTCGGGCGCGCGGCTCGGCGGCGAGATAATCCTGCATCGTCGCCCGCAGCGCTTCCGCGCTCTGCTCGCCGTTCTCGTACGCATTGCGGGCGGCGGACAGTGCTCCATACAGGACTACCGCGGCGCGGCGCTCCTCCGGCTGCAGGTACGTGTTGCGCGATGACATCGCCAGGCCGTCACGCTCCCGCACGGTCGGGCAGATGATGACTTCAAGCGGGAAGTTCAGGTCGCGCGTCATGCGCCGGATGACGGCCGCCTGCTGCGCATCCTTCTGGCCGAAGTAGGCGCGGTCCGGCGTGAAGGCGTTGAAAAGCTTCGCGACGACCGTCGCCACGCCGCGGAAATGGCCGGGGCGGACGGCGCCTTCGAGCGGCACCGCCACGTTCTCTACATTAATATAGGTCTGATATCCGTCCGGATATACTTCACCGGCTTCCGGCGCCCAGACAACATCCACGCCGACATCTCCCAGCATACGGAGGTCGCGCTCGAGGGCGCGCGGGTAGCGGGCCAGGTCCTCCTGCGGCCCGAACTGGGCCGGATTGACGAAGATGCTCACTCCGACCGACGCGCATTCGGCGCGCGCGCGGCGCACGAGCGCGAGGTGGCCCGCATGCAGATAGCCCATCGTCGGCACCAGCCCAAGCGGCCGGGGCAGGGTGGAAATGTGGGTACGAAGATCGGACAATGTTCGTATCAGTTTCATAGTTTTCATATAGATTGTAGGGGCGGACGGCCGTCCGCCCTTACGAGATCTGTGCCGCCTTGATCAGCTTCACGAGCATGCTATTCCACGGCGCGGGGACATCCGTCTTTTCGGCGGCGCGGACGATCGCGCCGTTGATCGCGTCGATTTCGGTCGGGCGGTGATTCTCCAGATCCTGCAGCATCGAACAGCGGTTGCCGGCCGTTCCGCGCACGACTCCCAACGCATGCTCCTGGGGATTCTCATAGGGCAGGGGGATGCCCAGGGCGGAAGCCACCCCGGCCGACTCGCGGATCACGGCCAGGAAGACCTCCCGCGCCGTCTCGCGATCGGCGAACACCTCATTGGTTTCGTGCAGCAGCGCCCCCAACGGATTGAGCGCCGAATTAACGACCAGCTTTCCCCACTGCAGCGATTCGAGATTATCCACGATCCGGACATCCAATCCGGCGTTCTGGAACAGCTCGACCGCCGGTTCGATCCGGGGGTGCTTCTCGACCTGGATCCGGATTTCCCCGCCGCACTGGCGGACCACGCCCGGGGCGATCATGTTCGCGCCGAGGATTGCGATCCCGCCGGCGGCGCGTTCGGCGCCGAAACCATCGCGCAGGATTTCCACATTACCGAGGCCGTTTTGCAGCGTCAGCGCCAGCCCGCCGGGTTTGAGTATTTCCTTCGCGCGCACAACCGCGCTTTGAGTTTGATAGGCCTTAACCACGACGATCACAAGGTCGGAATCTTTGCACTCGGCCGGATCGGCTGTGGCATTGACGCGCACCGAGGTCAGGCCGGTCGAGGATTCACAGCGGATGCCGTCCCGGCGGATCGCGAAAATCCCCGCCCGCCAGGATCCCAGGAGTGTCAGGTCGGCATAGCCTGCCAGCCGCGCGCCGAGCAGGCAGGCGACCGCGCCGGTGCCGAGGATTGTGACTTTCATTCCTCACCCTCCGAACTTCGGTGGTCGAGTAGCCCGGCCCGGCGAAGCCGGGTTGGGCGTATCGAGACCTCGAATGGGATATTAAATACAGGATCTCGATATGTAGCTTCGCCGCTACTTGATCGGTTTCCCATATGTGGTCTCGATACGCCTCGAATGACTTTGCCATTCGAGGCTACTCGACCGCCTTGATAAATTTTTCCCA
>Ga0105104_10002038_pt1 | contig 14912 bp, 9 predicted proteins | sample PPLLaktember2015_3_FD_87034 | JGI IMG/M metagenome (GOLD analysis project Ga0105104, IMG submission 87034) | Freshwater sediment microbial communities from Prairie Pothole Lake near Jamestown, North Dakota, USA - PPLs Lake P7 Core (6) Depth... | ecosystem: Environmental > Aquatic > Freshwater >... | reverse complement strand
TGGGGATTTTAAGATTAAAATTGGGGATTTACAGATGACAATCGGGTATTGTCATGTGAAAGCCGGGGATTTTCGTATGACAAGTGGTTTTTTGATAACGATGGGGGGGACCCTGAATTTACATAAAATAGTATACACTCCCGAAAAAACATCGATCACCACGTACATAATAGACGCAGATAATTTCAACCTGGAACAGGAACATCTCCCCCAGGATTATATTGCCGCTTAATTCAAAAAACTTATCATTTGTTTTTTTCTTTCAGCGAAGCTGTTCGCAGGCCACAAATTCCATTAATAATTAATCTCCTTCCTCCCGGCTCCGTATTTTCAAAAGTTTTCCCGGGGTAGTAATTTCAAAACCCTTCCGGTACACGAAACCACACATGTCTCACGATTTCTTCTTTTCCTTTGGATCGAAGCGGGACGGGGAAGCGGCGCATGCAGGTGATACCGGTTTAACACCGAATTTGCACTTTTGCAAGCGTCGTCCCATACGCATCTTAATATTCTTTAACCTCTGCTGTCGTGCCATTGATTTCCACGTACTGGATCTTCCCTTCGCAAACACATCCATCATTTGCATAATTGTCGGCCCCAATGGGCTTTATTATTTGATGCGTGTGACCAAATACAACCAACTCGATTCCATCTTTTGCAAACCTTTCCGACGCGAACCATCTTAAATCGCCTTCTGATGCTAACATAGAATTTATACATTTCCACCAGTCAAATCTCCATTTCCAGGCGTAACACCACAGCATCGATATTGATAACGGGAATAATAGCATGACGTAAACATCTTTGTCTGTTGATTGCATCTTTATTTTGGAGAATGGCGACACCCCACAATTAAACAATGCAAAAGGTAAAGCTATCAGCAACATAATAATGCTCGTGATGAGATTGATTAAAATACCAGGAAGCAGATCGAGTATAAACCACACGAATTTTCTCCTTATCCACTCCGAAATGGATTTCAACCTATCGAACAAGCTGCCGGGCTTCGGCATTTGCTTGCCGTCATACCGTGTTCCGGAATCTGATCCGCCTAACCATTTTAAAGGTTTAAATATCTTATAGAATGCCTTACGCGCAGCTATTGGATCTTTCGCGTTACTCCAAATTCGTGATAGAAAGTAGCCCAACGGGTACCCTTGAATCCCGCATCCTTCTTCATCTGTCATAACGCACATCATATCCTCTGCGTGACCGTGCTCCATCCATATCCCGTCCTCGTGGTAATAATTCTTTCCCGGCAGCGGTATCTTCAAGTTTTTTAATCCATTTTCCTCTAAAACCTTTAATTCCTCTTTTTTTATAACTGTCGCATCGTGATTTCCCAATATGTAATGTACCTCCTTTTTTTCCGCCACCTCCTTTAATTTCGATATAAAGCTATTGGAATAACTGTTCCAAAAATCAATTATTGGTTTGATACCTGAAGGTGTTTCGTATGTTTTACACACCCATGTGTCAAATATATCGCCTAGCATTATTAGTTTAGTGACATTATTGTCGCTAATCACACACTCATCAAGCATTTTTATCAACTTCTCTGCCGCCGCCTTAGTGAGTTTTTGCTCACCATTACACATGTGAATGTCACTAACTACGATTGTTTTTTTGTTGTCACTCATAATGCACTCCTTTTTTTAATTGTTTCATTACGTTCTATCAAAAGTTTTCGCGGGCTGTACTTTCAAAACCCTTCCGGTACACGAAACCGCACATCTATTGGTCATTGGGTCAACCAGGCCTTGCCTTGCAACACTCCCTTCCAGCAGGAAATGCTGCAAAGCAAGACTTGACACACAATTCCCATTAATCTTAAAAATTGAAGGTGATGGTGATAGTGGGAAATATGACCGGGTTGATGGCGTGTGTCCCATCCATACCGGGGTAACCGGCCTTAAGGTCTGATTTAGAGACCACCACATCTTCCCCGAAACCGACTGGAACACCTAAGTCTATGGTTATAAAATCGAGTATATTGATATACGCCCCGACAGTAATAAAATTGAATTCATGTACGGGAAGAAGAATGGTTTGGGACATTTTCGGACCTGGATTCGGATCGTGGTAGTAACCGAGCCTGAGAGCGACTTTGCTCGAAAACTTATATTCCATCCCGAACCGCAGTTGAAAGCAGTCATCCCATTCCAGTTTAAAACTGTATTTTTCTTCAAGAGTTTTCCATTCGGGCTTACTAAATTTCATTTTTATGGTATCAACGTCATCCCAATTGGTATACTGGACATCGGCGGTGATGGTTAGCCTCTCCGTAGGTTTAAGTGCCATCCCAAGACCTATCCACAAGGGGAAGCGGACTATTCTTTCCGCGCTGCTGGCAGGGGGCATATTTGGATCGAGAAGATGGGCGTCGCTCAGAGAGGCTCGACCTATGCTGAAATTGAGACGGGGTAATTTCAAGGCCAACCCGATGCTGAGTATTTTAACCGGTTTAACAAGCACTCCCAGGGTCAAACCTAACGACCCACCTATGGTGTCTTCAGTATACTGTCCCGGGTGCGGCGATTTTTCTAACGGAAGGCCCGGCATGTTCAAATTGGCCAACCACAAATTAGCGTCGATGGTTGCCCCCACGGAAAATGTATGGCTGATTTTATATGCCTCAGCATATGAAAGTGCATAAATCCGGCCATAGGCTTCCCATTCAAAGGATTTACCATTAGTCAACCACTTCAGTTCGGAGCCTTTCCACTCCACACCTAAACTTGTGGATGTAAAAGCTAATCCTCTCACTCGTTTTTCTTTGTTCCATAAATAACTTAAAGTGCCGGTGAAAAATTTGGGTTTACCCAGGGCATCGATATTTAAAGTATTTATTTCATTGAGTTTGTATGAGCAATTGGGGAAGATATAGGCGCCGAAATACATCGACAGGGATATTTGCTCTAACTGGGTTAAACCCGCCGGGTTCCAGAATATTGCACTGTGATCATCTGCCAGCCCTACAAACGCACCACCCATCGCAATCGCTTTACTGCCGTTACCCTGGAAATTTAAGCCCTCTGAATAAAGGACGGTACATATCCCGACCATTAAAATTACCATAATACTTAACTTCAATAGATGTTTCATGAGTCCTCCTATCTTTAAAAATTTTGTAAGTCCGCCGTTCCCTTGATTTCGAAAACGATATTTTTATAATTATCAAAACTCAGGAGTTTTAAATATATTTTCCCGCCACTGATCTCGATACAGGTTATTTTACTATGAAATCCGCACCCGGTATTAAAATAAAAGGGATCTACCGGTTCTTTGCCTTTGACATCGGCGAACAAGTATACATTATCTTTAGCATTATCAATTTGCCATTCCAGGTGGTCTATCATTTCTTCTTTGAAGGAACCGGGAATTTCCATTTTCAAGGTATCTGCTGTCGAGGGCATACTTCGCGGTTCTTTTTCAAAAATATCATTAAAGAACATGTATTCCCCGTTTTTCAATTCGTCCTTAATGACTCGAAATATGATGTCGCTGCGACAGGAATTGAAAACCGGGATGTGGGTATGACCGGTCACCAGGATATTGCATATTTTCTTCTTGGTTGGATTATCCTTTAGCGCCCATTCATATACCATTTTTTCATGACGCTCCATGCTTTTAATTGTGGCCTTCACTTTCTCTTTCAATGCCATTTTTGATTTAAACTTATTTGAAGAAATATCTAACAACCAATAGTATTTGAAGTAAACGGCACAGGCCGCCAATTCATCCCCGGCATCATGCAAACCTTGTCCCTGGCTGCCGTGGGTGATGAAAATCTTGAATTTTTTCTCTTGATCATGGAAGAAAATCGCCGGGTAGACCTTTTTCAGGCCCAGTTCCTCGAAGTTGATTAACTGTCCACGAAAGAAGTCGTCATGGTTGCCATATACACGGTGATATCGATTGTCTGCCAGGAAATTCTTCTCGATTTCAAACTCCGCGGCATGCGCCTTCAATATCAGGGGTATATTGTCCCGTTGAAATCCCCATCCTTCTTCGCAATCTCCGATTAAAACCAGGGTGTATCCATTATTATTATAATAATCCAATATTTTCGAGAACAATTCCTTGTTATTTTTGAAAACGTCCTTTTCTCCCATGCCCCTGTGCAAATCACTAAACATAATGATCTTCGCGGTATCCCTATTAAAGGGGATTTGGGGACACATGGCCGAATGAATATCGAGTAACGCCGAGGTCTTTTCTTGAGATGTAACGGGAGCCGTCTGTTTTAAAATCAAAGAACATCCGGTTGCTGCCATTACCAGTACCACTGTGATAAAAACTAAAAATATTCTTTTCATTTTCTTTTCTCCTGTTAACTATACCGGTATTGCCGAAAGTTTTCCCGGGCTATACTTTCAAAACCCTTACGATCCACTAAACCACACATACCCTCGCGCAAGGTTTGCGATCATTTGATTTTCTTATTTCAAATGATCCGGCGATATGATAACCTGGAAAAACGATAGGGTGGTATCACCGGGAGACCAAAATAGTATAAATTTCAGACTAAAATTCGGGGGGAATTATAACGGAGAGACCAGAAATATAAATTTCAGACCAAAATGATCAAAAACAAGGAAAACCGAACCTATGGCGCCAATTTTGCCGGTGAAATCAAATCCCTCTCCGCGCCATCGTTATAACGTCTCCTCCATGGCTAAATTAATTTCATGATAAAAAATTGAATTTACTCCTATTTTGCGTTATTATTATTCCATGAAAAAAAAATACAAAAAAGACCGCCCCAAAAGATGGGCCAGGCCGAAGCGCTCATGACGCCAAAACACGATCCGAAACATGAAAAACAGTTTTTACCGCTCAGTAAATCCACCTTTTCGAAATTGATCGAAGGAAATTGCATCTATGTGGATAAAACCCGTTATATTCACCCATTGGTTGAGGCAGGAGGCGCTTATTTTTTATCACGGCCCCGGCGTTTCGGCAAATCCTTAATGGTTTCCGTACTGAAAGAAATTTTCCAGGGCAACCAAGAACTTTTTAAAGGCTATTGGATTTATGACCGGATCGATTGGAAAAAATACCCGGTAATCCACCTGGACTTCATGAATATCGATTTCAGGACACTGGGACTTGAAAAAGCCATCGACAACGAACTGGAACGAATTGCGCAAAATTATGGGATACCATGCGTCGGGGACAGTATCTCTGAAAAATTCAGGGCTTTAATCGGTGAACTAGCCCACGACAGTGTCGTTGTCCTGGTGGACGAATACGATAAACCGGTCAACGAATATATCGACAACATAGAGACCGCGATTAAAAATAGGGATATCCTCAGGAACTTCTATTCGGTTCTTAAAGGTCAGGAGGGAAACATCAAATTTCTGTTTATGACAGGAATATCGCGCTTTACTCGCCTGTCGATTTTCAGCGACCTGAACCACCTCATCGATATCACTTTCCATAAGGATTACTCAAAACTGCTTGGCTATACCGGCGAAGAGATCGAATTATACTTCGCCGACTATATCCATGAATGGCTGCAACTTCATGAAGAAAGCGGCATCACTAAAACCGGGTTAATGGAAAAATTAAAAGATTATTACAACGGCTATTCCTGGAATGGGAAAGATTTTGTCTATAATCCCTATTCCATCAACAACTTTTTCTACCATATGGAATTTAAAAATTATTGGTTCGCCAGCGGCACTACGACTTCCCTGGTGAAATTGGTCAAAGAAAAAAACATCGCTGTGGAAAATTGGGAGTACCTGGAGGTTCAGGAACAATTCTTCGATAAATTCGATATCACCGACATTAATATTAATTTGATGCTTTTCCAGGCCGGGTATTTAACGGTAAAGAAACGCATCGATGATACCTATGTCTTATCGTATCCCAACCGGGAGGTAGGGCATGCATTATTAAATAATTTATTGGAGGTGTATTCAGGCCGCAGCCTGGAGGCTGCGGAAAAGTTAATCAAAGATATAAAGGGGGCATTGGAAAAAAAACAAATAGACTCCTTCATCCGGCAAATGAAAGCCTTTATCGCTTCTATTCCCTATAATCTTGTCGAAGCCGGCGCGGAAAGATTTTATCACCTGGTTTTTTATTTGGTTATGAAATCCCTGATCGTGAAAGTGTACCCGGAAAAATATACCAACCTGGGCAGGATCGATACCGTCGTAGAGACCGGCAGTTTCATCTATGTGATGGAATTCAAAATGGGCAGCGCCGCCGAAGCCTTTAAACAAATACTGGAAAAGAAGTATTATGAAAGATACCTGGAACGATCCCAAACCATAATTTTATTAGGTATCGGATTTAGCGGAAAGGATAGGAATATTTCCGGCTATAAATCCATCGAGGTAGGCAGGAATGGTTTACCCATCGATGTAAATAAACTAGTGGCAGAAGAAACCGGTACGCCTCAACAGACGGAAATTCATATCGAAATCGACATAAAAACAGATTTACCGGTCCTGAAATCCGATTTTTTTAAATTTAAGGAAGCCCTGGAAGAAATAGCAGGTAAAGATGCGATAGGTGGCGGTGAATTGGCGGAGTTGGGAAAAATCGAAGACGGGCTGGATGAGTTAACCCTGGAAGCGAAGAAAAAGGAACTGGCGAAACCTTTAAATAAAATATTCCGGTTCTTAGAGAAAATGGGGGATAAGGATTCGCGGTTGAGAAAGATATTAGAAGGGACGCCAAAAGGCGTGGAGTTGGGACAAAAGTTAGGCCGGACCTATAACAAATTTGCTCAATGGTTGGCGCTGCCGCAGGCACCGGATTTCTTCCCGGGATATACTTTTAAAATCCATCCGAAACGCTAAACCACACATGTTTCGCAATTTCCTCTTTTCCTATGGCTCGAAGCGGGAGCAGTGAAGCGTGTGTGCAGGTTTAAAATGGCTTATCGCCGAGTTTGCACCTTTGCACGCACCGCCCCCTGCTATTTGGAAGCCTTAAAAGAAAGGCTATCCCAATATCTAAATGAGGTTACCAACACTAAACACTAACACTAACACTTAATAAAAGGTTTTTGGCCTCCGGAGGCAATCTTTTAATTATCTTTTTATGCTTATCACACTTACGCTGACACTAAACTACCGTTTACTTTTTCCTATCCCGATGACTACTGCCGTGACCTTCTTTTCTCCTACCGGGAAATACCTTGGTTTAAACTCATTCCCAACCCTGGTTTTGACATCGAAAATAACAAGATATCCTTCTACCACATTTTCCGATCGCAAATACTTTCCCGATACCTGCTCAACTCCTTCAGTTAAAATGGTATCCAGCTTTTCATACCGTTTTACTTTGGTTTCGACGATATAACGTATTCCTTTATAAACCAGTAAGATATCCAGTCTTCCCAGGCCGCTTGGGACTTCATACCGCAGTTCTCCTTCCCCATCCTTTACGAACTGGTAAAGCCACGCTGTCAAAAGAAATTGCCCGGTCCGCTCATACGGGTTCTCTTTTTGATAAAACGCCTTTACACCTATATTACCAATATACAAACTAAAATCCAATAAGATTTTTTCCATATTTAACCGATTACCGGGTAAAATATATTTCTGACCCTGGGGATCTACCGACGTAGTTACTTCCTTAAAAAAAGTTTTAAGAAACCGGTTTTTATATATATTGTTGGTTACGACAGCGTGTTCTTCCCTGTTTTTTATTAAACCATATTGCTCTAACCAGGATTGATTTTCATCATCCGGGTCGTATTCGACACCATCGAAAACGATTTCAACAAAGGTTTCCTTGTATAGTTTTGCTTTCTCATAGAGATTATCGAAATGGTCATTTTTTTCTAGCAAGAGCATTCGGATGGCTTTTTCGACATCGTTTGTATAGATCGGTTCGGTGGTTCCAGGCTTGATATCTACAGTTAAAATCGTACCCAGGCGGTTCACCAACCAGGGTTGACCTGCGGTTTCTTCATGGATTTTTTTTACTGCTTCTTCGGTAAAAGGTTGATTGGTTTCTTCCGTATATTGGGCAAAAAGATCGCTTACATTTTTTAATGAAAAAGGTTGTAACTCGATATGGTCGGCGATATTAAACGGGGAAACACCACCCACAATAAGTTTTACCACATTTCGTATCCCTATCAACCCTATGGAATAAAGGGATTTTTGTGTCGCGTTATTGTATTTCTGGTACATTTTCCTGAGTGTGGTTAAGAAATTCGTCAGTTCTTTTCCAGGAATACCGTCGAATTCGTCGATAAAAACAACAATTTTTTTGAACCGGAGTATACTGTTCAATTCCTCGCACAATTCCTGGAAAGATAAATGATCGGTTAAACGGTGTTTTTTTAGAAATTCTTCGATCACATCGCATTTGTCGCAGTTTACCTCTCGAAGGCGGTTCGTTAATTGAATGTAAAACTCTTTTTCAATTTCTTTATAAAAGTTTTTTACACTAATACTATTAAAATTCTGGAAGCATAATTTTATTACGATATAGGTGGGGTCGTTATATAATTCCCTGGCCAGTCCTTCGATAAAGGTTGTTTTCCCGCTTTGTCGCGGTGCAAAAATAGAAAAATAGCGTCCGTTATTGACCAGGGTTTTCATATCCTGTCCATCCTGGTTCTTGACGTGTTCCAATGTGACATAATATGAATGTTGAATATTGATAGCTCCCAATCGTCCAAATGTACGTTCAGGCTTTTGATACGGTTTGTTGTTTATATTCGATTGTGTTTCGTTCATAAGGATATATTAATGCAAAACAAAAGATTTGTCAATGGGATTACAGAGGGTCTGCAACAATTTTGATTATTGACTCATTCTTAATATTTTGATAAATAATTGATAAATAATTGGGGACAGGCTTTCGACCTGTCCCCCTTCCATTTGACTACTTCTTCTTTTCCTTTGGCTCGTTGGCTCGAAGCGGGACGGGGAAGCGGCGCGGGCGGGTAAAAATCGCTTACTCCGAATTTGCACCTTTACCCGCACCGAATCCTGCTTTCTGTTTTTTCGTACCGTCCCCGGTCCTCTGCAACTATATCAACTATGTTACATTCATCCGCGCTGTCCATTCCACCTGTACGTCTTGGTATCAGGTTGCCTATTTTATCATCAGTTAGTGGTTATCGCTGGTCGGCGGTGTCTTTCCCCAAATTTTGTAGGGATCACCTTTATTTTCTCTCCTCCACCATGCGGCGGTCCAACCTGTTCCCCAAGGGTAATCTGTTATAAAGTATTCGAGCATAGTAATGTCGGACAACCATTTCCATGCCTTTAAGCCTTCCTCGTTGTTAATTTCGCTCGGTTCCCTATCGTATAGCCCGACCCAGTCGTAGGTGCTATGCATACCGGATGATGAATACCATTGAATAGTGGCTTTCCCTTGTTGTTCTTTAAGGTACAATATATCGGTGGTGTCTCTTCTTCCAGAGACTGGTCCGGGGTAGCCTAGATCCGGTTTTGTTTCCTGTGCTGCCTTTTGTTGCTGTTTCTTATCGTGGATTTCTTCATCTTTAATCGTTGGCATTTTTTTTCTCCTTAATTATATTTAAATGATTTAGAAGTTTTCCTGGGCTGTACTTTCGAAACCCATCCGATACGCTAAACCACACATGACCTCGCGCAAGGTTTTCGATCATTTGATTTTCATATATCAAATGATCCGGCCATATGATAACCCGGAAAAATGGCAGGGTGGTATCACCGGGAGACCAAAATAGTATAAATATCAGACTAAAATTCGGGGGGAATTATAACGGAGAGACCGGAAATATAAATTTCAGACCGAAATGAGCAAAACCTGGAAAATCAAACCTTTGGCCATAACATTGCTATGAGGCTGCCCGATAGACGGATGGGAGTGGGTGGAACTTTTCCTTGAAACACTTGGTGAAATACGCGGTACTGGAAAATTTCGGGACAGGCAAAAAGTTCCTGACGATGGACGATGAATTTGGAAAGACTATTGTCTTTTTCAAAAATTTGGTTTATCATATAAATGAAAAATAAAATGAAAACGATTACTTTAATAACACACGCAGTAAGTGGCGAGTTAAAGGAAGTCATCATATTTATTTTAAAACCGGTATTGAAGAGATATTAAATATCCAACCGAAGGACTCAAAAGCAAAACCATATCAAGTGAAACAAGTTCGTGATGTAATATTAAAATACAGATTAGGAGGGCAGTCGGATGTATAGATATGAGATTATCGTTTATTGGTCGAGCGAAGATGAGGCTTTTATTGCGGAAGTCCCGGAATTGCCCGGATGCGCGGCGGATGGAGCGACCTATGAGGAAGCAATTAAAAATGTAGAGATAATAATAGATGAATGGATCGAAACCGCAAGGGAAGCAGGGCGTCTTATTCCTGAGCCAAGAGGTAGATTGGCGTACGCATAGGGGGAAAATTCTACCCGACTGGCCCCTTTTTCATTCATTGTTCTGTAACTTCCGGGGTCAGGTCTTGTTTTATAACATCCAGGGAGCCTGGGAAAGGGATAACTCACGGAGTTTTTCGCGACGAAAGCGGCAGGGTAAGGATTCACAACCGGGTGTATGAGTTCACCCGGCATTCTCGGACAGGCTCCTAGCTGGCTGCCCGATAGACGGATGGGAGCTGATGAAACTTTTCCTTGAAACACTTGGTGAAATACGCGGTACTGGAAAAACCCACTTCATACGCCACATCCGTCACACTGCCGAAATCGGCCCGCAAAAGCTCCGCCGCCCGCTTGAGCCGATACGAACGTATGTACTCCCCAGGCGATTCACCGGTCAAAGCATGAATCTTCCGGTACAACGGCGTATGACTCATGTAAAGCCGCTTTCCCAACGCTTCCACATTTAAATCCGGTTCGGATAAATCCTTCTCTATGGCCTGGTTTAATTCTTTGATAAATTCCTCATCCCTTGGGGATACCGACACTTTTACGGGCTGCAAGGTCATCTCCCGGCTGCGGTTTTGCTGCAATTGACGGCGCAAGTCGATGAGGTTCTTAACCCGGGCCAATAATATGGGGGTACTGAAGGGCTTGGTGATGTAATCGTCCGCCCCGGCCTCCAAACCCCGGATGATATTTTCCTCGGCTGCTTTCGCGGTCAACAGGATGACCGGGATATGGCTGGTGGCTATTTGGTTTTTTAATGACCGGCACACTTCAAACCCATCCATCCGGGGCATCATGACATCGCAGATAATGAGATCGGGTACGATTTCCCCTGCCAGCCGAACCCCCTCCTCACCATCCCCGGCTTCCTTCACAATATATTGCGGTTCAAGCGCCCCGCGGATGTACTCCCGCACATCCAGGTTGTCTTCTATGACCAGGATAATGTCCTTTTCAAGAGATACAGGCGCCTGCACGGTTTCTTCGACTTTCTCCGCCGTTTCGATTTCTTCTGCATCATCTGTTGACTTAATGCCTTCGGCGACCAGGGGACTTTTTTGTAAAATCGCCCCCTGGACCCCCAAAAAACTTTTGTTTCCTGGCGAAACAGGGGATAATTCCACGATCTCTTGCGGTTTGAGATGGGCATCTCCCATAGGCAGTCGAATAACGAACAGGGTGCCGGATCCTTCGATCCCGGGACTGTGCGCGGTAATGGTGCCGTGGTGGAGCTCGACGATCTCCCTGGCTATGGCCAGCCCGATGCCGGTTCCCTGGCGATGATACTCATAAGTACTGTCGGCCTGGTAAAACCGATCGAATATATGCGCCAACTCCTCCCGGGGTATGCCGGGCCCGGTATCGGAAATGAATACCTCCAGGAAACCCTGCTCTTCCATGCCTTCTTTGGCCGGTAGGACTTCCGGGACTTTGACGGCCAGGGTTATCCTCCCCCCTGCGGGGGTAAATTTGACGGCATTGGACAAGAGGTTGGAAAAGACTTCTTCCAATCTCACGGGATCATAATAAAGAGGTATGTCTTCGGCCTGGGTTTGAAATAGTAATTCTATTTCATTTTGCACGGCCAGCGAATCGAAAGAGTGGAAAACTCCCTTTAAAAAAGGCACGATATCCTGCCGGGCGGCTTGAAGTTTCATCGTTCCACTGTCGAATTTGGAGAGTTCCAACAACTGGTTGATCAAACCGAGAAGACGCCGGGAATTACGCTGCATCATCCGCATTTTCTTTTTTTGATCGTATTCCTTTTCTTGGGGACCGGTGAGCATCTGATCTAACGGACCGAGTATCAAGGTCAATGGCGTACGGAATTCATGGGAGATGTTGGCAAAAAAACGGGATTTAATTTTATCCATCTCTTTGAGTTTGCCGGATTGTTCTTCCAATTCAGCCGTGCGGAGCCTCACCAACTCATCCAACTCCTTTGCCCTGGCTTTCAAACGCCCGACCCGGACCCGGTAAAAAGAAAATACTGCCGCCGATATAAACAATACGATGATGATGTAAAACCAGGCGGCCTGGTAAAAATAAGGCCGTAAATAAAACGATACAGCGGCCCCCCCGGGGTTCCATATTCCATCTTGATTACCGGCCGTCACCTTAAACGTATAATGGCCGGGCACCAGCCCGTTATAGGTCGTACTGCGCAGGTTACCCACTTCAACCCAATCGCTGTCACAACCTTCCAGTTTTATTTTAAATCTTATTTTTTGCGGATCCATGAAATCGATCGCCGTATAAAAAAATTCAAATCTCTTTTTACCCGGTCCCAAAACTATTTCCCCCGGATCGATCCTGCCGGGACGGATATTCACGGGAGCCCCATCCATGACCATTTTTTCCAGGATAACGGGCGGTGCCGGATTCTCTTCTTTAATACGACCCGGCTCGATCATTGAGACTCCCTTGGTCGTGGGAAACCAGAGCGCCCCGTCCCGGGTTTTATACCCGGGGTAAGCGCAGCACCGGGACTTCATTCCATCTTTTTCATTGTAGATTTCGGTGTGAATCCGGGGGACTTTTTTTGAAACAAAATCCTCCAACTGCCGTTTACTCACACACGTGATCCCTTTTCTCCCCGATAACCAGAGATACCCGTAATCATCCTCAAGTATGGAACTAATATCGATATCCCCCAGGACACCATAAATACGCTGGGCTTTCTGAACCGCGCCATCCTCTTGCAACCGGATCAACCCCCCCCTTATTCCAAACCAAAGAATCCCGCCTTTATCTTCATACACACACGTCGATACATCATTCCTCATTTCCACCGGGAGTTTATCTCTATCGATAATCCCGTCTTTCACATAGTTTAGACCGGAAAGGGTCCCGACCCAAATCCCCCCATTACTATCCTCGAAAATAAACTCGACGGCATTACCGGAAAGCCCTTTCTGTGTATTGAATACTTCGCATTTACCGCTTGTGCGATCCACCCGGTTCAAACCGTTTTCAGTTCCAATCCAGGTATCTCCATTCCGGTCTTCTGCAATACATTTTATCCTGTCGTCGGGTAATGATAACCCATTTTGACTTGACATCCGGGAAAGCGTTCCATTCTCAAGTTTATACAGCCCCCCCCATGTCCCGATCAAAAGATACCCGGCGGAACTATCCAAAAGGCACGTCACGGAATCATTGGACAACACTCCGCGGGCAATAGGCACATGGGAAAACGTGCCGTCTTTAAACCGGCTTAACCCGCCTTTTGTTCCAACGAAAAGCTCCCCGTTGGGGCTTTCATGAATACAATAGACCAAATCGCCGGATAACCCCTCATCGACCGTATACGTAATGAACCGGCTGTCCCTTAATTGGATTAAACCTTTATCTATGGTGCCGATCCACAAACTGCCTTCCCTGTCTTCATATATGGAATAAACAGGTCCGCAGTCAAGCCCTTCTCGACTTCCCAACCGCTTCAAACCCGAACCGTCGGTTCCTATCCAGAGATTATTCGCCCTGTCCCTGTAAAGCACATTTATGGGAGACGGCGTATTTCCAAACCCTATATCGCGAGGGACCGTCTTTCCATCCTTTATTAGAAATAAACCGTCGGCACCGGTTCCTATCCAGAGATTGCCTTTATCCGCTTCATAAAGACAAGCGGTTTTCATCCCGCCGGGGGTTGGACAGCTTTGAAATGTAAAGGGGGCACAAAGCTTAGCTGCGCCGGTAAAAGCAGTGACCCAAAGGTCTTTATTCCCATCTTTATATATCGAACGTATCTGCTTCCCCGGTTCTCCCTGGCCGACCCATTTCCCTCCTTTAAAACAAAAAAGCCCGCCGGTAAAACTTCCGACCCATAAATTTCCCCACCGGTCCTCCTCGATCGCCTTCACCTGGGAAAATACGCGCTTATCATACACGGGGAAAGGAGAGAATTGCCCATCCTTATACTTTACCAAATGGCCGGAATACACCCCTATCCATAATCCGCCATCCGGGCCTTCATAAAGCGCGCTAATATCATTGCCCCCCAAAACGGGGACTGTTTCCATATTATACAACTCGAACCGAATCCCATCGAAACGCACGAGGCCATCCCGGGTCCCTATCCACAGGTACCCGTCCCGGGTCTGCAATATCACAGGAACACAATTCCCGGGCAGCCCGGCCTCCATGTCCCATACCTTTACGCTGTACTGGGATATCATCCTGCCGGGATCGAGTGCGAATAACACCGATGAATATACCAAAAATACAAGAAGCAATAGCCGATTCATACCTATATTTATACTCTATAATAGAAAGTTTTTCAAGGGATTGCATCACCCCAAATCCACCGCCCGATTTGTCTTCGACGACCAAAAACCTTTGTTAAGGGGGGAAATTCGGGAGTGTATACTATTTTGTGTAAATTTTTGGGCGCATCAATTTCTGCCATCTGCAATCGGATTCGGAAGACGTGCAATCGGATTCGGAACACGTGCAATCGGATTCGGAAGACGTGCAATCGCATTCGGAAGACGTGCAATCGCATTCGGAAGACCTGCAATCGCATTCGGAAGACGTGCAATCGCA
>Ga0105104_10002037_pt1 | contig 14913 bp, 9 predicted proteins | sample PPLLaktember2015_3_FD_87034 | JGI IMG/M metagenome (GOLD analysis project Ga0105104, IMG submission 87034) | Freshwater sediment microbial communities from Prairie Pothole Lake near Jamestown, North Dakota, USA - PPLs Lake P7 Core (6) Depth... | ecosystem: Environmental > Aquatic > Freshwater >... | reverse complement strand
CGTCGCCCCGTCCTTCGGCGCGGCCTGGGGGCGCCGCAGGCCCGTGGTGTTCTTCTTCACCAGCGCGTCGAGGTCGATGCCGTCGATGATGTCGATCGGGTCGAGCGTGTTGCCCTCGCTCTTCGACATCTTCCTGCCCTCGGCGTCGCGCACGATGCCGTGGATATAGACGTCCCGGAACGGCACGCGCCCGGTGAAGTGCGTCGTCATCATGATCATCCGGGCGACCCAGAAGAAGATGATGTCGTAGCCGGTGACGAGCACGGTCGACGGCAGGTAGAGGTCGTACGCGACCTTGTCCGCGCCCTGCGGGCTCGGCCAGCCGAGCGTGGAGAAGGGAACCATCGCCGACGAGTACCAGGTGTCGAGCACGTCCGCATCGCGCGTCAGCGGGCCCGCGCTGCCCGCGGCCTTCGCTTGCGCCGCCGCCTCCGCTTCATTGCGCGCGACGAACACGTTGCCATGCTCGTCGTACCACGCCGGGATCTGGTGGCCCCACCACAACTGGCGCGAGATGCACCAGTCCTGGATGTTCCCGAGCCACTGGTTGTAGACCGCGAGCCACTGCTCGGGAAAGATCTTCACGTCGCCGCGCGCGACGGCGTCGAGCGCGACCTGCGCGATCGACTGGCCCGGATGCAGCGTGCCGGCCGGCGCGGGCTTGCTCATCGCCATGTACCACTGCTCCGACAGCGTCGGCTCGACGACTTCGCCGGTGCGCCCGCAGCGGGGCACCATCATCTTGTGCGGCTTCTCCGATACGACGAGGCCGGCGGCGCGCAGGTCCTCGAGCACGCGCTTGCGCGCGACGTAGCGGTCGAGCCCGCGGTACTTTTCCGGCGCGTTGTCGTTGACCGTCGCGGTCAGCGTGAAGATCGGGATCGGTTCGAGGCCATGCCGCTTGCCGACTTCGAAGTCGTTGAAATCGTGCGCCGGCGTGATCTTCACGCAACCCGTGCCGAACTCGCGGTCGACCATGGCGTCGGCGATCACGGGAATCGTCCGGCCGGTCAGCGGCAGCATGACCTGCTGGCCGACGAGCGCGGTGTAGCGCTCGTCCTCGGGGTGGACCGCCACTGCGACGTCGCCCAGCAAGGTCTCGGGGCGCGTGGTCGCGACCACGACACCCGAATGTGGATCATGAGCGCCGTCGGCCGCCGGATAGCGGATCTCCCACAGCCGGCCGTCTTCCTCCTCGGTCTCGACCTCGAGGTCCGACACGGCCGTCTGCAGCTTCGGGTCCCAGTTGACGAGCCGCTTGCCGCGGTAGATCAGTCCCTGTTCGTACAGCTGCACGAAGGTCTCGACCACCACGCTGGACAGCTTCTCGTCCATCGTGAAGTACGTGCGGCTCCAGTCGACCGAATCGCCCAGACGGCGCATCTGCCGCAGGATGGTGCCGCCCGAGAACTCCTTCCACTCCCAGACCTTCGCGTTGAACGCGCCGCGGCCGATCGTCGCTCGGCTCGTGCCCTGCGCCTCGAGCTGGCGCTCGACGACGATCTGCGTGGCGATTCCCGCATGGTCGGTGCCCGGCAGCCACAGCGTGTTGAAGCCCGCCATCCGGTGGTAGCGCGTCAGCGCGTCCATGATGGTGTGGTTGAAGCCATGACCCATGTGCAGCAGGCCGGTGACGTTCGGCGGCGGCAGCTGGATCGAGAAGGATGGCCTGGACGGGTCGGCGCCGGCGTCGAAGTAGCCGCGCGATTCCCACACCGGCGCCCACCGCGCCTCGATGGCAGCGGGTTCAAAGCTCTTGGCGAGTTCGGGGCCGGCGGCAGCGTTCGTGGTCGTCATGAAGGAAGCGCCGCAGGCGGCGTGGGGAAACGGCAATTCTAGGGGAACGGGTCCCGCCGGACCCGGCGCATGGCGCGCGCCAGGCGTCAGCAGGCGCTAACCGCGGGAGCGCTGGCGCGCGATCTCGGCAGCGACGGCGCGCGTCACCGCTTCGCGGACCGCGGCCTCGATCGACGGCCGCAGTTCGGTGACCGTCGCAAGCAGCATCCGCACGAGGGTCGGCTGCAGGCGTTCGCGCAGATGGCGATCGAGTTCGGACGAGAGTCGCAGCTGAAGTTCGCGCAGCAGCGCATCGCGCGCGCGCTCTTCGACTTCCGCCCAGTCGATCGCCGCCTCGGCGGCGAGGGTCATCCCGGTTGCGACTGTCGTTTCGGGAGCGATCGTCACCGCGGGCGCGGCCAACGTCTCGGGCTCGAACACGGCTTCAGGCGGGATGATGAGCGCGCGCTCGGTGGTGGGCTCGCACTCGACGATCAAGTCGGGTTCGATGATCAGATCGGGCTCGACGCTCGCCTCGCGTTCGATGATCGGTTCGGGCTCGACGATGGCCTCGGCCTCGATGGCCATCTCGGGGTCGCTCCTGCCCACGGGCGCGACCGTCGCCTCGGGCTCGAGCGCCGCCTCGCGCTCGACCGGCGCCGGTGGCGCAGCAGCCACGAACGGCGCGCCGGACGGTGTCAGCATGGCCTCGACGTCGACCGCAGCGGCGGCCGGCAGCGGGAAGGCGGTGTTCGCGACCTCATCGTCGGGCGCCGCCGTCCCGGCCGTGGCAGTTTCCGCGCCGGCCGCCTCGGTGGCCGCCACGTCCGGGGCGACGGTGTCCGCCGTGGCCAGTGCAGGCAGCGAGGTGTCGAGCTCGAGCGACGGCAGCACCAGCCGCTCGGTCAGCACCGGGATCGTCTCGTCGTCGGGCAGCACCTTTCCGCCCGGCCGGGTCAGCCGCTCGAGGTCGGTGATCCCGCGGCCGCTGCTCACGCCTGCCCTTCGTGCGCGACCGGCTGGAAGCCGCGGTCCTTGTACGCCTTGAAGCGCGAACGCGCGCGGGCCCGGTCGGTCTCGTCGCGCGACACCACTTCGATCACGCGCTCGTAGCGTCCGAAGAGCGACGGGAAGTCCGGCGGCGCGTCGTCGTCCAGCGTCAGCAGCACGTCGCTCGCCGGGGCCGCCGCATGGTCGAGCGCAAGCAGGACCGGCGTGGCTGCCGCCAGCGGCGAGTTCACGTACACGTGCGGCACGAAGTCGAGCGCGGAAAACGTCCAGAGCGCGGCGTCGTACTGCGCAAGGCGCTCGGCGCTGCGCGCGTAGACGACGAGCCGCTTGCCGGCCGCGCGCGCCTTGCGCGTCACGCGGCACGCGTAGTGGACGCGGTGATCGACGTTGAAGTGGAAGTCGATGCGCGTCACGCCGGCGCTCAGTCCGCCCGGTTGATCAGGAACTGCGCCAGCAGCGGCACGGGACGGCCGGTGGCGCCCTTCGCAGCGCCGCTCTTCCACGCGGTGCCGGCGATGTCGATGTGCGCCCAGGCGTAGTTCTTGGCGAAGCGCGACAGGAAGCAGGCGGCGGTCACGGCGCCGGCGTTGCCCGGCGTACCGATGTTCGCCATGTCGGCGAAGTTCGACTTCAGCTGCTCCTGGTAGTCCTCGTCGAGCGGCATGCGCCACGCGGCGTCGCCCGCGGACTTGCTCGCCGCCAGCAGTTCGCCGGCGAGGTCCTCGTTGTTCGCGAACAGGCCCGAGTTCACGTTGCCGAGCGCCACGACGCAGGCGCCGGTCAGCGTGGCCATGTCGACCACCACGGCCGGCTTGAAGCGCTCGGCGTAGGTGAGGGCGTCGCACAGGATCAGCCGGCCTTCGGCGTCGGTGTTCAGGATCTCGATCGTCTGGCCGGACATGGACGTCACGATGTCGCCCGGCTTCGTGGCGTTGCCCGCCGGCATGTTCTCGCACGCGGCGACGACGCCGACGACGTTGAGCTTCAGCTTCAGCTCGGCGAGCGCGCGCATCGTGCCGAGCACGCTGGCGGCGCCGCACATGTCGTACTTCATCTCGTCCATCGCCGCGCCCGGTTTCAGCGAGATGCCGCCGGAATCGAACGTGATGCCCTTGCCGACGAGCACGACCGGCGCCGCCTTGGTCCCGGCGCCGTTGTACTTCATGACGATGAGCCGCGGGGGCTGCGTCGAGCCTCTGGCGACCGCGAGGAAGGATCCCATCTTCAGCGCTTCGATCTGCTTGGCCTCGAGCACCTCGACGCCCAGCTTCCACTGGCGCGCGATCTTGCGCGCCTGCTCCCCGAGGTAGGCCGGCGTGCAGATGTTCGGCGGCAGGTTGCCGAGCCGCTTCGCGACTTCCATGCCGTTGGCGATCGCGGTGCCGTGGTGCAGCCCGCGCTCCGCCGCCGCGTCGCGGCCGCCCAGCAGCAGGCCGACGTGGTCGACGCCGTTGCCGTCGGGCTCGCGCTTGCTCTTCAGCTCGTCGCTGCGGAACGCGGTCTCGCGCGCGGCGATCGCGAGCGCGCGTGCCTGCCATTCGAGGTCGCGGCCCTTCACCTTCCAGTCGGCCGCGGCCAGCGCGACGTCCTTCACGGCGGTCCCGAACGCCTTGACGCTCGCGCGCACCGCGTCGGCGTAGGCCTTCTCGTTGAAGTCGTCCTTGCCGCCGAGGCCGACCAGCAGCACGCGCGGCGCGGCCACCCCTTTGAGGCCGCGCAGCAGCAGCTGGGAGCCGCGCTTGCCGGCCATGTCGCCGCTCTTCACGGCGGCCTTCAGCGCGCCGCTGGCGGCGGTGTCGAGCGCTTTCGCCGTTGCGGTCAACTCGCCGTCGGCATGCACGCCGACGACGACGGCATCGGCCTTCACGGTCTCGGGGCGGCCGACCTTTGTGCTAAATTCCATCGAGGATTTCCCTCTGAAAAGTCGCGCGATGCGTGCTTTCGTCCCATCGGCGAGGCGTTCAAGGAATGCGCGGCGTGAGGGCCACTCTCGTCAGTTGCTCCTGGCGTCCGTGCATGGCTCTGCGAGCCGGCGAGCAGTATATAGCGCGGCCTGCCTTTCCCTGACTGTCTTGCCCTGCATCGCGCGCCCCGGCGGATGATCTTCCGTCGCTCCATCATCGCGGAACTCACGAGCACGGCGAGCGCCGTGTTCACCGTGCTCTTCTCGATCCTCTTCTCGGTCGGCCTGGTGCGCATCCTCGGCCAGGCCGCGGGCGGCCGCGTCGACAACGAGGCGGTGGTGCAGCTGGTCGCGCTGACGGCGCTCACTTGGCTGCCGGTCATCCTGACGCTGACGCTGTTCGTCGCGGTACTGATGACGCTGTCGCGCGCGTACCGGGATTCCGAGATGGTGGTGTGGTTCGCTGCCGGGCAGAGCCTGCTGGCGTGGGTCGGACCGGTGCTGCGCTTCGCGTGGCCGATCGTGATCGCGATCGGCCTGCTCGCGTTCTTCGTCACGCCGTGGTCGCAGGCGCAGATCGAGGATGCCCGCACGCGCTTCGCGCAGCGCGACGATGTCAGCCGTGTCGCTCCGGGCCGCTTCATCGAGTCGGGCGGCGCCGAGCGCGTGTTCTTCGTCGAGTCCGTCGACTTCGAGGGCGGCGAGGTGAGGAACGTGTTCGTCAGCGCCAGGAGCCACGGGCGCGAGACGCTGGTCGTGGCGCAGAACGGGATCATCGAGGTCGCGCCCAACGGCGACCGCTACATCGTGCTGAAGAAGGGCCGGCGCTACGAGGGCGCGCCCGGCCAGCTCGAGTACCGGACCCTGGAGTTCGACAGCTATTCGATCCGGATCGAAAGCCGTCCCGACCGTCCCATCGGGGAGCGGCGCGCGAAGGCGCTGCCGACCTTCCAGCTGGTCACGCAGCCGACGGCGACCAACCTGGGCGAGATCCTCTGGCGCATCGGCGCGCCGGTGATGGCGCTGCTGGTCACGCTGCTCGCCATCCCGCTGTCGTACACGAATCCGCGCGTCGGCCGGTCGATCAACCTGATCATCGCCGTGCTCGCATTCGCGGTGTACGTCAATGTGCTCAACACGGTGCAGGCGTACGTGCAGCAGGACCGCCTGAGCTTCGGCCTCGGCGTCTGGGTGGTGCACGGCGCGGTGCTGGCCGTGATCGTCGTCCTGTTCGCGCGCCGGCTGTTCCTCCACGGCTGGAATCCGCTCCGGCTGTTCGGCCGGCGCCGGGAGGGCGCGAAGTGAGGACGCTGCGCCGCTACCTCTGGAGCGAGATCGTGGTGGCCACGGTGTTCGTTCTCTTCGCGCTGCTGTCGCTCTTCCTGTTCTTCGACATGGTGCAGCAGCTCGACGAGATCGGGCGGCGCGGCTTCCAGCTCCATCACGCCTTCTCGTATGTCGCGCTCACGCTGCCGTCGCGCACCTACGAACTGATGCCGATCGCCGCCCTGATCGGGACCATCTACGCCCTGTCCAAGCTGGCCGCGAATTCCGAGTTCACGATCATGCGCGTGTCCGGCATGAGCACCGGCGCGCTGCTGAACAGCGTGCTGATCATCGGGCTCGCCCTCGTCGCGCTGACCTACGTCCTCGGCGAGTTCCTGTCGCCTCCGGCCGAGCAGCTGGCACAGCGGGTCCGGCTGAAGGCGACCGGCTCGCAGATCAGCGTGCGCGACTTCCGTTCCGGCGTGTGGGTGCGGGATGTCCTGAAGGATCCGGGCGGCGGCGTCGAGGCCTTCCGCTTCATCAACGTGATGAAGGTGTCGCCCGACGCCGGCACGACGCGCGACTGGCGGATCTTCGAGTTCGACCGCGAGTACCGGCTGCGGTCGATCACGACCGCGGAGTCGGGCGCGTACGCCCAGGGTGCGGGATGGACGCTGACGAATGTCGTCGAGACGAGGCTGCCGCAGCTCGCCCCGGGAGCGGCCGAGCCGACGAGCGAGGGCACGCGGGTGATCCGCGACGAGGCGCGCACGTGGCGCTCGGAACTGCGGCCCGACATCTTCGGCGTGTTGATGGTGCAGCCTGAGCGCATGGCCGGCCTGGACCTCGCGCAGTACATCAGGCACCTGGCCGAGAACCGGCAGCAGACCGGGGTCTACGAGATCGCCTTCTGGAGCAAGCTCTTCTACCCCTGGGCGGTGCTGGTGATGATGGCGCTCGCGCTGCCGTTCGCGTACCTGCATGTGCGCGCGGGCGGGCTCAGCCTGAAGATCTTCACCGGCGTGATGATCGGGGTTGGGTTCTACGGGCTGAACAAGCTGTTCGCCCACCTCGGCATGCTGAACACCTGGCCGCCGATTTTCGTGGCGGCCTTGCCGAGCCTCGTGGTGCTGGCGCTGGCGATGAGTGCGCTCTACTGGATCGAGCGGCGTTAGCGACTGCCAGGCCGGAGCCCCGGGGGTTCGGACGGCGGTAGCGCGGCGGCGGCCTGCGGCGGCGGTCGGCTGCGCCGACTCCGCTGCGCTACCGCCGTCCGAACCTTCGCGGCCGCGTGACCGTGCAGTGGTGCAACTGCGCCGGCGAGTGGGTGCGCTTCAGCGACCTTCGCCGTCCGCGCGCCGCTTCCTTGTTGCGAACGGATAGGCGCCGCCGCCGGATCCCGGCTTCGCCGGGATCCTCAGCGACAGCAGCATCGTGGCCGCCAGCACGGTGACCGTGACGCCAAGCGACCACGCCACCGGGATCTTGTAGACGTCGATCAGCAGCATCTTGGCGCCGATGAACACCAGCACGATCGCGAGGCCGTACGACAGGAGGTGGAAGCGCTCGTGCATGCCCGCCAGCAGGAAGTACATCGCGCGCAGGCCGAGGATCGCGAACACGTTGGAAGTCAGCACGATGAACGGGTCGGTGGTGATCGCGAAGATCGCGGGGATCGAGTCGACCGCGAAGATGACGTCGACGATGCCGATCAGCGCGATGACGACGAACAGCGGGGTGAAGTGCCGCACTCCGTCGATCACGGTGGTGAAGCGCTCGCCGTCGTAGTCCGGCGAGATGCGCAGGTGTCCACGCACCCACTTCAGCGCCGGATTGGCCTCCAGGTCGGGCTCCTGGCCGGCCGCCCACCACATCTTCACGCCGGTGAACACGAGGAAAGCGCCGAAGATGTAGAGGATCCAGTGGAACTGCTGGATCAGCCAGGCACCGACCAGGATCATGCCCGCGCGCAGCACGAGCGCGCCGAGGATGCCGATCATCAGCACGCGCTTCTGGAACTCGGCGGGCACCGCGAAATACGTGAACACCATCAGGAACACGAAGATGTTGTCGACCGCGAGCGCCTTCTCGACGAGATAACCCGTCAGGTACTCGAGCGCCTTGGTGTTGGCGACCTCGCGCGATGTGTTGGCGTCCAGATACCACCAGAGCCAGCCGAGGAACACGAAGGAGACCGCCACCCAGACCAGGGACCAGACGGTGGCCTCCTTGATCGAGACGCGGTGCGCGCCCTGCTTGCTCATCGCGAAGAAGTCGACGAGCAGCGCGACGACGACGAAGGCCGCGAACAGCGACCACATCAGGGGACTGCCGATCGATTCCATGAATGCGCTTCCGGATGGTTACACCGCGCTGGCGCGCCCGCGGTCGAGTGTGAAAGCGCCGGGGTGGTCTGGCTAGACCGGGAACAAGGTCCTGGTCCGCGACGCCGGGCGGTTGCTGCACCAGATCCGCCGTATTGACGACATCGCAATGGTTGCGGCCCGCGAGCCGCACCGGGAAGCTACTCCCCATCCGAAGCGGGGCGCATTGCACCACCACGAGGCGGCCCTGTCAACGCGCCCCTCTCTTGAGACTCAGGGAAATCAGGGAGAACGCCCGGTGCGATGGCGCTGCGCCGCTACGCGTGAACGCTCGTGCGCGAGAACACGTTGAGCACGACGACGCCGGCAACGATCAGCGCGATGCCGATGACTGCCGGCGCGTCCAGGGCCTGTCCGAAGATCACCCATCCCACGAGGGCGATGAGCGCGACGCCCACGCCGGACCAGATCGCGTAGGCAACACCGACCGGAATGGACTTCAGGGCCAGCGACAGGCAATAGAACGCCACCGCGTACCCCGCAATGACAACCAGCGAAGGCCAGAGACGCGAGAATCCCGCCGACGCGTTGAGGGCCGACGTGCCGATCACCTCGCTGACGATTGCGATTCCGAGATAGATCCACTGCTGCATGGTCGAACTCCTGGCGGTCGTGAACGGACGTCGGGCTTGCCGGCAAGCGTCAGGTGCTCGGATCCGCCAACCGGCGATCGGCCGGCTTCGGCGAAGACGAGTTGCCTGCCGTCGGGCAACGGAAGAAGGCGCCGGCATGTCGCCCCCGGTGCCTCCTTGGACCGGGGGACCCGTTCAGCGCGTCAGCTGCACTGCCCGGTGTGACCGCACGCCGTGCAGAACTCGCAGCCGTCGCGCTTGATCATCGCGGCCGCGCCGCAGCTCGGGCACACCTTGCCCTTCACCGGCGCGGTCTCGTGCTCGATGATCTTCACCGCGTCGGGCAGCGCGAGGATGCCGGCGGACTGGATCGCACGGCCATCGTCGTCGAGGATGCCGAGCACCTTGTAGCGATGCAGCAGCAGCGTCGCGATGTAGGCCACGGTGCTCGGGTACAGCGAGGAGCGGTCCTCGCCCGGCACCGGCGCCCAGAACTCGCCGTTCTGCTCGCCGAAGTTCAGCAGCTTGCGCAGCTTCAGGCCGATCCAGTTGGCGTCGACGACACGCATGTCGAGCGAGATCAGCTTGCACAGGCCGTCGAGCACCTTCGGATACTCGCCGGCCAGCCAGATCGAGTACGGCCGGCGGCTGCCGTCGGGCAGGTGCAGTTCCTTCACGCCAAGGACGAAGTCGTCGCCGGTGTTGGCATTGGAGATGTCGACCGTCCAGCTCATCGTGCCGAGCGGGCCGGCCTTCGGTTCCTTCTTCGAGAACAGCGCGTTCAGCACCGGTGTCTGCTGCTGGTCGATGTCCCGGAACGCCCCGAGCTGCTCGCAGCGCCAGCTGACGATGTTGGCGAACGCCGCCACCACGCCGTTCTGGTAGACGCGCTCGCCGGTGGGCGGCATCGCGATCGGGAAGCCCTGCTCGTCGCGCGCCTTGGCGAGCGACTCGAGTTTCATCTTCAGCCAGGCGCGGTCTTCGCTGCGCATGTCCATCGACAGGGCCTTGGCGATGGCGCCCAGGCCGCGCGGCTGCTCGGCGCCGTTGACCCACACCTCGAAGGGCATCGGGCCGTGGCCGTTGTTCTCGACCTGCCCGATGAAGATCGCGAAGCTCTCCTTGCGCTCCGGGATCTCGACCATGTAGGTCCAGGCCATGTTGCCTTCGGCGAGGTCCGGACGCCCGGGCCACTTGAGGCTGGCCAGCGCCGGCTGCGGCGCCGACGCGAGGCGGACGCGACGGTCGGGATCGTCCTTGAGGTCCTGCGGCGCGGCGTTGTGCGACTGCGCGGTTTCCTTCTTGACCTCGAGCACCGAGCCGATGACGTTGTTCGGCCGGTAGGTGGTGATGCCCTTGAGGCCGGCGTGCCACGCCTGCAGGTAGAGGTTCTTGAACTCCTCGAACGGATAGTCCTCGGGCACGTTCACCGTCTTGCTGATCGCGGCGTCGACGTACGGCTGCACGGCGGCGATCATCTGCATGTGGTCGTGCGCCGACATCTCGAGCGCACTCACGAAGGCCGGTGGCAACTGGTCCTCGTCGCCGCCCATGCGCTTGTACAGGCGGTAGGCGTAGTCCTCGACCGCGTATTCCTGCTTGGTGCCGTCCGGCATGCGCTTCTTGCGGACGTAGGTCCACGAGAACGTCGGCTCGATGCCGCCGGACGCGTTGGCGGCGAAGGCGAGCGAGATGGTGCCGGTGGGCGCGATCGACAGCAGGTGCGAGTTGCGGATGCCGCTCACCCGGATCTCGGCCTTCAGCTTGTCGGTGAGGCGCGACGCGCAGTGCGGCTCGGCCAGGAACCTGTCGGCGTCGAACAGCGGGAAGGCGCCTTTCTCCTTGGCGTTGTCGACCGACGCTTCGTAGGCGGCATCGCGCATCGTGCGCGAGATGTCGGACGCCATGCGGCGCGCCGGCTCGCTGTCGTAGCGCAGGTTGAGCATCGTCAGCGTGTTGCCGAGTCCCGTGAAGCCGAGCCCGATGCGGCGCTTGTTGGCGGCTTCCCGGGCCTGCTCGGGCAGCGGCCACAGCGTGGCGTCGAGCACGTTGTCGAGCGCGCGGATCGAGACCTTCGTGACGGCGCGGAACTTGTCCCAGTCGAAGCTCGCCGTATCGCTGAACGGGTCGTTGACGAAGCGCGTCAGGTTGATCGAGCCGAGGCAGCAGCAGCCGTACGGAGGAAGCGGCTGCTCGCCGCAATTGTGAACATAGAGGCCGTTGGCATCGAAGGCATTCTTGCCCGGCACCTGCACGTCATAGACGTCGGCTTCGCCATCCGCCGTCAGCGACTCGACCTCGCTCCAGAAACGCTCGCGGTTGGCCTGGCGCCGATACTGGCCGAGCAGTGCGCCGAGCTTCGCCTGCTTGTCGCGGTCGGCGAAGCCGATCAGGTCTGCGTAGCGTGGCACGTTGTCGTTGGCGACGACGAGCTCATGTTGGGCGCGCGTGGGGTAGGCACGCTCGCCGCCCTTTCCGTCCGGCAGCATCGCGCTGCCCGCCTCACGGCGGTTGCGGTAAATCGTGGCGACGATGCCGAGGCGCGCGAGCATCCGCTGCGCACCCTCGAGCAAGGGCAGGTCCGACTGCGAAAGGCGAATGCTGATGCCCTTGTCCTGTGTGCCTTGAACCGAGCCGTCGGTGTCGAACAGACCACGCAGAAAGCCGCTGTAGAACACCGACGACGCACGTTCGACATCGGCGGTCAGTGTCTTCGCACCCGGCTGCATGCCATAGGTGGCCGCTAGGTCGCGCAACGGCGCCGACTTGAACCGCCACTCGCCGCGCTCGGCGACCCTGGACCAACCGCCATGATCGGACCGGTGACGCAAGGCCGCCGCGGCAGCGGTCTCGACGGCTGTCATCAGCGCGCGAGCGCCGAGCCCGATCACCGGCGCGCCATTGGCCTGCGCCGCCGCCCCGCTCCACACCGAAAGCACTGCCGCCTCCTCCTTCAGCGTGCCGTCGCCCACCAGGAAGCCGAGCAGGTAACCCTCGGCATCGCTGCCGCGGCCGCCCCATCCGGAGATCCCGCGATGGTTGTGCAGCACGACCCGGTCACCGGCACGCAGTTCCCCCGCTTCGCGCCACTCTGTCGTGCGCGTGTAGCGCGTGACGTCGCTGACCACGAGAACGCGGTGGTCAGATGTCAGTCGCATGGAGAAACCGTCACGCGTGGTCATTCGCACAACCGGTTTCACGCCAGTGGTGAAGAAGCCCTGCGGGCCAGTTTCATGCACCTCGCCGTCGATCAGCACGCTGTGCGCGGCACCGATCAGTTCTACTACCTGCCGTGGACCGTCCACCGTGTGTACCCAAGTGTCCCCTGTAACGCACGGGTTGGTCGCCGCGATCGTCTCGCAGTACGACAGGTTGTTGTCGCCGTTGACGCGGTCGACGAAGATCACGCCCGGCTCGGCGTGGCTGTACGTCGACGTCATGATCTGGTCGAACAGCTCGCGCGCCTTCGCCGCCCGGTAGACCCACGTGCCGTCGGCGCGCTGGTGGGCGTTCGTCTTGTCGAACGGCTCGGCGGCGTGCCACAGCTCGACGTCGCCGTCCTGCTCCACGGCCTGCATGAACGCGTCAGTCACCGCGACCGACATGTTGAAGTTGGTGAGCGAACCGTCGCGCTTGGCGTGGATGAACTCCTCCACGTCCGGGTGGTCGCATCGCATCATGCCCATCTGCGCGCCGCGCCGGCTGCCGGCCGACTCGAGCGTCTCGCAGCTCTTGTCGAACACGCGCTTGTAGGAGAGGGGCCCGCTCGCGCGCGAGTGCGTGCCGTGCACCAGCGCGCCGCGCGGGCGGATCGGCGAGAAGTCGTAGCCGACGCCGCCACCGCGCCGCATCGTCTCGGCGGCCTGCTGCAGGGCGAGATAGATCGACGGCACGTTGTCGCGCACGCCGCTGATGGCGTCGCCGACCGGCTGCACGAAGCAGTTGATCAGCGTGGCGGCGATGCCGGTGCCCGCGGCGGAGTTGACGCGGCCGCCCGGGATGAAGCCGTCGACCATCGCGTCGTAGAACTTCTTCTCCCAGGCGTCGCGCAGCTCGGGCTTCTCCACGTGCGCCAGGCCGCGCGCCACCCGGCGCCGCACCTCGTCGACGGTCTTCTCATCGCCCTTCGCGTACTTCTCCAGCAGGACATCGATGGAGATGGGCTGTTCGTCGAGGAGGAGCTGGGCCTTGTCTAGTTTCATCGGGTTTCCTGGGGAGTTCCTGCCGCGCGGCGCCGTGTTTCAGGAGTCCGCATTTCGAGGCTGATCGATCGAACGATTATAGGCAGCGGGAAAGCGCGCGGCCGGCGCAATGAAGATAAATCGTGCGCGGGCCGGCGCGCGGGGATTTGCGTTAGCGCATATGAGCCCGACGTATTAAATTCGCCTCCCTGATATCCACCGCCCGCGAGTTCGCCATGAACCTGCAGCAGTTTCGTTTCCTTCGCGAGGCGGCCCGGCACAAGTTCAGCCTGACCGAGGCGGCGCGGGCGCTGCACACCTCGCAGCCCGGCATCTCCAAGGCGATCATCGACCTCGAGGAAGAGCTTGGCGTGCCGATCCTGGCGCGCCACGGCAAGCGCGTGAAGGGACTGACCGCGCCCGGCCAGCAGGTCCTGGAGGCGGCCGAGCGGATCATGCGGGACGTCGATAACCTGAAGAAGCTGGCGCGTGACTACGCGGGCAGCCCGGAGGGCACGCTGCGTGTGGCAACTACGCATACGCAGGCACGATACGTGCTGCCGGGAGTCGTGCAGGCGTTCGCCCTGAAGTTCCCGCAGGTGCGGCTGAAGCTGTTGCAGGCCAATCCGCCGCAGATCGCCTCGATGCTGGTCCACGGCCAGGCCGACCTCGGTGTCGCGACCGAGTCGCTGGCCGACTTCCCGGGGTTGCTGTCGATTCCGGTCTATGACTGGCAGCATGTCGCCATCGTCCTGCCCGGCCATCCGCTGGCGAAGTTCGCGACGACGCCCGGCAAGCTGACGCTGAAGGACCTCGGCCGCCACCCGCTGATCACGTACGAACACCAGTTCGCCGGACGGTCGAAGATCGACCAGGCGTTCGCCGCCGTCCAGATCGAGCCCGCGATCGTGCTGGAGGCGATCGACGCCGACGTCATCAAGACCTACGTCCAGATCGGCATGGGTGTGGGCATCGTGGCCGGCGTGGCGGCCGATGCGCAGCGCGACGGGCTCGTCGTGCTGCCGTGCGGCCACCTGTTCGGCCGCAACGTGACGCGGCTCGCGGTCAAGGAAGGCACGTACCTGCGCGGCTTCGTGTACTCGTTCATCGAGCTGCTGGTGCCGGGCTGGGACAAGCGACGGGTCGAGGAAGCGTTCCGCGGCTAGACTTGGTCGTCTTTCGAAGCGTTGTTCGAACTGTTCGAAGCGTCACGCCGTCCACCGAGAGGCCACCCATGAGCACCGTCCCCGGCAGCGTCCCGATCCGCGGACTGCATCACTACGCGTACCGCTGCAAGGACGCGGAAGAAACGCGGCGCTTCTACGAGGACATCCTGGGGCTGCCGCTGTTCCACATCATCCAGAGCGACTACGTGCCGTCGACCGGCGAGTACTGCCCGTACACGCACATCTTCTTCCGCATGACGGACGGGTCGTGCATCGCCTTCTTCGACCTCGGCGACGACGTCGCCTGCGAGCCGTCGCCGAACACGCCGAACTGGGTGAACCACATCGCGTTCCGCGTCGACAGCGTCGGCGAGCTCGAACAGGTCAAGGCACGGCTCGCGGCCAACGGCGTCGACGTGGTCGGCGTGACCGATCACCACATCTTCAAGTCGATCTACTTCTTCGACCCGAACGGCATCCGGGTCGAGCTGTCCGCGCAACTCGCCTCCGAGATGCAGATGCTGGAGGAGAGCAAGCACGCGCACGGCCGGCTCGCCGAGTGGACGCGCCGCAAGGACGAGTGGCGGCGCGAGCGCGCCGCCGGTGGCGGCCCGGCCATCCTGAAACCGCAGCGCAACGATCGCCCGGAAGTGG
>Ga0105104_10002036_pt1 | contig 14918 bp, 17 predicted proteins | sample PPLLaktember2015_3_FD_87034 | JGI IMG/M metagenome (GOLD analysis project Ga0105104, IMG submission 87034) | Freshwater sediment microbial communities from Prairie Pothole Lake near Jamestown, North Dakota, USA - PPLs Lake P7 Core (6) Depth... | ecosystem: Environmental > Aquatic > Freshwater >... | reverse complement strand
CGAGCCCCTTTGTCCTGTCTGGGGTAACTCATCTTGTGGATTGGTCCCCTTTCGCCCCTGCGCCAAATACTGGAAATAATTAGTTCCTTTCTGTACTTTATCCAAACTGGGAAATGACACCTGCGATCAGTCCGATCTGCCCAAGGTGATACAGCGCAATGTTCAACACTCTTCCATTTCTGAGGGGAGCGACAAATTTATTCCATGCCAGGATCACGTCTGAAGCGCAGAACAGGAATGCCCCCACGCTGACGAAAAAAGCGGCGCTTGTTTTCCAGGCCGGGTCATAAATCGTGGACATGGCTGCGTAGAGCATGACGGAAATCACGGTCCCATAAACAGCGACAGGAACGACCAGCCTATTCTGGCCTTTGAGGCGCATCGCTGCAATGATCCGCCGGATCAGGCGGCTGACATTGATGGCGATCACGACCAGCAGGATCAGGGACCAGGCATTGATGACTGTCAATTCATCCCTGAAGCCTGTGATGTAGAAGATGTGCGCAACCAGGAAAGCGACCAGCCCGAACAGGAACAGGCGCTCGAGCGAGAGCATCAGCAGCACATCGCCCGCCAGTGAAAATAAGATCCCTATTCCGAACCAGAGCGCGTTGCCCTGCAGCCCGGTGCCTGTATACAGCCATAGGAACAGACAGACCATCACAGCCGGTTTGGCAACATATTCCAGCCTTTGCAAGTTTTGCGATACAGCGATGGTTTCCAGGGCAGCGAAGAGTAAGGCAAGGATGAGCCAGATGTACATATGTTCCTCCCATGAGTGGGTCTGTCATTGCTTCGTCGTGACGCTTTTAGCGTCACGACGAAGCAATCTCTTGTTTTCCAAGAATTCTATGTGAGATTGCTCCGCCACTCGCCGTTGGAGGCTCGGGGCTCGCAATGACGGATCACTTTCTCTTCTTCTTCGTATTTATTTTATACCCCAACCGCTTCATGGCATTCTCGTCGTTGCGCCAGTCTTTTAACACCTTTACACGTAACTCCAGAAAGACAGGTCGGCCGCCCATCTCTTCGATCTCTTTGCGCGCTGACGAACCGATCTGCTTCAACATTTTTCCGCCCTCGCCAATGACGATCCCTTTTTGCGATTCGCGTTCCACAAAGACGGTCGCGGCGATGTAGAGCATGCCGTTGTCGCGCTCGGCAAATTCATCCACGCGCACGCCGACCCCGTGCGGCACTTCCTCGCGCAGGCTGTGCAAACAGGCCTCGCGGATCAGGTCCCCGGCGATATCGCGTTCGTATGAATCCGTCACTTGCTCTTCATCATATTCGGGCGGACGGACCGGGGCTAACGAGATCAACAACTCGCGGAGCTGATCCAGATTTTGATTCTCCGTCGCAGAGATGGAGATGACCTGCGCCTCGTTTCGACCCGGCTCAACGCGAGCCCTCTTCAGCGCCGCCTGATACGCCTCGATGTGCGGCGTCAACAACTCAGCGGAGATCAGGTCCATTTTGTTCGCGACCAGCACGAGTGGAGTCCGGCGCCGCAGGCCTGTCAGGAGCGCCGCGATCTGGCGGTCCTCCTCTGTGGGTCGAAAGGATACGTCCACCACCCAGAGGATCACATCCACGCCTTCGAGCGATTCCTCCGCTTCCTGGTTTAAAAATGTTCCAAGTTTGTGGCGCGGGTTGTGGATACCGGGTGTATCCACGAAGACAAGCTGTGCCTCGTTTGTCGTCAGAATCCCAAGCTGACGCTTGCGCGTGGTCTGCGGCTTGGGCGAAACTGCCGCGATCTTCTGTCCCAGCAGTGCATTGACCAATGTCGATTTCCCGACATTCGGCCGTCCAATAATCGCAACGAAAGCAGATCGAAATTCAGTCATTAGTCTGTTGCTACTTGTTCCTTTGTGGTTAGTTTTTGTTTTTGTGGTCCCATGTTCGCCACAACCAGACTCAAAACGACAAGCACTGCGCCCACGAGTACCTGCCAGGAAAGTTCCTCATTGAGGAACGCCACGCCCAGAAGCACGCCACCCAGCGGAAAGAGATATGTCACCATGCTCGTGCGGGTGGGACCAATCTCGTGGATCAGATAATACACCATAATAAAAGCAACACCTGAGCCAAGGATGCCGAGGAAGAGCAGGGCGATCCATGTAATTCTCAATTGCGGGATCTCGACCGGACTTTCCACCAGAAAGGTTGCCAGCCACATGACTGCGGTAGCGGAGACCAGTGGGCCTGCGCTGCGCATGATCCCCGACGTATTCTCCGTGGTCTTACGCGCATATACCGAGCTGCCTGCGTAAAAGGCGCAAGCCAATACTACCGCCAGTTGACCGAGCACGGAACCAAGCGAGTCGCCGATATCCTTGCTCATCAGGACGACAACGCCCGCAAAGCCCATCAGCAAGCCAAGCACTTTCGGCACCGTCATCTTATCATCATGCAGCAAGTAGTGGGCGATCAAAATGGTGAACAACGGGACCGTGGCATCCAGGATGGCGGCGACGGCTGAGTCGATGGATTGCTCGCCCCATGAAATCAGGAAGAACGGGACAGCTACATTTGTGATGCCCAGGATCAGCAGCGGAGACCATTCCTTCAGGCTGCGCGGCAGCTGGGCGCGTTGGAGCAGGATGACAACGACGCCAAATAAAAGCCCGAGGAGGACTCGAAAGGCGACCAGTGTCATGGGACCGATTTCCTGCACGGCGATCTTGATCCACATAAAGGAGGAACTCCAGATCGCACCCAGCAAAATAAACACGAACCAGTGTTTCGGTTTCACAGACTACTCCTAACTATAATAAACAATGCTCCCAGCGCCGTCTTCGCGTACGCCACAAAGCGGCAGCCCTCGCAGGAGGGCGGCGTGAGCAGAGAAATTTAAGGTTGGTGGAAGGACAAAATTACGACGCACTGATGTTCTATAATATTACGCGATCACTGCCCCCTCCAACTGCAACAGCCATTCTTTTGTCTTCAAGCCTTCCCCACCGCCATAGCCATGGAGTTTCCCATCCGTGCCGATCAGACGATGACAGGGGATGACCAGCGGCATGGGGTTGGTGGCGTTGGCACGTCCCACCGCGCGGTAGGCAAGCGGGCGGTTGATCTCCGCAGCGATCTCCGAATACGTGCGTGTCTCCCCGTAAGGGATCTTAAATACTTCCTGCAATGCCTCTTTTTGGAACGGGCGGAAGATGGACCAGTTGATCGGAAAGGTGAACGCGCGGCGTTTGCCCTCCAGATATTCGCGCAGTTCGGCTGCATACGGTGCGACCACCTCCGCATTCGATTGGAGAAGATAAGAATCAAAATCGGGCTGGGCGTTCGCCCATTCCACGGCGACCAGGCCCAGGTCTGAGACCGCGATGCGCAAATCTCCAAGAGGAGTGCGGTTCAATTCGCCAATACAGACCGGAAAAACAAAGGATTTCATTGCAACCTTGTTAGTTGTCGAACAAACGTAGGGTAATCGTAGGTCACTCGTCAAGTACGTTTGAGTCCACTATGATAAATTAGGGTCAGTAAGGTGATTTCTCTTCTCCTCCTTTCTAAGAGAGCCGCGGTCGGCGTCCGCGGTTCTCGGATTTAAAGGAGGCATTCGCATTATAATAACTCATCTCTTGTTGTGAGGAACGTATGAGCGTACAAATCACCATTGTCGGTCTCGGGCAGATTGGCTCTTCCATTGGTCTGGCGCTGAAGGCACATCATCTGGATGTCCAGCGTGTTGGGCATGACAAGGATGCCCAGGCGGCGAAAGAATCACAAAAACTGGGGGCAGTCGATGATGTGAAGTATAACCTGCCTGCCTCCATCCGTCAGGCGAAAATTGTAATCCTGGCACTGCCTCTGGCGGCGATGCGTGAAACGCTCGAGGCCATTGCTCCCGATCTACAGGAGGGGACCCTGCTGCTGGATACGGCTCCCGCCAAGGCGACGGTTGCCGCGTGGGCAAAAGAGCTTCTGCCTCCCGAACGGTTTTACATCGGTCTCACTCCAGCCATCAATCCTGAATACCTGCATGGGACGGAATTCGGTGTGAAAGCCGCCCGCGCCGATCTATTCGAAAAAGGCTTGATGGTCGTGAATGTTCCCACGGGAACACCGGCGAATGTATTTAACCTGGCAATGGAATTTGTGAACCTGCTGGGCGCGATGCCTTTGCTGATGGATACCGCGGAGGCGGACGGTGTCTTCTCTGCCATGCATGTTCTCCCACAACTGGCGGCGGCCGCGCTGCTCCATACGACAGTAGATCAGCCTGGCTGGCAGGAAGCGCGCAAGCTGGGGGGACGCCCGTATGCGACCGTGACGGCCGGAGCCGCCTATCATGATGATGTCAGCTCTCTTGGAGAGAGCGCCCTCGAAAACCGTGAGAATACCGTGCGCCTGCTGAACGCCTACATCACATCGTTGCTCAACCTGCGCGATACGATCGAAGCTAATGACCGGGAGGCGGTCACTGAGCAATTGCAGGATGCCTTCAATGGGCGCATGCGCTGGCTGGATGAGCGCGCCGCGGGGGAGTGGTTAAAAGGCGAGGCGCAGGAAGTCGACGCTCCCTCCTTTGGCGAGCGGGTGAATCAAATGCTCTTTGGCGGGCTCATGGCCGACCGCCAAAAAAACCGCAAGTAGGGGCGATGCATGCATCGCCCCTACTGTTATTGTTACATCGTTGAGTGCGCAGACGGGACATATTACACCGGCTGGACCGTTGACCCGCAGAGACGCGTGGCCGTGCACAACAAAGGGCGCGGCGCGCGTTACACACGTATGCGCCTGCCTGTGAAGCTGGTCTACGTGGAACAGCAACCCGATCGGAAGTCTGCGATGAAGAGGGAGATTGAGATCAAGAAGATGAATCGAGATAGGAAGAGTCGGTTAATTCGGAAGATGTGAGAAGTAAAAAGAGCCCTGAAGGTTACAAAGTCCTTCAGGGCTCTTTTTACTTCCTTCTTTTACTTACTTTGAACTTACTCTGTAAACAACGGCAGATGTCCCAGTGAAATAATATGCATCCACTGGGCGCGGTCGCCTTCGGTAAAAATCGCTGCCTCCGCCGCCACGGAAGCACCTGCTTTGTCAAGGACCATGCGCATCCCCTGTAATGTTGAACCTGTACTGATGACGTCATCCACGATGACAACCTTTTTGCCCTTCATCAGCTCGACATCCTTCTCGTCCAGGACCAAGACCTGAGGCTGGCCTGTCGTGATGGACAACGTCTCGGCTCTCAAGGCGGCACCCATGTAGGGTTTGTATGTCTTGCGTAATACTACGTAAGGTTTTTTGGATTCCACAGAGAGTGCATATGCCAGGGGAATGGACTTGGCTTCCGCAGTAACCAGCAGATCATATTGAGTGTCTTTGAGCTTTTTTGCCAGTTCCGTGGCGCATACCTGGACAAACTCCGTATCCCCCAGGATATTGAGAATGGCGATCTTCAAGCCGGGTTTGATCTCGAACAAACGCAGGTTGCGTCTCAAACCAGCGACTTCAACAGCATAGGTTTCGTGTGGAGACATGATGTTCATTCCTCGCTCACGTAGGGGCATAATAGCTTGTGCCCTACTGATAATTTGGCAGGAAAATTTCCCGGGCGTAGTTTATCACAATTCAATTTATAATGTTTACGCTACCTCACTGACTACAAATGTTACCCGACCTGCGTCTCAACGACCATCTCCGCCTGCGAAAGCAACATCCGTGCGGCTCCTACGAGTGGAGCGTCACGCGTCTTGGTGCAGACATCGGCCTCGAGTGCAAAGGCTGCGGACGGCGAATCATGCTCACGCGGCGTGAACTTGCCAAAAGACTCAAAGCCAACCTGACGGAGCACAAAGACGAACCGCCAGGGTCTTGAAACCGTATATCAACGTTAATTTCAAAGGGGAACGGAAACTCCACTCGTCTCTTTCTTATTTATAAGTTGGTCGATCAACATCGGAATGGTTTCTGTCGCCTGCATATTCTGGTTCCGATACTTTTCCACACTGACCAGTTTTTCCTTCATTTTATCCGGCGAACTGACCAATGCCTTAATCAACTGGTGTTGTTCATCTTTGTGCAATGCTATCCATCCCAACCCGTGTCGTTCAATAAATTCGAGGTTCACTTCCTCTTGTCCGGGGATATAGGAGGTGGCAATAAACGGTTTGCCTAATGTGAGCGCCTCGAACATCATGTTGGGTCCCGCCTTGCCCATCACGACATCCGCGGCTGCCATATACCTGGCAATCCCGCGTGTGAAAGGCAGGGGATGGACGTTGTCGTACTTTTCGAAGTAGCGCTGGAGGTGGTGGTTTGTTCCTGTGGCAAGAATGATCTGGACACCTTCGATCCCAAGCAGGTTCTCCACCGTCCGCGCGAAACGGGCTGCGCCTTCTGCGCCGCCCTGCAGGAAAATGGTGAAGCGATTTTTATCCAGACCCAGGCGGGTCAACACCTCGGTCCGCGTGTCGGAATCGGTATGATAGAATTGCCTCCGCACGGGCCAGCCGGTGTAGTGAACCCGTTTTGGATCAAACCCGGACCGCAGAGCCTGGTCGTAGGTCTCCCGGGTTGGTGCGAATACGGCGTGTGTATGTTTTTCGGTCAGCCAGAGATGATGCACAGCCTCCGGATCGGAAAAAAGCATCGCAAATGGCCGCTGCATTTGCGATATCCGCATCGCATATCTCACTTCACTTGTCAGGATTGCATACGTGGAAAGGATCAGATCCGGTTTCACACGCTGGATGATGCGCCAGATTGGAATTGCAAAGGTTGGTTTAATTAACCCATGCACAACCTTCGCCCGTCGGTCGCCGTCAGACAATTTGTATTCCGTGTTCCACAACCATGGGGCGTAACGGCTCACCATGCGGTAGTGAAAATGAAGGACGCGCGGCTGAGGATCAATGATCACCACTTCATACTTATCCCGGATAAGGTCGTGAACAGACTCAGCCAGACTCATATGACCTCCACCCGTGTAGGAAGAAAAGATAAGGATTTTTTTCATGGTTAATCTTTCTTTGAATTATCGTGTGGATGGTCAGGGCTCGCCACTTCTGATGGTGCATGGCTTTGGGATCTCGTTCAACATCTGGAGTTCCCTACTTTCATCCCTGCGTTCACATTTTACCGTAATCATGGTGGAATTGCCCGGTATTGGCAGTTCGCCGATCACCGGACAGGCATACCTCGAGGAAGCTGTTTGCGGATTGGAAAGAGTCCGGGAACAGCTGGGGATCGAGAAGTGGAATGTTTTTAGTTATTCATCCGGGACCCGTGTGGCGGAAAAGTATATTCAAATGCATCCCGCCCAGGTGGAACGGGCTGTTTTTCTGTGTCCTGTGCAAATTTCCGCCTCGAGAGCCTTTGCCTTGAATGTTGTCATCCGGTTGGACCGATACATTCCCCAATTTGGGAATTGGATCCTTTCCGGCTCCCGCCTGCGGTTCCTGATCGATCTGCTCGGCTTCAATTTGAAACGGAATCAGCTCTCCCCCAACTGGTTTGCAGAGATCAGTTCCCAGCCGCGCGGGGTCCTGAAAGAGACATTGCGGAGCCTGCCGAATGGAGGCAGACGACCTTTTGATATTCCGGATGAAGTCCCTGCTCTTTTCGTGTGGGGGCACAAGGACCTGATCACCAATGCGCCGCGCAGGAAAACGGAGCGCGATCGTATGATCCCGGCTGACCATAGCGCGCCCCAAACCGCGGCACAAAATGTATCCGAGGTTATACTTCCCTTTTTGCTCCCCGCTGGCAGGAACCTGTAATTTACTGAATATCTTCATGCCAGGGCTTCGAGTCAACGGCCTGCATAAGGTGAGGTTTCAATCCCTTATGACGACAGAACATACAGATGAACCATCAGATTCCTGGAAAACCCCACATTGTCTTTTACTTTTCCGATACAGGCGGCGGACATCGCTCTGCGGCGGAAGCCATCATTGAAGCGATCCATATCGGATACAAAGATCAAGTGACAACGGAAATGGTGGATTTCTTCAAGGATTATGCTCCGCGCCCGTTCAACCGTGCCGGCGAAATGTATCCGTACATGGTCAAAGCTCCGCATTTGTGGAGCGCCAGCTTTCATGCCAGCGATGGACGCGCCCGCGCCCGTTTTATCACGACTACCCTGTGGCCCATTGCGCGTCAAGCCGCGCGTTCCCTCGTCAAGAGTCACCCTGCGGACCTGATCGTGACGGTCCATCCGTTTGCAAATTCATTTGCACTGCGCGCGCTGGGCAAGAATCGGCCCCCCTTCATCAACGTTGTCACAGACATGGTGACAACCCATGCTCTCTGGTACGACAACCGCGCTGACCTTATTCTCGTTCCTACCGAAAATGCTCGGAGGCGCGCCCTCAAGTACAACATGCCTCCCGAAAAAGTCCGTGTCGTTGGACTTCCTGTCGCAGATAAGTATTGCCAGCCCCTGGGAAGAAAAAGTACATTGCGGAAAAAGCTTGGATGGCCGCCGGGCAAGCCGATCGTCTTGATGGTTGGAGGCGGAGAGGGGATGGGTCCGCTGGCGAAGACAGCCCAAGCGATAGACGCTTCAGGCCTGGACCTTGGCCTGGTCATCGTTTGTGGGCGGAATCAGCATTTGAAAGCGACTCTCGAAGCGTACAAGTGGGAGAACCCGACCGTGATCTGCGGCTTCACGCACGATATGCCGGATTTCATGCGCGCTTCTGACTTCATTGTCACCAAAGCAGGCCCTGGCACCATTGCGGAAGCCCTCAATGCCCAGTTGCCGATCATTCTTTGCGCAAAACTGCCGGGACAGGAAGATGGCAATGTCACTTTCGTGGAGGAGGAAGGTGCAGGCGTCTGGGCTCCAAAGCCACAGGATGTGGTTCGCGCCCTCACCCGCTGGATCTCACGTCCTGTCGAGCGCCAAAAGATCGTCGAAAATTGCCGCCGGGCGGGCAAGCCCGAAGCCGCCCGCACGATCGCTGACATCATCGGAGAGAAACTGGGACTATCCGTGTAAATAGATAGGGATCTGGCTACTTCTGTGTCTGTGCATTGAACACAGCCTGCACCGGATGGGGGATCTCGATCCCCTGCTCGCTGAACACAGATTTCACCTTGATCAGAACAGCATCCTTGGCATGCAGCGGGTCGTTTTTCGTCACATCAATCCAGAAACTGCCATTTAATTCCAGTGCCGAGTCTGTCAGGCTGTTGAACACGATCACCGGTCCTGGTTCTTTGACAAAACCTTTCACCTCCTCGATCGTTTCCAGGATGATCTTTCGGACGGTGTCCGGCTCACAGGTGTGAGACAGGTTGAGGCTGAAGTCGACGCGCCGCTCATTGGCGCGGGAGTGGTTGACAATGGGATTCGACAGCACCTCCGCATTCGGCAGGATGACGACGCGCCCATCGGCGGCACGCATTTCGGTGGCGCGCAGGTCGATTGCCAGTACCGTTCCGTCGAAACCCTTTACGCCGATGGTGTCACCCACATGGAAGGGCTGCTGGAGCAGAAGGATCACGCCGGAGGCGAAATTCTTCATGATATCCTGGAGCGCAAACCCGACCGTGAAGCCCAGAATGCCGAGCCCCGTCAGGAAGGCAGTTACCGCGAAAAACTGCTGCAGGGCGGTGATCGTGCCGGCAACGATAATTGCCCAGAGAGTCAATTGCCCCAGAAGCTGGATAACGCCAGCAGGTGCTCTCCTTTTTTGAAGCACACGCCGAAGAAGGTTGCTGATCATCCGGGCCAGATACAGGCTGAGAACAAAAATAACAAGCGCGGAAAGCAGCTTGGGGGTCCCCGCCAGAAACCAGGCAACAACTTGGTCAAGATAAGGTTGCATCTTCCATCTCCTTCATGAGCTTTTGTGTATCTTAACCGAAAGCTAAGCCGGAGTCCATCGTATACAGGTAAACAAGTACACAGGTGTCACTTGTTTACCTGTATACCTGTTAGAATCCATCCGCTGATATAATCCCTGCGATGTCAATCCTGGATGTGCATGCAATGGATTTTTTCAGCCGCAGCCCCGAACAAACGCGCCGGATCGGCATGCGTTTAGGCGGCTCGCTGCAAGCAGGTGATGTGATCTGCCTGCAGGGTGACCTCGGTGCGGGCAAAACGACGTTTGTGCAGGGCGTGGCGCACGGTTGGGGCTCGCTGGATTCCGTTTCCAGCCCAACGTTTATCCTCGTGAATGTGTACCGCCGCAGCGATGGAGCGCATTTATTTCATATGGATGCCTACCGGCTCGACTCCACGCCCGAAGCGGAAGAGCTGGACCTCGAGGCGATGCTGGCTCAGGGACCTCTGCTTATCGAATGGCCCGAACGCATCGACGGGCTTGTCCCGGACGAACGTTTGTGGATCAAGTTTGGGCATGTCGATGAGGAAGAACGCGAAATGAACTTCAAGGCAACCGGCAAACGCTACGATGATTTGCTGGAAATGATCCGTCACGCCGCCTATGGAGGCGACTGATGCTGCTGGCTGTGGATACTTCGACTGCCCAGGTTGGGCTTGCGCTTTACGATGGCTCCCAGGTTATTGGCGAGTATGCATGGCGCAGCAGTCAGCGTCATACCGTGGAACTGGCGCCCGCAATTTTCGAGTTATTGACCCGCTGCGGCTTGACGATCGATGCGGTGCAGGCATTGGGTGTGGCTCTCGGACCCGGTTCGTTTACAAGTTTGCGCGTGGGTCTGTCCCTGGTAAAAGGACTGGTGCTCTCGCGTCACCTGCCTCTGATCGGTGTTCCGACCCTGGATGTCCTTGCCGCGGCACAGCCTCTGTCCAGGTTTCCGTTGGCGGTTGCCATCCAGGCGGGGCGGGGCCGGCTCGCCGTCGGCTGGTATAGACGTTCGAAAAACGGCTGGCAGGCAAAGAGGCCCGCGCGCGTCGCAACGCTCGAAGTGTTGATGGATGAGGTGAAGCGCCCGGTGATCGTGTGCGGTGAGTTCACGTCCGCAGAGCGTCAGAAGTTGTCTGAGAGACCTGAGATCCATCTGCTTTCTCCTGCCCAATCTGTGCGGCGTCCCGCCGTGCTGGCAGAACTGGCATGGGCTCGCTGGCAGGCAGGCAGCGTGGATGACGGAGCCACACTCGCGCCGATCTATTTACATGTTGCTGGGTCGATACCTGCATGAAATTGACCATTCGCAAAATGACACTGGACGACATCCCCGCTGTTATCGACCTGGACCAGAAATCGTTCAGCCTGCCGTGGCCGGAAAGATCATTTCGATTCGAGATGACAGACAACCCGGCTTCACGCTGTTGGGTGGCTGAACTGGATGACAAAGTGGTTGGGATGATCGTGGTCTGGCTGCTGGTGGACGAAGCGCATGTCGCCACGCTGGCGACGCATCCCGATTTTCGCAGGCAGGGTGTGGCGAAAAGCCTGTTAGCGCATGCATTGCTCCATCTGATCGAGGAAGGTGCCCAAAGCTCCTTTTTGGAAGTGCGTGAGAGTAACCTCGCTGCCCAGGAGATGTATCGCAAATTTGGATATGAGGAAGCCGGGCGCAGGCGGCGTTACTATCGCGATAACGATGAGGATGCGATCCTGATGAACTTGAATTCGTTGAAAGCTGAACGGCTCATCTTTGGCGATGAGCGTTCCCCGTCGAACCAGGAGGAACAAAATGAGCGATGACCAGGAACTGGAGACACTTGCGAAGCAGATCGTGGTTTGCACGAAGTGTGAGCTTCAGCATTCGCGCAAGAAGGCGGTCCCCGGGGAAGGACCCGCGCATGCCGAGATCATGTTCATTGGGGAGGGACCCGGCTTCCATGAAAACGAGCAGGGGCGGCCCTTTGTCGGCGCGTCGGGAAAGTTCCTCGATCAATTGCTCGAACAGGCCGGGGTGACGCGCGCCGATGTCTGGATCACCAATGTGGTCAAGTGCCGCCCACCCGGGAACCGTGACCCGCTGCCCGATGAAATCGAGATCTGCACCAGCAATTATCTCCGGCACCAGATCAGGCTTGTCAACCCCAGCATCATCGTCACGCTTGGACGTTTCTCGATGGGCTTGTTCTTCAAGGGCGCAAAGATCACGCAGATCCATGGGCAGATGCGGAAAGTGGACGAACACTTTGTGATCGCCATGTACCACCCGGCTGCGGCGCTGCATCAAATGGCGCTCAAGCCTGCGATCATGGCTGATTTCGCCAGGCTCCCCGAACTGCTCAGTGAGGCGCGTGCCGCGCTGGGCAAGTCCCAGGGGAAAGAGCAGAAAAAAGAAGAAGATAAACCAAAACAAATGAATCTGTTTTAAAAGCTTCACTGTCTGAATAGAGCGGTGATCGAAAGGAAAAGAATGTCCATCAAAGAAACACTCATCGAAGATCTTCGAACAAAGAAAGCCCGGATTGGAATTCTGGGACTCGGCTATGTGGGCCTGCCACTGGCGGTTGTGTTCGCGGAAGCAGGCTTCCATGTGACCGGAATCGATCCCGACGCACGAAAAGCTGCTTCCATTCAAAAGGGCGTTTCCTACATCCCCGACGTTAAAACCGCAACCGTTGAAAAACTGGTCAAATCTGGCTATCTGACGGCGACCACCGATTTTTCCGTTTTAAAGGAAATGGATGCGGTCAGCATTTGTGTGCCCACGCCTCTGCGCCAGACGGGCGACCCGGATATGTCGTTCATTCTCTCCGCGACGGAGGAACTGGCAAAGTATATGCACAAGGGGATGGTGGTGGTGCTCGAGTCAACCACGTATCCGGGCACGACGCGCGAGGTCCTTCTGCCAAAGCTCGGCGTCGAATGCGGGCTCACGGTGGGCGAGGACTGGTTCCTGGCGTTTTCGCCGGAGCGTGTGGACCCTGGTCGCGAAGATTTTACGACCATCAATACGCCCAAGGTGATGGGCGGTGTGACCGAGGCTTGCGGCGAGGTGGCGACAGCCTGGTATGAAGGCGCCATCCAAACGATCCATCGTGTCAGTTCGGCGGAGGCGGCCGAGATGGCGAAACTGCTCGAGAACACCTTCCGCATGATCAACATTGGTCTGGTCAATGAACTGGCAATCATGTGCGAGCGTCTGGGCGTGGATGTCTGGGAGGTGATCGATGCCGCGGCGTCGAAGCCCTTCGGGTTTATGAAATTCACGCCGGGCCCCGGGCTGGGCGGGCACTGTATCCCGATCGATCCGCTATACCTTTCCTGGAAGATGAAGTCCTTTCACTATAATGCGCGCTTTATCGAGCTTGCCTCCGAGATCAACACGAACATGCCCCGTTACGTAGTGAGCCGAATCATGGAAGCTTTAAATGACCGCAGCCGGTCGCTCAAAGGTTCGAAGGTCCTGGTGCTCGGCGTGGCCTACAAACCGGATATTGACGATGTCCGCGAATCCCCTGCGCTGGACGTGATCGGTCTCCTGAGAAAGAAGGGCGCAACCATCGAATATCATGATCCATACATTCCCCACATCCATCATGAAACAGACGGCTGGCAGATGGATAGTGTGAAGGACGTCATGAAAGCCGTCAAAGAGGCGGATGCGGTAGTAGTCATCACGAACCATAAAGTCTATGATTACAAAGCGATCGTCGAATCGGCGGCGTTTGTCTTCGACAGTCGCAACGCAACTCGTGCGGTTGCAAAAGACAGCGACAAAGTCGTGAGATTATAGATCTCACGAAAAGGAATAGCGATGGCAAATTATCTGGTCACCGGTGCAGCGGGTTTCATTGGGGCGCGCACCTCCGAGTTGCTTATCAGGGATGGACACAGCGTGGTGGGGGTCGATAACATGAACGACGCCTATGATCCACGCATGAAGGAGTATCGCCTGCGCAAATTACAGGCGCTGCCCGGATTCACGTTTCATAGGCTGGATATCGCGGATAAGGAAAGTGTTTTCTCCAAACTCGGTGGACACTATGACGGTCTGATCAACCTGGCTGCCTGGGCGGGCGTACGCGCCAGCGTACATAATCCGTGGATCTTTGTCGAATCGACGATCCTGGGTACAGTCAATATGCTCGAGCTTTGTCGTCAGCATAACATCCCCAAATTCATTTTAGCTTCTACCTCGAGCATCTATGGAGAAAACCCGCCTTACCCAACACCTGAAACCGCCTCGAGCAGTGAACCGCTTCAGCCTTATGCAGCCAGCAAAAAAGGTGCAGAAGCCATGGCTCATGCCTATCATCATCTCCACGGCATCGATGTGACGATCGTGCGCTTCTTTACTGTCTATGGGCCTGCCGGACGACCGGATCTAGCCCTTTTCCGCTTTGTACAATGGATCAGTGAAGGACTTCCTGTGCGGGTAAATGGAGATGGCGAACAATCGCGCGGCTTCACATATGTAGATGATATTGCGCGCGGGATCATCAGTGCGTTAAAACCGCTTGGTTTCGAGATCATCAATCTTGGCGGGCATGAAGTCATCACTATTAACAATCTGATCAGACTGATCGAAGATGTGGTCGGGAAGAAAGCCATCCTCGAGTATGGACCGGCCGACCCGGCCGATATGCGTTCCAATTGGGCCGACGTTACGAAGGCGGGTGAACTACTTGGCTGGGAGCCGCAGTTCAACATGCGGGCGGGCGTCGAGAAACTGGTCGAATGGTATAACGCTGAACGCGAGTGGGCAAGTCAGATTCTTACGCAGTAGCCAAGGATTGGAGCAATGCAGAGAATCTCCGATGTCGTACGAAGACTGGGTTCCATCCCCTGGCTCCCCGCTTTTCTTACCCTGGCTGGTTTTGCCGTCTATATCCTTCAAGCTATCGATATTGCGCGCACAAAAACATCCTTTCTGGATGAAGGCTTATATGTTTATAAGGGCTGGCTGTTCGCAACAGGTCAGTATGCACCATTTCAGGATTATGGCTTGTGGACAAATCACGCTGTTTTATCGTTTTTGATCCCCGGTTATATCCAAAAATGGTTTGGTCCGAGCCTGGATGTCGCCCGGTATTTCATGATCCTTTT
>Ga0105104_10002034_pt1 | contig 14920 bp, 10 predicted proteins | sample PPLLaktember2015_3_FD_87034 | JGI IMG/M metagenome (GOLD analysis project Ga0105104, IMG submission 87034) | Freshwater sediment microbial communities from Prairie Pothole Lake near Jamestown, North Dakota, USA - PPLs Lake P7 Core (6) Depth... | ecosystem: Environmental > Aquatic > Freshwater >... | reverse complement strand
CCGATGCGCAACCCCTTCAGGGTTGATGACTTAGAGGCCTTATGCCCCAGGGTAGCCCGCACAAAACGCGGGCAACCCTGGGCTATCTTGCGTAACCCCTTCGGGGTAAAGAAGGTCGTGGCACGATTTCGTCTGAGGGAGCGTCGGACTTTTTCGACAGTCTCGAGAGCGAGCGAAGCGAACGCCAACGGGTGCCGCCCATTCCCCCTATTCCGACGACTGTCTAGCAGGCCGAGGCAAGAGACCAAGGACGAATGGATGGGACTCGGCGGGAATCGCGCCGCAATTACTAAATCGCCAAGGAGCCGCCCACAACAAAGGGTGTCGAAAAAGGTTGGCGGCACCGTTTTTGGAGTGCGGCGGCAGAAGGAGTCCGATGCCTTATCAGGACTCCTGGCGACGCCGCTTTCCAAAATCCTGTCGCTGTCACTTTTCCGACAGCCTCTCTCGTGCGGGGCTCGTTGCGATTTCGTGTGCGGCGCCATTCCTGCCGAGTCCAAGCTGTCGAAAAGTGGACACGCGCCCGCAACTTACTTCACAAGCTTTTTCAGCTGCTTCCAGCCGACCAGCGTCACTCCGTTATCCTTGATTGCCCGGGCGAAGCTCGGGCTCGTCAGGACATCGAAATCGCGCTGCCGCCAGGCGGCTCCGAACGGAGTGTTTTCACCCATGACGGCCTGGAGCTCGGCATCGTTGTATCCGAGGTGAACGATCAGATAGGTGAGCCCCGGTTTGAGCCTCCGCAGAGTCTCTTCATAGAAGGCGGACCAGCCTTCGGGTTTGACGGTGGGGCTCACCATCGCCATGCCATCCATCAAGGGGTCGTCTTCCCTCAGCACCTCGGTCATCGACTCGGGCATCCCGGCGACACGCGGACAGAAGAAAGGAACCCGATACTCACGCGCCAGTTTCACATAGATCGGAAACATCGGAGGCGTAAATACGGTCCCCATATGGCTGTCGAAGTGTGTGATAGGAATTCCCGCTTTCAACGCCATTTCCACCTGCGCGCGTAGCTCCTTCTCAACTTCCTCGGGTTTCGCCTTGGCGACCGGAGCGGCCTGCAACCAGAGGTACCCGGTGGGGTCAAGAAGCGTGGCAACCTGGTCCCGCGGAGCAAGGGGCCCCCACCGGTAATCGGGCCACTCCGCAGTCAGAGTGAAGTGAACTCCGACGTCGGCGTCCGGGTTCTGTTTCGCCCAGTTCGCCACTTCGGGAAACCAGGGACACGGCACCATGATGCTTCCCGCGGTGGCCGCACCGCGCTTGAGCGCATCGAAGGTGGCGACGTTTGCCGAATGCGAAACCCCGATGTCGTCCGCGTGGATGATCAACAGTTTCGCATCGGCCGGGTATCCTAGCCTCTGAGCCACATTGCCGGCCGCGGGAGTTTTGCTCTCCTGCCGGGCGGTGCCGACGAATCCGAGCAGAAGCAACCCGGTCAACAGCAGAAAGGCGGCGCGTCTTCGCATTTTCTCCTCCTCAGGCCGCTCAGCATACCACCGCTTTACCGCGCACGTTCCAACTCTCACCGCCACGTCCCCAGGCGTGGTCACTTCCCGCGTAATCGGTCGAGCACGGCTCGGACACAGCCTTCCGGGTCCCGTTGCCAGGCAAAGAAAGGGAGAGGGAACACGGGCAAACCCGCGCGTTGGAGCATCCGATACCTCTCGAGGGGAAAGGCGGCGGCGAAGTCTCCCCCGGAGCCGATGAGATCAATCCCGAGCGGCCTGCCTTGCAGAACCGCAACGAGGTCCAGATTCAGCCCCGCAACCGGATATGCGCGGTAAGTTTCGCACCCCTCCCTCACGAGGCGACTGCAGACCTCCGAGCAGAATTCGTCCTGGCTTCGCCCCTCGGGTGCACGTTCATCCGTCCTGCCCACCGCCTCCAGGTAGAGTCGGAACAGGCTGCCTGGAGGCGCCTCCGAGATTCCCATCGAACAGAAAAGGACCTGACGCAACCTGGCTCGGGTGACCGCCACGTTGAACACGTCAGGTCGGTTGAGATAACGGAAAGTGGGCCCCGTAGCCGACCGATCGACTGCGAAAGAGATGAAAACGACGTCCCGCTCTTCCCCCTGGAATCCGTACGGCGTTCCGAGGCGAATCGCATGCTTCTCGATTGCCTGGGCGGACACCCGCTTCAGAACCAGTCGTTGCAACTCCTCGACCTGCTCGCGGAACGGGGAGAGAACCCCGACGGAATGACACAGACGGTCGTCAATTCGCTTCTCGGCGTCAATGAGCCTGCACAACTCATCGACGACAGCCGCGGCCTCCACCCGATTCGCCCCGGAAGCGGTCCGCTCACCGTTGACGCGTCGTAGTTCCATGCAGTAACGGTCGTCTCGGCTCGGCGCTGCTGTCATGATCTTCAAGGCGTTCCTGTAGAAATTCCTGTTGGAGAATTCGATGATCAAGGGCCGGGAACGATAATGCTCGTCAAGAAAAATGACGTCTTGCGAGGACCCGACCGCTTCCTCGGTCCGGTCCAGCAGGCTCTTTGCCCGGTAGTCAAAGGCAACGGTCTCGGTTTCCGACAGCCCGAGCTTTTCGCCGATTGCCTGCTGCCGAGCAATGGAAAGAAACGAGATGTGGCGAAGCTGCTTCGGGTCGCCCGTTACGACCGCCCTCCGGCCACGTTGCAGTGCCGGCAGACAGGAGGCGAGGTCGCAGTGTGTCGCCTCATCGAGGACCACCGTGTCGAACAGATGCCGCTCGAGCGGGAGCACGCGGTGCATCCGACTGAGGTCGACAAGCCAGACGGGGAAAGCATGCAAGAGGATGCTCATGTCCAGGCCGTTGAGTATTTCCTCCTGCTTCGAAGAGGTTCGCGCCTTGAGAGCACCCAGAAACTCGAAGCACTCCTTCCGGTGCCGCCTGATCGTCTTTTCGAGACGGATGCGAAGGCTTCCCTGGAGTAGCCGGGATTGCACCTGCATTCTCTCTTCAAGGAGAGCCTGGTACTTTCTGACGTGCTCCCAGAGTGGGTGGTTCCCGGCCAGGACCCATTCGAAATACGAATTACGCAATCGCATCAGCCAGCCGGGCGGAGCAGACAGCTTCCCCGTTTCAGACAAGGCGGCCTGCGCGCCAACCAGCCGTCCAGCAAGCCGCTCGGTCTTCGAGATATCCCGGGTCAGCCGACGCATCTCGCGTCGAAGCCGCCGGATCTCCTTTGCTCCGACCTCCGGAAGAGGTATTGCTCCCCGCAGAAGGTCGGCAAAGAAGTCCTTCAAATCGCGCAGGAAATCCTTGCGTCCTGCACGAACAATGAACCCGGGCACGCCGAGCATCTTCTCGAGCTTGTCCGCGATCACCTCCAGAGCATGCTCGGTGCGCGCGGCGAATAAGACCGATTCGCCACAGGAGACATGCTCCAGAGCCATCGCTGCAACCGTAAAGGTTTTGCCCGTCCCGGGAGGTCCAATCACCAGCGTCAGCGGCGCCACCGTGGACACCTGCAGAAGACGCGTCTGAGCCTCGCTCAGGATGGCCGGTACCGCCTGGCCCGCTCTCGGCTTGCGAAAAAGCGGCTTGGAATCGGCCGAGCCAGCCAAAAGGGAAAGCAGGGGCACAGCCAGAGACTGGTTTCCTCGCTGTGCGAGGGTGCCGAGCTCGAACAAAACACCCCTGACATCAGGCGAATTCTCGACAATCGCCAGGAAAGGCGCGCAGTGGCACTCGCAACGGGCCGGCGCGAAGCTCGGGAGTGTCGATTCGAGCTTTCGAACCTCCGACTCGGCAGTGATTCGAGGAGAAAGGTAAAGTCGATCGACCTCGGCCGTCGGGATGCACTCTCGCAAGCCGCTCGCGATCTCGTGGAGAGAGGATGGGGTGAAGGGCGCGTCCGGCCATCGAGCCCAGAAGTCCTCCAAGCGATCGCCTGCGTCTGCCTGCTCGCCGACAAGAGCCGCGAGGACCGGAAAGTTGAGCCGCGGTGAGGCGAGGTCGGGAATCGCGACGGCAGACGAGCCGATTCCGACCTCCGTCTCCTCGAGTTGAATCGGGTACCAGACAAGCGGGGCACAGACGCGGACAGCGCGGCCCGGGGTAGTCGGTAACCGGGCCATCAGCAGGAAAGGCGCGTAAATCAGGCTTCGTTCCCGCTTGTAGACCATCGCGGCTTTCGCAGCGGGTTCTGCCCAGTCGCTGGGGACGACCACTTCCTCCAAGGTCCCATCCGACAGCAAATCGGGACCCGGAAGGAAATGCAAATGCGTGACTTTCGAACCAAACACGTCGAAAATGCCGGCCTCGCGGTTATCGGCCAGGTGGCACTCACGCAGAAACTCAATGAGGGCCTTTGCATCCGCCATCGAAGCCGGAGAGTAACATACTTCGAGCCGGCTGGCCCAGGCGACTGACGCTCGCCCCCCAACCGCTTCAGGGTTGGCACTCTACGCGGTTCCACCCTGGGCTTGCTGCGCAACGCCTTCGGCGTTGAAAGCGGTGGACATCGACCCAGCCAGAACCACCTGATGGGAAGATGACGGGTGGTCGTTCCCTCTTCGTCTCGGTGATACTATCCACGGCATGTCAATCGAACCCTTCTCCCTCTCTCGGTGCCCTTTACCTGTGCATCGCCCCATGCGGTTTGCCTGGGTGCTGCTCTTCCTTGCTCTATCGGGCTTCGCCTTGGGCGGCCCCGCCCGGCTGGCTATCCGCGCGGATCAACCCGGACCGAGAATTGACCCGATCTTCTACGGCCTGATGACCGAGGAGATAAACTACTCCTACGACGGCGGCCTTTACGGCGAGCTGATTCGTAACCGGATATTTCAGGACCGGCCGATCGTCCCGCGCGCCCCGCGTCCGTCCGCTAATTCGCCCGCCGCACAACCGGGTAGTCCCTCCGCGCCTGCCGCACCCGCCCCCCAAGCCGCAGAACCGGCCGCACCTGTCAACCCGGCCGTCGTCAAGAACCCGAACCTGATCAACTGGTGGCTTGTAACGAGCGAAGGCGCAGCCGGAGACATAGACATCGATACCGGCGACCCCGTCAATACGGTCGCACTGAAGAACAGCCTGCGGCTCGACATTCGATCGGTCAAAGCCGGGCAGCGCGTTGGCGTCGCCAACGACGGGTACTGGGGCATCCCTGTCAAGCCAAATACCGCATACCGGGCTTCGTTCTACGCCCGGGCAAGCCGGGACTTCAAAGGCCCGCTAGCGGTCACGATCGAAACTCTCGACGGCAAAGTTTTCGCTTCGGGCCGGGTTGGTCGACTCACGCCCAACTGGAAGAAGTACACGCTCAAGCTGAAGACCGGCCAGGACCAGCCGACGGCCGAGGCGCGATTCGTGCTTTCGACTTCCAGCACGGGATCTGTCTGGTTCAGCCTGGTGTCGCTGTTTCCACCGACGTACAAGAATCGGGACAACGGCAATCGAATCGACATCATGGAAAAGCTCGCCGCTATGAAACCGAGTTTTCTCAGGTTTCCAGGAGGCAATTACCTCGAAGGCCGTGACGTCGAGAATCGTTTCAACTGGAAAGCCACGATCGGCCCTCTCGAGGAACGTCCAGGCCACATGAGTCCCTGGAACTACCGTTCAACTGACGGTGTGGGTCTGCTCGAGTTTTTGAACTGGTGCGAGGACCTCGACATGGAGCCGGTTGTGGGTGTGTATGCTGGGCTGCACCTCGACCAGGGGCGGACCACCATCACGGGGGACGCACTGAAGCCTTACGTCCAGGAAGCGCTCGACGAAATCGAGTACGTCACGGGCGACAAGTCGACGAAGTGGGGCGCCTTGCGCGCCAGACATGGGCATCCGGCGCCGTTCAAGCTCCGATACGTGGAAATTGGCAACGAAGACTTCCTGAACAATGGCAAGCAGAACTACGCCGGCCGTTTTTCCATGTTTTATGACGCCATCAAGGAGAAGTACCCGAACATCCAGGTGATCTCGTCCCTCAGGTCGTGGGACCATTACGATCACACGCGCCGGCCCGACCTGCTCGACGACCATTTCTACGTGAGCCTGCCGACGGCGCTTTCGAACGCGCACTACTACGACAAGTATGACCGATCAGCCGAGAAGATCTTCCTGGGCGAATGGGCCACGAATAACCCTCGAGGCGGGCCGACCGGCCACATGGCGTTCGCACTTGGTGACGCGGCCTGGCTGACCGGCCTGGAACGCAACGCCGACGTGATCGTAATGAACGCCTACGCGCCGCTTTTCTGCAACGTGAACCCGGGAGGCATGCAGTGGTCGATCAATCTCATAGGCTACGACGCTCTGGGAAGCTTCGGCTCGCCGGCCTATTTCGTGCAAAAAATGTTCTCGAACAACCGCGGCGATGTTGTTTTGCCGAGCAAGCTTGATCCGCTTCCGACGCTGACAGGCGAGCAGTTGCCCGTGGCAACGGTGACACCCGGCGGACGGCCTGCCAACCCCGGATCCCGAACGCCCGCGATTCCGCCCGGCCCGTTTGATGCCATCTATGCAACCGCCAGCCGCGAAAACTCGAGTGGTGACATCATCCTCAAGCTGGTCAATGTGCAAGGAACGGCGCAGGCGCTCGACATCATCGTCGAGGGAGTGACGAAGGTGCAGAAAGAGGCGAGGGGAGAAGTGCTGTCTGCCGGGCTGGCTGCGATGAACTCGATGCAGGAGCCGAACAGGGTTGCCCCCCGACCGGTCCGGGTCTCGGATGCTGGAACAAGCTTCACCCACGAGTTGCCGCCATATTCGGTCACGGTGCTGCGACTGAAAACCCGGTAGGTCCCACTTCCAAGTGGGACATTCGGCATGCGGCCAGCTGGCTCGGTGTTGCCGGCGGTGTGTAGTGTCCGACTTGGAAGTCGGACCAACGTACACCGGCACGCGCTGCTTCCCCTCCGCTGGCGGTGTGTAGTGTCCGACTTGGAAGTCGGACCAACGTACACCGGCAAGCGCTGCTTCCCCTCCGCTAGCGGTGTGTAGTGTCCGACTTGCAAGTCGGACCTACTCCGTCCGGCGCTCGCGGCGCGACGCCTCGACGGTTGGCTCCAGCGATGGCTCTGGTGAGACTCCATCCCGACACGCGTCGACGTTGGTAATCAGCCGGGCTGACCGGTTGTAGGTCAGGTAGCTGTACGCCCACTGCACGAAAACCAGAACACGGTTCGAAAACTGAACGATGTACATGAGGTGGACGAACAACCAAGTCAGCCACGCAAGGTACCCGCTCAGCTTCAGTCGGCCGATGACCGCGACGGCCCGCCGCCTTCCGATGACTGCCATGCTTCCGTAGTCCCGATAGCGGAAGGGCGGCAGACGCCCGCCCTGCAGCGAGGCGACAATTGCCCCGGCCGCGTACTTCCCTTGCTGCATGGCCACCTGAGCGACACCTGGCAGGGTTTTCCCGTCCGAGCCTTGAAGGTGAGCAAGATCCCCGATGACGAAAATCTCCGGGTGGCCGGGAACCGTGCAGTCTGGCTCGACCAGGACTCGCCCGGCCTTGTCGATCGGCGCGCCCGTCCTCTGAGCGAGCACGCTTCCCAGTGCCGACCCTTTTACGCCTGCGCTCCAGATCACCGTGCCGGCCGCAACCGTCTCACTGCGACCGCGTGTTTCGATCTGCACCGCACCGGGCCGGACATCCTTGACCATGGCGCCCGTCAGGACTCGGACTCCAAGTTCTTCCAGGGCCCGTCGTGCCTTGTCTGATACCTCGACTTGATAAGCCCCCAGGATCCGGTCGGCAGCCTCGATAACCACGACGTCCGCTTCGGCAGGATCAATGCGGCGGAAGTTACCGCGTAGCGTGTTGCGGGCAATCTCGGCCAGAGCTCCGGCCATCTCGACTCCAGTCGGTCCACCCCCGATGACCACGAACCTCAACAGGTCACGCCGTCGACCGGCATCCGATTCCTTCTCGGCGGTTTCAAAGGCCATGAGGATGCGGGCGCGGATCTCGGTAGCGTCTTCGATTGTTTTCAGACCCGGGGCTAAGGTCTTCCAGTTCTCGTTTCCGAAGTAGTGGTGGCTCGAGCCAGTAGCGACGATCAGCGAGTCGTAGGTGACTGTTTTGCCGTCGCGCAACTGGACGGTCTTTTCATGAGCAAGAACGTCCACAACCTCGCCGAGAATGACCTCGGTATTGCGATTCCTCCTCAATATCGCGCGTAAAGGCGCCGCAATGTTAGCGGGGGACAGGGCTCCGGTCGCCACCTGGTAAAGAAGCGGCTGAAACAGGTGGAAGTTCCGCTTATCAATCAGGGTCACGTTGACAGGCGCACGGCGAAGCGAGTGAGCGGCATACAAACCGCCGAAGCCGCCACCGATGATCACTACGCGGTGTCTGGGATGTTTGGGGACCGGCTGTTCCTTCAAAGGTATTGAACTATGTTACTCAACTCCTTGGGGTCTCACAAAGAATGTCGGGATGATTCGGCCTTAGGCAGAAACAGTAAACGGCGAGCACACAATCTGCAACCAAGTTGCCAGGCAGTCTGCCCAGGGCTCATTTTCTTGACTCAGCGCTGGCCCAAATTCGCCCCACTGCCGCGTCCCACGCGTTTTTTTTGACTGGGAAAACTCGAAGACGAGGGTAGACTACTCGCTCGAAATCAGTCAATCCGAGAACGGAGAAAACGATCGTGACAAAACCCGTGAAGATCATGCCTTGCCTGGACATGCAGAACGGTCGCGTGGTTAAGGGAGTGCACTTCATCAACATCCGTGACGCCGCCGACCCCGTCGAATCGGCCCAGGCCTATTGCGCGGCCGGCGCCGATGAACTGGCCCTCCTTGACATAACAGCGACGGTGGAGGGTCGGACGACCATGCTCGAGGTCGTGAAACGCGTCGCGGCCGCTACTACAGTCCCCTGCGCCCTTCCGCGGGACGCTGAACATGACGGTGAACGGCGGCAAGAACGTTTCCGTCATTGGGCTCGTGCAAAAGAGGGCCGACGGGGCCCTGCTGGCGATCAGGACGGGAGCTGCCCCCTTCGCACCCTGAGCGCGGGGAGGCCCTCGAAGGCCCGCGGCAATTGAATTTTCTGAATCCCGGAGAGCCTATGGAGCCGGGGGCTTGAACCGTGCCAGGATTTTCTGCGCGTTCCCGTTGTACACTTTTTCGAGCACTTCATCGGGCAGGTGGATGCCGTAAATCATCCAGCGACCCTGCAGGTGGTGCCCGCCAGCCGGATCGAAGTACTCGTCGTCGGTTTCGAGGAAGCGGTAGTAGATTCGATAGGCTTCTGCGTCCGGCGCTGTATCGGTTCCAAAGATGATCCGATCCTGGTACTTGATGAAGAACCGCCGGGCCGTATACGGCTGCCTCCCAAGTTCGCTTATCCGGGCGTCGATGTCCACGTAAAGATTCGGATAGGTGTCCAGCCACATCCCGACCGTGTGCAGTTCTTCCGGCATGTTGGCCACGTGCGCGCCGAGGAAGATCGTGTTCGGGTGCCGGGCCATCACGCGATTGCGCTGGTTCAGGACCTCTTCCTTCGCTGGGAAATTCGACCCGTAGAAGAGCCAGTTGGGATGGGCGCCCAATTCATCGTACCGTTCATTGCTTTCGTCCAGCGGTGTGAAAAACGCCTTGGGGTCCGTGACGTGAATGGCGACCGGGATGCCCAACTCGCCGCACTTCGCCCAGATCGGATCGATGCGCGGGTCGTCCACGGCGATCAGTTTTCCGCTCTTATCCCGAACGGTGAGCCCAAGATCCTTGGCGACCTTCATTCCTCGCGCTCCCAGCCGGACCGCTTCTTCCAGACGCTTCGCCTCGTTGATACCGAAATTCGGTTCATCGATCCGGCTCCAGTCTGGACGGAAGAAGATGAGAAAACGTTCGGGTGCCACGGCCTGCGAGGCGGCCAGATGCTCTTTGTAGAAGTCCTTTGCCGACCGCGCGTCCAGGCTCACGCATTTCCACACTCCCGCCTTGTCCATTTCTTCCAGGAATTTCCGGGTGTTTTCGAGCCTTCCGAGATGGTTGTGCATGTCTATCACTGGGAACTTAGGCCGCAGGACCCTGGTTTCGTTAACCACCAGCTGGCTGCGCGGCTTCCAGTCCTTGAGCTTCAAGTCCCCCTGCGCGAGCAGAGGCGCAAAAAGGCACGCCGTTACCGCGACTGCCGAGAACCAGTGGTTCATCTCCTTGGTATTCATGTCGTTCACTCCTTAGCGTGATCGTTTTCCGGCAGCCCTATTATAGAGGCGCCTGCAACCGCTGCAGTGGACTTTTGGAGGTCCCCGAGAATGCATCCATCCGCTGGGCCTGAATGGAGCGTAATCGCGATCGCAAGGAGCCGCGCACGAAGCGAACGGCAGTGAGCGAAGTAAGCGGACCACCCGAGTCCCCGCTAGTTGTGAGACTTCGATGGGGTCGCTTGGGGCATGTTGGGTGGTCCGCTTACTCTCGCTCGCTTCGCTCGCTCTCGTGCGCGGCTCCTTGCGATTTCGCCTGCGGCGCGATTCCTGCCGCGTCCCGCCGGCCGCCGGTTCGGAATCCGCCGCCCTACGACCGGTTGGCGAGCTTGTCGAGCAGTCGTCCTCCTAACGATCTCCATACGGGCTTGCCAACTGCCTCGTTGTGTGGCATGAAGATGCAGCACAAAAGGAGGCTGATCGTGGAAATTCAGCAGGTGAGCGGTGCGCAGCTGATCAGATTCGACCGCCGAGTAGACTCCATCAACGCCCGCACGCTGGAGAGCCATCTCGAGGCGTCTCTGGACCTTCGCACTCCGACGGTTGTCAGCCTGCAAACGACGGAGTACGTGTCCAGTGCGGCACTCCGAGTGATTCTCACCACCGGCAAAAAGCTCGCACCCGTGGGCTTCGCCCTTGTCTGCCCGGAGGGGACATACGTCCACGAGATCCTGGTCACGGCCGGATTCACAGGCCTGTTCAAAGTTTACCCGGATGAGACGACTGCTCTCCGAGCGCTGAGTTGATAAACCGAGGAGGGAACCATGCGTTGCACTGTTGCTGATGTCATTCTCAAGCACCTGGAGGCCGAAGGAGTCGAATACGTGTTCGGAATCCCCGGGACGACCCTGGTGCCGCTTCTCGCCGCCTTCAACCGCAATCCCGCGATCAAGCCGGTTCTGGCCAAGCATGAGGAAGGGGCCGCGTTTATGGCGGACGGCTATGCACGCGTCAAGGGGACAATCGGCGCCTGTTTTGCCACTTCCGGCCCCGGAGCGACAAACCTCGTCACCGGTGTTGCCAATGCCTACCTGGATAATATCCCGGTGCTCGTAATAACCGGCCAGGTCGAAACCTCCGTCTACGGCAAGGGGGCCTTCCAAGACTCGAGTAAGGAAGGCGTTGATTCGGTCAAAATGTTCGAGCCGATCACCCGCCACTCCTCGATGATGATCTCCAGGCACAAAGCCATTGAGGATATCAGGGCTGCTCTGCGAACGGCGCTGACAGGCAAGCGGGGACCGGTGCACCTGAGCATCCCAAAAGACATCCTGGCCGCAGAAGTGGACTTTGAGGGCGTGGACCGGGGATCGTACGATTTCCGGCCCGCTTACTTCGACCGGCGACTCGTCATTGAAGCGGCCGAGCAGCTGGTAAGGGCGGAAAGCCCGGCGATCCTGATCGGTTCGGGCGCGGTTACGTCCGGCGCCTGCGATGAGATCCGGGACCTGGCCGAAATGCTCAGCATCCCGGTCGCGACTACGCCGAAGGCCAAAGGGGCATTTCCCGAAGACCACCCTCTGGCGCTCGGCGTTCTTGGATTGTTCGGATCGCCTCTCGCGGAAAACTACTTGAAGTCGGGCCGCATCGACGTCCTGCTCGTCATTGGCGCCAGCCTGAACCAATGCACCACGCTCTCGTGGGACCCGCGGCTCGCCCCCAGCAAATGTCTGATCCACGTCAACATCGATCCGACCGAAATCGGCAAGAACTACAAGGCGAATGTTCCACTGGTCGGGGATGCCTCGACGATCGTGAGCGAAATCAGTTTCCGCGTCCTGCGGCATTTCGCGGCCGAGGGCGACAAGTGGAAGCGGCGGGAGGAGCCTGTCAACCAGGCGCGAAGCCAGTTTGGCATGTGCCTCGAATCGGCGAAGATGCTTTCTGAGGACGTCCCGCTCAAACCGCAACGGGTCGCGTACGAACTGCAACAGGCACTTCCGGAAGACGCGATCCTCTTTGTCGACGTGGGGAATTCCCTGGCCTGGGCTACTCATTTCCTTACCTACCGCCGGCCGGGCAGCCTCGTGATGCCGTTTGGGCTCCTGGCGATGGGATTCGGTGTTGCGGGCGCAGTCGGCGGCAAACTGGCGGCAGGCGACCGTCCCGTCGTTTGCCTCGCCGGAGACGGATGCTTCCTGATGAACGGGACAGAAATCGCAGCGGCCGTCAACCTGGACCTCCCCATCGTCTACGTGATACTGAACAACGCCAAGCTCGGGCTGGTGCACGATCTCCAGACTTTTGCCCTGGGCCAGAACACGGTGGCAACCCGGTTCAAGCCGATCGATGCCGCCAAGGTGGCCGAGGGCCTCGGCGCCGTCGGCTGCCGCATAGAAAAGCCCGGTGAACTTCTGCGCCTTCTGCCGGAGGCGATCGCTTCACGCAAGACCGTCGTCATCGACTGTCATATCGATCCGAAAGAGACTCCTCCGCTCGCCGACTTCGTCCAGGGCGCGAAGGAGTTCGTCAAACGTCTTGATTTCGCATAGGCAGAGTTTCGGGGACAAGACTTAATTCCTTTGCCGTGCCGCGGTGGACGTCAACGGGTTGGGAATCAAGTATTATGTGCCCGAAACTTTCGCATAGGAGGCAATCATGTCTAATGGCATATCCCGCCGCGATTTTATCGCCGCTTCCGCAGCAGGCGGCAGTCTCGTCGTTCTGAACCAGGCACAGCCGCAAAGCGGGCCTCTGCCGTCATCGACGAGTAGCAAGCACACTCGCATTTACACTCTTTACGTCACCGGGACGGACCCGAAATGGCCTTGTCCGGAAATCAACGCCGAGGCTGAGAGCCGGGCCTATCAGGCGGAGCTCTCCAAGCTGGCGGAGCTCTGGCGCGCTCGAGACCGTAAATGGGGCTTTTCCGTGGAGTTCCTCGGCGGGGAAGTCGTGAAATCGGCGGCCGACCTGGCCGCCTCTGCCGGAAAGGTCAACGACGTCGATGGCGTCCTTGTCTTTTCTCTTTCGATCCCAGACGGTGGCCTGACGGAAAAAACCCTCGACATGGCGCCGCCGAAAATCTACTACTTCCCCTCCCCGAGCACGGCGGGTTTCATCGGAGTCGGCAGAGCGATCCGAAACGGGAAAAGAGCCGAGATGGTTCACAGCAGCAACCTCGCCGAGATCGAGCCGCACATCCGCGTTCTCGACACCATGAGGAGGCTGCGGCAAACGAAGGTACTGTGTCTCTCGAGCCGAGCGGGAAAGGCCGACGCCTACAACCCGGAGAAAATGCGGCGGAACTTCGGGATTACCGTGAAGCCGATGGATTTCAACCGACTAAACCAGCTGATGGACGGGGCGGATACCGCCCTGGCCGAACGGCAGGCGGACGAGTTTTTGTCGGGCGCGGTGCGGACGGTGGAGCCAAGCCGCCAGGACGCCGTCCTTTCGCACAAATTCTACCAGGCCGTTAAGCAGCTGCTGGCGGAAGAGAACGCGACAGCTATAACAATCGATTGCCTGCCCGGCTTCTACAGCGGCCAGCTGCGGGCTTACCCGTGCGTTGCCTGGACGCGACTGCTGGACGAGGGCCTGACCGGAGTGTGCGAGGCGGACGTCCAATCAACGCTCATGTCGTTGATCATGCAGTACTACACCGCTGGCAAGCCCGGCTTCGTCTCCGACCCGTTTTTCGACACGGCCGAAAACACGATCACGTATGCGCACTGCGTCGCTGCTACGCGGATGGACGGACCTTCAGGCCCTGCGCTTCCCTATATCCTGCGTTCCCACATGGAGGACAACAAGGGGGTCTCTCTCCAGGTCCAGATGCCGACCGGCCAAGTGCTGACGACCACCCAGATTCTCGATTGCGACACGGTGGTCTACCACCTCGCCAAGGTCATCGGCAATTCCGACAGCCCGCGCGGTTGTCGAACCAAACCGGTCTGCCGGGTCATCGATCCAACCTCCGGCGCAGAGCTAAGCGCCGATCGGTTGCTGCATGACTGGCAAGGCCCGTGGCACAAAGTCTCCTTCTTCGGGAACTTCGTCACAGATCTTGAGCGCATGTCTCGGCTGATGGGATTCAAGCTGGTTCGGGAGGTCTAGGCGGCGGCGCGGTCAGGTAATCGAGGCAGCGAGTGAGGCAGGTGTCGGGATCGGGGCTCGTGTCGAGATCCAGCGCCGCTAACGGCAACGGCTCCTGGCGCGACTTGATCTCAAGATAGAGATCGTAGTCCCGGTTGGCGGCCGGGTGCCTCATTTCTCTCAGGTCGGCTTCAAGTCGCCTGCGTGCTTCGTCATCCGAGCAGTAGCACCTGATGACATGAAGCGGCTGTCCGATCCTGTCAGCCAGCGCCATCACCTGCTCCATGTCGCGCGCCCTCGAGAAGGTGCGCCCATCGAGAATGACCCATTGGTCAGGCGACCGGGTCAGAAAAGCCTCGGCGTGCCTTAGCATCTCGCAAAAACAGACAGCGTCTTGATCCGGGGAGTAATCGATCTCCGCAGGGGTGAAAAGCCTGGTTCGAATCTCGTCTTTGCTGATGACAACGGCAGGCAGTTCCAACGACAGAGCGCGGGCAATCGTGCTTTTGCCGGAGCCGGGTAGCCCCGCCATCGCCAGAATCATGGCCAGACAGTAACACAAAAGCGCATGCGAGGAGGATCAGGGACCTCAGGAACAACAAGGACAACAAGGCGAATGGTCGGAACCCGGTTGCCTTTTCGTCGTTTGCCGTCCTTGAGGTCGTTCAGGTCCTTGAGGTCTCGGCGGAAGCGGGCTCAGGGCACCTCAGGTTCCGGCCACTT
>Ga0105104_10002033_pt1 | contig 14921 bp, 14 predicted proteins | sample PPLLaktember2015_3_FD_87034 | JGI IMG/M metagenome (GOLD analysis project Ga0105104, IMG submission 87034) | Freshwater sediment microbial communities from Prairie Pothole Lake near Jamestown, North Dakota, USA - PPLs Lake P7 Core (6) Depth... | ecosystem: Environmental > Aquatic > Freshwater >... | reverse complement strand
GCGAATGTCGGCGATCGGGCTTTGCGAGCCCGATCGCTCGTCGCTGCGGATGTCGGCGATCGTGGCGCCGGTTAGCGCGACGAGGTCCGACGTCGCGAGGCGGACGAGGGTTCCCCGCGCTCCGGCGTTGATAACCAGGCGTGGACAGGCGGCGGTCGTCTCGTCGAGGAAGACAGGAAGAGCCTGCCGCGATCCGAGCGGGCTCATCCCGCCCACGAGGTAACCGGTCACCCGCTCGGCGTCGCGCGGCGCGGCGGGTTCCACGGTCTTGTGGCCGGTGGCGCGTCCGAGCTTGCGGACGCTGACCGTGGCGTCGCCCGCCATCAGCGCAAAGAGAAAGCCGCCGCGATCGGTCCGGAAGACGAGCGATTTGACGACGTCATCGTGCGGCAGCCCGAGCGCGTCGGCGGCCGGCCCGGTTCCCTTCTTGTCGTATCGATAGACGAGGACCTCGTGTTCGATGCCGCGATCGCGGAGCACCTGGATTCCTCGAATGGCCATGGTCCTCCTAGTACCCCAGCGCGAGCCCGTCTTTGCGGGACTCCGATCCGCCGAGCAGGGCTCCGGCTTTCTCGTCGATCCAGATCCCCTGGTAGCCGCCGTACCCGCCGTCGCTCGTCTCGACCCGGTGCCCCCTGCGTCGCAGGGCGGCGGCGACCTCGTCTCCGAACGCGGGCTCGAGGTGGACCACGCCGCCCTCATGCATCGCGTCTCCGGTGGGCGTCGACGACCCTTCGTGGCGCACGCGCGGCGCGTCTCCGGCTTCCTGCGGGTTCATCCCGTGCACGAGGAGGTTGACGAGGATCTGCACCTGGCCTTGCGGCTGCATATCCCCGCCCATCACGCCGAACGAGAAGAGCGGCCTCCCGTTCCGCGTCACCATGGCTGGGATGATCGTGTGGAACGGCCGCTTGCCCGGTCGCAGCGCGTTCGGGTGGTCGGGGTCGAGGTGGAAGAGCGAGCCGCGGTTCTGCACGACGAATCCGAGGCCCTCCGGCGCAACCCCCGACCCGAAGCCGTGGAACACGCTCTGGATCAGCGAGCACGCGTTCCGGTCCCGGTCGACGGCGGTGACGTACACCGTGTCGCAGGAACGAGCCGGATGCGCGCTCGGCTCCGCCTCGAGGGCGGCGCGATGGGGGTCGATGCGCTCTCGCTGCCGCGCCCCATGGGCAGGGGCGACGAGACCCGACACCGAGGCGCCGGCGTCCGAAGCGGCGTCGCCGGCGGGATCGCCGATCCAGCGAGCGCGGTTTTCGTAGGCCAGCTTCTTTGCCTCGATCCAGAGGTGGAGGTAGTCGGGGGAGCGGGGACCCAACGAAGCGAGGTCGTACCCCGACAGGATGTTGAGCATCTCCAGAACGACGACCCCTTGGGTGTTCGGCGGGAGCTCCCACACGTCGACGCCGCGGAACGAGAGCGACATCGGCTCGACCCACTCCGACGCGTGCGCCGCGAGGTCGTCGGCCGAGAGGAAGGCGCCGACTTGTTCAGCGCAGGCCAGAAGGCCGTGGGCGATTGCGCCGCGATACACGGCATCCGGGCCGTCGAGCGCGATCTGACGCAAGCTGCTCGCCAGGTCGGGGTTCCGAATCGTCTCGCCGGCGCGCGGGGCACGCCCCTCCCCGAGAAACGCCGCCGCCGATCCGGGGTCGGCCGCGAGCAACGGCTCGGCGTCCTGCCACATCTTCGCGATCACCGGGGTTACGGAGAACCCCTCCTCTGCGGCGCCGATCGCGGTCTCGAACAAGGCGGGCCACGGAAGCCGGCCGAACCGCTCGTGCAGTCGGAACCAGCCGTCCACGCACCCGGGGACGGTCCACGACAGGGGGCCGCGAAGCGGGATCCTCGCAAGGCGGCGATCGCGAAACGCCGCGATCGTTGCCCCGGCGGGCGCCCGGCCGGATCCGTTCAGGCCGAAGAGACGACGCGCCGACGCGTCCCACACGAGGGCGAAGACGTCTCCGCCGGGCCCGCAGCTCATCGGCTCGACGACGGCGAGCGTCGCGTTGGCCGCCAAGGCGGCGTCGACGGCCGAGCCGCCGGCCCTGAGAACCTCGACGCCGGCCTGCACGGCGAGCGGTTGGCTTGTCGCCACCATGCCGTGCCGGCCGTGGGCGGGCTCTCGTCGACGACTCCGGTCTTCCACTCTCCCCTCCTCGCGCGGTGCGAGGAGAAGGATAGGCGAGGGCGCGCCGCGCGACCAGGGAGGCGGCGGTGGCCGGAATCGGGGCCCGGACTATAATCGACGCCGGAGGAGGGACATGGACGAGCGGAAGGGTCTCTTGCGCGAGCTGCTCTCGAAGAAGCCGGCCGACGTCGCGGAGGTGCTGGCCGAGCTTTCGGACGGACAGGCCGCCGAGGTGATCCATCGCCTTTTCCTGCGGGGCGCCGCCACCGATGCGCTGGCGGAGATGGATCCGGACGAGTCGGCGGGCGTGGTCGAGAAGCTCGATCGCCACGAGGCAAGCACCATCCTGTCTCGCATGAACCCCGACGACGCCGTCGACCTGCTCGACGAGCTTCCCGACGAGGTGCAGCAGGAGCTCCTGTCCCGACTCAGCCGCGAGGATGCCCAGGTCTTGACCGACCTCCTTGCCTATCCTCCCGACACCGCCGGCGGCCTCATGTCGCCCGAGGTCGTCCCGCTGTCGTTGTCGATGACGGCGCAGGAGGCGATCGACTTCCTGCGTCAGCGGCAGGAAGAGGCGGAGACCGTCTACTACGCCTACGCGGTCGACGATGCGCAGAAGCTGCTGGGTGTCCTGTCCTTGCGGGACATCGCCCTCGCGCCGCCGAACCGCAGCCTGCACGAGCTCGTGGTGCGCGACGCCGTCTCGGTTCCGGTCGACGCCGACGCTGAGGCGGTGGCGAGGCTGTTCGACAAGTACGACTACTTCGCGCTCCCCGTCGTCGACGCCGAGCACCGCCTTCTCGGGGTCATCACGGTCGACGACGTCATCGACGTGATGCGCGACGAGGCGACGGAGGACATCTACGGGCTCGCCAGCGTGCCGGCGGAAGAGGGCCTTGATACGAGCTGGTGGTCGTCGTTCCGCCTCCGTCTGCCGTGGCTCTACGCGAGGCTGGCGACCGCGCTCGCCGCGGCCTTCGTCGTCGGGCTCTTCGAACAGACGATCGCGAAGGCTGTCGCGCTTGCGGTGATCATGGGGGTGGTTGCGGGCCAGGGCGGAAGCGCGGGGATGCAGACCGTCACGATCATCACGCGCGGCATGGCCCTCGGAGAGCTCGACCGCAAGAAGGGATGGCGGCTCCTCGCGAAGGAGGTCGCGCTCGCCCTCGTGAACGGCGTCTTGATCGGCGCGACGGTCGGCGCGATCACGTACCTCTGGAAGGGCGAGATCCTCCTCGGCGTCGTCGTGTGCATCGCGATGCTCCTCAACATGATCATCGGCGCGATCGGCGGGGTCGTGATCCCCGTTGCCGTCCGCGGCCTCGGGCGGGACCCATCGCACATCTCGGGGATCTTCCTCACGACGATCACCGACGTCGTGGGGTTCGGTCTCCTCTTCCTGATCGCCCGGCTTCTTCTTCCCGCCATCCGGTGATCGCCATGCCGGTCTGGTCGCTTCCGTTCCTCATTCTTCTCTTGGCGATGACCCTGTACTTCGGGAACCTGACGCTCGTCCCCGCGGTGGTGGCCTCGCTCGAGACGCTCGTCGCCGTCGTCTACATTCTGGCGGCGCGGAGTCGGCCGACCGAGAAGCCGGTGGCCAACGTCCTTCCGCTTCTTCCGGCCCAGATGCTTCTGCTCTTCGGAATCTCGCTCCTGCCGCACCCGGGCGTCTTGGCTCTTGTGTGGGCGGTGATCCCCGCGGCGTCGTTGGCCTACGACGGGGTGACCCGCACGACCGCTTTCCGGGCGCGGACGTCGATCTTGGCCGGGCTGTACTGTATACTTTGGGCCGATGTGATCTTCCTCCTCGAGCGGTGGATTGCCCTTGGGAGGGGACTTACAGGAAGCACAAGCATCGCGGCGGCGGTCGCGTTCGGCGTCCTTGGGGGTCTGTTTCTCATTACCGGGATCCGTCGCCACCGGAACGCCGCGAAGGAGTGATAGCATGAGCCGAGCGTTCGTGGCGTGTGGTGTTCTCTTGCTTGTCCTGTCCGGCGCGGCGTGGGCACAGGAAGTCGAGGGGGCGTCGACCTCGACCTCCGCGACGGGGCTGTCCAGCTACCTGCCCTTGGTCATTCTGCTCGTCGCGTTCGGCGCGATCTTCTACTTCATGTTGATCCGTCCGCAGCGCAAGCGACAGCAGGAGATGAACAACCTCCTCGCGGGCCTGAAGCGCGGGGACAAGGTCATGACGGCCGGTGGAATCATCGCCGAGGTCGACTCGATCGGGGACACGTCGGTCGTTCTCATTCTCGAAGAAGGCGCGAAGCTCCGCATGGCCAAGGCGAGCGTCGTGAGGAAGCTCGACAAGTGAGGGACACCGCATGGCACATCATGAAATGACCCGAGGGGACTGGCTGCGGTTCGCCTCCATCGTCATCGTTCTGGTTGGCTGCCTATGGCTCATCTACCCGTTCTGGCCGCTGAAGGAGGTCGTCAACCTCGGACTTGACCTCCAGGGCGGCGTGCGCCTGGTCCTCGAGGGAGAGGGCGTCTCGGAGATGAGCGCGAAGGACCAGACGGAGACGATCGACCGCGTGATCGAGATCCTGGCCAACCGCATCGATCAGTACGGGCTTGCGAACGCGGAGATCCGCCGGTTTGGCGGCGACCGCATCCTGGTCAACATCCCCGGGGCCACCGACCCCGCCGAGGCGCGCCGGCTCATCGGTCAGACCGCGATGCTCGAGTTTCGCGAGGTCGTCCAGGCGGGCAGCTCTAAGCTTGAGGATCTGGTTCCCGAGTCGATGGACGAAGAGCTGCTCCGCGACCGCGACGGGATTCCCTACATCCTGAAGCGTGACGTGCTGCTCACCGGAGCGGCGTTGGCCGACGCCAAGGTGCAGGTGTCCCAGCAGGTGACGACGGCGGGACGGTTGATGATCCAGATGTCGTTCAACCAGGAAGGGGCCGAGCAGTTCGCCAAGGTCATCCGCGACCTCGGCGCCGGCAAGCGCCTGGCCATCATCCTGGACAGCACCGTCTACAGCGCACCGGTCATCCAGGACAGCATCGTGCAAGCGGCGCGAAGCGAGGGGTGGCGGGGCGTGAAGGACTCGACGACGATCTCCGGTCAGTTCACGCAGGAAGAGGCGAAGCGCCTGGCCGTCGTGCTGCGCGCCGGCGCCCTCCCTGTCGCCATCCAGGTTGACGAGGAAACCACCGTCGGCCCGTCGCTCGGAAGCGACTCGATCCGCCGCGGGATGATGTCGATCGTCATCGGCTTCGGGGTCATCCTGATCTACATGCTGATCTACTACCGAACGATCGGGATCGTGGCGGATTGTTCCCTCGTGTTGAACCTGCTGATCATCTTCGGCGCCCTCGCGCTGTTCCGAGCGACGCTGACGATGCCGGGAATCGCAGGCATTATCTTGACGATCGGTACGTCGGTGGACGCCAACGTCATCATCTTCGAGCGCATCAAGGAAGAGCGTCGCGCGGGCAAGTCGCCGATGGCGGCCGTGCGCGCCGGCCACGAGCGCTCGATGACGGCGCTGATCGACTCGAACGTCGCCAACATGACGATTGCCGTCATCCTGCTCCTCGTCGGAACGGGATCGGTCCGCGGGTTCGCCGTGACCCTGGCGATCGGCATCATCGCGACGCTCTACTGCGCGCTGATTGCGAGCCGCCTCTTGCTCGAGAAGGCGGGGTTCTGGAAGTTCATCCCCGTCCACGTGGAGGAGAAGAGCGGGTAACGCCGAAGGCGAGTTTGAGCAGCGCATCGGACGCTTGGATGCCGCCGCTCTTGACCTGTGCGTCGAGCCGGACGCCGAGGTCGAGGGCGGCGGCGGCTTCTTCCAGGCGGAAGCGCCTCGCTTGGGAAAGCAGGCGCCGCAAGAGCCAGGGAGGAAGCCCGGCGAGCTGCGCCATCTCTTGCTCCGGCACGCCGCGGTCGACGAGGAGCCGGAGCGCCGCGAGGCGGGCCAGATGGCGGACCGCGCCTCCGAGAAGCCGCCCCGCATCCTCGCGAACGTCCACGAGGGCCCGCAGGGAGCTTGGGAGGTCCCTCTCTCCCAGGCGATCGTAGAACGGGTAGGCGGTCGGTTCGGCGGCGGGGAACACGAGGCGGTCGGCGACCTCGGCGCTCACGTCGCCCTCCCGCGCGAACAGGGCGAGCTTGGCGGCCTCGCCCGCCGCGGAGAGGAGATCGCCGCCCGTGCGGCGCGCCAGGATCGCGGCGGCGTCCGCGCGCAGGCGAAGGCCGGTTGCCGCCGCAACGTCACGCACCGCTTGTTCCGCGTCCCGCGCCGACGGAGACGGAAGCGTCGTCACGGCTCCGCGCGCCTGGAAGAACTTGACGAGTGGGCTCGTCGCCTTCAGTTCGTCGGCGAGGAGGGTCACGAACGTTGCCGGAGGGAGCGGCCTTCCTAACGCCTCAACCCACGGCGCGGGCTTGCGGATTCCGTCGGCGCGCCGGATCACGAAGTGGCGGCCGAGGGCGAAGAGCGGTGCGGATTGCAGCTCGGTGTCCAGACTCGCCACGTCCACCTCGTCGACGAAGCGCGCGTGCCGCTCGCACGTGGGATCTTCGCCCCGAATCGCCGCCTCGCGTTCCGCCAGCGCGCGCTCGCGCCGGTACGGGTCTCCGACGATGAGAACGAGCGAGGGAGTGGGAATGGGCATGGGTCCATGGTAGTCGTCGCGCGCGGGCGCGGCAACGGGCGGCGTGCCCTCGGCGCTGCTTGGGGATCCGGCCTCGACATCTCCTCGAGCGATCGGCATGATGTAGCCTCGTGAACGTCGTAACGATCTACACGGATGGCGCGTGCAGCGGGAATCCAGGCCCCGGGGGCTGGGGCGCGGTGCTCGTCTCGGGATCCCTTCGCAAGGAGATCCAGGGGGGAGAACGCGACACCACCAACAACCGAATGGAGCTGACCGCGGCGATCGAGGCCCTGAAGGCGCTTCGGGGATCGTCGGAGGTGGACCTGTACACTGACTCCACCTACGTGCGCAGCGGCATCACCGAGTGGATCGACGCCTGGAAGCGAAACGGATGGCGCCGGCGGTCCGGGAAGCGATGGCTCCCTGTCAAGAACGAGGACCTGTGGCGCGAGCTCGATCGCCGGGTCGCCGAGCACCGCGTGCGCTTCCACTGGGTGGAAGGGCACGCCGGGCATCCGGACAACGAGCGCGCCGACGAGTTGGCTCGTTCGGCGATTCCCGCTGGAGGGGACCGTGGCGCGGTCGGGGGCATGAGAGCCGGCCTGTAGGGAGGTTGCAGCCATGGAGTGGCTGATGCTGGTGGGCGGGATTGCGTGTGCGGCGCTCGGCGGCGAGCTTTTCGTCCGCGGCTCGGCCGGGATCGCGCGATGGCTCCGCATCGCCCCCGGCGTTGTCGGCGTGACGATTGCCGCGTTCAGCACGTCGAGCCCCGAGCTGTCCGTCTCCGTGAACGCGGCCATGGCCGGGAAGCCGCAGATCGGCCTCGGGGACGCGCTGGGCAGCAACGTCGTCAACGTCGCGCTCATCCTCGGACTCGCGCTGGCCGTCTCCGGCATCCGCTGTTCCCGCGGCGTCGTTCGCCGTGACTTCCCCGTCGCCGCGCTGGTTCCTGCGATGACCGGCATCCTCGTCATCGATGGAGTCCTCTCACGCCTCGACGGTGTGATCATGCTGGTCGCCTTCGCTGTCTGGCTTGCCGCCGTTGTCGTGCACGCGAGGAAGGAGCGGGAGGCGGCGCCTCAGGCCGCCCCCGACGGGCAGAGGTGGCTCTCCGTCCTGTGGTGCGGCCTCGGCCTGGGAGCGTTGATTGCCGCCGGAACGCTCATCGTCGCGGGAGCGAAGACGATCGCCGCCTCGTTCGGGATCCCTCCGTTCGTGATCGGCGCCACCGTGGTCGCCTTCGGAACCTCGACGCCGGAGCTGGCAACCACGCTCATCGCCAAGCTCCGCGGCCACGACGACATCGGCCTCGGGACGGTCCTTGGCAGCAACCTCTTCAACGGGCTTCTGATTGTCGGGGTCGCGGCGACCATCCGTCCGATCCAGGTCGATTGGCGGGAGATCGCGGTCGCACTCGGGTTTGGCGTAGCGGCGCTCGCCCTCGTCTTCCCGACGCGGGCGGCGCTGATTCCCCGATGGCGTGGCGCTGCTCTCCTCGCGCTCTACGCCGGGTACGTGGCGGTCGTTGTGCTCGCGCGGCCGGGCTGATGCGGAGTTGCGCGTCCTTCTGGCCGGAGTCCGGGCCTACCGTCCGCGTGCGAGGAACGACCGGACCAGGATCAGAACCGGGATGATCTCAAGCCGCCCGACCCACATGTTGAAGCAGAGAGCCAACTTGCCCGCAAGCGCCATCTGAGGCGCGGTGATGCCCGTGGTGAGCCCCGCGTTTCCCTGGGCGCTCGCGACTTCGAGAACGATGTCCGCGAGCGTGAACTGGGGCGGCGTACAGTGAAGGAGCACCACCACGCCGACGCCGATGAACGCGATCCACAGGAACATGATCAGGGCCGCGTCTTCGAGGCGCTCTCCGACATCCGCAGAATCGAGCGCTGTTCCTCCAATCCGGAATGGGATGACGGCCCGCCGCGGCGACAGAACCTGACGGAACCGCCAGGAAAGTCCCTTGAGCAGCACGAGGAGCCGAATGATCTTGATGCCTCCGGCCGTCGACCCCGCGGCGCCGCCGATGAACATCCCCGCGGCGAGGATGAGCTTGGCTGTCTCGCTCCACGTCGAGAAGTCCGTGGTCTGGAAGCCGGTCGTCGTCTCCGCGGAGACGAAGTGGAACGCGCTCTCGCGGAGGGCGGCGACAATCCCCATCCGAGGCAGGTTCTCCAGGGTCAAGAAGGCGATTCCCAGGAGCACGACGACGAGGAACATGCGAGTCTGATAGTCGAGGAAGAGCCGTCGCCAGCCGCCGCCGAGCGAGGCGTAATGGACGGAGAAGCTGACCGCGCCGGCCATCATGGACACCATCAGGACGACCATGACCCCGATGTTCGGGTACGGGGAAGCGTAGGGGGCCGTTACGCTGAACCCTCCCGTGGCCACGGCCGTCATCGCGTGGTTCGCCGCTTGCCAGATCGGCGTGCCGAGCCGCCACTGCAGGGCCATGCTCACGGCGGTGAAAAGAATGAGGATCCACCAGAGCGTGCGAACCGTCGAGCGAATGGTGGGCAAGATCCTGTCCGACCGCGCCTCGGCGTAGTACATGCTGTACGTCGCGGAGCCTGGCCGTGGCCCCGCGAGGATGGACAAGACGACGACGATCACCCCAAGCCCGCCGACCCACTCCGTGAAACTCCGCCACCACTGGAGGGTGTGGGAAAGAAGGTCCGGCCGGGGCGCTACGGAGAGCCCCGTGCCGGTGAACCCGGACACGGACTCGAAGAACGCGTTGGCTGGATCGCGAAAAGCCGTCAGGTTGGCTGCCGTCGGTCCCGCGTCGGCCCACACGGCGCAGAAGAGGAATGGGAGGGCTCCGATGGCGGGGACGACCAGCCAACCGAGGGCGGCGGTGATCATGGCGTGGCGTAGCTGCGGCTCCGGAGCGTGGCGGAAGGGGAGGTACAGGGCCAGGCCCAGGGCGGCGGCGATCACTGCGGTCCAGACGAGGGGCGCGATGGCGTGCCCTTCGTGGTAGACGATGGGTACGAAGAGCGAAACCAGCGCCATCACCGAAACGACCGACATCAGACGGCCCACGTCGCGGAGGACAATGGCCAGGTCGTCCCGCGAACCGAAGAACGAGGGTCTCATCCGATGAGCTTTGAGAACAGCCCGTCGGGGACTCCGTTCAGAGAGAAGAACGTCACGAGGTCCCCTTCTTTCAGCTTCGTGTCTGCTTCCGCCAGGAGCTTCTTCTCTCCACGCAGGACGGAGACGATGCGCATCGTCTCCGGGATCCGGCCTTCGTCCGTGCACTGCGCGACGGTCCGCCCGGCCAGGGGGGATTTCCCGCGCAACTCGAGCCGGAACAGCTGCGACTCCTCAGGGAGGGCGACGAAGTCCTGAACGCGGGGTCGCCTCGCGACGTTGTACAGGTGGGCGGCGACGACCTCCTCGGGGTTCTGCATGACGGTTGCGCCGAGCCGCCGGAAGAACGCCGCGTGGTCCTTCTCGTTGACCACGGAGACGACCGAGTTGATGTGGAACTCGACGGCCATGGAGACGACCATCAGGTTCACGGCGTCGTCGCTCGTCGTGACGATCAGAGCGTCGGTGCGCTCCGCGCCGGCCTCGCGCAGCGTCTCGCCGGTTGTGGCGTCCGCGTCCAGCACGACAACGTCGAACTCGCGGCTCACTTCCCGCGCACGCTCCGGGTCGGACTCGATGACGACAACCTCGTTCTTCTCAGCCGTCGCTAGGGCGATGACGCCGGTGCCCACGCCGCCGGCTCCGACGACGATCATGTACATCCGATAGGCCCCCTTGGTGCGATGAATCGTAGCGATGCCGCACGGCGGGGTCAACCGCGATAGGCTTTCCCTGCCTGCTCCCTTGGGCCTTCTTCGCCCTCGCGGGTGGCGGCGCCGTGGCGCAGCACGACAGCGGGCGGACTAGTCGAAACAGCCGAGCGGACACCGACAAACCCTGACGCCGACTGTCTCGGCAGCCGATCCCATGAGGAGGCGAGGCAGTCCGCGTTCGTCGGCGAGGCGCCAGGCCGCGGCGCACGTCAGGCGGCCGCCGTCGGCCGTCTCGTCGAGGGCGCGGCGCAACTCCGGAGGAACGTCGGAGAGCTTGTGGGCCGCGCGGCGCTCGCCGAACGCATCGTATCCGAACAGGCCGAGCTGGCAGACGGAGATCCGAACGCCGAGGCGATCGGCGTTCGCTCGGACCGTGTCCGGCGCCACGCCGAGCCGATCCGCGATGCGAAACGCCGCCGCGCACGGAAGGAGCCCGCCACTCGCGGCTTCTCGGATCGCCTGATCCAACTCGCACACAACGATCACCCGGCGCCATTGTGCCGAACGCAGACTCGCGCGCCAACGGCCGGTCTGGGATTGAGACGGCGCGTCACGTACGCTTCACGCGTCAGGGGCTTATGGGGGTGCATGTGTCTCTCTGGATTGGGTTCGCTGCAGCTGTCGTGCTCCTTGTCGTTCTCTCACGGCGGAGCCTCGCTCTCGGCTTGGCCGCCGCCGCCCTCGTCCTCGGCGCGGCGACGCTCTCCCCCGCGGAGATCGGCGCGGCGCTCTGGAAGACGGTGTCCGATCCCTCGGTCCTCCTGCTTGCGCTGGTCGTGCTCCTCATCCCCGTCCTCGGCGGCGCGATGGGAGTCTCCGGGCAGATGGCGCGCCTTGTCGACAACCTGCACGTGGGGGTGCGGCCGTTCCTCGCGCTTGCGCCGGGGCTTCTCGGCATGCTCCCGATGCCCGGGGGCGCGCTTCTCTCGGCGCCTCTCGTGGAGCGGGGCGCGGGCCACGTGGCGGCGGACGTGAAGGCGGCGGCCAACGTCTGGTTTCGTCACGTCCTCCTGATCGTGTACCCGCTCGGCTCGGCGCTGATCGCGTCGGCCAAGATCGCGGGGCTCGACGTGTACGCGACGATCCCGTACCTCGCCCCCGCGTTCGCTCTGTCTCTCTTGCTCGGCGGCGTCTTCCTCCTGCGCAAGGCGCCGAGGAAGAGCGCGGTTCCGGCGGAACCGGGCGCCTGCGGAGAGGCGACGGCGTTCTCGTTGCGCGACCTGCTCGTTCCTCTCGGGATCCTGCTCGCCGCCCCCGCCCTCGACCTCATCCTCGCGAGCGCAGTGCAGCTCCCGATTCGCGAGGTCGGGACCGCGGCAGGCGTCCTGCTGAGCCTCGCGCTCTCCGCCGCCGTCGGCCGAATCGGTCCAAAGCAGCTCCTGCGGGTCGCGGTCCGCGCGCGTCCGTGGACGTACGCGGCGATCGTCGTCGCGATGTTTGCCTTCCTGAACGTGTTTGCTTCGTCGGGAGCCCCCGAGCGGTTGGCGGAGATGAGTCTCTCTCCGCTCGCCTTGTGCGTCGGCGTGGCCTTCGCCCTCGGCCTCGTCACCGGGCGGATCGAGGCCCCGCTTGCGGTGATCCTCCCGATCTACGCGTCGACGTACGGACCGATCACGCTGCCGGGGTTCGCGGTGGCGTACTACGCGGCGTTCCTCGGCTACGTCGTCACGCCGGTCCACCCGTGCGTCTCCGTGTCGGTCGAGTACTTCGACACGTCGATCGGTGCGCTCGTGCGGCGCCTGGCTCCGCCCGTCGTGGTTGGCGCGGGGGTGACGCTACTGGTTGGCCTTGTCGTCTTCTAGGGACGCTCCGGAGCGAACGTACAGAGTCTGCGTCGGGTAGGCGAGGCGAAGCCCTCGCTCTTCGAGCGCGCGAAGGATGCCGAGGTTGATCAAGTGCCGGGCGTCCATGTACTCGAGGTAGTTGCCCGTCAGCACGAAGTAGACGACCTCGAACGAGAGGGCCGAATCGGCGAACGACTTGAGGTGGCAGCGGTCGAAGCGAACGCCGGGGACCCTCCCGATCTCGGCTTGGACGAGTGCGGGAACCCCCTCGACCTCGGCCGTCGGGGTGCCGTACTCGAGCCCGAACGAGAAGGCGATGCGGCGTTCGGTCATCGCCTTGTAGTTGCGCACGCGGCTGTCGAGCAGGTCGCCGTTGGAGAACACAATCTGTTCTCCGGAGAGGCTGCGGACCCTCGTGGTCTTCAGGCCGACCCGTTCGACGGTCCCCGAAAGCTCGCCCACGGCGATGAAGTCGCCGATGACGAACGGCTTGTCGACGAGGATCGACAACGACGCGAATGCGTCCTTGAAGATGCTTTGAACGCCGAGCGCGACGGCGAGTCCCGTGATCCCGAGCCCGGCGACGAGCGTTGTGATGTTCACGCCGATGTTGTCGAGGGCGATGAGGAGCACGATGGCCCAGATCACGAGCTTCGCGATGAATCCGAGAGCGGCGAGCGACGTCGCCGCCGAGGCGTCGCCGCCGAAGCGCCGCCGCACAATGCGCGCCAGCCAAAAGGTGACGAGCCCGTTTCCCCAGTACCCGGCTTGGGCGAGCATCGCCATCACGAAGCCGACGTGGAGGATCTTCGTCGCCGTGGTCGGCAGGGTCAGGAGTTGTGACCCCGCGTAGGCGGAGATGACGAACACGAGGAGAAACCGGGTCTTGTGGAGCAGCTCGACGAGGAGGTCGTCGAGTTGTCCGCTCGTCCGTTCGGCGACCTTCCGGAGATACCGGATGGCGACGCGGGTCACCACCTGGAGCAAGACCCAGGTGAACAGGACGACGCCGGCGGCGGCGAGCCATCGCCCCACGGGGTTGTTGTAGAACGTCGTCTGGAGAAAGGTCACGCGGCCTCCCTTCGTCGATTGTCGCGGCGTCGATCGGATGAAGAGTATCCAGGCCGGCTCCGCTCGATCAAGCGTCGCAGGGTTCGTGCGCCGGGCGACGTCCGGCGTCCGTCTCGGAGGGGAGAGCGGCCCGGATCCACGTGTCGCTTGGTTCGGCGCTCGGGTGATCCGTGTCTGGGGCGCGGGTCCGCGAATGGATCGAGGGGGTGCGGAAGCGGAGGCTACGATGACTCCATGGACAAGATCGGGGTCATCGTGCGGGCGAGTGGCCTCCACGACAAGAGCCACGTCGACTCGTTGCGGGACCGCATCCTGGCGGAGCTCCGCGCGAGCGACGGCCTCGGCATCGAGGAGATCGCCCACCCGACCGCCGACAAGCTGACGGCGATCCTTGTGCTCACCGGGGGCGTGGAGCGTGACGTGCTGAAGACCGTCGCCCAGCTTCCATCCCCCACGCTCCTCATCGCCCACCCCGGAGACAACTCGCTTCCCGCGTCGCTCGAGGTCCTGGCGCGCATCCGCCAAGACGGCGGCGAGGGACGCATCCTGTTCGGAGCCCCGCCGGAGATCGTGGCCGGGCTGAAGCAGGAACTCGTGCTCGCCAACGCCTGGGACACGCTCCGGTTCTCACGGATCGGTCTGATCGGCGAGCCCTCCGACTGGCTCGTGGCCAGCGACGTCGATCGCGCGTTCCTCAAGGGACGTCTGTCGATCGAGCTTGTGCAGATTCCGATCGAGACCCTGCTCGATCGGGTCAAGGCCGCCGAGGCTCCGCGCAAGGACGTCGCGAGCCTGACGAAGCGGGCGGAGGCCGTGGCCGAGCCGAAGCCGGCCGAGATCCGCGATGCGGTCCAGGTGTACGCGGGCCTCCGAAGCCTCGTCGACGAGCACCGGCTGTCCGCGTGCACCGTGCGATGCTTCGACCTCGTGAAGCGCATGAAGACGACCGGGTGCTACGCGGTGTCCCGCCTGAACGACGAGCGGGTGCCGGCGGGGTGCGAGGGCGACCTGCAGGCGCTTATCACGCTGTATCTGGCCTTCCTCCTGTCGGGGCAGACGGCGTTCATGGGAAACGTCGCCGACGTCGACACGAAGACGCCCGCCGTCGGCATCGCGCACTGCACGTGCCCGCTCTCGATGACGACGAGCTACGCGATCCGCAGCCACTTCGAGTCCGGGATCGGCGTCGGCCTCTCGGGATCGATTCCCGCCGGAGACTGCACGCTGTTCCGACTCGGCGGAGAGAGGCTCGACCAGCTCTTCCTCCGCGAGGGGCGAATCGAGGAGGCTCCGTTCCGTGACGACCTCTGCCGGACGCAGGTTCGCGTCGTCGTCGACGAGCCGGTCGACGAGCTTCTCTCCTCGCCGCTCGGCAATCACCACATCCTGCTCGCCGGCCGCCACGGCGAGACCATCCGTCGGTTCTTCGACCGCTATCTGGCCACGTAACCTTGCCGGGTTGCGCCGCTGCCTCGCGACGTAGGCAAGGGCGAGGTTGCGCCGCTACCT
>Ga0105104_10002032_pt1 | contig 14923 bp, 13 predicted proteins | sample PPLLaktember2015_3_FD_87034 | JGI IMG/M metagenome (GOLD analysis project Ga0105104, IMG submission 87034) | Freshwater sediment microbial communities from Prairie Pothole Lake near Jamestown, North Dakota, USA - PPLs Lake P7 Core (6) Depth... | ecosystem: Environmental > Aquatic > Freshwater >... | reverse complement strand
GTACAGTAAAGCTATAGTTGGGGCCTCCTAATTGCTTCAGCAGCATCACCACCTCCGCAGAATTGGTACCAAAATGCGCATGGATATGCCTGACACCTGCAAACTGAACCCAAGGCAACATACGGCAAGCTTCTGCTAAATAAATCATGTGATATGGCCAGGCCCTGTCAGCGCTGATTCCCATTTTGATAGCAAGTTTTAATGCCGCTAAAAATTTCAAAGGTGCAATGAAGAAAGTTTGCAGAACCGGCACGACAAGGCCTAGTACACCTGCTTGTAGAACATACCTGGTACGTTCACGCTCCAGTTTATCTTCAGCATCTACGACTTCGGCATCCCATCCTCGTAAAGCAATTCTTAAAATATCAAACCCCTGCTTTTCCAAAGCTAAAATCTCTCTACGAATAAAGCTATGGCTTACCTTTGGATATTGGTTAATAAAATATGCAATTTGATATTTACTCACTGAACTGACCTTTTAAATATTATTAACCTGGAAATATTATTAACCTGGCGGCCTTACAATGCTGCTGCCTTGAACTGCATTCTGCTGCTTTGAATAGTTCACTGCATAAGCAGCTCCCAGTACAAACCACAGATACCAATTAAAAGTCAGATACCCAAGCATATTGTCGGCATATGCATAGAAAGCATATTCCAATAAAAACATCACCACTGAAAAGATCATGAGCTGATTGGTTTTATAAAATGGAATTAATAGCTTGGTTACTTTTATATGCAGCCATAAAAAGGCCGCTAGCCCAAGTGCGCCAGTCTCAAAGAATAACTGTACGAACACACTATGTGCACCATTTTTAGTTCCACCTGACGTAGTAAAAAAATCTACAGAGTAATACTGGAACGACTCTAAACCATAACCAAAAAAGTAATGTTTAGGCAGCATCCAATTCAGACCATCATGCCAAATAAGCTTTCTCCAAGCATAAGAGTTCAATCTACTATAATTAATCACTTCATTACCTTGACCAAGATCCAGGACACGATCACGTATTTCTGGAACCAGAAGAGACATCAGCAGTATCGAGCCAATCAACACTAGGTATTTACGTTCATAAATAAGCGCATATATAGTAAAAAAGAAGATGCATGCAGCCCAGGCACTACGTGTTTTGGTCATTAGCAACAATGCGAGCATCATCAGAATATAAATGGGCAATAATTTACGCATCCATAACGGAATATAACTTGCTTGCGTCTTATAGAAATAGAACGCAATCGAGATCATCAGTACTAAATAAAAAGCCAAAATATTGGGGTGAGCGAAAGTACTGTTGATACGAAAACCATTCGCACTTATATAGCCGCCAGTTGCAGCATCAATAAAACCATATGCAACAGGTATTAATGAAGACAAAAAGACTGCGAGCATCCAGCGCCCATAATCTTTCTCGTCTTTTACTAAAATTATGGCTAGTGCAAAAACTGCTGCATAAGAAATAAGCGTTAAATAACTTTTCAGTGCGGCTTTATGATCCGGCGCAATCACCAGGGCAACCAATGAAATCAGAAAAAATGGCAGCCAAGTTGTGCTTATCACTTTACGTACCGGATTCGGCTTCTCAATAATTGCAATGATCGCAATCAGGATAACCAAAGCATTGATGACAGCCCCTAGACCAAAATCTCCCATTTTAGTAGCATCCAGAATTGGATCCATCACTGAGCGAAATAAAATCACCAGATAAAACAAGGTGTATCGGGCAAATATAAATACAAAAACCAATATTATTAAACAAGGTAAAGCCAACAGCATGCTGTATTTCTCACCAGCAAAAATCGCAAATAGCGCAGAAAAAATCCCAAAAAAAACAGACAAAAACAGCCCAACCAATATAATAAAAGTCGGTAACTTTAAAAAAGTTGAATGTTTATTCATCGTTTTTCTCAATTTATTGCCTCATATCGACCAAGTTCACTGGCAGCAATGGAGCGCAGCGGAATTGCCGTCCAAGTGTTACGCCTTGTTAACAGTTTCATATTGCCTTCTTTATGTATGGTATTTTGCTGATTACCCACGCTGCACCTAACGATAAAGAAAAAACAACCGTAGATATTAGTGGAACTGATATAGCTGGATTAACTGCCTGGGGAACATGCCATGCATGTTGAATTGCATCAAGGAAAACAGGATGTATCAGATAAACTCCCAACGTCAAAGATGCCAGTAGTTCTGTCAGCCGCTCATTGCCAATGGGTTTCGTCCATTTTTTTAGCAGATACATCACGCTAACAGACATAGGGATAACGGTAATGCTCAAATAACTATAGAAATACATCCCAGCATCCAGCCCATTATTCCTAGCAAGAAAGTAACATCCAAACGAGGTTAGAAGAACGGACAGAAGAAACAAAGCCCCCAAAATAGGCTTGCTATAATCAATAGCACTAAATCTAACGAAGTAACCAAGAAAAAAGTATGGTATATAGCTAAGAAACCAAGTGATGAACAATTTCGACTCGCCCCTTTGGGCAAGAGTATTTAGCGCGGCGATAAGTAGCGTAGTAATGACGAGAATTGCAATTTCAAAGCGAGATGAATTTGAAATGACTTTTCTGAAAAATGGTGTAAAGAGATAAAGAAACACGACCATATACAAAAACCACATATGGTAATACGGTTTCCCGGACATAATTATCCTCGCCAAATCCAGCATGCCAAGAGGTTCACCTTTCATCGCACCTTTCAAAGACGCCCAAAATAAGAAAAATGCAGACCAAATAAGTATTGGGATAAGAATTCTTGATAGGCGTTTAAGATAGAAGGTTTTTAAGTCTTCTTTTTTGTTTGGATCGAGCAACAATGCACCACTTATCATCACTAAAACTGGAACACACCACCTAACTAGTGAATCATACACATTACCTATCCACCAGCTATCAGATCCTATAGGACTTTTAATAACAACCCCCGCTGCAACGTGTAGAAATACAACAGCAAATATTGCGATTACTCTTGCATTTTGTAACCAAATCATCACGATTCCTTTTTGCTGCTAGCTAATGATTGGTGCTTTAACATATCGGGCTTCATGGTCAAAAGAATTGTTAATCCGTGGAGAATAAGTCGCGTGTATAAACTTTATTAACCACATCGTTCAAGTCTTCTGTAAGGCGATTAGCAATAATGACGTCTGATCGTTTCTTAAACTCTTCAAGGTCTCTAATCACAGCAGATTTAAAAAAATCCGGTTCAGAGATAATGGGCTCATAAACGATCACCTCAATACCTTTTGCCTTTATTCGCTTCATAATCCCTTGAACACTCGAAGCTCTAAAATTATCAGATCCCGCTTTCATAATCAGTCGATAAATCCCCACCACTTTTGGGTTACGTTTTAATACATCCTGAGCTATAAAATCCTTTCGTGTGGTATTTGCATCTACAATTGCACGAATCAGGGTCTGTGGAACATTCTGGTAATTTGCCAGTAACTGCTTGGTATCTTTAGGCAAACAATAGCCACCATAACCAAAGGAAGGATTGTTGTAGTGCTGCCCTATACGCGGATCCAAACACACTCCGTCAATAATTTGGCGGGTTTCAAGATGATGCGAAGCAGCATATGTATCAAGCTCATTGAAGTAAGCAACACGCATTGCCAGATAAGTATTCGAAAATAGCTTGATTGCCTCGGCTTCAGTACTGTCGGTAAATAATATTGGCACATTCTCTTTTAGCGCGCCCTGCTGTAGTAAATCTGCAAAAATTTCAGCGCGCTTTGACCGCTCTCCTACAATGATTCGTGAAGGATAAAGATTGTCGTAGAGAGCTTTACCCTCACGCAAAAACTCCGGTGAAAAAATGATGTTTTCGCAGTGATACTTTTGTTTAACGCTTGCAACAAATCCTACAGGTACCGTTGATTTGATTACCATCACCGATTCAGGATTAATGGATAGCACATCCTGAATTACTTGTTCAACAGAGCTTGTATTAAAAGAATTGGTTTCAGCTTCATAATCTGTTGGTGTAGCAATAACAACATAATCTGCACCTTCATATGCATCATGCTTATTCAATGTCGCTCTAAAGTTTAATGCCTTATTCTTGAGGTATTCCTCAATTTCATGGTCCACAATTGTTGATTGCCCGTTATTAAGCATTTCGACTTTCTCCGGCACAATGTCCAACGCAACCACTTCATTATTTTGTGCCAGCAACACCGATATTGAGAGACCAACATATCCTGTCCCCGCAACGCAAATTTTGTAAGATTTCATACTTAACAAACCCATCATCAATAATTAAAATTTATTGCACCTAATATCCAGCTTCATTAAGGCCTTAATGTGGCAACAGCCAATTTTAGAAATCCTTTTGGCCAAAAACCCAACTTTATAAAATCTACCCAGTCAGCAACACCTGGCCTCACTCCATAATATTTGGAAAACATCTGAAACATCAACGCTTGTGCAGGTCTGCGAGATTCTGGTGCATGAAGCCTGACAACCTGTTTATAGGCATCGCGTATTTTGCTTTCGGCTTTAACTGAAATCCGATCCTGTTTTGGCGAGTCATCATAAAGTTGTGTGGCAAAATCCAGAAGATGAGCAGTACCAAATTTTTCAAGTATGCGCATGAACATTTCCAGATCCTGCCATGCTGGTAAATCCTGATTAAATAATCCAGCCTCAATAAAGTGAGATCTAGGGGCAAAAACCTGATTGCCTATGTAATTAAACTCAAACAGGTCTTCAGCTTTCACCATTCCCTTTTTTTGGCTGGTAAAACAAATATCCCCATGGCGGGTGACAATATCTTGCGCATATAAACATGATGGTTTTAACCCAAGGTTGGTCAACAATTGCCAGTAACTAACAAATGCTTGAATTCTTTCCGGCAGAAACTCGTCATCATCATCCAGACCTGTAGCAAAGTGGCCGGTTGCATTTGTAATTGCCAGATTCCTTGCCGCTGGGGCGCCCTCTGAAGCTGATTTATTAAAGAACTTAAGACGACTATCAAGCTTTGATCGGCTTTCAAGAAACTCTGCAGTTCCGTCAGTGGACCCATCATTAACAACAATTAATTCAATATTTTCATAGGTTTGAGTCAATACGGAGTCAATGGCTTTAGCCAGCGATTCTTTTCTATTTTTTGTCGGCGTGTAAATTGAGACCTTCATGTAACACCCCTGAAAAAGTTCATCATGTTATTTTGAGCTTTTGGTTTTACTGTTTTCCATAAACTAAAGCTGCCAGGCATCATGAATTTAACAAACAACTTAAACTTGAATGGAAATAACCCATAATTTAAATAAATGGACAGTATTTTCAGCCTTATTTTCATTGGAATATGCCATCCATATACTGGGTTTAATATCAATAAAACTTCAAAAAGCAGATTTGTGATTAATTGTCTTAATGCCCTTTTTTCGTTTTTTCCGTAATGGGGACACATTTTCACAAGCTCATCAATCACAACAAAATGCCCCTCAATATGGCGCTGTTGTTTATTTTGGGTCATTGTTGACTGTGGTCGGAAACGTCTATGGAAGAGTTTGTCAGGCAAACACATTACTTTCGCATTGGCATGTTGCAAAAGTAATTGCGCAGTGAATAGATTGTCTTCATAAATAATGCCAGGATAGAATCTTAAGTTCAAAAATTTAACTCTATTAAACATATACATACAGGGTTGAACTATGAAATTATTCAATCTAAGTTCTTCTGTAAATAAATAAGGAGATGCGAAAACCCTATTAATTAACTCAGATGATCTACTATATAGCTTATCTAAATTTAGATTGTCATTCACGGGCCCATCAAAAAAGGCTTTTCCACTAAACAATACGATATCAAGATTATTTTGATTTATGGTTTGAATACATAAGGAAACCGCCTGTTTTTCAAACCAATCATCACTATCTAAAAACAAAACATAATCACCAGTAGCCATTTCCAGCCCCAGATTTCTGGCTACAGACTGCCCCTGGTTTCTTATTTTCATTGATTTTATATATGAAAATTTCTCTTTAAAGCTTTTAATAATCTTTGCAGAAGAATCAGTGGACCCATCATCAACAATGACAATTTCCTTATTGTCATAATCCTGATTAACTGCAGATGTAAGGCATTCTTCCAAATATTTTTCGACATTAAACACTGGAACTATGATTGAAACTTTTATTGTCATGGTTATAAATACTCAAAAAAGTTAATTAGGTACAGATTCAACTTCAAGTAGCATAATTTTGGTCTTGAAGAATCTATCAAACTCATGGTGTTATTAACGTAACTGCTGCGCATCACTCAACCTCCCTCGAGAATTCCCGAAATACTCTTTTTTGAAAGACGCCGTTAAAAACCGAAGATTTACTAAATTACGAAGCAGCTTATGCGGTCTTAGCAGTAGATATTTGTTCAGAAAATATAGTCTGAAAAGTTTCGGCGACTTGCTATGCGAGCCTATATGCCCAATACGGTAAATTGCACCGTTGAAAGGTAGCTTCGCCAAGGGAGCATAGCGCTCAGCCAATATTTTGCTGATCTTTACGTGACTGCCAAGCATGGTTTTTATATATTCGTCTGATGCATCTTCATAGTTATCCGGCAACCTATAAAGATCCGAGCGAATAATCAGGGAAGTACCGCAAAAATTAGAAAAATCATGGTGCATATATAGCAGGCGTCCTGCATCCCCCCATACATAGCCTTGATTAATCATCCAGCCATTAGCAGCTACGTTTTGTGCTACAAAACTTACAATTTTGTTACTGATTAAATCATCATCATCAACGTTCATATAAAAGGCCGTATCACGCACATGCAACATGCCCTTCAGCACTCGACGTCCCTTATCTAAACGAATCGCCTCGTAAAATATTTCCTTATTGGCATTACCCTGTTCATGCAATGCATTGGGGGGGAAGTCTACACGCACAATATCAAAACCATTGGGCGCTTCCGGCAAATCAGCGCCTTCATTTGCAATGATCACAGCCCGCCAGTTCGAATGTGTCTGTGCAGCAATCGAGGCAATGGTTTCAGTCAGGTTAGCCTTAAGCTGTGCCCAGTTTTTGGAGTTTGCCTGATGACGCACAGGAATGATAAAAGTGACTAAAGTATTCATATCTTTTTTAAATCAATGTTTATTCCTGTTAAAAAAAGTTTTTGCAAGCTTCAATATTTTTTCGCGAGACATCACAAATATTGATATCACATAGACAATCGCACCCATGGCAATTTCTGAAATTAGACGTATGGTTGATGAGCTTGCCTGAAGCCAATTCATAACAAGCATTACTGTCACAAGCAATAAAATACTTGCTAACAAAGGTTCCAAAAACTGGCGGAAATATGTAGAAATTTTTAGATTTATTATTTTTGTAACCATTACAAGTGTAATTGGCCAACACAGTAAGGTCTGAATAGCAATGGCCAGCACGATAATGCTAACGCCTTTATCGTACAGAATGATGATGGTAGAGACTGTTAGTACCTGTCGAAAAAGCTGGTAATAGAACCACCAATTACTCTTACCTTGACTATTGATGAGTGAAGACTGAACTACTCCAATACAACTCATCAGACCAATAAGACAGAACCAACGTGTTGGCCATATTGCCGCACTCCAATGGGCGCCAAAAACCAATGGAATAGCTTCCCCGGCAATTGATGCCAAGCCTACAAAAGCTGGAAATGAAACGATTGATGATGCAAATGTTGCAAAAAGAAAAGCATCTCTTACTTTTTCTTTCTCGTTTTGCAAAGAAGATAATAGTGCCATCGATACCGAATTAAGGGCACCTGCGATTACATCATTTAGCATCTGAAATAAACGCCGCGAAAAATTGTATATTCCAAGTGGTGCAGCACCGATAAGTGTGCCTATTATTAACTGATCCAGATTCATTGTTTGCAAAAATCGATTGCCTGATGCAAACACGCCATATTGGGCTAAATCTCGCAACGCCTTGGCACTGATTTCAAATCCCGGCATCCACTTTGTGCCAAGAAAAACAGCCACACAACTGGTGATGGAAACGGATAATTGGGATATCACCAATGACCAAATTCCATAACCATTCAGCAGCAAACCAATACAAAGTACACTGGAAACAACTGTAGCGACTATTGTTCTGATCGCAATCAAATGAAATGACATCGAGCGGGCTATAAGGGCATTAGGCACTGCAGCAGAAAGATCAAAGAAAAGCTTGAACCCGATGACCGGCAAAAAATCCGATACGTCAGGATGCCCAATTTCTGTGGCAATCATTGAGGAGAATAGAATCAAAACGATATAAATCAGCAGTGCAGAGCTAATGCAAAACCAGAAAACAGTATCCAGATGGTCTTTTCGGATATTGAACCGTTGAATAATTGCATCGCCTAGTGCTGCTGGCGCAATCGCGCTTGCAAAAGACACTACACTGACAGCAAGCGCTACAATGCCGAAATCATGAGGAAGCAGATAGCGTGAAGTGACTACAAAAACCAAACTGTTAAGCAGTGTAGGCACAATAGAGTTGATTGCTGACCACATTGTTCCACGCATAGCGGCTGCGGCACGCTTCGTATTTACATGCGCATATTTTGAGTCATTTTGCACTGGGATATCTGACACAACTTCTCTAGTAACTTCTGATTTCAAAGTGCTGAAACATATATTTTGACCCGTTTTCTCATTCAACATTATGCTGATTCAATCAAAAAAAATTTTAGTATCGTTCATGTCTTGTCTCACTGAAATTAAGCTGCATAGACCAGCTTACCCACTCCTAAATCGAAAATAAGCTCATCAAGCTTGGTTAACATTTGGCTGTGTGCTCTTTCAATTGCTATATCTGAACTAAGATAAGAATCAGTCTTACTGATATCTACAAGTCTCTCGGCTGCTCGCTGCGCAAAAATTTGAGGTGCGACGTTCATCAGGAAACGACCTCTACGTCTAAACTTATCCGCAATGGCAGGATTACGATCATTAAAAAAAGATATTAATGACTCAAGCAAAGTAGAACTTTTAATCTGACTTGGCCTTAAATCAACATCAAGCGCAGACGCCCAGTCAAACCACTTCATGGAATGGATACTGCTAAGTGGCTGAATGGGTATCCAGGGTACTCTAAGCGCATCGGAGACTATTGCACCATGCATGGCTTCAGTGATCACAAGCTCAGAAGCCAGGATATGGTCAAGTACAACATCAACAGGTGCGCATGGATCAATATAGTTTATTGAAGCAAGCTTGCAAGCCAGCTCCCAGTTGCCTTCAAATGTACTTTTCCAGTGAGGCATAAAAGAAACTTTGTGACGCTTACTTACTTTATTGTTAACACATGACCGCAATAATATTGCTGCATCGCCTATGCCAAGTTTCTCATCAATACCTAAAGCCCTTGCTGTTAACTTCCCACGGACAAAATAAAATTTCCAGTTCTTATCAATGACTGGAAGTGACGTATAGCCACCATATCCAGCCCCAAATACAATTTTTTTCTTTTCCGGGGGGAATGAGTTATAAATAATCGACCCGACCCCTAAGAAAATTGAGTTATCTTCTTTATCCCAAACGTCATCAATTAATTTTGGCCACATCCATGTGTTTAACTCATCACCGAAATTAGGTTTTATGCCTCTATAGAAATATAAATCCACTTAACACTTCACTTCCATTTAAGTTAAATTTGTTTTTAAAATTACGGTCAAGTAATCTCGTATGTATATTTGATTGGATTCCGTAGCTATAACCAAACTCACTTTGCCGCCAGAGGTACCAGCAGGTTCGGTGAAACAACAGCAACCCTACTGATTAAATCAGCAATAAATTTTTCTTGAAGTTGATAAGCGGCTGTCGCGGCTGACTCATCATCTATTAACGTAGAGACCCTGACCAGGACACCATCATCAATATTGCCTTTTAAACCTTCTTTAAGTATTTTCACCCGCATCTCCAAGCCCGACATCGGAAAGATATTACCAAGCCGAATCCAGTAACTTATGGCTTCGATTTTATTGCCCTTTTTAAATATCAATCGTTTACCATTTATCGGCGTTGCATAACCCCGTATATTAAAAACATGGTCATGTATGCCAAGCATTTCAAAACCTTGCGCTGGGTAACAAACCTCTGGCCGGTGAATTTTTATTTCCTGGCGTTGTTCACCGGCATATGCAACGGCAAGCATGACTTGATTACCAGCACTGTCCTGATAAGTCCTCATTAATACCTGGTCGTAAATTGCATCTGAGATGTTCTGCGCAAAGGTGTTGACCGAAACTTGTGCGTACGGATTTGGTTTATTTTTCCACTCAGAAAACTGCATTGGTACAACATTCTCTAACACTGGAGGGATTTTCAAAGTGTTAAATCTCGGTGTAGCAAACGCTGCGGCAATTGCTGTAAACACAAGCAATACGGTTATCACGATTCCATGCAATAGCGGTATGTTTAGAACTTTAGATATGGAATTATTTTGCACGCCATCTACCCCAGGTAATAGCTAAAGCTCTTAATGCTGTATCAACCAATATAATGAGCAACAAGGCTGTGATAAAAAGCACCATACCTGAGAACTCATGCAAAAACCCCTGCCCGGCTACATCACCCCAATAATAGGTAATAAGCGACAATACAATGACGCGAGTAACATTTGATGCAAAAGAAATTGGTACGATAAGTGTCGCCAGTAAAGCATTGCGGAACACTGACTCATGGCGCATTACATTCAGATACAAAAGGCCTAACGCTTCTAATGTGAATAATGAATTTAGCCCTGCGCAAGCATCCGCTACTAACAACTTATATGGCCCAATATTCAGCATGACACCGTCTCTTGACACCGGGTAATCCAAGCTATATAAAACGTAATCTGCTGCGTATGAAACTGCAATTTTCATAGGTTGCGTCACGGCATCAACTACAGATGCCGGCAAAGGCACCATAAATAACATAAAGAAAAAAGCAAACCAGAAATGTTTTGCTACTCTGGCACCCCAAAAGATCAGGACGATACCAAGCAACACAAAAAGCAGCGAACCGACCTCAAAAATATAAATTGTCTGTGACCTGCCAACGATATACAGTAATGCACCCAAAATGAATATTGGCCAGCCAATATATGGAGATGGAATAATCACTATATTGGATTTCGATAGTAGCTTCGTTTTGTAATAAAAAAACCATAGTGAAACAACAAATACTATCGGACCATGGGCATGGCGATCGTCACTCCATAACCCATTGAACAAATCTATAAATGTCGGCACATAAACCACTAACATACCGGCAAAAATTAATAGCAATGGCATCATTGCTGTCAATTTTTTTCTAGTAAATATCAACTCCATGTATTTAAGTGCGATGCTCAAGATAAGTCTTTATTGGGTAGATAATGTTATAGAAGCAATTAAAGGGCACTTGTTAATTTCGAGTTTTTTAATACTCAAAAAACAAAACTGACCACTGCAAGGAGAGCAAGCTTTAAAAATCATTAATTACTGCCCCTACGATTTGAACGCCGCTAGAAGACAACTGTTCCTGAATGTTTTTTAAATCTGATAGTCGCGTTTCATGAATTCTTGATGCCAGCAGTGCGCCACCACACCGACTTGCCACATTTTGTGCATCTGATGTTTCTGATGCTGGTGCGGTGTCAACAATCACTACATCATAATTTCTAACTGATTGATTCATAAAATCAGTAAAATTTAAACGACTGAGCAACTCTTGTGGGTTAGGTGGCACGGTGCCTGCGCCTAAAACCGATAAATTCAGAAAAGATTCTATTTTTGTCACCACCTCTAAACCTGCCCTACCCACTAAAATGTCAGATAAGCCGCGTCGCTCACTTAAGTTAAATATCTTGTGTTGAGTTGGGTCTCTAAAATTAGTATCAATCAATAATGTCTGCTCTCCCAGCTGCGAGAATACAACCGCCAGATTAGCTGCAAGATTACTGCAACCATCACCAGCCGTTGCAGAGATTACAGCTAAAGACTTATTACCTTCATTAAACCAACGCAATATCAATTGACTGCGTAATGCCCTTAATGCTTCTACCTGCGGAGAAAAAGGTTGATAAGCTGCGACCAGATCCTTACTGAAAGCGCCTTGATTTGGTTGCAGATATGGATAATCAAACTGCACAGACAATACTTGCTGTATATCTGACTCAGTAATTAAACCAAGTTTTAAAGCAGCATCACCAAAACGCAATCCTTCGGTCTTTTGTAGGCGCAGCACGCGCTCCACATCTTCTATCTTGATTTTACCGTTATCCAGCAGTAATTTTCCGATACTGGCATCGCCATTATTAACATTAGCGATTGGAAACGAGGTATTAATATTACTAACTATATCCATAGTTTTTCCTAGGCTGAAGGCAGCAATTTTTGCATACCGTTAGTCAGTAAATTATTCTTTGTTTTTCGTGGTTTAGTATCCAGTATCGCGAACACAGGCACACCCAAAATACTTGCAATATCATCACGGCAACGCACACGTCTATCAGCCAACTCTGCTAAAAATCCAAAACCAATGCCCAATATCCCACCCATCATCATAGCTAACGCTAAAATAATTAATACTTTAGGGCTGCTGGGGCCAGTTGGGGCTATGGCAGGGTTTAGTATCGCGATATCGCTCTGATTGGATTCACCTTCCATGCTGGTTTGACTAAACCTTTTTGTAACGGTATCCATAGCTTCTTTTGCTGTTTCTACATCTTTTTGCATCACCGACATTTCATCGCGTAAGAGATTTAACGCTAACACCTTTTTCTTTTGTAACTCAACTTGCATCCGCAATTCTGATTCACGTTGCTGATTAATATTTGCAGTACCTGAAATGCTGTTTGATATGCGTTGAGTTTCTTCGTATAACTGATTTTTTATTTTATTCAGCTCGGTTTGCGCTGATTGGTATTGAGGATGATTTCTTCCCAGCCGCTGCGCTATCTCAGCCATTTTAGATTCAGCACGCGAAGCATCCATCCGTAAGTTTTGTATGAGGGGATTTATAACCACATCAGGGGAATCAAAAGCATTTTGTTGCGCATTATTTTTACGTGATGTGGAGTCAATGGCCGAAGCTTGCACAATGCTTAACTGAGTAGATAATTCGTTTAATCGCAGATTCTCCACATCCAAACTTTGCTCTGGATTGGTAATCCCTTTTTCCTGCTGATATTTAGATAGCCGAGTTTGCGCCTTCTCCAAATTATTTCTCATAATTTTAATTTGCTCACTAAAATAACCAGTGGCTTTTTGTGCAGGTTCAATTTTTAATTGAACACTGGTTTGTAGATAGTTTTCTGCAAATGCATTTGCTATCGATGCCGAAAACTGTGGATCTATACTTGTAAATGTAATCTCTAGCAGACTACTTTGTTTTGAAGGCACGACGTCTAAATTTTTCAACAACAAGCTTGCTAACCAGTTATGAATATCTCCATTTCCTTTTGTTGCATCTTGAAACTGTTCTTGTGCCTCGCTGGTTTTTGCAAGACCGAGCTGATTAACAACCTTAAGTGCAATATTTCTACTTTGTATGATATCGCTTTGTGTTGCCATGTATCCAGGCATTAGCTGTGCAGGCAATACAACACCTGTGACAGGGTCCATACCCTTATAATTTAACAACAGTGAAGTTGTTGCACTGTAATTTTTCGGCAACAAAAAAGTGACGACTACCGCGGTAATAACCGTTATAAAAAAAGTAATCAGTATGACTTTATACTGAGCCTTAAGAATTAATAAAAACTGAAAGATATTCATAAGTGTTCCTAGAATAGGCTTTCTTGTACATAGAGCACATCATCCTGCTGAACAGGATCAGTGAGATTAACTGGCATCTTCACCATCACATCCTCTACGTTGCGACGATACAATTGGATGTTACGTTGGGTACCACGCAGTGTAGGACCACCACCCAGAGCAAGCGCTTGAACAACTGTCATATTTCGCTCAATACGGAAAGAACCTGGCTTCTGCACTTCACCGTAAATATAAGCCATTGGCATGCGGGGCACATATATACTGTCTCCACTCTCTAATTCAAAGTTAGCACTATTGGCACCCGTACGGAATAAACTGTCTATATCTACCTCATAGCGATTGAATGCACCATCCCGCACCGTCGTAACAATGGCGACATCTGAACCTGTAGTGCTAATCCCTCCAGCAGCGCTTAAAAAATCTGCAACGGTACGTACCCCAACATCAATTGAGTATTTACCAGGATGATTAACCTGACCAAGCACAGCAACATCTCGCGCATGTACATAAACTATCTCACCACCCATAAGGGCTACGTTTTGCAAGCTGTCCCCTTTGCCAACAATATTGCGCAAATCATATTGGGCTTTGCCAGACTTGCTTACTACAGTAACCATATCGGAACCGTCCGGAGAGATTCCACCAGCAAGTGCGAGTAAATCGGCAAGATTAGTTGATCGGTCTAAGGGATACCTGCCAGGTTTATTGACACTACCCAGCACAGAAATGAGCTTGCTCTGGAACTGAGTCACCAGAATATTGACCTGCGGATCTTTAATAAAGCCACCACTTTTAAGCAAACCTGCAATCTTCTTTTCTGCTGCGAATGATGTAATCCCGCCAACCTGAACCTCACCCACCAAAGGAAAGTTAATCAAGCCAGCCTCTGTCACCCTGGTTTCCAGAGTAAGGTCTGGGTTACTGTAGACATCTATTTTAAGCACGTCACCAGGACCAAGTAGATAGTTAGCATCTTCAGCTGACGCCATTTGTATCCAAACACCAAGTAAAAGTGCCATCATGCAAGTGAGTAAATTTTTCATTTTTTTACCTTACCTTTACTTAAATAAAAATTAGAATGAAATTAGTCAAACAAGATAGGGTGCGAACATCTTCATTGACCATTCTTTTTTTACCGGAGTCCAGACAAACCTTTTTTATAATGGCTTTGTGTTGCACCATT